>Ga0081526_100010_pt1 | contig 182314 bp, 152 predicted proteins | sample HotLakmasection2_FD_70991 | JGI IMG/M metagenome (GOLD analysis project Ga0081526, IMG submission 70991) | Hypersaline microbial mat communities from Hot Lake, Washington, USA - Section #2 (SPADES assembly) (version 2) | ecosystem: Environmental > Aquatic > Non-marine Saline and Alkaline >... | reverse complement strand
AGACTTTTCTCATGTCGGCTGAAAACCCTGATATGGTCAAAATCCCCCGCGATTATCTGAACACGCTTATTCAGGCCGCCTGTTATGCCGCCTGAATGTGCAAAGTCAAGATAAGAAGTAATCTTAAATTGACGCAGTGTAACAACAGTTAAAGTATTTCATTTTTTACCGCCCAACTTGCCCATTTGGGCGTGTTAATCCAGCGCAATCCCACAAAAATCCTCGCCTATCGCGCACTCACCTTGCAGTACGACATCGTTTGCTTTTACTAACCTTGCACAGCCTGAAGTGGTAAAGGCTCGTCTCCCTAGCTTTGGTGATCAAGCAACCACCTGAATCTCCTACGGCCCCGAAAACTCACACAGAACGCTTGTAAGCCCGTTTGCATATATAACTGCATGGTTCAATTTCTGTGAAGTATTGACGTTTTTTGCCTGGCAGCGAGCTAAAGGCAGGCGCTTAACGAATTTATGAATCAACACGCGCACAGAAACAATTCGTTAAGCATAATATATGTTCGTCGAAATAATGCCGAAATTAATTCTGTAAACCCTTCGCAAAATGCACAGTAATAAAAGATAAAAGCAGCACTAGTTAAGATATTATCACCTTTGAGACGTCTCCACCACCGAATCTGAAGCGGTTTACCATAAGGTTTCATTGACTTTTTCGTCAGTTCGTATGGCGAACCCCTAAGTTTCTTTTTGAAGGCATGTTATGCCATGGCTTAAGGCCGATACACGCAGTCGTTCTCTGTATAGCTTCGCACTAGGACGCCAGACCAACATAACGGTTTGATGACTATTGCCGACTTGCTGATTGCCATATTTGTTGAAATAACGTCCGACTCGCCACGATACCTGCCCGAATTCTCTCGATGAAAGAAATATTTATAGCCAAGGTTCATTCAGAGTTCTCACATACGAAATTACTGATTAACCCATCTTGTAGAACTATCCATACCCTTGTTTATATACTGCCTCTGTCGTCCGGCACGCTTTCTCAGCGGATTGCAACACCATATCGGGGAGACAAGGTCATGAAGAAACTTCTGCAACTCGCGTTGTTGTTAGTTATCAGCACGCTTCTGATAGGGATCGCTAATGCTCAAGCGACGCTTGAAGACGCAAAGCGCGATTTCATCACCACCTATGCCGATATCGTCCTGGCGACTTATGAAGATTCGCTTGAGCTGGCGCAGGAACTCAACGAAGCGATCAAAGCCTTCGTCGATAATCCCGGCGAAGAGACATTCGTAGCAGCGCGCGAGGCATGGCTCGCCGCCCAGGAGCCTTATGGCCAGACGGAAGTTTATCGCTTCTATGGCGGCCCAATCGACGATGAAGACGGCCCGGAAGGGCTGCTCAACGCCTGGCCGCTCGACGAAGCCTACGTCGATTATGTTGAAGGCATGCCCAATGCGGGCATCATCAACAATGTGGAGGCCTTCCCCGAGATCACTCGCGAGTTGCTGATCGATCTCAACGAACAGGGCGCGGAAGAGAATATCAGCACCGGCTTCCACGCGATCGAATTCCTGCTATGGGGCCAGGATATGAGCGCCGATGGTCCCGGCGACCGCCCCTACACGGACTACACCACCGCCCCCAATGCCGATCGACGCGCACAGTATCTCTCAATCGTCGCGGATCTCCTGGTTGAACATCTGGAAAGTCTGGTGATGGATTGGCAGATCGATCTTGAGGGTAATTACCGCGAGACATTCCTCGCACTGGAACCCGACGCCGCCATCCAGAATATCCTGACTGGCATGGGCGTCCTGGCAAAGTCAGAGCTGGCCGGTGAGCGCATGTTCACCGCCTGGGATAATCAGGATCAGGAAGACGAGCATTCCTGCTTCAGCGACAACACGCACCGCGACATCATCACTAACTTCCTCGGCATACAGAACATCTACCTCGGCAGCTATACGCGCCTCGACGAAACAACCATCGAAGGCGTTGGTCTCGCCGCTGTGACTGAACTCGTCAATGCCGATCTGAACCAGCGCGTGCTGGCGCTGCTGGAACAGGCCGCCAGCGAAGTCGAGAATATCCACGTGCCCTTCGACAGAGCGATTGTGCTGCCGGAAGCACGTCCGCAGGTGTTCCAGACAGTCAATACCCTGTTCGATCTGGGTGACTCCTTCGCGGAAATCGCTGCAACTCTGGGTATCTCAATCAACACCAGTTTGCCTGTCTGAATCAATGGCGTAGGATAATGCTATAGGATAAAGCTATAAGACGCAGGATAGTGAAGCTCTCGGCTGATTTCACTATCCTGCGATACATGCGTCATATACGCTGTCGCCTTGCGTTTGATAACGGGGTACTGAATCACTTGACAGAAAAACTGGGTTCACGGTTCAAGTCCGTTGCTGCGACCTTTATCGTCACAGCCATCGTCCTGACAGCCGGCGGCACTCTGCTGTGGACAGGTATCGCGCAGTCACAGGATGGTACCGCATCCACGCCGATGCCGCGCCAGCACCTGCTCGGCGGCAATGCGACCATCTACAACACGACAGAAAACGCATTTGGTCAGCCTGCCCCAGTCCTCGAGCGCACCGATCAACTTAACTTCTTCGTGGGCAACTCATTCTTCAATCAAAACTGGGTGACAGCACCCGCCTCAACAACCGCCCGTGACGGGCTCGGCCCGTTGTTCGTCTCGCGATCCTGCTCAGGGTGTCACTTCAAGGATGGGCGCGGGCGTCCGCCAGAGTTCATCGACGAAGTGCCGACTGGTTTCCTGATGCGGCTGAGCTTGCGCGAGCGCAGTCTGGATGGCAGCCATCTGCCGGAGCCGACCTACGGCAGCCAGTTCCAGCCCCGCGCCATCCTGGACGTCCTGCCGGAAGGCGAAATACACCTCGACTACGTGCTCATAACAGGCACCTATGGTGACGGTACACCTTATGAACTTCGCCAGCCTGTTTATCAACTCACCAACCTGAACTACGGCGACCTGCATCCGGAGGTGATGCTGTCGCCGCGCGTCGCCAACCAGATGATCGGCCTCGGCCTGCTGGAAGCAATCCCGGAATCAACGCTGCTCGCGCTGGCGGACCCAACCGACCGGGATGGCGACGGCATCTCCGGGCGTCCCAACTGGGTGTGGGATTTGGTCAATAATCGAATGAGCATTGGGCGCTTTGGCTGGAAGGCCAACCAACCCAATTTGATGCAGCAGGTCGCCTCTGCCTTCAACGGCGATATCGGCATCACAACCGGCCTGCTGCCAGATCAGAACTGTACCTCAGCACAGATCGATTGTGAGCAAGCCATCGATGGGGGTCAGCCAGAAATCAGCGATGATGATTTTCTGAAGGTCGTCCTCTACTCCGCCGCACTTGCCGTCCCAGCACAGCGTAATCCCGATGATCCAATGGTGCAGCGTGGATATGCGCTGTTCATTGAGGCGCAGTGCGCGACGTGTCACGTACCAACGCTGCAAACAGGCATCCATCCGACCATCCCTGGTTTCTCGCATCAAACGATTCACCCCTATACGAATCTGCTGCTGCATGACATGGGTGAAGGCCTGGCAGATAACCGCCCTGATTTCGAGGCCTCAGGGACAGAATGGCGGACGCCGCCGCTGTGGGGCATCGGCCTCTTTGAGACGGTGAACAAACACACGTATTACCTGCACGATGGCCGTGCGCGCAACCTGGCAGAGGCGATCCTCTGGCACGGTGGCGAGGCCGAAGCCTCGCGCGAGGCATTCCGCATGATGAGTGCTGAGCAGCGCAGCGCGCTCATCGCATTCCTCAAGTCTTTGTGAACAGGCCGGGACAGGCGGCATGAGCGTCACACAGCAATCAGGCAATCGGCTGGGACACCTGATACAGCACCTCCAAACGCCGACCAGTATCCTGCCCCTGGTCATATTCCGTATCGCCTTTGGCCTGCTGATGTTCTTCAGCACGCTGCGATTCATCAGCAATGGCTGGGTCGTCGACCTTTACATCAGACCACAGTTTCACTTCACTTATCTCTGGTTCGACTGGCTGCAACCTCTGCCCGGCCTGTGGATGTTTCTGCCGTTTTTCCTCCTGCTGATACTCAGCCTGTGTATCGTGGTCGGCTTCGGCTACCGGCTCAGCATGACGCTCTTTTTCCTTTGTTTTACCTATATCGAACTGATCGATAAGGCTTACTACCTCAACCACTACTACTTCATCTCATTGTTGAGCTTTCTGCTGATCTTTCTGCCACTTCACCGGGCCTTTTCGATCGATATGCGTTTGCGTCCCCATCTGCGGCTGACCCACGTCCCGGCATGGACCATCGCTGCGATTCAACTTCAACTGAGTCTGGTCTACTTCTTCGCAGGTGCAGCCAAACTCTACGATGATTGGCTGCTGCGCGGCATTCCGCTGAATATGTGGCTGCCAGCCCGCACCGATTTTCCCTTGCTCGGCAGATTCTTCAGCGAGCCTTTTTTCGGTCTCCTCATGAGTTGGGCCGGCGCGCTCTATGATCTCACCATCCCTGTGTGGTTGTTGTGGCGGCGCACGCGCTGGCTGGCCTATCTGGCAGTGATTGGCTTTCACGTCCTGACCGGTATGCTGTTCCCGATCGGCATGTTCCCCTGGGTCATGATCGTTAGCGCGCTCATCTTCTTTGATGAGCACGACTATCGCACGCTGTACACGATCACGAGACGATACCTGCCGCTACCGATCTGGAGGGAAAAGGCAGTACCTGTATCGAAGCCGACAACCTCCGCCGGATTGAAGCCCGTCTGGCTGATACTCGGTGTGTTCTTCATCTTCCAGGTGATGATGCCGCTGCGCTTTTTGCTCTACCCGGGATACATAAACTGGACCGAGCAGGGGTATCGTTTCGCCTGGCGCGTGATGCTCGTCGAAAAAGCCGGCCTTGCACTATTCAACGTCGCCGATTTAGATACAGGTGAACGCTGGACTGTTCATCCGGCGCAATATCTCACGCGGCATCAGGAGAAACAGATGGCCTTCCAGCCGGATATGATCCTGCAATTCGCGCATTTCATCGAGCAGCAGGCAGTTGCCGGTGGGCGGCGCGATGTCGCCGTCCATGCTGATGTCTGGGTGACGTTCAATGGCCGTCGCAGCCAACAGTACATCGACCCTGCCGTTGATCTGACACTGGAACATAACGGCCTGCATCATAAAGCCTGGATTTTGCCGCCTGCAGGTTGAATCCTGAGTCACGATTGGCCGGTCACGGTGAGTCTGTACGATTGATGAGCGCAATACCGGGAATTCCATTGGAGGGCATTGTGAAGCGATTCAGGTTTGGCATCCTCGTTCTGATAGCCGTCTTCGCCAGCTTATCGCCGGACACGCTCGCGCAGGAAACGCCGCAGGAAGCGCCGTTCGACCGCCGCGCGATGCTCCGCAGTACGGTCGAGAATGCGATCCTTCCCGTACACGAGGAACTGATCGGTGCGATGCACCAGCTCGATCAGGCCGTCCAGCAATTCGCGGAAACCCCCAGCGTAGAAGGCTTGCGCGCGATGCAGGCCACATGGCGTGCGGTGAGTGACGCCTGGGCCTATGCTGAAATCTACCGCTTCGACGACATGATGTTTGTTCATCCTCGCGTCGCCAAGCGCCCCATCAATATCGAAATAATCGAAGCCACAATTCAGAGTGATATTCCCCTGGATGCAACCCTCATAGAAAACAGTGGCTCCCCGACAAAAGGGCTGTTCGCGATTGAGTACTTCCTCTTCGACCCTGATCGCAACGAACTCGCCATCGTCGATTGGCTGCTCGATCCACAGGTCTCGGGTCGGCGTTTGCAGTATCTGCGCGCCACAGTCGCCGATCTGCGCGCAACCCTGGAGACGATCCATAATTACTGGCTGCCCGATGGCGATAACTACGCCGAAACTTTCGTCGAGCTGGATAGTTCAGAAAACATTATTCAAAACTCCGTAAACATGCTCGCAAATCAGATGGTGCGTATGGTCGAATTCCTGTATCTATCCAAGCTGGATTTTCCCTTCGGCGGCAAGACACCTGACAGCGTGCTGCCATTCGAGGTGGAAGCATGGCGCAGCCGGGAATCCACAGCGCGCATGATCGGTAACATCGAGGGCCTGCGGATCGCCTTTCGCGGTGGCTTCAGCGAGGACGCACTCGGCTTCGATGACTATCTTGATACATTCATGACCCAGTACAACGGCATGCCCCTGTCTGATGCCATCGAGATTCAGTTTGACGAGACGCTGGCCGCGCTCAACGCCATTGACATGCCCTTTTTCGACGCACTGACGCAGGATTACGAAGCAGCCTGGCAAGCGCACCAGGAAGTACGCGAACTCCTCATCCTGATTAAAGTCGACATGACCAGCACAGCCAATATTGCAGTGACCTTCAACGACATGGACGGCGATTAATGGCGGCGCGCAGCATTATCAATCGACCCTCAGCGATGCCGAATTTCCCCGGCGACAGAGGCACCTACACCCTGATTCTCTGGCTCGCGGCACCCGCCCATCTGACCATCGGCCAACTTGGTTCGTTCGACTTCCCCGCCGGGTGGTACGCCTATGTCGGGAGTGCCTTCGGCGCTGGCGGGCTGCGCGGCAGGCTGAAGCATCATCTAACGCCCGTGAGCAAACCGCACTGGCACATCGACTATCTACGAGCGGTCGCCCCTCTACGAGAGATATGGTGGCTCGCCACAGAAACCCGATACGAGCACACCTGGGCAGATGCACTGCGTGCGCTCCCCGGTGCGGTCGTGCCCGCACCACGTTTTGGCGCGTCAGATTGCAGATGTCCCTCCCATCTGATCAGCTTTAACGATGCACCGGATTCCCACACGCTGGCAGAAACGTCAGGTATGCGTCTTCAGCGACAGGTATTCGACTAATCACGCCTGCACATACGTCCAGTGACCCTGTGCCGAAACAGTTCTGCGGGGCTAAAACGTGCATTTCTGCTGCTCAACAAGCAAAAGTAGCCCATCTGACCCATACAAAAACGACTCCAAATAGACATTCCTCCAGCAGCCATCTGGCCTAGACTTAAATCAGTACGCGCCAGTTAGAGCCATGTCCCCGGGGCAGTCCGGGCGCGTGAGCTGCCACGGCGTCCGCATTTCTCACGCCACATCGCCCTCAAACACCGATGCAGCAGACCTTCGCAGTCCACATCACAGCAATCGAGAACCAGGCAAATCGAAAAGGAGCCATAGAATGAAACGTTATCTTATTCTGATCTCATGCCTTCTGCTTGCGTTTGTGGGCACTACAGTTGCCCAGGACGACAGCAATTATCCGGTCAATACGCTTACAGTTGCAGGAACCGGGGTCGCCTACGGTGAGCCGGATATGGCCCGCGTGGAAATCGGCGTCGAGCTGACTGACCCAAGCCTCAATGCCGCCTTTGAAGAGGCCAATCAACGCCTTGATGCGGTGATCAGCGCCTTGCAGGAGATGGGCATCTCTGAAGACGATATTCGCACCACGGGTCTCAACGTCTTCGCACAGGAGCCGCCCGCAGGCCCAGGTATGCAGGAGGGCGATCGGCCCCAGACTGAATACCGAGTCAGTAATCGGGTGATGGTGACCATCAACGACATTGAGCAGGTCGAAACAGTGCTCAGCACATCGATCGATGCAGGCGCGAACAACATCTTCAACTTACAGTTCGACATCTCCGATCCCTCAGCGCTGGCACAGGAAGCGCGACGCTCAGCCATCAGTGAAGCGCAGGAGCAAGCCCAGCAGATTGCCGACACCCTCAACCTCGAACTCGGGCAGCCTATCGTCGTTGTTCAGAGCAGCGGTACCGGCGGCAGAGCAGCACTGCCAGCGTTTTCTGAGGGAGCAGGCGGCGGTGGTGGCGCGGCGGTCGAACCCGGCCGGTTCTCTGTGCAGGTATCCGTCCAGATTACATATCGCATCGCAAGCCAGTAGCAGCAAACTGATGCACGCTCATCCTGTATGAGCACCGGCGATCGATCGAGGCAGCGCGTCACGCAGCGGCTTCGATTCAGCATCCTGCCTGCTTTTGAGCGTGTTTTGGCTTGCTCCACGGTATCACCAAACCATCAGGCCAACGCCGTAACGGTTGAAAATATGTTATCCTTTCGTCATGAAGACCAACCCGATTGTCTACCTGCATCAGCAGCAAACGCAAAATCTCATCACGTGCCTCAGTCATCAGCTCCGTATGCACGAAAATGCAGAACTGGAACGCGCCATCAGCCAGTTCAGGCACAGCCACGAGCAGATGCAGGACTACGTGGAAAAGCTGCACGCAGTGACTGAAATGGCGGCCTTACTTACCTCCACACTGGATGTCGCCACCATTCTTGAGCGCATGCTCGATACAGTCATCGAGACAACGGGTGCGGAGCGCGCCTTCATCATGCTGCGCGAGCAGGCAGATAAAACACTCCGGATTGCAGCCGCACGAGCCTGGGACCGTGAGACGATTGACGAAGCCGAGAAGCTGTTCAGCCACAGCATTGTGGATCACGTCCTGCGAACACATCAGGTCATCATCACCCTCAACGCTCAGGACGATCCCCGCTTTGAGCACATTTCCAGTGTCCACAACAAGTCTCTGCGGTCCCTGCTGTGTGTACCCTTGCTGCGACACGACCAGGTGATCGGCGCGCTGTACGCGGATAACCGGGTCACCAAGGGCGTCTTTCAGCAGACACTGATTCCGGTCATGACGGCCTTTGCACAGCATGCCGTCCTCGCGCTCGAAAACGCCCGCCGTTACCAGCAGACCGCTGATGACCTGCGCGAATCGCGGCGGCAGATTCGGCATTTGCAGATTCAGGCAGCGAACCAGCGCCTGAGTGATCCCCTATCCGATCGCGAGTTGCAGGTACTCGCCCTGATCGCCTCAGGGGCTGCCAACGCTGAGATCGCAGAGGCCCTGAGCATCGGCATCAGCACCGTGAAAAAGCATATCAACCATATCTACAGCAAACTTGACGTCGACAACCGGGGCAGAGCCATCGCCCACGCCCACGAACTCGGGCTGATCTAGCAACTTCACCCTTTCTTCACCCCCTTTTCTTCGAAAAGTTCACCCATAGGTGGGCGACGATACTCCCTCATGCCTGCTACGGTAACAGAGTCATGCAAAATGAGGAGAAGTATCGATGAACAAACTGTTCTTAATATTCGCACTGATGATTTTAGCTGTGCCCGCGCTGGCTCAGGATGGCCCGCCACCGCCGCCCGACCTGGGCGACGGCGTAATCGTTGTGGATGGCCTAAACGGGCCGCAGGGTGTCCACGTAGATGCCGAAGGTATGCTGTGGGTGATTGACGGCGGCTTCGGCGGCGATGAAACTATCGCCTTCATCAATGCCCAAACCTTTGAGCAAGTTGAAGCCACCTTTGGTCAGACATCACGCGTACTACGTGTATCCCCCGGCGCAGAACCTGAAGTGTTCGCGACTCTGCCTTCTGTGGCAGCGGGGATGGATTTTATTGGTGGGGCGCGCCTCATTAACGTCGATGGGACGCTTTACGCCACAACCGGCGCATGGCATTTCAGCCTCGGCGATGACGTGACCATCGATAACTATACAGCCGTCGTCAGCATCACAGACGGTGAGGTTACGATGGTGGCTGATCTCTGGGCGCACGAAGCGGCCAACAACCCCGACGAGACTGACAACATCGAAAGCCACCCATACGGCATCGCACAGGGCCCGGATGACTTGCTGTACGTGGCCGACGCCGCCGCGAACGCCTTGATCTCCGTCGACCCGGAGACCGGCGAGACAACGACAGTCGCCGCTTTCGAGGGTATGCCAGGTGTCTTCCCGAGCCAGTGGCGTGGTGGTGAACTCATCACCGACCCTGTTCCGACTGCCGTCGTGATGGAAGATGATGGCACCGCCTACGTGTCATTGTTGTCAGGTGCGCCCTTCGTCCCCGGCAGTGCGAAGGTCGTGCAGGTTGCGCCCGATGGTGAGATCAGCGACTTCGCCACCGGCTTGACCATGCTGACCGATCTCCAGCGTGCGCCGGATGGCAACCTCTATGCGATCCAGTTCGGGATGTTCACACAGGAAGGGCCCGTGCCCAACGAAGGCGCAGTGATTCGCATCCTGGAGGACGGCACCTCGGAGGTCGTCATCGACGGACTGCCGTTTGCAACCGGGCTGGCCTTCGACGCCGAAGGTAACGGCTACGTGACGATCAACGGCATCGCTATCCCGGACGCAGGGATGGTCGTCTACTATGCAGGCCTGACCAGCATGGAAGGCACCCCCATACCGGATATGCAAACAGGCTAGCGGAACGATACGAATCAGCGGGGGACAGCTTCTGTCCCCCGTTCTCGTGAGGATACAATCATGCACCGACTACTCGTGGCAATTCTACTATTCCTGTGCACTGTACTGATGACCGCCTGCGGAACCATCGCCGAAGCAGGGGCCAGCGTACACACACTGGCAGCCGTCGATACCGCAAAGATTGAGCGCGGGATCGAAGTTTATCGCGCTAATTACTGCGGAGCGTGCCACACGCTTGATGCTGCCAACACACGCGGCACGTTCGGCCCGGATCATAATCAGGCCCACGCGCTGGCGATCACCAACCTCAGCCTGGATACCTACACCGGTGATGCTGCAACTGTCGAGGACTACCTGCACGAGAGCATCGTTGCGCCCACGGTGTTCTACACCCCCGGCTACGAAGCGACCAACCACCACATGCCCGCGTTTGGGCACCTGCCAGATGACGATATCGCCGCCCTGGTGTATCTGCTGGCCCAACAGCGATAACAGCAGCAATAACAGCAGCGATCAGGGAGCACATTCACCCGAATCACGCTATAATGCGCCTTTTCGTTTTCATGTAAACGATGGGGGCATGTCCGACAATATCGTTGCAGCGCGTTACCTCCTTCAGGAACAACTCGGCGCGGGTGGAATGGGTGTTGTATACCGCGCACTCGATACCCTGAATGGTGAAACGGTCGCCATCAAACAGATCAAACATGGCGCAGCCGACCCGGATCAGGTCGCGCGTTTCAAACGTGAAGGCGACGTGCTGCGAGAACTCAATCACCCCAACATCATAAAACTGCTGGATACCTTTGAGTACGATGGCCAGCATCATCTGGTCATGCGCTATATATCCGGTGGCAACCTCAGCCAGCGTATGACGCAGCAGCCATTCACGCTGGAACAGATTATCCATGTCGGCATAGACCTGGCCGACGCGCTGACTCAGGCACACAAACGAAACGTCATCCACCGTGACCTGAAGCCTGCCAACATCCTCATCGACGCCGACAACACGGTCTTACTGACGGATTTTGGGCTGGCGCACATGGCCGACTCAGCAGGCATTACCAGTACGGGTGCCATCGTGGGCACGATCGATTACCTGCCGCCCGAGGCGTTCAAAGAGGGGCCGCGCGACGCCAGCGGCGATATCTGGTCCTTCGGCGTGATCCTTGCGGAAATGCTCATCGGCACCAACCCCTTCACCCGTCCGACGCTGTTGGAGACCATCTGGGCCATCACGTCGGAACCAACCCCGGATCTTGAGTCGGCTGCTCCTGTCGAGGCAGTCTCCCTGGTGGATCTCATCTACCGCATGCTGGAACGTGATCCCGCTGCGCGCATCGTGTCCGCGCGGCATGTTGGCGCCGCGCTCGAAGACATCGCGCATGACAGCAGCCGACGTATCCATACATCTGCCCGGTTCAACACGCCTACTTCTCAGCTGCGCTGGAACGTCAGGAATAATCTGCCACAGCAGATCACGCCGCTGATCGGACGCGATAGAGAGCTGTCAGACGTCAGTGCCCTGCTGCGGGGGCAGCGTCTGGTTACGATCGTCGCTCCGGGCGGCATGGGCAAGACGCACCTCGCGCTTGAAGTTGGTCGGCGTTTGTTGGATAGCTTCAGCGATGGCGTCTACTTCGTCGATCTCGCGCCAATCTCGTCTGCTGATGCAATCGTCCCCAGCATCGCGGAGGCGCTTGGTTTCCACTTCCAGCAGGACGGCCGCGAACCACATCAGCAGATGCTCGATTTCCTGCGCAGCAAGGCGCTGCTGCTGATCCTCGATAACTTTGAACATGTGGCTGATGCCTCACCACTCGTCAACGAACTCTTGCAGACTGCACCCAACGTACGAACACTGGTCACGTCACGCCAGCGACTCAACCTGACTGGCGAGACAGCCTTCACGCTGGATTATCTCGACGTGCCCGCCGACCAGTCGGCAGACGCTGTAGACACCTTCTCAGCGATCAGACTGTTCTTGCAGAGCGCACACCGCGTCCGCCCGGATTTTACCATTACGCCGGAGAACGTCAGCGCCGTCACGCGCATCTGTCGCATGGTAGAGGGCCTGCCGCTGGGCATCGTGCTGGCGACGAGCTGGCTGTCGATGCTGTCACCTGACGAAATCGCGGATGAGCTGCAAAGCAGCCTGCATATTCTCGACGCCGATCTGGGTGATCTGCCGGAGCGCCAGCGCAGCATGCGCGCGGTCTTCGACTATTCCTGGGAGCTGCTGTCATCCGACGAGAAGGCGGCGCTTACAAGGCTTTCGGTGTTTCGCGGCGGTTTCGCCCGTGATGCGGCCCAGACAGTAACCGGCACACGGCTGCATACACTGATGACGCTGCTCAATAAATCGCTGTTGCGCCGCGATGTCGCCAGCGGCCGTTTCAGTATCCATGAGGTAATACGACAGCTCGCCGAGGAGCAGCGCACCACCTCTGCACACGATGCACTCACGCGCGACGGACATCGTGACTACTACCTCAACCTGCTGGCAGCCCTGACGAAACCCCTGCGCACTGATGGCCAGATCAAGGCACTTGCCGATATCGAAACGGATTTTGAGAACATGCGTCTTGCCTGGCGACACGCCAGCAACACGGCGGCGCTCGCCCAGTTAGGGGCCGCTGCGGAAGCGCTGTTCCACTTCGCCCGGATGCGTAACCGCCACTCAGACGTGCGCGCTCTCTTCGAGCTGGCCCTTAGGCACGATTTCACACCGACGACCGCTGCGGAGCGCCTGGGTTACGTGCGTTTGCTGCTCTGGTCCACAGTGGCGGAGACGGGCACCATCGCGACACCGGACCTGGATCGTATGGCGCGACGCCTCACCAGGGTCGAGACGTTGCTGGATGCACCTGATCTGGCGGAGCAGGCCAGTTATGAGCGCTGGTTCCTGCAGTATCAGATTCTGCGCCGCGATCTGGCCCGAGGCGTTGACAGCACGATGAAAGTTCAGTTTGATCAACTGACCGAGCAAGCCGAAGAACAGGGCGATCGCTGGCTGCTGGCGCTGGCACACCATTCGCGAGGCTACATGGACCTGATGCTCAACCGGTACGATCAGCCCTTAGAAGCGACAAAGCAGTCCTACGAAATCTTTAAGGCGCTGGGCAACCTGTCCTGGACAGCGGTCCTGGCGAATAATCTCGCAGTCCTGCTGATGTCGGCATGCAAATACGATGAAGCCGAACCGTACCTCGATGAATGCGTCAACGTTTACCGGGCACTTGGCGACGAAGCCCGGGCCGCCCACTCCCTGTGCGTGCGCGGCAACATGAACTTCGCGCGCGGCTCTATCGACCGTGCGACACGCGACTTTAACGAAGCAGCGCCAATCACACGTGAACTCGGCTATCCCATGGGCCTGTCGCTGGCATATAACGGTCTGGGATTTATGGCGCTGATAGCCGGAAATCGGGACGAGGCACGACGATTCTTGCAGGAGTCAATGGCGGCCATCCCCCATATCACCTATGCACCTGATCGCATGATACAGACGGTCGTGCTGATAACGACACGCATCCTGATGGATGATATACCCGACCCGTCCGCATCTCTGCGAGAGATCGCGCCGAGTGTCCGCCGCTTGCCGTCCAACCCTTACGGCTGGTTCTTCGTCATTGCGGTCATTCACGTTCTGACCGTGCAAGGCGAGTACCAGCGTGCGGCGGAAGTCGCGGGAACACTCCACACGAGGGTCGCACTCAGCGAAGGTTTTCGGCACCTCATCGCGCCCACCCTGGAACAGGTCCGCGCAGCAATCGGCCCGGAAGCCTATGACACAGCATGGCGGGCAGGCGAAGCCAGCATGGATTTCCCCGCACTTCTGCAGATACTGCTCAACGAATTTGATCCGACGTAGGTCAGGGCGTCGTTACACCCGCAGGCTTACGTCTTCCTCGCTGAGACGACAAACCGGAACAGCGCATCATCCCCGAACCACATTCTGAAGTTCGTCCCCCACACATTATTGAACAGATTGAAATGCAGGCCCTGTGTCATATCTGGCAACCGGTTGTGGAAATTCAGCAAAGATCGTTCACCAGGTGCGACCAACGCAGAATCCGGCGTCGCAAGGTCCAGCATGAGCGTGTCGTCCTGATAACGTGCCCCCGCGTCGGTAGCGTGCATCGTGCGTCCGCCCCCGCTGACGACATCAAGCGGTGAGATCCAGCGACCCAGCTTACGGATACGCCACAGCTCAGGCTGCGCGACCGGCGGGTTGAAACTCAGCCAGAAGGCTTCCGGCAGACGACAGGCTGGCTTATCAAACCACTGCACCTTGACCGCGATCTGACCATCCGCACGAAACTCGTAACCGATGAAGACCATCTGCGGTGCACCGATCTGTCGGCTGGCCACCGGGAAACGCGCCTGCACCAGCAGCGAGAAGCCTTCCGCCGTCTGTCGGCTGTAGACGCTTTCCACCGCTGCTGACCAGTCGCCGTGGTCCGTAACCTGCATACCCGGCTTAACGTTATCCGGGTGCGCCCACACACGTACATCTGAGCTTTCCCGGTCGCGGATGTACTGCTGCCAGAAGCGATCATAATCCACATTTGAGAAGGTCTCGTAATGCAGCCGGGCGAACGGTCGCGAAGGCGTCGCCAGCGTGAGCTGCCCATCCTGGCTGCGCAGGCTGCTGAACGCGCCCGTCTCGGGGTCCAGCGTGAACCGCCAATGGGCTGTTTCAAATGCAATGGCGGGTGTCGGGTTGAACGGAGTGAGATCAGGCCGCTGCGGTTGAACAGCATCCAGTGCCGCTAATGCCTGCGCATGCTGCGGCGTACCCAACAGCGTCTCAACGGCTGAGTCGAGATAATCACGCTGCTCCTGCCACGACGCCTCCATACGCTGAAATGGCGGCGTCGGTCTGGCACGCGCAAAATCCACCGGATCATAGTTCTCATAATCCTGGAGATGCGTCTTCACATCGAGCCCCCAGGTATGCTCAGGAACGAGCAACAGTTGCCGCTCGAACGCACGCCGCGTCTCTGGTGCGAATTGCTCTTCCGTCCGCAGTCGCAGTAGCGCCCGATAGTTGCGCGCCAGCGTGGGGTCACTGCCTACGCCATGAATCCAGGTATCGCCGATCTCCGCCGTGACGACCGGCAGCATGTCGCGTACGGGGTCAAGGATGTGGCCGATATCGTCCAGCGTGGCACCGACCATCGCAGCCCCCGAAAACTGACCCCGCAAAGACTCGAAAGTCGCCAGCGCGCTCTCGCGGGAAGGCGGTCCCAGGTTATCCCCCGTAAAAACCAGTGATACCGCCGCGTTTGTCCCCGGCAGCACCATCGTATCGCCATAGACGCGCTGATACATGCAGATAATTTCGCTGGCGCTGTCTTCGTCACACCAGATGAACACAGGCGGCACATCCGGCACGGTCGCCGCCGGGTTCAACCCGATATGCAGAAAGCGCACGCCAGCCTCAGCCAGCAAGGGGACCATCGCCCGGGTGTGGCCGGGAACATCGGTCATCTTGGCGGCTATCGTCTCCATACCGAAGCGTCGGTCTAGCTCCTGCGAGTACGTCAGCCCTGCCCGGAAGAGGTCCGCATCCATGAACTCCGTATGCGTGGTGAACGGCAGCGCGTGCCACTTCAGATAGCCAGCACTGATGGCATCCTCCATCAGTCGGCGCTGATCAGCAGAGGCGCGCTCCAGAAATTCATACACGAGCCATGATCCCAGCGTCCAGCGAAACGGCGCGTCGGGCACCTCATGGGCGAGCGTCTGCGCCAGTTGAATAGCCTGGGGGATGAACTCATTCAGGTAGCGTTGCACCACGCGATGTGCAAAATCGGTGAACCCGACGTCCAGGTGTGTTTTGAAGATGACGTGTACACGGTCGATATTCATGCTGTATTGTTTCCTGTCCGTCAGGCACGCTGTATATAAATCGGATTCGTCAGTGCCCGCATGCGCGACTGTCCTTCAACGAGCTGCGCCCGGACGTAATGCGCCCTATGCGCGGGCATTGGCCAGCACTTTGTCCAATCAGGCGTATCCACCAGCGCATCAGCCATCATGCCATCATCGTTAATGAGCTGAATATGGCAACCTTCGCCGCCACGCACGCGCACATTGAATTCCAGCGGCTGTCCAGCCTGGGCAGTCACCGTTTGCCCGACAATCGCCTCGCCACAGGTGAGGGCGATATGCGGGCCGTCAGGCGCATCGGTGATGATCGCAGCGCCAGCGCGCAACGCATCAAGTAGACGAGCCGGCGAGGGGTCGCCCTCGCAGTAGATGCAGGTCGTCGGATGGCCCAGCCGTGCGATGTGCTGCTGCTTGAGAAAATGGTTATCACTGCCGCCGACAGCCGTATAACGTTTACCCGCTCGCAGATGGCGCTCCCAGAAGGCCAGCGCCTCATTATTAAGCAGCTCCCAGGGGCCATTCCAGATTTCGACGCAGTGGTATACATCCACAGATGGATACTCCCATGCGGGACCATACGTCTTGGGATGATTGCAGGAGACCAGATAGCCACGCCGCACCGCTTCATCCATGCTGGCGCGCATATCCGCTTCGCGCCCAACGCGGAAATCGAGCCAGCCCTTATCGCCCCACACATTCCAGTGACCACGATAGGTGGTGACTTCCATCCCCGGGATCAGCATCAGCGGCGTCGTTGCCCCACGCATGGCGCGCTGCTGCGTCAGCACGTTGTGATCTGTGATCGCCAGAAAGTCGAGGCCGAGCGCCTCCGCCCGTGCGATGACTTCCAGCGTGTCGCTGTCGCCATCACTGTGATAGGTGTGACAGTGCAGCTCACCGCGATACCAACCGTCCGCACTGCGGCGGTCTGGCTGCGGCGTGGCGGAGAGCGGCAGTAACGCGAGTTCTGGTGCCGGTGCGGCCTCGCCAACCTCAAAGTCGATTTCGACCCGATACGCGCAGCCCTCCGGCGCGATCTCATACAGCCCGAGGCAGATCTGCCACGTCCCCGGCATCAGTATCCCCGGGACGTAGCCCGGCGTCGCGTCCTCCGCGCTGATGAAGAACTCGCGGCGCGCACTGCCACTCCAACCCCTGAAGCCATCCGTCAGGAAATCCGCGCCGCGCTCATCGAAGATGCCAATATCGATGATGCCAGCCCCCTGCTCAAGCTCCTTGCCAAACTGATACCGAACCATCAGCCGGGTGACGCCGTCCGGCAGCTCAAATGGCAGCAGGCGGTATGTCCTGGCATCCGCAGGCGTGGCGCTGCCCTCGATGAGTATCGTCATGATAGCAAGTCGCCTTCCGCATCGTAGAAGAAAAGGCGCTGTGGATCGAATGTGAGCCACAGGCGAGCAGGCAGCGTCGGGATTTCATCGCCAAAAATGCGCACGGAGATAACCTGATCGCCGACCCGTACCAGGACCAGCGACTCGCTGCCGAGCATCTGCGTCACGTAGAGAGCCGCCGGCAGGCTGTCCGGAATGGGTTCTGTGTGCAGATGGATATGCTCCGGACGGATGCCCAGGGTATGCGCACGGTCGGGCACAGCCAGGCCGAGATCCATGGCGCTCGTCTCGCCGCCGTGTGTGACGAGAATGCGCCGGCCATCCGCGCGGCAGTCGAGCAGGTTCATGGGCGGGCTGCCGATGAAGGACGCAACAAACGTGTTGGCAGGCGTGCGATAGATCTCATGCGGCGTACCGATCTGCATAATGTGCCCGTTGTTCATCACCACAATGCGATCAGCCAGGGACATCGCCTCCGCCTGATCGTGGGTCACATAGACGGCAGTCACACCCACGTCCTGCTGCAGATACTTGAGGAAGGCGCGTGCTTCCAGCCGCAGTTTGGCATCCAGATTGCTCAGCGGCTCGTCAAACAGGAAGACCTGCGCCCGATGCACGACGGCGCGTGCCAGCGCAGCGCGCTGCTGCTGCCCACCTGAAAGCTGCGCCGGGCGGCGATCCAGCAGCATATTGATCTGCAGCTTCTCGGCGACGCTCGTCACCTGCTGCGTGATATCGGTCTTGCCCGTGCCGCGCACCTTCAGCGGGTAGCCAATGTTGTCATGGACAGTCATGTGCGGGTACAGCGCGTAATCCTGGAAGACCATCGCCACGTCGCGCAGACGCGGCGGTATACTGGTGACGTCACGCTCACCAATGTGGATCGTACCGCTATCGGGCAGCTCCAGCCCGCTGATGAGGCGCAGCGTGGTCGTCTTGCCGCAGCCGGATGGCCCCAGGAAGGCGACGAACTCCCCATCCTTGATATGCAGGTCCATCCCCGCTACAGCAACCACACTGCCGAAAGTCTTGCGCACGCCAGAGAGTCGAATATCAACCATTGAGTCATGTTCCTTTGTTGCGTGTAGCCATGGCGCGATACCGCTACTGCTTGATGCCGCCGAAGAAGCGGAAACCATAGCGCCAGTTCACCAGCAGATACAACAGCAGCACCGGCAGCGTATACAGGATCGCATACGCGGCCACCAGCGTAATGCGCGGCGCGCCTTCCTCATCGTAAAACTGATAGAACGTGACGGCTGCCGGCAGCAGCTGCGGGTCGCGCAGCAGAATGAACGGAATCAGGAACGCGCCCCAGGCGTTGACCAGTACCCAGATCGCCACCACCATGATACCAGGACGCATAATCGGAAAAGTCACATCCCGGAAGATCTGCAGCGGTGACGCCCCGCTGATCATGGCGGCCTCTTCATAAGAGCGCGGGACACTGTCAACAAAATCCTGCATAATGAAGATGGCCGAAGGCAGCAGCCCGCCGATCATCACCAGGATGACGCCCAGGTGCGTGTTGATCAGCCCCAGGTCAAAGATCAGCTTGAAGATCGGCACCATGCTGGCCGTGCCCGTCACCACCGACGAGAACAGGATCAGCACGTAAGTCAGGTATTGGCGGCCCGGGATACGCCCGCGCGAAAGGCCATAAGCCGCCAGCGCCGCAATCAGACTCGTCCCAACCATCGTGCCCACGCCGATAATGACGCTGTTCTGCAGCAGGCCGCGCATCGCGATCTCATTGCTCAACACCTCTTCGAAGTTCGCCAGCGAAAGCGTCTCCGGGATGGCGACGCCCAGCGTCGCCGATGCGTTGAACGGCGCGAAGATAAACCACAGCAGCGGCGCGACGAAAAACAGCGCAATCAGCAGGACCACCGGGATCGTTAGCAAACGCAGTATGCCGCTCATGTGCGCACCGCCCGTGACCGTGAAATAAACAGGTAGACGCTCGCCAGCAGCAGGTTGATGACCATCACCACCATGGCGATCGCGCTGCCCTGGCCAAACTCGAAGAAGCGCAGGCCCACGCGATAGGTGTAGATCGAGATGATGTCTGTCTGGAAGATCGGCCCACCGCCTGTCAGCAGGAAAGGTGTAAAGGTATTGAACGTCCAAAGGGTGATCAGGATCAGATCCGTGATGATGTACCCACTCAGCAGGGGCAGCAAAATATCACGGAAGCGCTGCCAGGGGTTCGCACCGATGACGTCGGCTGTTTCCATATACGACGGCGGGATAGACGCCAGCGCCGATGAAAACAACAGCATCGAGAAGGCCGTCCCACGCCAGGTGTTGAACAGAATGATGCTCAGCATGGGATAGTCAAACAGCCAGTCGATCCCATTGATGCCGATCGCATTGAGCATCATATTGAGCGTGCCATCCGGATCAAGATACGCAAACCAGGCGAAAGCGACTACCACATCCGGGATGATCCAGGCGGCGATCGCCAGCGTATACACCGTCTCGCGTACAAATCCGCGCCGATTATGGAACAGCACCGCCAGCAGCAGCCCAAGCCCCGCCTGACCAATCAGCGCAGAGCCAATGACGAACTGCGCCGTCAGCAGCAGGCTATGACCCATCTCACCACGCCGCATCCACGTATCGAAGTTAAACAGGTCCACGTAGTTCTGCAGCCCGACGTACTGGGGATTCAGTGCGTTAGCACCCACCAGCGTCTGATTGGTGAAGCTCATCTGGAAGATAGAGAAAAACGGATAAACCAGGAATAACAGTACAAAGACGATCGTCGGCAGGATGAATAACCAGCTCACCGAACGCGAAAGTATCGGACGCTTTTGCATGTGCTTCCTCGTGCGGTTGAGAATGTCAGTCCGGCAGGGCATGCCCTGCCGGATTGACGTAACTCACGATGCGATTTATTCGCTCAGCGGAATGCGAATGACATTGTCTTCACCAACCAGCGCAGTCACCCCAGCATCATAGGCGGCCATCGCTTCTTCCGGCGTGAACTCACCGGAGACGACACGCTCCGTCATAAGCTGGGCCTCAGCCGAGATCTGGTTGTACTCGGGCAGCTGCGGGCGGATGGTGGTCAGCGGCAGCACTTCTTCCACGATACGGGTCATGGTCGTATCGCCGGTGACCGGAACATCCACGCGGGCACGGATGCGCGGCTCCAGTTCCTGCAGCACTTCCACCGTCTCAGCGCTGAACATGAAGGTCAGCAGTTCCCAGGCTTCCGCCGGGTGATCAGTATTCGGGTTCAGCACGAAGCCCGTGCCGCCGGAGATGGTGACGAAATCCTGACCGAGATAGCCAGCACCCGGCTCGATGGCGGGCATCGCGGCGAAGCTCACGAGTTCGTCACGATTTTCCATAGCGAAGTTGCCGGTGACCGGAGCCAGCGGGCCACGCCAGAAGAAGTCACCTTCGATCAGCATAGCGACTTCGCCATTGCTGAAGGCTTCGAAGGAGAGGTCGCGGCCGTTCTGGACGAGCTGCCAGCGCTGGTTGCCCAGTTCTTCCTCAATGTAGATGGTCTCGTACAGTTCCAGCGTGCTCAGGATCGCCGGGCTGCTGACAATCCACTTGTCTTCTTCAAAGTCATAGATGTGATGGCCGGCAGCCAGCAGCGCCATCAGATAGCCCTGCATGGTGGTCGCCTCGCCCATGGTCGTACCCGCGTTGAGCTGGATCGGCGTCACATCCGGCAAAGCAGCCTTGATGGCACGGGCGGCGTCGAGGACTTCGGCCCAGTTGGTGGGCTGCCAGTCCATCGGCAGGCCCGCCTGCTCGAACAGGTCAGTACGGAACCAGATCACACGGCCATCAGTACCACGCGGGACGCCGTAGAGTTCGTCTCCAAAGCCCAGAATACCCTGGATACCAGCGGGAATGACGTCCCAGCCTTCCCAGGCCAGCGCTTCCTCACCAACGATCGCGGTCAGCGGTTGAAGCAGACCGCCCTCGACAAACTCCGGCAGCCAGAAACCATCAAATGCCATGATGTCGGCGCCTTCGCCCACACCCAGGTCGAGGACGTACTGCTGGCGCAGGTCCTCACCGCCGCCGCCAACGAATTCGATCACGTTGACGGTGACGGTTGTCCCAGCTTCCGCCATCATTGCTTCGAAGGTCGGTTTTACATATTCGTTCAGCCACTGCAATTCAGCGCCGCTGGAGCCGCTGATGCTTAATTCAATGGCATCATCCTGCGCGTTGGCGACGGCGCTCACCATGACGAGGGTCATCATCATGACCACGAACAGACGGAACAGCTTCGACCGGTTCATCAGTCTTGCACTCCTTGCTGAATATCGAATGTGTCGAGATGGGCAGTACCGGCATTTAAAAATGGTTGCAACCCTTGTAATAAACACTTTAATCTATTTCGGTGGCGGTGCGGTCGATTCCCTCTCGACCAGTTCCGTCGGTAGCAGGGTGAGCACGCTCTGTGTCTCCTCGTCCTGGATGAGCGTCAGCAGGCGTCGGGCAGCCTCCGCACCCATCAAGGCGGCGTCCTGGGCGATGGTCGTCAGCGGCGGGCTTTGATACTGGGCAATATCCAGATCATCAAACCCAATGACGGAGATGTCCTGCGGGTTTCTCAGGCCGGCCTGCTGGATCGCGCGCTGTACCTTAATCGCCATCCAGTCATTGACGGCAAAGATGGCGGTGGGGCGCGCTTCAGATCTGAAGTGATCCACCAGCGGCGCGATCTCGGCATCGTCGTGGTTCAAATAAGCTTCGTAAGAACTGATTTCGTTATCACCACCGATCAGAAAAGCCGCTTTTGGCGTCTCACCGATCTGGCGCAGCGCGTCCTGATAGGCGCGATAGCGCTCGGCCACACTCCACAGATCGAGATGTGGACGCGCCACAAACAGGATGTCACGGTGCCCAAGCTCGATCAGATGCTTCATCGCCTGCAGGCCCCCGGCATAGTTGTGGCTGCTGATGCACGGTAGTACCAGCCCGTTCAGCGGACGATCCATGAGGACGACCGGCAGGCGCAGAGCCGCAGAGCCGACCAGACGATCTTTGAGCGTGCCACGCACAGGTACAAGGATCACGCCGCCGATGCCATCATCCATCATCTCGCCCAGAATGCGGTTTTCCTCCGCGACATCGCGATCTGTACTGGCAAATCTCACCCGATAGCCACCTTTGCGCAGAACACGTTCCGCGCCGCTCAGTAGTTTCATGGCGAACGTCCCGCGATACTCCGGGATGATGAATCCGATAGTGACGCGCTCACCCCGCTGGACCTTCTCCGCGACGAACGTACCCTTACCCGCGACGCGATAGATAAGCCCTTCTTCCTGGGCGGTCTGCCATGCGCGCTGGATGGTCGCCCGACTGATGTTCAGATCATTCACCAGTTCCCACTCACCAGGGAGTTGGTCATGCGGCTTCAGATCGCCCACGATGATCTTGTGGCGCAGATCATCCAGCAGTTGTATATGAAGAGGTAGCGAACTCGTCTTGGATATCTGAAACTTTATCATGTCTGAACCTGTCCGGACAAGTTGAGAATATCAGGCAAGGATTAAGTGCAGCATGCCGAGTGTAAAGTTTACTTTAAGACATGAGGTCAGGGTAGTTAAGCGCCTCACGCAGGCACAGATTGTCTGATTTGCCAGGTGTCAGATCACACAAAGACCTGCACACATCGCCAGAACACCTACAAGTAGCTGATATCCGGTGTCCCATGCGTTGACTTACCCTAACAAAAACGGAGATACCCGCGCATGGGCATCTCCGCATCAGACTTTGATGAGCATTACCCGTCAGGCACGCTTGCGATTACCGATCTGCAGCGTTGCCTGTACGACCGAAAACGCCAGCAATCCTCCAAGCATTAGACCGAGGATGACGAGTCTATCACGCCAGTATGGAGCTTCTCCGGTGTTTGGCAGCGTCAGAGCGCTGTCTTCCACGATCAGCAACGCAGTTTTGCTGGCGAGCTGTTGATTACCTGCCAGCCACTCCGCTTTAAGAGATACCGCGCTACCGCTGAACGTTTCGTCCACGATTGCGGACAGGGACAGCACAAGTCGTTCGCCCGGGTTCAGCGTGACATCATCCACACGCAGGATGATTGACCCGTCAAACTGGGCTACAGTGCCGTGTGTCGTCAGAACATTTTCAACAGACACCCCATCAGACAGGGTGAAGACCAGACTGCCCTTTGTCGTCTGTCCGGTGAGGTTCTCAAAGATGACGCTCAGGTCAACAGACCCGCCCCGAGCCGCGAAATTATCGTTATCCGTGAAGAGAATGTTGAGCATATCGGCAACCGGGATGCTGTTCCCTGGCCCGGCCCCGGTGGGTGGCGTCGTCGGTGGCGTTGTTGGCGGGGTGTCATCGTAGATGAAGCTGAACATCCCAGCCACCTGCTGGATATCCCCGGCCACGTCTGCAACGGCGGCCACGTCGATCGTGTAAGTTCCCAGGTCAAAAGGATCATCGGGCACAAACGTATGCGTAAACGTGCCAGCATCATAGCTCCAAGTACCGCTTACCGGATTACTGGCCGGATCGAGAATAGTGACGTTTGCGCTGATGTCCGCAGGGACAGCCTGATTCCATGTGATGACGATATCCGCTGTACTGGTGGTGATTGTCTCACCATCAGCGGGCACGATCGCTGTGATGTAAGGATCGCGCCAGTTCATGACGGCATCGTTGACAACCATCGTCCCAGAGCCGCTGTCAGCCACTGTCAGGGTACGGTTACCACCCCCAAGTGGATCTGTATTTCCATCGGCTTCCTTCTCGACCGTCTCCCAGCGGCCACGCGTAAACTTATACTCAAAGCTGGCCGTATCAGGCAAATCAAGCGTGATTTCCCAGACGCCGCTGCTCACCTCCGACAGCGGAATACCTGCCGGGTCCCACCCGGGATACGGTGAGTTAGCAAAGTTATCAAAGTTACCCGCGATGTAGACCGTGTCCGGTGTATGCGTGGGCACATCCACATTAAGCGTCACCAGCACCCCGTTCAGGCGAGCTGTACCCGTCACCACATTCGATGCCGCCGACTGGTTAAAGCTGGTATCGACTGCGACGAGGTAGTAGTCATAGGTCTGCAGCGCCGTCACAGTCGTATCGGTATAAGCAACAGCCGTCGGATCAGTGACAGTATCCAGCAGCACAAAGCCGGAGCCATCATCGCGGTAGATTTCAAACGCATACAGATCGCCATCGGTGTTGGGGTGTGCATCCCAGCCCAGGCCAATCTGTGCTCCGTTCTCGGCGGTGATGCTCAGATTGGTTGGTGCGGCAGGCGCGGTCGTATCGCTGGGCGCACTGACCGTCATATCACCTGCGTTTCCAGGGTCATAGGCCGTAAGGTCCGCATAGAACGTGTTGTTGTAAGCACCATAAACCCACGTCGTGCCACCATCGACCGAGTAACGGATGAGGTAGTCATACGTGCCAGGGGTATCCGGTTGCATTTCTCCCATATACTCGTCGTTGCTCTGACTGAAATCAAATCCGGGATTCGGAATCATATCCGCCCACACCCAGACCGGATCGTCAGGGCTGGTGCCGTCCGCGCCGTAACCGACCTGGGCTGTCACACCAGCAACCGCTGTGTCCGAAGAATCCGTGAAACCCGGGATGTAAAGCTGCCCATATACCATATCCGTCGGCACCAGCGCATTGATCGTATAGTTGATCGTTGGCGGCCACTGCAGATTCGCCCAGGTGATGTTCAGTATCTGAACGGTAAACGTGCTGTTTGCGGCAACCTGCTGAAGATCCCCCGCAACATCGGTATTGCCCGATACTGCAACGGTCACGGTGCCCGCTGGCAGCGGGTTATCTGGTGTGAAGGTATGGGTCGCGGTGGCGGCGTCATAGCTGAAAGTCCCTGCGATAACCCCATCTACTGAGTGTGTCGCCGTGAACGTGCCGCCGGGCGTTGCTGGCATAGCCTGGTTCCAGGTGATGGCGATCGCCGTCGTACTGGTTGTTGTCGCGCCGTCTGCTGGTGTGATGCTAACAACGTAAGGATCACGCCAGTTTGAGACTGTGTCATTGGGCGCGCTCCCTGCGCTCACCGTCAGCGTGCGATTGTCCCCCGAGAGAATATCGGCGTTGCCATCCGCCTCTTTTTCGACCGTCTCCCAACTGCCGCGCGTGTACTTGTATTCGAAGTACGTCCCATCAGGGACATTGTTCAGCGTCACCTGCCAGAGATCAGGACTTGTTTCGGTCATGGCAATGCCTGCGGGGTTCCACCCCGGATACGGCGACCCCGCGAAACTGTCGAAATTCCCCACAAGATAGATGGTCTGGCTTGCTGGTGTATGGCCCGGCACGGTCACGGTGAAAGTGACGTCAGTCAAGCTTTGCGCCGTCGCACCAACGATATTCGAATCGGCTGATGCATTTGCACTCGTATCCACGGCAACGAGATAATAGTTGTAGCTCGCACCACTGATCACGCTGGTATCACTGTAACCTGTGGCAGCAATATCCGTGATCGTATCGAGCAACGCATATCCCGGCGACGACACGTCTTCCCGGTATAGTTCAAACGCGAACAGATCGCCATCCGTATTGGGATGTGCATCCCATGCCAGATCGATCTGATTCGCGCCCTCTCCGGTAACGACCAGATTCGTCGGCGCGGAAGGTGGCGTGGTATCGCCAGAAGCATTCACCGTTAGCTGACCGGCATCCGCAGGATTATACGTTGCGAGGTCGGTCACCGGTCCGGCGAGCGTGCCGTATGTCCAGGTCGCGCCGCCGTCGGTGCTGTAACGATAGAGATAGTGGTAGCTACCCGGCACTGTGATGATGAAGCTGCCCATAAATTCATCATTATTGCCGCCCGAACCGGTGTTGACGTTGAAGGTCGCCGCTGCCCACTGCCACGAGGCATCTGTCGGCAGTGTGCCATCCGCACCGTAACCCAATTCAGCGATCAACCCCGGCGTCGGATCAACCGGATTCTGCCCCCCTGTGTAGCCCGCGATATATATCTGGCCATATATCATTGGCGTCGGGCTGACTGCGCTCACGGCGTGCGAGATTGTGGGCGGAAACTGCAGATTCGCCCAGTCAATGGGGACGCCGAGGGGAGTCGTCGTACTGGCGGCGTTGGACGGCGCAGATTCATTACCCTCTGTATCTATCGCCGTGATCGTATAGCTGTATTGATTACCACCGCTGACAGTCGTATCCACGTACGTCACTGCCGCTGCATCCGCAACAATGTCAATCTGTACAGATGCGGCACCGTTATCCGCACGCCAGATACCAAAGCTGGCCACATCACCATCCGTGTTCGGATGGGCATCCCACGCGAGCGTGACACTGGTACTCTGGGCATCCGTAACCGTCAGGTTTGTCGGAGTGCTGGGCGCGTTGATGTCGACTGCCGACACACTGAAGGCAGCGCTCTGTGGCACCTGCTGCACATCACCGGCAAGATCTACTGTGCCGCTGACATTGACTGTATATGTGCCACCTGCGAGTGGTGCATCCGGTACAAAGCTGGATGTCAGCGGATTACCCGTCGTTCCCCAGGTGCCCGTCACAGGGCCAGAAGGTCCCGTCACCGTGACGGATGAACTGAGATTATCCGGCACAGCCTGATTCCATGTCAGGTTGACGCTCGCCGTAGGCGCAACGCCGGTAGAACCATCAGCCGGCGTGAAAGTGATCACGAGTGGATCACGCCAGTTGAGAACAGTATCGTTGACGATTTCCGTCCCGGTTGTGCCGTAGCTTGCCGTATGTGTGCGATTCGGCATTTCGGCGTTGCCATCCGCCTCTTTTTCGACCGTCTCCCAGCTGCCACGCGTGTACTTATATTCAATACTGTTGCTATCGAGCAACGACAGGGTGATTTCCCAGACGCCCGGGCTGACTTCGACCAGCGCGTAGCTCGGGTCGCCAGGATTCCAGCCGTTAAAGCTGCCCACGATCTGAATCGTCCCTGGCGATGGATCCGGCACACTGACGGAGAATGTGACATCCACCATGCGCAGTTCAGCCGTCGCGTTGACCACATTCGACTGTGCCGATTCGTTGGTCGCGGTATCCAGCGCGGCAATCGTGTAGTTATAGTTCTGCCCGCTGGTGACGCTCGTATCGGTGTATGTCGTTGCCCCCGCACCCACGACAGTATCAATGACGCTGTAGCCTGGCGACGCTGTATTCTCCCGATAGACCCGGAAGCCGTAAAGATCACCATCCGTGTTCGGATGCGTATCCCAAGCAAGAGAGACGCTCGTATCCGTCGTTCCGGTTACCGTCAGATTCGTCGGCGCGGTGGGCGCGGTAGTATCTCCCGGCGGCGACACCACAAGCAGACCGGCATCAATCTCTTCATAGGGTGGTGCCACACGATCCGTGTACAGCCACGTCGCGCCGCCGTCCGTGCTCCAGCGCGTCGTATAGCGGAAAGTCCCAACCGAGGTCGGGAGCAGATTCCCAACATACTCATCATTGTTACCACCACCCGCTTCACCCTGGAAGCTCATCGGGAACCACGTCCACTGCGGATCCGAAGGAGCAACACCCGCAGGGCCATAGCCGACCTGTGCAGTCACTCCTGCGACCTGCCCGGGTGTGGTATCAGTCGCCCCTGCGATGTAAACCTGCCCGTAAATTTCAGTCGTTGGCGTCGTTGCACTCAGCTCGTAATAGGGCTGTGGCGCATTCCCATTGCCGATATCGGGCGGCCACTGAAGATTCGCCCAGGTAATACCGAGCGTAGGCGTCGCCTGTACCTCATTACCGCATCCCAGGTCACTTTCGAGCAGGGTTGCGTCATTCTTGGCGATCAGCGTATAGAAGTATGTTGTCGCATTGGTCGGCGTCGTATCGCTGTACGTCGTGGACGATGTGTTTCCCAGGAGAAGGTAACCACCTCCGCTGACCTGTGAGCGATAGACATCGTAGCTTGTAGCGTTTGGCACACCACTCCACGTCAGATCAACCCGATCTGTCGCCGGTATAGCCGCCAGATCGATCACACACTGCGGGCGCTGACCCGCAAAAGATGAAGCGATGAAGACTTTACCGCCACGTGCAGGCGCATTGACCGTTAACGAACCATCCGACGCGATCGTTATAGTCCCACCATTAAGCGCATCCGTGAGCGTTGTGCCCGCTGGCACGTAACTGCTCACATCTACCGTCACACTCCGCGCTGATCCCGCCCCATTGGCGACGATGATCGCAACATTGCTATCATCTTCGGTGCGCCGACCATAAACATAGACATCGTTTGCGTCGTCCAGCAGCAGCGGATCAAAGCTGCCAGTTCGCAGCGCCGGATTCGCCTGACGAATGCCAATCAGTTCCCGATAGTAGTTGAATAGTTCATCGCGTACACTGCCTGCGCCAGCTACCTGCATATGGGCGTAATACGGTACGCCCGTCTCATCCAGCCAGGGATACGGAACGCGGTTATAAGGATCATCCTGCCAGCGGGAGCCATCGAAGGCTGGCGGGTTGACGGTGCCCACTTCATCGCCGTAGTAAATCGTGGGCGCACCGGGCAGGGTCATCTGCATGAGCACTGCGCCTTGCAGGCGCGTGATGGCATCTGACCAGTCATAATTCGGGTCGTTGTAGAGAGCCGTATTGTTCGTCCCCGTATTATGATCGAGCAAAAACAGAACACGGTTCGTATCGTGGCTGTTGAACAGATTCATCATCGCATAAAAAGCAGGCGCAGCGTATCGCTCTTCCAGATTGAGCAGGCGCTCATTGACGCTTGTCGGGTTTAGCGGGTTCAGCGGCCCTGCGGATGAACCTGCATTGAAGTCATTATCCGTGAAGACACTATCACGCCAGAAACTCAGCACGGCGGCAGCGAACTGATAGTTCATGGTGGCGTCCCACTCGCCGCCGATTGTCCATGAGGTAGGATTACCCCATTCCTCACCAACGATGTACATATCCGGATTGACAGCCCGCACTGCCGCGCGGAAATCTTCCCAGTAGTCATCGAGTGGGTCGTTGATCGTCCCGTGGTCGATCTCCGGGGCGACGTCCAGACGCCAGCCATCGGCCCACTGCGCCCAGTATGGCCCTACCGAGGCCACTCCATTATCAATGAAGTAGTCGCGGACGGCAGGATAATCGTGCTGCAATACCGGCAGACTATCGAAGATGCCGAACCATTTCGGATAATCGCGATTATCCGAGCAGGGCGATGGGGGTGCCCCGGTATAGTCGAAAAACGTATACCAGTTGACAAAATCGGTGATCGCCGGGCTGTTTGTTTCACAGGCACCGGTTACGTTACTGGTCCCCGGCAACACCGGAACAGGTACGGGGTTCAAAGGGCTGCTGTTCGTCTGGTTCCAGCGATCGTAGCGATCGAAATAGATGCTGTCGGACGAGCTGTGATTAAAGACACCATCCAGAATAATACGAATGCCGAGCGCATTCGCCTGCGTTACCAGGTTCTGGAATGTCGCCAGATCACCGAAGTTGTCATCAATGTGGAAGAAATCGGTCGTGTCATATTTATGATTGGATGGCGACTCAAATATAGGGTTGAGATAGAGCGCCGTCACACCGAGGTTATTCAGATACGGCAGTTGATCAATGATCCCCTTTAAATCGCCCCCGTAGAAGTTCTGGCTGTATGCATCAGCACACACAGAAGCACTGCCAGGTGTCACCCGAGGATCACAGATGCGCGTGTTCCAGTCTGTATCGTTAGATCGATAGATCGTATCAAAATTGCCGTAGAAGAACTCACCAGCGGCGGGATTATTGCCGGGGTTCCCGTCACGGAATCGATCAGGGAAGATCTGATATATGACCGCATTCTTGACCCAATCCGGAGTTGTGAATGCGCTGTCATAGATGGTCAGTTGCCAACTGTTATCAGGGCTGGTGGTGTAGCTTTGTCCCGTACCACCTGTACGCGCATCGTCATCCTCATAATAAACTGTCGCCGAGCCATCCGTCGCAATAAAGCGATACCAGTACACTGTCGGGTCAGCGCTGGCCGGCAGCACAACCTCCCAGAACTCAAACAGCCCCGGGTCATTGGGCAGCACGACATTACTGGCTGCCAGCGTCATCGGGTAAATCGTCGACGTATTGAGTCGATCATTCCAGACGCGAACGCTGGCCCCCGTCAGGTCGCCCTCTGCCGCACGCAGCCGCAGGCGCACCTCTGTTCCCGTGGTCACAGCACCTGCCGGGCTGCGATACAGCGCATCTCGGCTGTCGTGTCTCAATGAACTACTGTCAACGGCGTTATCTGCGGCCTGAACCACTGTGATCAGGCCGGGCATTAACCCAAAGAAGAAGACCAAAACGATAAAAGTAGAGAGAGGACGCATGTAAAATCTGTTTGATTGCATTGATAACCCTGGCCAGAGGTGCCTGTCGTATATGAGTAGAGAATTAAATTGCCGCAAATGATACCTTAACAAGTTCAGTTTTGGCAACCACAGATACATCCTATGCCAACTATTCAGATTCAAGTCAGACGTATAAAAACTTCCAGGCAGACATTCGGACTGAAACTTCTGTTTAGAAAACAGCCGCTCGTTACCATGCCAAGCCAGACATCTGGATTGTAAAGCGATCACAGCCATCGCAGCCGTCGGCCAGCCGCGTTGTCAGCGATGCCTTCACAGATCGACCGGTCGGTTGCATGAGGTGGTTTTCAAGGGAGAATAGAATGTGTGGCAAATAGCCCGCCCGAAGCGTCCGCAAGATGACACGCGAACCGCGTGTAAGTTCTGAAGGTGTTCAGCGTATGAGGATCACAGCACGAAGTTTCAGCAGATACCGCAGCGGCGCTTGCTTATTATTTTCGCTGATTGTGATGTTGTCAGCAGGCCTCACCGTGTTTGCCCAGGGTGAAGTCGATGGTCCCGACACCTTGCCCCTGCTGCCCGAACAGCGACACATCGGCAGCATGTTTTACGGATGGGGCGCACCACCACCGCCCGTGATTCAGCCCCGTATCGACGAGGCCACCGCAGCAGGGATGAACGCGTTCACCGTCTATCTGGACTGGCCGCAGCTCGAACCACATCCAGGTAACTACGACCTGACAGAACTGCGTGATACGCTGTCCTGGGCCACAGCAAACAGACTGAGCACATTCGCCAACATTACCGTCGTCGACATTGAAATGCTCGTCCTGCCACCAGAGTTCACGGCAGAAGGCAACAGCACCGAATTCGCGTCAGAGTACAGCTTTACGTCCCCACAGCTCATCGACCGCTTTCTGAACATGCTCGATGAGGTCGTGCCCCTGATGGTCGAAAACGGCGTGTTCTATCTCGGTGTCGGTAACGAAGTTGACGGCTGGTTGACCGAAAACCCAAACCAGTTAGAGGATTACCTCACCTTCATTGAGACTGTGCGTACTCACGTCCGTACGCTTGAGCCGGACCTCGCCGTAGGCGTCACAGTGACGGGCAACGTCCCCCTGTTCAACCCAGGCTATCTGCAGAACTTCTATGCCGTTGCCGATATCGTCTCATCGAACATCTACGGCATCGATATCACTGATTTTACCGCCACCGACTACGAATCCACTGCTGAACTGCTGGAAAACTTCATCGCGGCATTCGACGGCCGTCCAATTGTCATTCCGGAGCTGGGCTGCAACTCGGCGGCATCCATGCAGAGCGACCTGATGACGCAGCGCGAGTGCTTTTCCGCCCTGTTCGATGTCCTCGCCGCACATCCAAATGTGCGCTTCGTCACGGTTTTCACATTCCATGATTTCGAAGCTCCCGTGTGCGAGGCGATACAGGCGGCCTTTGGCTATGATGCCGATGCCGAATTCGAGTCGATCTTCGACGAGCGCGTTGCGGATTATCTCTGCTCGCTGGGCGTGGTCAACGCGGATGGCAGCCCCAAACCCGCCTTTGAAGCCTTCCTCGATGGCGTACAGCGCCTGACTGCTCCCTGAAACTGCGTATCACAGTTAGCCGATAATGCGCCGCAGATCAGCGAAGAAAATGTCGAACTCGGCGATGAGGGGCGGCACCGAATCCAGCGCGACGCGGTAAAACGCAAACAATCTGCCCGACCCTGCGACTGGCTCACTGGAATACTGCTCGAAATGCTGCCAGCGACGCGGGATGCTTGATGCACAGGTCAGATAATAAAAGTACCGATCATGGGTTTCTTCTTTTCCATAGTCGCGCATATCGCGGGTTTGCTTACCCAGATAGTATGCGATGGAAAGCCCTCGCAGACCTGTCTCCTCGAATGCTTCGCGCAGTACGGCATCATCCAGGGCTTCACCCGCGTCGACGGTACCACCGGGCACCTGAATGCCCGCCTCAGGCGATTCTGGCTGTTCAAAGACGACGACCTCCCGGTCCTGCACGATGTAGGCATAGACTTTTCGCTTCACAATCACGCTGCACTCATCCTTCAGACATTCGACCTGCAACGAGAACGCGCCGCCATACCAAACCGGAAATAACGCCTTTTGCGCACCGCAGCGGCAGGCCACGCTGTCGGCCTCCGCTGATTTTCTCATTGGCCGGTGATACCAATCTAGCAGCAATCTAACGCGAGTATCGTCTGCTATTTAGTCCCGCCTGCTAACTTCGAACCATATGAAGATAAACGGAGAAATGTGTGCATGAAGTATCTGAGCCGCACAACTATTTTGTTCATCATTGCGGCGACAATGCCGATGATCTTCCTGTTCCTCGAGTTCATACCGAACGAACCCCTGGTCCCGGACGTTGTTTCATACTCCCTGCTCGTCATCTCCTTGATCGCCCTCATCGCCGCGATCGTCGAAACACTTAGAGGCTTTACAAAAGCCGATAAGGAAGACCTGGAAGAGATGGCAGATTTCGGCCCATAAGTTTTTAAGGTTGACAACTCCGCCTGAACCGGATTCAACACCCATCCGGTGCAGGCCACTCCCTCGCTCGTCCGATAGTCTTCATCCCCGATCTTCTCAACACACCAGGTACAGCCAATCAGCGCGCTCAATCGAGCGCACTTTCACTACGTCTGGATCACATCGTTAAATCACTCAGCATATCTCACTCTTACAGGGGATAGCCCCGGAAGCGCTGTCGAACATCCCGCGCCATGCCCGCGCACAACACGTAACGCTGAAACTATCGGCAACCGAAAATGCACAGCGCGTCCTTCACATCGAAGATGACGGCCAGGGCTTTTGACGTGGCGACCATCGATAGCGGCATGGGATTGCACAACCTGGCCACGTAACCATTCTGATCCGCAGATGCCGCATTCAGAGTAAATCTGCGGATCACTTTTTGCTTTTTTCGAAAACCTTAAGGAAACTGGGCTGTACAAAAATCAAGTAATCGTTTACACTTCAGGTACATAGAAGCGTCCCTATTGCAGCGGCTGAACCATTATACGACTCTTACAAGCAGCCGATTCCCACTCTTCTACGGTCGACGCCTTCTGAAATTCTCCACATACGGGTAAACAACATACAAATCTTGAGCGACGGCGCGGCTATGCGTTGTCGCACTTCACTTACCCCTGACCTGTGGCCAATGCTATAATCTCGTCAGCCACACGTACTCACTTCTCACAGGCTTTTACCTTATCCCCTCCTGAGGGCGATCAGGCTCAGTGGAGCACTGGATCGCCTGGAAGCATGCAGCCAGCACCGCCGCTTTCGATCCCTGGCTGTGCGTACACTGGCGACTGGGTGCGCCAATCATCAGGGTTGCGCCGCGTTCCATGACCATCACCCGGTCTGTGCTCACAGTTTCAGACGCAGCACTCAGATACCCTCACGGCTCCCTTTTTGCCGCTCACACCCCATTGTGTAAACGCCGCCACCGCGAATCCTATTGCAGCGCCCGCAGCACCTGTGTTACCTTAGCGTCAGCAGATCATACAACCGCGTTTCCACCTGCAGTGCAACGACCGACGCCGGCAAACTCCTTGCCGTGATTCTCCGTGAGGCCGCTGCCATCATGACCGCCGTCCTGCAATCGCAGACAAAACAGACCAGCGGATCGCTGGCCATCACCACGTTCGGGGGACTCTCTATCACCCTGAATGATGCGCCGGTCAGGGGGTTTATCTCACGCAAGGTCAGCGCACTGCTGATCTACCTTGCAGCTTACCCGCGCGAGCACCCGCGCGAAGTGCTCAGTGATCTCCTCTGGGATGATCTGCCTCAGGATCGCAGCCTGTCATACCTGCGCACCGCCCTGACCAGCCTGCAGCGCCAGCTAGCGCCATTCCTCCAGGTCAGCCGCCACACGATCGCTATCAACCCAGCAGCGGATATCTGGCTGGATAGCAAAATCCTTGACGACGCCTTCGACCAGGCTGATAACGAATGGCGTCAGAACGGACGCTTCTCCGGTGCGGTGCTGCGCAGCCTCGACACAGCGCTGCCGCTTTACCGAGGCACTTTCCTCGAAGGCTTCAACCTGCGCGATGCGCTTAACTTCGAAAACTGGATGATCGTCGAGCAGGAGCGTTTGCGCAGTCGGATCATCACGACACTCCAGCACGTCGGTGAACAGGCGCTGACCCAGGCCGATTTCGAAGCGGGCATCGACCGCGTGAGTCGGCTGCTGCAGATCGACCCACTCCACGAAGAAGCCCACCGCCTGCAGATGCGCCTGCTGCTCGGATCAGGTCAGCGCAGCGCGGCGCTGGCCCAATACGAAACCGCCCGGCGTGTACTCCGCGAAGAACTCGATGTTGAGCCGGAACCAGAAACAACAGCACTCTTCACGGAGATCAAATCCGGCTCACTTCAGATACAGGTCAGGACCAGGACACCCCATAATCTACCGGCGCTGCGCACCGCTTTCGTGGACCGTCCGATTGACCTGGCGATGATCCGGGACATGCTGGTTCAGCCACCCTGTCGCCTGCTGTCCCTGGTCGGCCTTGGCGGTATCGGAAAAACACGCCTCGCCATCGAGAGCGCCCGCAGCCTCCTTGATGACTTCCCTGATGGCATCTATTTCGTCGATTGCAGCACCATCATCTCGCCGGCGATGCTGCCGCTGGTCATTATGGGTGCATTGGGGCCAGTCTCCGCGCGCGAGACCTACAACGAAGAGACGTTATTCGGGCTGGTGATTAACCGCAGAATGCTGCTCGTGCTCGATAACTTTGAGCATCTGCTCGACGGTGGGGACCTGCTCAGCCGTCTGCTCAGCCGCACCGAGTCCCTCAAAATTCTCGTCACCACGCGAGAACGCCTCAACCTGGAAGAAGAATGGCTCATCAATGTTAACCCGATGCGCATCCCCGCTGATGCCTCCGACCTGACCCATCTGGAAGACTACCCGGCTGTACGTCTCTTCACCCAGACGGCGCGGCGTATCCAGCCCACTTTCGATCTGATGGAGAACGCTGTCGCCGTGCAGCAAATCTGCCAGTTGGTCGATGGTATGCCCCTCGCGCTGGAACTGGCGGCGTCCTGGTTACGGACGCTCTCCTGCACGGCAATCGTCGATGCCATTCAGCAGAACCTCAACATCCTGACGAGCACGGCGCGCAACGCCCATGAACGTCATCGCAGCGTTCACGCCGTCTTTGAGACGTCATGGCGACTGCTCAGCCCGGCCGAACAGGGCCTGCTGCGTCGTCTGGCCGCGTTCCGGGGCAGTTTCAGCATAGAAGCAGCCCGCGAAACCACAGGCGCATCACTCCCGTTGATCGCAGCACTCGTCGATAAATCCCTGCTGCAACCGGTCGAAGGCCGTCTGCGTATGCACAAGCTGCTGTGGCAATACGCCAACGATCGCCTCAGCGCAAATCCAGACGAACACGCGGAAGCCATCCACAACCACGCCAGTTACTATGCACGTTTCATGCAGGCGCATGAGGACTGGCACACCCGGCCACAGACCTTTCTGCAGGAGATGACACAGGAGATCGACAACATCTCGAGCGCATGGCGGCACTGTCTGGGCGAGCGCGACGAAGCGAACATATTGCCCTTTATACGGCCGCTGTACTATTACTATTTCGCCCAGGGCCTGCATGAGCAGAATCACGACGCGCTTCAGGCAGCGATGCAGCGCCTCAGCGTTGATGTACATAGCAGCGTACTTTCATCGACGGCGGCGCGTCTCGCGCTCCTGTATGCATCCACATTGCTGCAATTCGCCCGCTATGAAGAAGCTGATCGTATCCACAGGCATTTGCTGTCTCACTTCGGGTCGCAGCCAGCCTCCTGGGAGTACGGCCTCACCCTCCTGAACATCGCGCACAGCGCTTACTATCGCGGCACACTGACTGAAGCAAAGCCTTACTTCGAGCAGGCTGCCGCCGCCTTCCGCCGCAGCGGCAACCGCTTCAGCGAGGCGCAAACGCTCCGCTGGCTGGCGACGACGCTGGCCGTCCTGGGCGAATACCAGCGTGCGCTCGACCTGCTCGAAACGGCGATGAACATCGCAGACGACCTCGCTGTTACCTGGCTGCGCCTGCATCTGCTGCTGGCGATGGGCGGTAGCGTGCTCAACCGCCTGGGCCGTTATCAGGAAGCCCACGCCGCAATCACCGAAGCGCTCAGCCTCGCTGAGGCCAATGGCGAACGTTATGCTATCGCCATTGCCACATTCAACCTCGGACGGCTCACCGCCATCCTCGGTGACGCTGCTCAGGGAGAAGCGCACTGTCTGCGCAGCATTGCGATCTTCGCCGCACTCAAGCACCCCTGGGGCTACGCCACTGCTCACATGCACCTGGGTGCCATCCACTATCTCGCCGGCGATTACGACCAGGCGCGCTCAGCGCTTCACACCTCATTGGAACACAGCCGTGCGATCGATTCGCGGCTGATGCAGGTAAAGGCTTATTTTCAGCTCTTTCGTACGGAGCTTGCTCAGAATCAGGACGTGGCAGCGCGTGAAGCGCTCCGCGCTGGCCTGGAAGTTGCGCGCGAGCTCAACGTCGAAACGCTCAAGCTGGAGATGCTGCTCGCCGCCGCAGAGTGGTCCGCCCATACAGGCGATGCGGATGAGGCCGCGCAACTGGCAGCCGTCCTTTACCATCATCCCCATGCCGAAACTGCCTTTCGTCAGGATGCCGCACGGCTCGTCCCGGCTGTTCCCAGCCAGATACCGCCCCACATCGCGCTGGATGACTTGCTGCACGCGGCCAGCCACCGCCTGATCTGATCCGCATTCCAGTTCTCTGCGATATTGCCTGCAGGTCTCTGCATTTCTATGCGATTTCTCTGCGCTCGCTGCGTACGATGTGTTCAGTTCGACCATGACACAGCCAGAGGACACACATCATGACACTCGATACACAGGAAATGCAGCGTATTGTCGAAGCGCCTGCACGGCCCCACATCGGAGAAATGGCCCCCACGTGGCACATCCGCGAAGCCGTCGAAGGCGACGCCGCAGCCCTGCGCGACTATTACGAGCGCATGGCGACCGAAGAACTGAATAACACCAGCCTGCGCTATGGCATCATCCCGCAGCAGCTCGATGAGTATCAGGCACTGATCCGCCGCTATCAGCAGCACTCGAATTCCTGCCTGCTGGTGGTCATCGATACACACCCGACCACCGCCGAAGAGCGGATCATCGGGCAGCTCAAGCTGACGGGCAGCGACACGCCCATGACATCGCATGTGGTGGAAATCAGCATTAACGTGCACGGGGATTATCGCGGCCAGGGTGTCGGTACGGCGCTGATGCGGCACGGCATCACCTGGGCGTGGCTGCACGGCGGCATCTATCGGATGCAACTTGAAGTGCTGCTGCGCAATACCGGCGCGCTGCGAATGTACGAACGGCTTGGCTTCCAGGTTGAAGGTCGGCGCGTGGCGGCCTACCACCTCTACGACGAGGCCGACAAGCTCCACAGCGATGCCTACGTGATGGCGCTGCTGCTGCCGCGTCGTGGTCCGCGCCGCTGATGTGTGCCAGCAGCACGGGCTCAGCAGAGAGCACTTAAAGAGGGGTGGCACGTATACGTCACCTCTCTTTTATTTTTTCACTGAGCCGCGATACACCCGCGCATCAACGCCGCCCTGGTCGGATAGGTCGCTACCCTACCCACCCGACCATTTCCCTACCCCCTACCCGACCCGATCCGTTCTGTGAGTGCGGTGACCGTCCCGCTGGCGTGTCGTACTGTAAGGTCGACAACACGAAACAACGACCAGCGAGGACACAACATCATGCAGCTTCAGGGAATCATTTCACAGAACACTTATCAGAAGGTGCTGGGTGCCGCCGACAGCCTGGAGCCGAAAGCCAGCCGCTTGTTCGAGAAGGCCCTGCGCTCACCGAATGGATTGAATCGACTGCTGAGGAAAGAAGTCAAGCCGATTCCAGTCTTCGATGAAGTCTACGGCCAGGCGCGCATGAAGCATCAGTACGACATGGGTACCCGCTCCGTCCGACTCGATCAGATCAACGGCACACTAAACCGCGACACCGACTTCGACGCCGGGTTCCGTCCGATCCAGCGGCACAGCGAAAATCGCTGGCTGCGCGTGGCAACCGCCATGCTGCGTGGCATGGACCTGCCGCCGCTGGAACTCATCAAGGTTGGCGAGCATTACTTCGTGAAGGACGGGCATCATCGCGTGTCAGTCGCGCGGGCGCTGGGGTATCAGTACCTGGATGCCCACATCTCCGCCTATGAATTCGAGGAGGCCGCCTGATCACTCGGCAGCAGCGTCTGATGAACTGCTGCCGTTGGTGGCCTCCAGATCTGCAAATACCCCGGCGATGACATCATCCAGCGATTGCCCCACCAGTTGTTCCTGTGCCCGTGCATAGGTCGCAGCTTCCATATCCGCTCGAAGCGTATTCAGCAACCCCTCAATATCCTGACGCGCCAACCGAGATGTCAGCGGCTGACGATACACGTATGTCAGCAGGCCGACAGCACGCTCCTGCGCGCCAATCGATAGATACCAGTGATGGGCGATCCCATACATACTGCCCAGCACCTGCCAGTCATAGCCGTGCGTGATGTGTGCGCGCAACATCTGCCGGACGTGCTCACGCGCCTCATCAGGCTGCCCCTGCCGCAGCGCGATCTGCCACAGGCGAATACGCAGCCCACTGATCGAATACAGATGCGCACTTTCTTCGACCACATCCAGCAGCAGCCGGACGCGCTCACGCGCCTCATCGAGATCGCCATTGTAATAACTGATACTGCCTAACAGGGATTGAATTTCTCGAATCTCCCGTTCTGAGCAGCCACACGCTTCCGCCATCTGCAGCGCCTCCTGAGCGTACTGGCGGGCGACGTCATAATCCTGGCGCCACATCGCCGCCGTGCCGAGCATCTGCAGCAGCCCGATCTTCTCTCGGACCAGCCCGAGCTGCTCAGCCAGTTCCATAGCGCGCTTCGTCCAGTCTTCGGCGATGTTCTCGTTGATGATGTCGTTTTCATAATACAGATTACCGTGCAGTCGATAGAGCCATACCAGCAACTGCGACGGCCCAAGCGGCTCCAGTATGGCGATGCCTTCGTCCAGCAGGTCATAGCCGACTTCCGGGTTAATACTCAGCGCGAGTTCCGCCAGGCAATAGAGCACATGTGCGCGGATGTAGCGGTTTTCCTCCGTCAGCGGCAAATCCTGAAACTGATCGCGCGTCCACTCAAAAAGCGAGACACCTTCGTAATTCCGGCCAAAGAGCGACAGATAAGCCCACAGCGGCTCAATCGCCATGCGCAGCGCATCGAAATCACGCTGAATGACGATGGTGTTCCAGGCGAGCGTGATATTCTCAAAGTCCCGGTCGATCGCCCTTCGGGCGTTCTGCCCCATATCCCAGACGCTGCCGCGCAGATTGGCCAGTTGCTGCACGTAATGGGCCGCATGTGCCGCACGCGTCGCATCGTACAGATCAGCGGCGTGCAGTCGCTGCTCGCCGTACTGCCGCAGGAGTTCATGCACCTGATACGTCCCGTCCGGCAGCGCGTAGATCAGCGCCTTGTTGACGAGTTTGCGCAGCACCCGCAGATTCGCCCCGGCGATAGCCTCCGCCGCGCCCGCATCGAACCCACCCCGGAAGACTGACAGCTTGATGAACGCCGCACCTTCAGCTACGCCGAGGCCCTTCCAGGAGTAATCCATGGTGGCGCGTATGCTGCGATGCCGTTGTGGTACATCCTGGAGTTCCGTCTCCAAAATGTCGATGCCACGCTGGATTTCATCAGCGATCTGCCCCAGCGTCAGCATATCCACCCAGCCCGCCGCCAGTTCCAGCGCCAGCGGCATGCCCTGCGTCAGCCAGCAGATACGAGCCAGGTCGGCGCGTTCAGCAGCATCAATCGTCAGATCAGGCCGGGTGCGGCGTGCGCTCTGCAAAAACAGCCGCGCCGCGTCCGAGTTGAGCGTAGTATCGACCGACTGTCGGTTGGGCAGGTGCATCCCACTCAGTGTGTAGACAGTCTCACCACTCAGATTGAGTCGCTCCCGCGAGGTGACGAGTACCTTCACACCCGGCGCAGAGGTCACAATGCGGTTGACCAGGGCGGCACCTTCCAGCAGATGCTCGAAGTTATCGAGGATGAGCAGCATGGAACGATTCTCAAGGTGCTCCAGCAGTTGCTGCTCCGGGTCGCGCTGGTCTTTCTGCAGCGCATAGTGGATATGTTCCGCGATCGCTGGCAGGATGCCCTCCACCTTATCCAGAGGTGCCAGCGGCACGAAGAATACCCCCTGCGTGAACCTGTCGCTATGACGGGCGGCAACTTCGATAGCGAGCCGTGTCTTGCCCATGCCACCCGGCCCCAGTATGGTGATTACTGCTGTATCCACGTCCAGGACGAGGTTAGCCAGCTCACGCAGCGCGTCCTCGCGCCCGACAAACGGCGTGATCTGATTCGGGAGATTCGCGCGTGGTGCATCAGCAGCAGGCCGTCGCGGCTCCAGCAGGCCCGCCGCACGTGCGCGGTCGATCGCCTCCTGCCGATCACTGACGCCCAGTTTGCTGTAGATGTTCGTGTTGTACCACTTGACCGTCGTCAGCGCGAGGTGCAGTGACTCTGCGATCTCACGGTTCGACTTCCCGGCTGCCAGCAGGCCCAGGATTTCTCGCTCACGGTCGCTGAGTGCGTCAGAATCAATGGAGGATGACATGATGACCCTCATCTGCTAAAGCAATTATGATTGTAAGGCCACCACCAGCGTTTCGAAAGCTGCACATTATGATTCAGGTGATACCAGCGCCTGCCGCAACATCCCTGCTTAACGCCGCAGATCGCGCGTCTGGGCTGTGACCAACTGCATGACCTCATCCCGCGTGACCTGAGCGATATCACCATGAATCGTGAGCTTCATGGCTGCCAGTGCGGAGCCAAATTGCAGAGCTTCTGGCAGCGGGGCCGCATCGAGCAGTCGATCAATGACGCCGCTGGCATAGGCGTCGCCTGCGCCGATTCGCTCAGTAATCACGGCGGGATAGGCCTGCGCCGTATAAACGCCGCTGCCATCACAGGCCGCGCTGCCGGTATCGCCAGCCGTCACGATGAGTGTGCCTCCCCAGTCGGATTGTAAACGCCGGGCGACATCGGCGGCGCTGTCACCTTCAATGCCAAACAGATTCGCCGCATCCCGCAGCGCGATGAACACGACATCCGCAGCCCGACAGAACGGCTCAAGCCGCTGCGCCGCCACCTCAGGCGACCACAGCAGCGCCCGATAATTGACGTCGAAGGAGAGCATCACGTCATGCGAGCGGGCGTAGCTCACGGCATGCTGCACCGTTGCATAGCAGGATTCGCTCAGGGCCGGGGTGATGCCCGTCAGATGCAGCCAGCGGCCGCCCCCAAGCCACCCCTGCGGCAGATGCTCCGGCTGCATGCGGCTGGCCGCGGAATGTGCGCGATCGTACCAGACCCTGATACCACGCGGTGACGTCCCGATCTCGATGAAATAGGCACCCAGGCGTTCGCCGTCGCAGAACAGTACATCATCCGTGTGGACGCCGTGCCCGCGCAGCGTCGCGACGAGCTGCCGACCCAGCGGGTGATCCGGCAGGCGCGACCACCAGGAGACGCGCCGCCCCAACCGCGCCAGATTCGCCGCCACGTTGGATTCCGCCCCGCCGAAACTCAGTTCCAGCGTAGACGACTGTCCCAGGCGCAGGCCACCCGGCGGGCCCAGGCGCAGCATGGTCTCGCCCAGTGTAATGACCTCGTAGGCTTTGTTCATGTTTTCGCTCGGGACATTGTGCTGATCCGGTTAATGTGTGTGCCATCGGGCACATCAAGCAACTCTAACGCGGAAGACGCGACCTCTGCAAGACCTGCACACGCGAACACCGCAGTTAACTACAGTGCTGCGCCCGTATACGCTGCACCCCATGCGTTCCCCCTGGTCAGATGACCAGTGCGCAGCTATTCGTTTGCCGCGTGTGACCAGCGCCATTCTGTGACAGAATAAGGTGTGTTTGTCCGTATGTGAGGTCTGTGCGCTATCGTGATTGAAAGCACACCAAACTTCATCATCTTTCTGCGCCAGCGGCGCTGGGTCACCCTGCTCGGTTATCTGCTGTTCACGGGTATGATGGCTGTCGGCTACTACTACAATGTGACCTTCGTGCAGCTCGGGCTGGTTGATCTCGGCGTGCGCCGCATTGGCATGACGCAGCAGGCCGTCGCTAGCAACATGGCCTATCTGGCCCTGATCACCTGCGTGCTGGCGGTCGTCATCGGCGGCTTCATGCGCTGGCGCGGCTGGTCCGATCGCTTCGTGATCAAGCTGCGCATGGCCTGGGTGGTCGTCTGCCTGCAGACGCTGCTGACGGCACTCGCGCCGACGATCACCAGCGAGAGCGCCTTCCTGGCGTGGATTATCGCAGCGTCCGTCGCGCTGGGGATCGGTGTGCCAGCCACCTTCAGCATGACTGTCGACCTGATCCCAACCACCGACCGGGGCTACGTCGCCGCAGCGATTACAGCGCTGGCCTACTTCGCGGCGGCTGTCTTCTCGACATCCTGGCGTATTGAAGCCTTCACGACGCAGTTCCTGCTCATCATGATCCCTGGCAGTATAGGTCTGGGTGTGTTCCTGTTTGGCTTTCGGGGCATCATCAATCAGCTCAGCGAGCAGCATCATGATCCGGCATTTGGTCAGGGACGTTTCGTCCGGCTGCGCGAGTCGGACCGCTTCGGCGTCAACCTGCGCCTGATCGGGCTGATTGTCCTCATGTTTGGCATCTACTTCATCGACAGCCTGGGCTTTTTGCGCCTGCTGGAGACGCCAGTCTATATGAATACTGCGTGGCAGTCGCCCGATGTCGATGTGCGCCTGGTGATTGCCGGTATGCATATCATCGGCGCGCTGGTCGCTGGCATCCTCTACAACGGCCTGCAGATTCGCTCACTCTTTTTATGGATCTTCGGCATCTTTGCGCTGGTACATCTGCTGTACGGTATGCACGCCATGACGGATTTCACCGGGGCCGCCCCCCTGGCCATGCCGATCCTGTATGCAGTAGCTGTCAGCCTGTACACGGTCGTGAACTTCGCCATCTGGGCCGATATCTCCACACCGCGTACCATCAGCCTGAACGCGGCCATCGGTGTGGCGCTCTCCGGCTGGACGGCAACGTTCATCAGCACCGCTCTGGCGATGCAGTGGCAGAGCGAGGGCATCACCTTCGCCGATCACATCCACATCGTCAATGCTGCCGCGCTGCTCTTCTTCTTGGCGGTGCTCGCCCTGATCTACCTGCGCCGCGACACGGCCCCCTCAGTTCCAGAAAGGGCATCCACATGAAACACCTGCTGCTGCCGCTTATTGGCCTGCTGCTGTTGGCCGGATGCACCGCCCAGACAAGCGAGGAGGATTTCTCCAGCTTCTGGCTGATCCTCGACAGCACCCACATGATCCAGGACTTCAACGGCACGATTGTCGTCCTCGGCGGCGACGTATGGCTCAACGAGGGCCAGCAGCTAAACGGCCACCTGCTCATGATCACGGGCAGCATGATCATCGACGGGGCCATTGATGGCAGCCTCTACGCCCTGGGCGGCACCGTCACGATTAACGCGACCGCAGCAATCAGCGGCAATATCAACGTAGGCGGCGGAGAATTCACACGCCACCCCAACGCGCAGATCACCGGGCCAGTCAACCTGGGTGATGCCCCTGATGTCCCCTCCGTCGCCACCATGACCGGCTCCCCCGTATTGGATGCGCTCGTCGGCTTCGTCATACAGACGGTGCCGCTGCTGATTTTCGCAGCGATCCTGGGCCGCTGGATGCCGCGTTCGTTACAGCGCATCGAGGCCATGATCGCGGATCATGCACCGGTCAGCGGCGCGACTGGCGTACTGGTGCTGCTGGTGGGTCTATCGCTGCTGGTGGCGATGGCCTTTACAATCGTGCTGATCCCGGTCGCTCTGATCAGCGGCGTGCTGCTGTTGATTGCGGTCGGGATGGGTTGGGTCGCACTGGGCCTGCTCGTCGGTCGGCGGATCACACGCCTCTTGCCCACCTCACCCGGCCTGACCCTGACGACAGTTCTCGGTGTACTGGTCTTTCGTGTGCTGTTCGTTCTTGTGGAACCCATCCCCTTTATTGGGACTGTTCTCGTCGGCCTGACGATCGCAGTGGGTATGGGCGCAGTGCTCATGACGCGCTTCGGCCAGCGCACCTACAGCACACCACAGGCCGATATGCTCTGACCTGTCACTCTGATGCGTTGGCGAGTACGCGCAGTGCGGGTATAAACAGCATTCAGATCTTCGCTAGCTGAAGGGAACCTCAGAGCATGACTGTGTTCGAACTGCGCGTCGCACTGACAACGGACACGTTCGAGCGACTCGTTGCCTTCTACCGGGACGGGCTGGGGCTGGACCCCGGCCCAGTGTGGACGGATAACGGACGCGGGCAGATACTCCATGCCGGGCGTGGTGTGCTGGAAATCCTCGATACCGAGCACGCCGCCTCTGTCGATCAGATTGAGGTCGGGCGGCGCGTTTCTGGTCAGATTCGCTTCGCTCTCCAGGTCCCTGATGTGGACGCCGCCGTCAATAACGCTCTGTCCTACGGGGCGCGTCTGATACACGAGCCGGTCCAGACGCCCTGGGGCGATCTCAACGCACGCATTGAATCAACGGATGGCCTGCAGATCACGCTGTTTCAGGTCACCGCGTCAGGGTCACCACGTCAAACACCGAATGATCGTCACGATTCCGCCTGAGATATGGCGTAAGCCGCGTTGATCAGCCCGATGTGCGAAAAAGCCTGCGGGAAGTTGCCCACCATCTCCCCTGTCTTTGGGTCGACCATTTCGGACATTAAACCCAGATCATTGGCAAACGCGGCGATCTTTTCAAAAAGCGCAGCCGCCCGATTACGCTCGCCGGCTCGCGCCAGCGCCTCAACCAGCCAGAATGAACAGATCAGGAAGCCGTTCTCCTCAGCGGCCCACCGGCGTACAAGGCCATCAGAACTCAGCCTGTTCTCGATTGCGTCAATCGTCGCCCGCATCCGCTCATCCGTCGCGGGCAGAAAATCAACGAGCGCCATCAGCAGGACCGACGCATCCAGACGATCCGAGCCAAACGCACCCGTGTAGGCTTTCACCTCGTCGTGCCACCCCTCATCGAGGATTGTCTGACGTATCCTGTCGCGTTCCTCCTCCCACATCGCCAACGGGACGTCACCGCGCAGCCGTGGCGCCAGCTTGATCGCGCGATCTAAGGCGACCCAGCACATCAGCTTTGAGGACAGATAGTGCCGTTCGCGATCACGGGCTTCCCACATCCCGGCATCTGGCTGTTTCCACAACGCAATCGTACGCTCTACGAGCTGGACAATCATGTTACTGAGCGTTTCGCTAAGATCGCCCAGCCGCTCACGGAACAGATAGATCGAATCGATGACTTCGCCCATCACGTCGATCTGCGTCTGTCGCCACGCCGCATTGCCGATGCGTACCGGCCTGCTGTCTGCATAGCCCCGCAGATGATCCAGTGTGTGCTCGGAAAGGTCGCGCCGCGCATCGACGCTGTACATAATCTGTAGCGTCTGCTCCTGAACCGCCAGGTTGCCCAGAGCGCGGATCACCCAGTCAAAAAAACGCTCTACCTCATCCGGGCAGGCGGCGATCCACAACGCACGCAGCGTCAGGCTCAGATCACGCAGCCACACAAAGCGATAATCCCAGTTCCAGCTACCGCCGATGACCTCGGGCAGAGAGGTCGTGGCCGCTGCGATCACGGTACCACTCGGCTGATACGTCAGCGCCTGCAGAACCAGCGCACTTCGATAAACCTGTTCCTGATAAGGTCCCTGGTACGCCCGATGCATCTCCGACCAGGACTCCCAGCCCTTGATCGTGTCGTCAAGCACCGATGAAACATCCATGCGTGGGTCTTCCGGCAGCGGCTCAGGATAGCGCCGGTACATCAGCGCGAAATGCACTGTTTCCCGAGCTTTCACCTTAAAGCGCGCCACCGCACCCGCCGCTTCGATCTCAATCGGGCAATCCGCGATCAGGGCCAGCTCCAAAGCGCCGGCCACCACGCTGACGCCGTAGTCCTGCGCCTGTATCAGCGGGAACGTCAGCCCGAATTCCGGGCGAGGAACAAATTCCATCTTAAATTCTACAGTGCCGGTCAGCCCTGATACGCGGCGCAGCAGGACGTGCGGCACATCAAAGCCGATCTGATGCCCGCGCGTGCCTTCACACAGCGCAAGCGCATCTGTCAGGACGGCCTCCCCGCCATCCGTTTTGAAGCGCGTCTCAAGCACCATGGTATCGCTGATGTAGTTACGCTCGGCCTCAGCCAGTTCAACAGGGCGGATCAGCCAGTGCCCCGCACCTGGATCAAGCAGGCGTGCAAAGACCGCTTCACCATCAAATCGATGCGGACAGTACCAATCAATCGAACCATCACGAGAAACCAGCGCCGCCGTCTGGCAATCGGAAAGAAATCCATAGTCACTGATTGAGGGGTCGGTCAAACTCCGCCTCCCTTCTGCTAGGCTGCGTGCGTCTGAGGGTGCCGCTGCGACCACGAGCGCGATCGACGTGCGGACAAGCCAGCCTCATCCTACCAGACGGCTGGCCGACTTCATCCTAGCGCCAGGGATAGGGCAGCACATCCGGCCTTGGCCCGCATTCCATACCGGTCGATGAGTCAGCAAACTATCGCCAATGTGACCTATACCCCGCACACGACAGCGCAGCCCGTGCGTTACGCGTCTCGCCTGGCACCGTCTTCGAACCAGCTGCGGTAAACGAAGCCACTGCCCGTTGATGTCGCGGTGCGCGTCGCACCCTGGGGATACTCCCAGTCTGGCACCTTACGCCCGACGTACGTTACGCCGTCCACCAGCCGATTCAAAAAGGGAATATGATTGGCCAAACCCAGCAGTGAGGGCATGAACGGCGATACATCAAGCGTTTCGAACCCTGCCCGCTCGCAGAAAAACCGCAGCGTCGATGGCGTAAAGGCGTTGATGTGATCGCTGTAGAGATGCCCGCTCGTGTAGCGCGATAACTTCGGCACGTGCTTTAGCATAGGGATCAGTGGGATAGTGGGCACGAAGATCACGACAAGTCCTTCAGGTTTGAGGATCAGCGCCATCTTGCGCAGGAACACGTGCACACTCTCGACGTGTTCCAGCACTGCTGAGCACCAGACAGCATCGACCCTGGGTAAGTCATCAACAGATTCGTGCAGGAAGTCTCGCTCTTCAATCGTCAGCCCAATGCTCCGCGCGAAATCCGCGGCGTACCTGTCCACCTCAATCCCGTACGAACCCGGCTGGGTATAAACCAGATTCATGCCGTAACCACAGCCAATATCGCAGATGACCTTATCCGCCAGCCCATACTTACGATCCACCGCCTGAAACTGATAACGCGGTCCGCTGGAAAACCACTTCTCGTAGATGCGGGTGTTCTCTGCGTTACCATAGCAACCGGATTCAATGATGCGTTGTCGCAGTTCTTGGCTGGGGAGTAAGCGCTGTGCCATACGGCTGTTCCATCCGTCAGGTTTGACCAGTTCGGCGTGATTTTACCATACAACGACCCGCCCCGAAGACGTCTGAAAGCCGCCTCAGCGCCAGCTACGGCACCGGCTGACGCACGTGTGATCAGGTCAGATGGGCATCTGAGAATCATTCGTGTGCACCATGAAAAACTGGCCGCACCGGGACATATATCCGCATTACGCCCTGTACTTCTTGCTGGTGCCATACAGATATGGCCCACCTGCCTCATGACAGGGTACCGTCGCATCGGTTACGCTGAAGATAGGGTACACGCCCGTTCTTAGCATGCATTGCTCCCCATCGTACTCATCCCCTGCACGTCATCACATCACACAATCTCGCCCCGGCAATCAGAGCGGGCGGCTGCACCTGGCAGGACCGTCGCACATCAGCGCCGCGTGCCTGCCACACACAGGAGTAAATCTGTACAGCGTGTCACGAAAGGCAATTCCTATGACACTCTCACAAGCGAAAATTGTAGCGACTGTTCCAGTTATTGATCTGGAGCGCGCCAAAGAGTTCTACACGCAAAAGCTCGGGCTGCGGATCACCAACACGAAGGCCCCTGCTACCGTCCTGGCCGAAAGTGGCGACGGCACCCGGATTATGCTCTACCAACGCGAACAGGGCACCCAAGCGGATCACACCGCCGCCGTCTGGCAGGTGCAAGACCTGGAAAAAGCGGTAAACGAACTCACCCGCAAAGGCGTTGTCTTTGAACAATATGACACACCCGATCTCAAAACCGACGAACACGGTATCGCCGCGCTGGGCGGCGAAAGAGTGGCGTGGTTCAAAGACACAGAGGGTAATATCCTGGCTTTGACCGCCGCCTGACCCTGACCGGATCGTCCACCAGAACACAAACCGACCGGGCACAAGCATGACTGCGCTCGGTCGCTATCCCATTTAGCGTACTTACGGAGTGGCTCACATGGACGGCATGATAACCGGGATGCTCATCGGTTGTTCGGCCATGGGGCTTGCCCTGGGTGCCGCCGGGGATCGCCAGCAAAAGTCGTAAGCGCACCCCAGAGCGGGCCAGCACACACCCTGTCCGCTTATTCCTCAGTCTTCACACCAGGCTGATTCGCTTCCCATTTTTCGTTATTCCACAGCGATCGCCAGCCGCCCCCGAACTTACTCGGGTCATGCACACCGCGCACCAGCGACAGGCCGATGATGCCGAGCGCTGCGAGTAAGTTGGTCAGCAAAGCGACTTCGGCGTATCCCAGCATGAGCGAGGCAGCCAGCAGCCAGATGCCCAGCAGCGTATTACCATAGCGCACCGAGCGCATGACCTCCCACACACCAATGATGCCAAACGACACGACTAGCGGCCCGACAATACGATTGTTCGCGCTCGCCACATCAGAAAAAGAGGTCACCAGTGCCGGCGATACCATCAGCCAGAGGCCCAGCACCGCACTTATAATCCGTGCCCACATCAGCGCGCCTCCGTCCCCAGGGCGTGCGCACCCGCCTGCTGATAGTCGGGCGTCTCGCGCCCCAGAAAGGCCTGCCAGACGGAATCCCCCGCACGGTGTACACGCTTCAGATACTGCAAACTGACGAGCATTTCATCGAGCGCAGGGCCAATCATCAATACGGAAATAACTGCCGTCGTCAGACACAGCGTGCACCAGCTATCCAGCAGAACCGGCTGCAACATGACCAGTAGAACGCTGACGCCGCCCAGCGGCCCAACCGCCAGCCCGAAAACGATCACAATCCAGGGCATGCTGCGCCAGCGATCGCGTCCGCCAATCACGCCGGCCACCGCGTCCACCAGATAGGCAAACGCGCCGAGCACGCCATCCGGGATCGGCAGCACCTCCGATACGCCGGAATTCAGGATAGTGCGGCTGCCATCCCCGAAGAATGGCTCCCATATGGTGGCGATCAGCTCAAGCTGATACGCCCCCAGATACGACGCAATTGCCAGGCCGACCAGGGCCAGCGCAACAATCGGGAGGCGCTCCCCCCAGGCGGATGGGTTCGTCTCCCAGCCTGGCGGCATCTGCGCCTCGGAGTTCTGCTGGCGCTGCGCTGATGCAGGCTGCTCAGCCATCAAGCTCACTCCTGGCCCGCTTCATCCCGAACAGCGCACCAACTGAACCCAGGACTGCCGCGAACGCCGCTGCCAGCAGGTTGCGGTTCTTCGCCACGGACAGATACCAGCTCGCCTGACGCGCATTTTCCCCGAACCTGCCGCGCGCTCCATGATCTTCGTCATCATCGAGCGGCTGCCACAGGTTATCCGGCTGATCGAGGCTGTAAGGGATATCCGTCTTCTGTGCTTCGTATCCGTTGTGCCCCAGATAACGATCGCCGATATTGGGGAATAACTTATTGCCGACAATCGCCTTCGCCGCCGGGAAGCCTGCGAACACCTCGCGCCGCCGGTTAAACGCAGCCCAGACAATCGCCTGCGCGGCTACATCCGGCTCGAAGATCGGTGGCACAGGCCGACCATGCACGCCGAGCTTATTACGTACCCAGCCGAACTGCGGCGTATTCACCGCCGGCAAATGCACCATCGTCAGGTGAATATCAAGATTGTCATGGATGAGTTCAGCCCGCAGGGAATCAGTAAACCCCTCGATCGCGTGCTTGGATGCACAATATGCCGCCTGTAACGGAATGCCCCGGTAAGCCAGCGCAGAGCCAACCTGCACGATCACGCCGTGATTACGCAGACGCATGCGCTTCAATGCGGATAGCGTGCCGTACACGTAGCCATGGAAATTGACGTCCATAACGCGGCGGTATTCGTCCGGCGTGATATCCTGAGCGCGGGCAAAAACAGATACCATCGCATTGTTGATCCAGATATCAATCGGGCCGAGCTCAGCCTCGATCTGAGTAGCCGCCCGCTCGACGGCTGCCGGGTCGGAGACATCCGCCTTGATCACTAACGCCCGACCACCACGCTGTTCGACATCCTGTTTTGCGCCTTGCAGTCCGGCTTCGCCCCGGGCCAGCAGCGCAATCGACGCGCCACGTTCAGCGAACACGCGCGCCGTCGCACGACCGACACCCGCTGATGCGCCTGTAATAACGACCACGGGCGGTTTTTGTGTCTCTTGCATATTCAATGGACCTCGAGTATGGGATCGTCGCATTTTCAGTCTAGCGCGCCCTGCTACGTCCCTTATCGACCCAATCGCTCATATGAATACAGGTCAACCGGCCCATTATGAACTATGCCCGGTCATTTACCCTGAAGATACGAACCTGAATTTTACGAACTCTGTACTTGTCGTGTATTTGCCAGGGAGGGATTCTCCGTGCAGGCAGAAGATCTATGGTATAAGCGTGCGATTGTGTACTGCCTCGATGTCGAAACCTATATGGATGGCAACGGCGACGGCATCGGTGATTTCGTCGGCCTGCGCCACCGCCTCGATGAACTCGCCAGCCTGGCGGTAAACTGCATCTGGCTGCTGCCGTTCCAGCCCTCCCCGAACCGGGATAACGGCTACGACATCATGGATTACTACGGTGTCGATCCTCGCCTGGGCACGCTTGGTGATTTCGTGGAGTTCGTCCATCTGGCGGGGGAATATGGCATGCGGGTGATCATCGATCTCGTCATTAATCACACTTCTGACCAGCACCCCTGGTTTCAGGCCGCCAGTGAAGGCCCGGAGTCGCCCTACTATGACTATTACGTATGGAAGGAAGAAGAGCCGGAAACGGATGCCGAGCTTGTCTTTCCGGGTCAGCAGGAGCGCACATGGACCTACCATGAACAGGCGGGGGCCTGGTACCTGCATCGCTTTTACGCCCACCAGCCCGATCTGAACATCGCCAATCCCCGCGTCCAGGCGGAGATGCGCAAGATCATGGGCTTCTGGCTGCAAATGGGCGTATCAGGTTTTCGCGTCGACGCCGCGCCCTACCTGATCGAAATGCGCGGGATAGAAAAGCACCGCGAGGACCCATACAAGTACCTGAACGACCTGCGCAGCTTCGTCACATGGCGACGTGGTGACGCCATCCTGATGGGTGAGGTCAACGTCTCGGCAGATAAGATCCTGCGCTACTTCGGTGATGGCGACCGCATGCAGGTGCTCTTTAATTTCGCCCTTTGCCGGAACATCTTCCTCGCCCTGGCCCGTCAGAACGCCCGCGCAATCATCGACACCATGGACCGTCTACCATCGATTCCATCGTCGGCGCAGTGGGCTGTGTTCCTGCGCAACCATGATGAACTCAATCTGGGGGGTATGCCAGAAAGCGCACAGCAGGCAGTCTTTGAGGAATACGCGCCTGATGAAAATATGCGCATCTTTGGGCGGGGTATCCGCCGGCGGCTGGCGCCCATGTTCAACAACGATCGGCGTCAGCTCGAACTCACACACAGCCTGATGCTGAGCCTGCCCGGTACGCCAGTGCTGCGATACGGCCAGGAGATCGCCATGGGCGACGACCTGTCGCTGCCCGGGCGCAACAGCGTTCGTACGCCGATGCAATGGTCACGCGAGCCTAACGCCGGTTTCTCGACAGCACCCGCCTCTGAGCTGATTCGTCCGGTTATTACAGAAGGCCCGTACAGCTATAACGAGGTCAACTACGAGGATCAGAGCCTCAATCCGAATTCGTTCTACAACTGGCTGGTGCGTGCGATCCGTGTGCGCACCACCTGCCCGGAGTTCGGCGAGGGCGATTGCACGTTTCTGAAGATGCCGGATGAACGAGTGCTGGGCCACTGCTGCCAGTCTGATCACGGTGAGGTGCTCGCACTGCATAACCTGTCGGATGCGGAAGTCACCATCTCGCTACAGGACATCCTCGGCGATGCCGATCGCGTGATTGAGCTGCTTGGAGAGGCCAGCCCCCACGCAGAGGAAGAAACGCACACCTTCGCCCTGAAGCCCTACGGCTATCGCTGGCTGCGCGTCTTCCGTTCGTGATTCAGAACCTCAACCTGCCGCTCTTGACCTGCGATCACAGCGATTGCAGGCCACATAGGCATCACGTCCGACCGTGAGGCAGTTGTCCCGATCTCAGCTCGTGAAAATCCGCTCATTCGGGATATACGTCTCACGTTCATCGTCTTCTGGTGAACTATCTATGATGCGATTCCAGATCAGCAACGCTCTTGCACTCGTCAACAGCTTGCCGACCCAGCGCAGCAAGCGCATCAGCAGATGGCTAAGACCCTGCTGTGGCGGCTTTGTGTTCTGCCGAGCCAGCCTTGCCAGACGATCCTGTTCCGCACGATAACGCATGGGCTGCGTCCGCTGGAGATCAAGCCGATTGTTGTAGTTCTCGGTAGTTAACGGATCATGTCTTCGCATGTTTTCCCCCTCTTCACTGCAAAGAACGTACTGCTGGATAGGTACCGCCGACCTATTCCGTACTTCTATCGTAATCTGTGTACGGTTGGTACACACCCCCCCACAGGGAGTGATTTGGGGCGTGAATTGACGTCTGGTCATATCATCCATGCTTGCAACAATGCCGGACCATTCCTCTGTCAAGCAGTGGGTCGGTCAGCACGTCGTTGTGCGCACAGTTTGGGGGTGATGACGAGGTCCGCAGCAATTTCGCGGTTAGACAGACCCTGGGCAGTGAGCGCCAGAATCTCCTGTTCGCACGGGATGAACTCCGGGAATGCCCGCGTATCCTTCTCGGGCCTGTGATCGTAAGGCCCGAGGAAGCTGTTAACCTCAGCCAGAAAGCGCTTCCAGGCAGGCTCATGCGTGACGACAACGTGATTACGACTCTCAGGCGGGACGAAGCGCGCACCCGGGATGAGGTCCGCCAGCAGCTACCCTTCGCTGAAATGATGTCAGGTTGAAAGCGCGGCCTGTCGTAACACGCCGTATACCGGGCAGCGATGTCATGCGCCCTGTATCTTCAGTATAACTATTCCGAATGGGGGTATGTTCAGATTCAGACTCTGGCCGTAGCCATGCGCCGCGATCGGGTCCGTAGCGACGCTGCCGTAATTGCCGATATTGCTCCCCCCGTAGATTTCCGCATCGCTGTTGATCAGCTCGCGGTACGTCCCAGACATCGGCACGCCAACGCGGTAGTTCATCCGTGGGACCGGGGTGAAGTTACAGGCGATGACCACGAACTCGCCCGCCTTACTGGCGAAGCGCATATAACTGAACGTGCTGTTGTCCGCGTCGTTGGCTTCGATCCATTGAAAACCATCCGGCGTATAATCCTGCTCGTAGAGCGCCTTTTCTGAGCGGTATAGTCGGTTCAGATCGTGGACGAACGTCTGCACCTGCTGATGCGTCGAGAGCGACAGCAGATGCCAGTCCAGGCTCTGACGTTCATTCCACTCCGTCCACTGGCCGAACTCCGCGCCCATGAAGTTGAGCTTCTTGCCCGGGTGCGTATACTGATAGCCGAACAACAGCCGCAGTTGTGCGAACTTCTGCCACCAGTCCCCCGGCAGCTTATTCATGAGTGACCCCTTACCATGCACGACCTCATCATGCGACAGCGCCAGGACGAAGTTCTCATGATAGGCATACACCATCGAGAAGGTCAGCTTGTTGTGCTCCCACTTCCGGTAGATCGCGTCCTTCGCCATGTACCACAGCGTGTCGTGCATCCAGCCCATGTTCCACTTCATCGTGAAGCCCAGGCCGCCCAGATACGTTGGCCGCGATACCATCGGCCACGCCGTCGATTCCTCAGCGATCGTGATCGCTCCCGGGAACTGCTCATGCAGCAGGCGGTTGAACTCCTGCAAAAAGCTGACCGCCTCCAGGTTCTCGTTACCGCCGTACATGTTCGGCACCCACTCGCCTTCCTCGCGAGAGAAATTCAGATACACCATCGATGACACAGCATCAACGCGCATACCGTCGATGTGATATTTCTCCAGCCAGAAGATCGCATTGGCGATCAGGAAGTTGCGCACCTCATTGCGACCATAGTTGAAGATGTACGTGCCCCAGTCCGGATGCTCTCCCTGACGCGGGTCCTCATGCGAATACAGGTGCGTCCCATCGAAATAGCTCAGGGCGTGCCCGTCTTTCGGGAAGTGAGCCGGCACCCAATCCAGGATGACACCAATGTTGTTCCGGTGGCACTGATCGACAAAGTACATGAAGTCCTGCGGCTCACCGAACCGGCTCGTCGGCGCATAATAGCTCGTCACCTGATAGCCCCATGACGCGTCGAGTGGATGTTCAGCAATCGGCAGCAGTTCGATATGGGTATAGCCCATCTGCCGCACATACGGGATGAGTTCATCTGCCATCTCCCGATACGTCAGCCACTCGTTATTGGCTTTGCGCTTCCAGGAGCCAAAATGCAGCTCATAGATGGAAACCGGCTCGTTGAGCGGGATACGCTCCGAGCGCGACGTCATCCATTGGTTGTCGCCCCATTCGTAGCCGTCCAGCTCCGCGACAATCGACGCCGTGTTGGGCCGCCGTTCCGCATGGAAGCCATACGGGTCGATTTTCTGTGCGTGATAGCCCGCCTGGGTCGATAGGATATCGTACTTGTAGCGCTCACCGGTCTTCAGCCCCGGGATGAACAGTTCCCACACGCCGCTGTCGCCGTGTGGCTGCATCGGATGCAGCCGCGCATCCCAGTTATTGAAGTCCCCCACCACGCTAACGCGCCGCGCGTTCGGTGCCCACACAGCGAAGCGCACCCCATGCACGCCGTCGATTTCATGCGGGTGTGCGCCCAGTCGATCGTAAATCGCCCAGTGCTTGCCCTCACCGAAAAGATAAAGGTCATAGTCCGATAGCGTCAGCGGAAAGCTGTACGGGTCCTTGAAAATATACTCTACGCCCTCATGATTCGTTTCTTTCAGGGTATAGTCGAGGTCTTCTCCCTGTGCCGGGATGGCCGCCTCGAATAAGCCCTTGTCGTTGACGGCGGTCATCTTCATCGGGCTGATATCGTCGCGCAGCAGGTGGAGGGACTTCGCCGTAGGCCGGAACGCCCGAACGACAACCTTGTCTCCATCACCGGCATGCACACCGAGCACCTCAAAGGGCCTGCCATAATCACCGTGAGAAACCGCGTTGATCTCATCGATTGTTAGTTGTGTCTTGGTCATCGATCCATCCTGCATAACCTGCATATCTTCAAACGAGAAACTACCTACTTCTGATGATGCGCTTGTTGATGCGCTTGTTGATGCGCTGCCCATTAACGTGCCAACCCATGATGCCCCGCAGCGCCTCGCTCGCGGGGTTCATGTATCGTGCATCCGCTCTGATATTTCACCACAGTCACTATTTCTAATCATTATGCCAACGACCGACCGCTTTGTTATGGGACGTTTCATCTAGTCCAATATAGGCTGATCGGCCTAGACCAATTCCCACCACACCTCGGATGAGCAAAGACTCATCATCACATAAGATCACAGCACGCGCCCGCCCCGCAAATAAATCATCTGGCTCCGTCCGCTTGCATGTGACCGCGTGCACGCGACTCACGCGACTACCGTGTGCGGGCTTATTCAGCCCCATCTTCAGCCCGAATGACGTCGGCCTTGCTGCTCTATCGGAAGGCTCATTTGCATTGTTGCCCGCACCCAGCAGGAAACCCTGGAGGACACTATGGAAAAACACATCTTCATTGAGAACGTCCAACCGTCGATCAATGCCGGCCGTTATCCCATTAAGCGCGTTGTGAACGAACCGTGGCAGGTCGAAGCAACGATCTTCCGTGACGGTCACGATATTATTCGCGCAGTATTACAACTGCGCTCAAAGGAGAACGGCACCTGCGTCGAGGCACCCATGACGAAGGTCAACCCTGGCCTGGATCGCTGGCGTGGCGAACTCAGCGCAGATCGTGTGGGGCGTTACACCTATCAGATCGTCGCCTGGACCGATCATTATGCGACCTGGGTGCGCGAGATGGATCGTAAAATACTCGCCGGGCGGCAGGAATTATCCAGCGAGATCGCCGAGGGCAAAGCCATCCTCGAAGACGCGCTCGACAACGCACAGCAGGATGATCACCGCCAGACGATCGAAAACACACTTGAAGTTCTGGCGGATACCGAGGACTACATGGATGTTCTCGATGCAATCGCCGATGATGACGTGCTCGATGCAATGCGAGAATCACAGGAGCGCCGCGATCGGGTTACGTCCCCCTATCCGCTCACAGTCTGGGTAGAGCGACTGAAGGCGCGCTACTCAACATGGTATGAGTTCTTCGTCCGCTCTCAAACAGAAGACCCATCCCGCAGCGGCACCTTTAAGGACGCCAAACACCGCCTGCCTTATCTCAAAGACCTGGGCTTCGATGTAATCTATCTCGCGCCGATCCACCCCATCGGTCGCACGGCCCGCAAGGGACGCAACAACACCGTCATGGCCAACGAGAACGACCCCGGCAGCCCCTGGGCGATCGGCTCGGACGAGGGCGGCCACACCGAAATTGAGCCGTCTCTCGGTACGGTTGACGACTTCGTCGATTTTGTTAAGGCAGCGGAGAAACACGGCATTGAAATCGCTCTGGATTTCGCCATTCAGTGCTCGCCGGATCACCCCTGGGTGAAGGAGCATCCGGAGTGGTTCCATCAACGACCTGATGGCACGATCAAATACGCGGAGAACCCACCCAAACGCTACGAAGATATTTACCCGATCAATTTTGATACGGAAGCCAGGGAGTCGCTCTGGAACGCGCTGCGCGATGTCCTGCTCTACTGGATCGATAAGGGCGTCTACATCTTCCGCGTAGATAACCCCCACACCAAAGCGCTCAATTTCTGGCGTTGGGTGATAGAAGAGATTCATAAAGACCATCCGCAGGTGATTTTCCTCTCGGAGGCGTTCGCCCGTCCCGCGATGATGAGCGCACTCGCCAAGCTCGGCTTCACGCAGTCTTATACCTACTTCACCTGGCGTAACACCAAGGCGGAGATCACCAACTACCTGACGCAACTCACACAGACGGACTGGCAGTATTATTTCCGTCCGAATTTCTTCGCCAATACCCCGGATATCCTGCCGGTCTACCTTCAGCGCGGCGGACGCCCCGCGTTTCGCATCCGCGCCATACTGGCGGGCACCCTGTCGCCAACCTACGGCATCTACAGCGGCTTTGAGTTCTGCGAAAACTCACCGATTCCGGGCAAAGAGGAATATATCAACTCCGAAAAGTATCAGATTACCACCCGTGACTGGATGCAGGACTACAACATCAAGGACACCATCCGCCGCGTGAACGAAATCCGCCGCGAAAACCCGGCGCTCCAGCAGCTCGCCAATCTACATTTCCTGCCAGCCGATAACGACAACATCGTCTTCTTCCTCAAGATAGATGATGACATGTCCAACATCATCATGGTGGCGGTCAATGTGGACCCGTACAACACAAACGCCTGCACAGTGCGCGTTCCGCTCGATCTGATCGGTTTCCCCTGGGGCAGCCGCTACGAAGTGCAGGATCTCCTGACTGGTGAGCACTACATCTGGAGCGAATACAACTACGTGCGCCTTGATCCTCACGAGCAACCGGCGCACATCATGCGTATAGAAGGACGACCACGATGAACCCGACACTCACAATTGATCAGGACTGGACCTATCTGCTGTCAGAACCCGGCCAGTCAGAACTCATCAAGGCACTGCACAGCTACCTGCCGTCCTGCCGCTGGTTTCAGAGCAAGGCGCGTCAGATGGAGAGCATCAGCATCCTTGATGTCATCCCGATGGAGAACATGCCCACACAGCTTGTGATCCTCGATGTCGCCTACAACAACATCAATGACGAGGTATACCTGCTGCCCATCAAGTTCGTCACTGGCGAGAACGCCCGCGCTATCGTGGAGGCCTACCCAAACGCAGCGATCATGCCGCTGCAATGCCGTCAGGATGGCAGGCAGGTCGATGGCCAGCTCATCGACGCCGTCTATGATGAGCGTTTCCGCCGTGGCATTCTGAACGTCATTGGCGAACAGTTACACATGGATGGGGGCGTCGGCGCGGTTGATGCCGATCGCACCACCGCTTTCGACGACCTCAACAGCCCCGGTCTCGACGCGCAGTCCGGCTTGCTCGGCAAAGAGCAGAGCAATACCTCAGTCCGGTATGGCAATGTCCTCGTTCTCAAGCTGATGCGCAAGCTGGAAGAAGGCACCAATCCAGAGCTTGAGATTGGCCGCTTCCTGACTGAAGAGACAGCCATCACGCACGTCCCACTGCTGGCCGGGTACATTCAGTACACGCAGTCCCAGCACGCCCCGACGACGGTCGCCGTCTTGCAGGCCTTTGTGGAGAATCAGGGCGACGCCTGGGAGTTCACGCTCGACTGGCTGACGAAATGGTTCCAGTCCGGCATCCTCGATCATGAAGCGACAGCGCTACCCGATGGCAGCCTGATGACGCTGGCAGCAGCCCCCATCCCTGACGACGTGCGTGCCGCCATCGGCGACTACATCGACAAAGCTTATTTGCTGGGCCAGCGCACCGCAGAGCTTCATGTCGCGCTCGCCTCTGGTACTGATGAGCGCTTCCGCCCTGTTGATTTCTCGATGGACTATCAAAGAGAGTTGCACACATCGATCGACCAGATGAGCGATCGTATCTTCCAGCTGCTGCGCGAGCGCCTGCACAACCTGCCTGATGCTGTCGTCCAACACGGCCAGTCGATCCTCGATCAGGAAGCAGAAATCCGCGAAGTCTTCAACGTGCTCGATTCATACGACATCCCCGGCAAACGCATCCGTGGCCATGGCGATTACCATCTGGGGCAGGTCCTGTATACGGGCGACGACTTCGTCATCGTCGATTTTGAAGGCGAGCCTGCGCGCCCGCTGCCGGAGCGCTACCTCAAGCACTCGCCCTTGCGCGATGTGGCGGGCATGCTGCGGTCATTTCATTACGCAGCCTACGGCGTGCTGCCTGGCTTCGGCCTCCAGACGCCCATCCCACCAGACCAGCTCCCCAGGGCCGAGCCGTGGGCGTGCTACTGGCGCCTGTGGACCTCGGTCGCGTTCCTGCGCGGCTACCTTGACCACGTCGAACCCGCCCACATCACCCCGCCGGAACATGCCGATTTCGACCTGTTGCTGCGCAACCTGGTGATGGAAAAGGCCGTCTACGAACTCGGTTACGAGATCAACAACCGCCCCGGCTGGTTGAAAGTCCCGGCCCAGGCGATCATGCGCAACTCCGCCTGAGGATGCCACACCGCATCACACTGGAACAATCGGATTTGTCCGTAGCGGAAAGGTCCGATTGTCTTTCTAAACACCTCGCGAATGCTGTTAACGCTTTTTGCTCGAACCTTACGGCAAACCTTACGCAATCCCAAAGTAAAACAAGTATATAATACTAGAAGAGTGTACAGCATGCCTTGAGCCTCTGCAGATAAACGCTCCGCCACCCCCCTTGCAAAATGCCCCCGGCACTGCTGCGTGTCAGACCAAAGGGGGACCAGATGCCAACCTACGAGCCACTAACCACTGAGAATTATCAGAACCGATTGGACGCCTGCCGTACTGATTGCATGCGCCGTCGTGCGGAACGCGATCGTCTGGCAGTGCTGGCACGTCAATGCAAGCCTGCGCAGCCTGGTTTCATCCGTAGACTCTTGATGCGGGTCCGCAGCAGCATCAACCATCTGCTGACCAACGCCGAGACCTGGCTAATGCGGGATTGGGTGCACGCCTACACCGTCATAGATGACGATCTGATCGAAGGCGACTTTGCTAACAGAAACGTGGATGCCAACAACCGCATCCAGACCTGATCCTGAGTCCTTAACACTCTGGCGACGGCAACAGCCCGCCACCTGACGAGAGGAGGCAGCCATGTCCAGGAAGTTTAAGGCTGGCTGCGGGGCGCAGCCAGTGAACCGCGTCTTATTGTTGACGGCCGCACTATGCGTGCTCGCTGTGCTGCTCATGATGCCATCCAGCGCCGCTGCTCAGTCACCCGTGAATAACCTGGATACCGGCGACGGCAGCTCCGGGGAAAATGTCGGCCTGGATCTGATTATCAGTGTGGCCTCGCTGCGCAGCGGCAGACTTGAAGACGCCCTGGAGACAATCAACGCCGTTGTCGGCTATGCGCCGGAAGTCGCCTCAGCGCATACACTGCGTTCTGCGATTCAGTACGCGTTGGGCGATTACGACCAGGCCATCGACGACGGGCTGACAGCCCTTGAACTCGACGACGGTGAGTTCGTTGCCTACTTCTTCATGGGACACGCCGCCTTTTCGCAGGGACGCTATCGCCTGGCGCGTGAGTATTACGTCGCCTATCTGGCGGAGTTCACCGAGGATGAGACCCAATCCGGCGGGAACCTCGTTATCTACCTGACCGGCGGGGATGGCCGCCGCATGGTGACCACCCTGATCGTCGCCTGTGACAGTCGCCTGATGCCGAACGACCGCTGAGCGGGTCGCTGCGTCACCTCATCGCCAGAAACACAAAAGGGGCGCTCGGAAAGCGCCCCTCATGATTCTCATTTGCGGTTTGCGTACTACCCTAATCTCTGGATGAGTTGATCGGAATCGAGGACAGCGGCACCTGCGGCGCGTTAGTATGCTCGTGGTGCGCGTTGGCTGGTTGCAGCGCCGGATCATCAGCGCTGTCGATCAGCGACTTGAGCCGCTCGGCCCGTTCCGCGCTGTGTTTGCCCGTCCGCAGCGACATCAGCGCCAGCGTGGCGATCGCCTTCGCCGGGTTGAGGCCCTTCGGGCAGGCGTCGATGCAGTTGACGACCTGATGGCAGCGGAACGCGCCATTCTCATGCGCGATGCTGTTGAGTCGCTCTTCGATCCCCTGGTCGCGTGGGTCCATCGCCCGCATAAAGACCTTCAGCAGGGCGTGTGGGCCGATATACTGCTTATTGCCAGCGATGATCGGGCAGGACGAGTAGCACGCACCGCACATGATGCAGGTCTCAGCCTGCTCCATCGCGTCGACTTCTTCTTGCGAGACGCGGTACTCCCGTACGGGTGTCTCTTCCGGGCCGATCAACCACGGCTTCATGCTCTGATACTGCTCCCAGAACGCACTGCGATCCACCACCAGGTCCTTGATGATTGGCAGGTAGGGCAGCGGCTCGATCAGCACTTCATCCGCCTTGTTGAACAAACCACCCTTGCTGACGACCGATGCCAGCGGCTTGGTGCACACCAGCGTATTGCGCCGGTTGACCATCATCGCGCACGAGCCGCAGATCGCGTGGCGGCATGACCGCCGGAAGGTCAGGCTGCCGTCCTGCGTCGCCTTGATCTCCTCAAGCGCATCGAGGACGGTCTTCTCATGGGTGAGTTCGATAGGGTAGTCCTGATAATAGGGGCGCTTATCCACATCCGGGTTAAAGCGCTTGATCCGTACCGTGATCATCTTCTTTGTGTTCTCAGTCATGGGACTAGCAGTCATGGTATGCCCCTCAATATGCTATGCTCTCGCGTGACAGGTCGCTTCAGTGCGTTGGCGGTTTAGTATTTGCGCTCTTGCGGCGGATAACGGTCATAATCGATGCAGACCTCACGATACGACAGCGTAGGTTTGCCTTCCGCGTCCTGCAGTGCGACGGTGTGCTTCAGCCAGTTATCATCATCACGGGTGGTGTAGTCTTCGCGGGCATGTGCCCCACGGCTCTCCTGACGCGCCAGCGCGCTCGTCACAACCACCTCGCTGAATGTCAGCAGATTCTCTGTCTCCAGCGCCATCAACACATCAGTGTTAAAGCGGCCGCTCTTGTCCATGACTTCAGCACACTCGAAGCGCTCCTGCAGCTCCTGGATCTTCTCCAGACCGCGCTCCATCTTCTCTTCGCTGCGGAAGATGCCGCAGTTGTTGGTCATGTTCCACTTCAGCTCTTCGCCCAGCGCTGCAACGTTCTCGCGGCGACCGTTAACGCGCGGGTTATCCATCAGGCGGGCGATGCGCTCGCGCTGCCGCTGCGTTGCATCACCTGCGGGGGCGGATGGCATCGCCACACCGCTATTGATATAACGTGCCAGCTCATAACCCGCACGACGACCGAATACGGACGCTTCCAGCAGGCTGTTCGTGCCCAGACGATTCGCCCCGTGGACGCTCACACAGGCGCATTCACCCGCTGCGAACAGGCCAGGGAAGGGCGCGCCGGATGCATCACGCATCACCTGTCCGTTGACGTCGGTCGGGATGCCGCCCATGCTGTAGTGTGCGGTCGGCTGAATCTTGGCGGGTGAATCAACAATATCCACACCGAGGAAGTTCATAGCGATCTCGCGCACCTGCGGCAGCCGCTTCATGATGCGCTCAGCACCCAGATGACGCAGATCAAGATAAATGCCCTGGCCATCGTCGCCGACACCGCGCCCCTGATCAATTTCGAGCTGTTCGCTTCGGCTGACCAGATCACGCGGGGCCAGTTCCATCTTGCCCGGCGCGTAGCGCTCCATGAAGCGCTCGCCACTGTTATTCAGCAGGTAGCCACCTTCACCACGGCATGCTTCACTCATCAGAATACCGTGCTTGTAAATCCCGGTTGGGTGGAACTGCACAAACTCCATGTCCATCAGCGGCGCGCCAGCGTTGTAAGCAATAGCGACGCCGTCGCCAGTGTTGGCCGTCGCGTTCGATGTGATCTTCCAGGCACGCCCATAGCCACCTGTGGCGAACAGGACCGCTTTTGCCAGGATCGTATACAGCTTGCCAGAGATAATATCCATCGCGACGACGCCGCAGGCCACGCCGTCCTGAACCAGTAGTTCGAGCGCGTACCACTCACTGTAGAAATTGACGTCATGCTTCAGGCACTGCTCGTGGATGGTGTGCAGCAGCACATGACCCGTCCAGTCCGCCGCGAAATTCGCACGCGGGGCACTGTGTCCGCCGAAACGCCGCTGATTGATGCGGCCATCATCTGTACGGCTGAAGACACAGCCCATGTGCTCATATTCATAGATGATATCCACGGCGTCATAGACCATCGTTTCGATCTTGTCCTGATCGCCGAGCCAGTCGGACCCTTTAATGGTATCGAACATGTGCATCTCGGGGCTGTCGACCGAGTCTTCACCCGGCGGCACCTGCTCCAGAGCACCATCTGCGCCGCTGCCGGGGACCGGCCGCACATTGCCGAGCGCTGCCGCGATCCCACCCTGTGCCGCGCCGCTGTGGCTGCGTAGAGGATGCACTTTACTGAGAACACCAATATCGCGGACGCCTTCACGGGCTGCGACCATTGCCGCCCAACTACCAGCAAGACCTGCACCAACTATGACCACGTCGTGTCTGATGACTTCACTCATCTGGCCCTATTCCTATACTACTTGTTCAATGTTTGCCTGCGCGCTGAGCCGAGACTCACCCGACGCTAATGTGCAATCTGTCACCATTTTGCCCGACATCACCGTTTTTGTATCGATGCCGAATGTCATACCTTGCTATTGATAATTGACAGGTTACATGACAAGACTCATTGTAATTACCGTTCAGATTGTGAAGCCCTTCACAAGCAGGAATAAATGACACGGGGTGAACATGTCATTTCTCACTAACTTCTCATCTTTAATAGGTGAATACTTCTCATCGTATGACGTAAACGTTTTCGTGGGAGATGAATGCATGTCAACTGTCATCGATACTTCCTTAGATGAGGGGCAAGTCGTCGTAGAACAACAACAGCCCCTTAAGTCTCCGTCTTTTCTCACCTTTGGTGATGTAAGCGTCCCGCGACTGCTCATCACCGTTGCTATCGGCCTGGTGGTCTGGTTTATCCCACCACCTGAGGGAGTGGCCGCCCTCGAAAACGGCACAGCAGCCTGGCAACTGCTGGCGATCTTTGTTGCTACTATCGTCGGCCTGATCCTCAAGCCGATGCCCATCGGCGCGGTTGCCGTCGCCGGCATCACCGCGACAGCCGCCACAGGCACACTCACCATCGGACAGTCACTGAGCGGCTTCGGCAACAGCATTATCTGGCTGATCGTCCTGGCCTTCTTTATCTCTCGTGGCTTCATTAAGACGGGTCTGGGTGCGCGCATCGCTTATCTGTTCATGCGCGTGCTCGGCAAGAAGACCCTGGGCCTGAGCTACGGTCTGGTCGCCACCGACCTGGTCCTTGCTCCTGCGATTCCTTCGAACACAGCGCGTGCTGGTGGCGTGGTATTCCCGATCCTGCAATCCGTCGCCCGTGCCTACGGCAGCGCTCCTGAAAATGGCACCAGCCGCAAGCTCGGTTCCTTCCTGACGCTGGCCGCCTTCCAGGGCACCGTGATCACCAGCGCCATGTTCCTGACGGCCATGGCCGCTAACCCGCTCGCTGCCAAGCTCGCTGGCGAAGTCGGTATCGAAATCAGCTGGGGACAGTGGGCCATCGCCGCGCTCGTCCCGGGTGTACTCAGCCTGTTGATCGTGCCCCTGATCATCTTCCGCCTGCACAAGCCGGAAATCACCGAAACCCCGAAAGCTTCGGCGATCGCTCGCGAAAAGCTGTCCGAAATGGGTCGTATCAAGCCCACAGAGTGGATCATGCTTGGGGCGTTCGTTACCCTGCTCGTCCTGTGGATTTTCGGTTCACAACTTGGCATCAACTCGACCGCAGCGGCGCTCGTCGGCCTGACAATCCTGCTGGTCAGTAACGTGCTCAACTGGGACGACGTGCTCAACGAGCGCGGTGCGTGGGACACCCTGGTCTGGTTCTCGGCCCTGGTCATGATGGCTTCCTTCCTCAACAGCCTGGGCCTGATCCCCTGGTTCAGTGAATCCATGGGCACGCTGGTCGACGGCATCCCGTGGGTACCCGCCTTCCTGATTCTGAGCCTGGTGTACTTCTACAGCCACTACATGTTCGCCAGCAATACGGCCCACGTCAGCGCGATGTACGCCGCCTTCCTGGCCGTCGCACTCGTCGTCGGTACGCCGCCGCTGCTCGCTGCGCTGGTCCTGGGCTTCTTCAGCAACCTGTTCAGCAGCATGACGCACTACGGCACGGGTCCGGCCCCGGTTCTGTTCGGTGCTGGCTACGTCGAACTGCCGACCTGGTGGCGCATTGGTCTGATCATCAGTGTGATCAACATCGTGATCTGGCTGGGCGTCGGTGGCGTCTGGTGGAAAATCATCGGCGTGTGGTAAACACCTGACTGAAAAACACACAAACCGTAGGGGCGATAATATCGCCCCTTACGGCTTTAATGCCCCCGACGGACCCCAGCGCAACAAACCGATCGCCTGCAACATCACCCCGAAGGACAATCCTGGCAACATATCTCGCAAGATATCTGGCAACATATCATGGTGGCTATCGCCAGAAGCGTGCCGACGATTTACACTGATGAGGTACCCCGCCGCATGATGCAGCGGCATAAATAAACACATCTTGAAAGGATAGTGCTCGTGAAAAAGCTGTTTTTGTTGGTACTGATACTGGTATTCTTGCTGGTCCCTGTCATGGCACAGGATACCTTCATCTTCGGTGATCCACTGCCGACCGCGCCCGAACTCGCCTTCCGGGGCGATTATGGCGTCGGTGTGCAAACCCTGGAGCTGGTCAAATCTGATAGCGTCGACCTGCTGAATCTCAGCGAAGAGAACCCCGACGCCACCTATGACCGCAATCTCACCGTCGAAGTCTGGTATCCCGCGACTATTCCCGCCGACGCCGCTGAAAGCGTCACTTATGAAGATCATCTCGGCCGGGCCGATGTTGAGGGGTCGCTGCGTCCCTTCACCTTCCAGGGCCGCGCCATGCGCGACGCTCTGCCGGATGCCAGCGGCGCGCCCTACCCACTGGTCGTGGTATCGCACGGCTATCCTGGCTCACGCCTCATGATGACCTATCTCACCGAAAACCTGGCCTCTAAGGGCTACGTCGTCGTCGCGATCGATCATACGGAATCCACTTTCACCGATGTCACCAACTTCGGCAGCACGCTCTTTAACCGCTCGACAGATCAGCGCTTCGTCATCGACCAGATGGCCGAGCGCAATGAGGGCGAGGACTTCCTCAGCGGCATGCTCGACGCGGATAATACCGCCGTCGTCGGCTACTCAATGGGCGGTTACGGTGCCCTGGCGACCATCGGTGCGGGCTACAATCAGGTCCTGTCGAACTTCATCGGCCCCGTGGCGGAGCCGCTGCTCTTCGATGAAGACTTCGAAGCCGACCCACGCGTTAAGGCAGCCGTCCTCTTCGCACCGTGGGGCGGCGATCTGAGCGCCGTCGGCGCGCCCGGTGTCAGCTTCTGGAACCCGGAAGCGCTCGCCAACATCACCGTGCCGACGCTGTGGGTCTCCGGCTCGCAGGATGACGTCGCTTTGTACGGCGGCACCGTCGGCCTGTTTGAAGACGCGGTCAACTCAGAGCGCTACCTGCTCACCTATGACAATGCGCTCCACAACAGCGCGCCGAACCCGCCCCCGGCGGAAGCTACCGAACTAGATGACTACCAGCGCTACGCGGACCCCGTCTGGGATGAGCGCCGCATCAACAACGTCAATCAGCACTTCGTGACGGCTTTCCTCGGCCAGTATCTGCAGGACGCCGACAACAGCGGCTACCTGCAGCCCGCCGTCGAAGAAAGTAACGAGGGTGTCTTCAGCCTCGATGAAGGCGGCGCACCGCTCGAAGCACACACTTACTGGCTGGGCTTCCCGCCGCGTACAGCGCTGGGTATGTCCCTGCGCTATGTTCCTGCCGAATAAACGCAGCCTTCATTGAAAATGCAAACGGCGCATCCTGTGTGATGCGCCGTTCTGCTTTCTGCACCATCGGCTCAGTGATAGGCTGGCAGCATATCGCCGTGGGCTTCGATCAGTTCGTCCACCATCGACCAGATCTGATCCAGCGATAGCTCCGCCGCCGTATGCGGATCAAGCATGGCGGCGTGGTAGATGTGCTCGCGCTTCCGCGTGATCGCCGCCTCGACAGTCAGCGCCTGCACGTTGATATTCGTCTGCATTAGCGCCCCCAGATGTACCGGTATCGCACCGATCACCGTAGGCTGGATGCCGTTCGCATCGACGAGGCAGGGCACCTCGACGCTGCACCCTTCCGGCAGGTTGGTGATGATGCCGCGATTGGGCACATTGCCGTAGATCGTGCGCGGCGTGCCCGTCTCCATACTGTGAATGATCAGCGAGCCATATTCGACGCTGCGCTCCAGCTTATCATAATTCAGCACGGTGCTGACGTTCGCCTCAATCGAGCGCGGCATCACCTTGATGCCACCGAGCGCCTCGCGCACCGCATTTTCACTGATCGCATAACCCTTGTCGCGGGCGTCCTGCAGCAGATCCCACGCGCTGATCTGCGCCTCACAGCGGCCGATATACTCATCCAGCGGAATATTAAACTGCTCGATCAGGTCCGGGCGATCCCGCTTGATGAACCACGGCACATACTCGCTGAAGTGCTCGCTGCTCTCCGTGACGAAGTAGCCCAACCGGTGGAACATTTCATAGCGTACGCGGTTCCAATCCGGCACGCGGCGTTCTTCAATCACCTGACGTACACGCGGATACAGGTCTTCGCCAGTGCAGCGATCCTCAAACTTGAGGAAGAACGCCACATGGTTGATCCCGGCCACCAGATAATTGATATTCTCGACCGGCACACCGATATCCTCAGCGAGTTCGTGGGCTGTCCCCGGTATGCTGTGGCATAACCCCACCGTCTTGATACCACTCTCGCGGCTCAGCGCCCACTGATTGATCGCCATCGGGTTTACGTAGTTGATGAACAGGGCGTCCGGGCACAGTTCTTCCATATCGCGGGCGATATCCAGCAGCACCGGGATTGTCCGCAGCCCGCGCATAATGCCGCCAATGCCGAGCGTATCCGCGATGGTCTGCTGCAGGCCGTACTTCTTCGGGATCTCGAAGTCGATGACGGTGGCGGGCTTATAGCCACCTACCTGGATCATGCAGATGACGTAATCTGCACCAGCCAATGCCTTGCGCCGGTCGGTCGTGGCTTCAATCGTCGCATTCGTCCCCAACGTATCATTGATGAAATGCGCTACCTGCTGCGACGTGGCCAGCCGCGCCTCGTCGATATCCATCAGCACAATATGACTATCCGCCAGCTCCGGGAAGCCCAGAATATCGCCCATCAGGTTCTTGGCGAATACCGTGCTCCCCGCGCCAATCATGACAATTTTCGCCATCTTCATTCCCTCTCAGGTCAGGCTATAGGCCACCACCGGACGACCCGGCGCTGGGACATCTGATAATGCGTTCGCGCTTCCCATGCCCTCGATTCAGCACGCACCACCGCATATCCGGGCGGTTTACGGCGATGAACATCGGGCATCGGTCTATGTCTCAAGCATACCGATTCGTCCCAGTGTCCGTAAAGGCTCACTGTCGAAAACAGAACGCCCTCAGCTTGAGATTCATCGCCGCCCGCAGTGCGCTGTTTCTAATGAAACATCTACACATTCCCCCTTTTCACGCAACAGAAGTGTGTTATACTGTGCATGCGATGTAGAAGTTAGAGACAAGGTGTCTCACTACATTGGTGCAGTGGTTATGCACCCTACAACCTTAGCAGCGATAACACCCGAGTCCCCCGCAGACAGTTCACTTCATCATTGAAGTCCGTCCACGGTAAACTCTGTGTCAGCGCAAGAAGTACCGCTAATCCTCCTGAATGGTGTCACCCAAATGGTATGGATGTGTGTACAACAGGTTATGGCAAACCATACTCTTTCAGGAGTGAAGAACAATGGCAGCACGTACACAGGGAACCGTAAAGTGGTTTAACGCCGAAAAAGGCTTCGGCTTCATCTCCCGCGAAGGCGGCGATGATCTGTTCGTCCACTACTCGGAAATTCAGGGCAATGGCTTCCGTTCGCTGGAAGAAGGCGCCAAGGTTGAGTTCGAAGTGACCCAGGGCCGCAAGGGCCTGCAGGCCAGCGCCGTCCGGCTCGTCGAGAGCTAAACCACCCACGCGGGCGACTTTGTCGTAACGCTCAGAGGGGCAGGCTCAGGGGATTTTCCCCGGGGCCTGCCCCTTTTGCATTCATCTCAGTTGCTCCCCTCCGTATTAACCGCGCCCCACGTTTGCGTTATCGCCCCATGATCAGTACGATTATCGGATGTCCAGTACTTGATGATCTCGTGATCACGTTACCCATTCTTTGCCCAGATGAGCGACTTACCGGACAACGCTTTGCAGCCGCTGCGGATTCAGACAGCATCACAGCGCGTGACCCGGTTGTACTCATGCCCGCGTAGGAGATAGCATCCATGCCAAACCCCGCACTCGCTAAAGAGGTGGGCAGCAGCAGACCGTCCGAAACCGGTAGTTCACAGTTTTCCCCGCGTCAGCTCGTCCCGAACCTGATTTCTGGGCTGTTCATTTGGGGCAGCAGCTTCATCACGATTCTCTCGCTGACGACGCTCATCTTCGGCGGACGGCTAGCACCACATCTCGGCAATGGCATCGGCCTGGGCCTGGTGAGCGCCATGATTATCAGTCTGGTGATCGCCTTGACCAGCTCTTACCCCGGCATGATCGGCAATGTGCAGAACAGCACAATGGTGCTGGCCGCCCTGGTCGTCGCCAATGCCGTCAACGCGCTGCCGCCCGACGCCTCATCGGAGACGGTGCTCTATAATGGCGTTGCTGTCATCGGGCTGACCACACTCGTAACCGGCGGCGTCTTCCTGTTGATCGGTATGCTGCGTGCGAGTGACCTGATCCGCTACATCCCTTACCCGGTGATGGGCGGCTTCCTCGCCGGGACAGGCTGGCTGCTGATGCAGGGTGCGCTGGACGTCATGACCGGCGAGATGCTCTCCCTCTACAACCTGGGCGTCTTCCTTGAGGGCGATATGCTGATCAAATGGCTGCCCGGCTTCGGGCTGGCGCTGCTCCTCGTCGGCCTCGCGCGCAAGTTCCGCAGGTCCTGGCTCATCCCGTTGACGGTCATTATCTATTGCGTGCTCTTCTTTGCGCTTTTGTTCATGACGGATGTCTCGCTCGCCGAGGCCACACAGCAGGGCTTCCTGCTGGATCAGGATAACGAGTCGATCGTCTGGCAGCCGCCGAACCTGGCGATGCTCGCCACCGTCGATTGGAGCTTCATCCCCGCGCAGGCAGGCGGCATACTCGCCGTCGCCCTGGTGAGCAGTATCAGCCTCCTCCTGAACGCATCTTTCATCGAGTTTATGACGCGCACCGACATCAACCTCGACCACGAACTCCGCAGCGCGGGTGCTGCCAACATGATCACCGGCGCGCTGGGCGGCATGGTCGGCTTCTCCTCACTCAGCCTGACGACGCTTGCACACCGGCTCGGCGCGAAGTCACGCATTACCGGCATCTGGATCGCACTCCTGTACGGCCTGGTCCTCATCGTCGGCATACCGGCGCTTGGGCTGCTGCCACGGTCGGCGGTGGGCGGCCTGCTGATGTACCTCAGCCTGTCCTTCCTGATTGAATGGTTGTGGGATACGCGCACTCAGCTTCCACTCTCGGATTATCTCGTTATGATCGCCATCTTCCTTGTGATCATATTCGTCGGCTTCCTGGAAGGCGTCGCACTCGGCATTGCCGCCATGATCCTGCTGTTCGTCGTCAATTACAGCCGCATCAGTATTGCCCGCAACCAGCTCAGCGGGACGGTCTATCACAGCAACGTAGATCGTTCACCGGTCGCCAGCGGCATCCTCCGTCAGGAGGGCGAACGCATCTGGGTGCTGCGCCTGCAGGGCTATATCTTCTTTGGCACGTCCAACGACCTGCTAAACGTCATACGATCGCGCCTTGACGCCAGCGATCTGCAGCCGCTGCGTCACCTCGTCCTCGATTTCAGTCTGGTCAACGGCGTTGATACGTCAGCGGTGGTGGATTTCGTCAAGCTGGGACAGATCGCACAGAACAACGACTTCACGCTGGTTTTCACCAATCTCAATGCAGAGTATGATGCCCGGTTCCGCCGATCCGGCCTGGTCGAAGGCGACCACGTGCGCCGCTTTGATGACCTCGATCACGGCATGGAATGGTGCGAGAATGATCTCCTGTCCTACGCCAAACTGATGGAACACTTTTCACTGGAATCGCAGTTCGAGTCCCGGGCCATCCAGCGCGCCTTCGATATCAGCCAGTTGCTCGGTTATCTGAAGCGCATCGAGATGAAGACCGGTGACTACATCATGCGCGAAGGTGATGAGGCCGGCTCAATTTACATTCTGGAATCAGGGCGCGTTGACATCGTTGTACAGGGCCAGGATGGCCGTGATATCCGCCTGCGATCGATCAGTGCCGGGGCCATCGTCGGTGAGGTCGGCTTTTACCTGGGCCAGCCGCGCACGGCGTCTGTCATCGTCGACAAGCCCGGCACGCTCTATGAACTGACCCGCGACGCGCTCAGCCGGATGGAACGCAACGATCCCCAGATCGCCAGTGCTTTTCAGACCCTGATCACCTGCGTGCTCTCAGAGCGTCTGACGAATATGAACCGGCTGACCAAAGCCCTGATGAACTGAGGCCAGCCGGGCCATTTACTGCGGATACTGGTCGCCGGCGTAGGCGTACTGATGATAAGACTGCACCAGATTGTCACGCACGATGTTGTAGTAGCAGTCATCACCACCGCCGAACGGCAGCAGCACCAGCGGCTCATCCAGCGTGCGTTCAGTCAGCGTCCAGCCCTCTGGCAGCGTCGGATTCAGGTCCGGCGTGCCTGTAGCCGTCGCGTGCATGACGTACAGGTTGCCCTGCCCGTCGGATAGCTCGTAGATCACCGGCCCTTCAAACACCATCCGCTGACACTTATCAATCGTCGTCATGCTGACATATCCCGGGTTAACGACATCCGCTGAGCAGCCATCCATCGACGGCAGGCAGTCCTGCCCGACAACCTCTGTCAGCGCCAGCCAGCTATAACCGGCGATCTCATCGATGGCGAAGCAGTCATCGCCGCTGCACCCCGCTTCCGTCCCTGGTGAACGAAAGAAGCACGATCCCTGAAAGAGCAGATTGCGCGTCGAGTTCTTCAACACGGGGATCCGAAAGCTGGTCTCATTCCAGACATCATCCGGCATGGGGTTATCTCCACCCGCAACATAAATGATGTCTGTCTCGGCATTGAGTATTTCCTTGGCGATGCCGGGGCTGTCTTCGCGGCCACCAGCACAGGTGGCATTCTCCGGCATAGCCGTCTGGACAGTATCGTAAGTGATCGTCAGCGGCTCGAACGCCGTCAGCGATTGCAGATAACTGAAAGCCGCCACCGCAGCGATGGCCGCGATCCCCACCAGTCCACCAACGATGACGTACAGCGTGCGTCTGTTCATACAGGACTTCTCCCTACCCATCCACGTATTCTGTAACGAACTGCCATTTATGATACAATTTGTATCATAATTCAGGGAGGAGCGCTGTCAATATACGGCCCGGCTGCCCTGCAACTTATGTAACAGTTGTTTCATAACGTGTGAAACTGATACGAGTGAAGCTATAAATGAACGAAAATGACCCCCGCGTGAGGAAAACCCGCCGTGGCCTGCGCGATGCCTTCATCCGGCTGATCCTGCGCAAAGGCTATGACGCCATCTCGATCCAGGATATCGCCGACGAAGCCGAGACGGCCCGCGTCACCTTCTATCGCCACTACCGCGACAAAGAGGAACTCCTCAACGACTGCCTGAATGTACTCTACGATGACCTGCGCGCCCGGACTGAGCAGATCACACCGGACATGGTGCGTCGTGGTGATTCACCGGCGCGCGTCTTCTATGACCATCTCGAAGAAGAGGAACAACTCTACCGGATTCTGTTTTCCAGTCGCGGCACACAGACCGTGATCAAGCGCATGCGGCATCATATGGCGCAGCAAGCAATGCAGGTGATACGGCTGCAGGGCCGTGAACCCGTCGACATCCCTCTGGAGATTATCGCCTACCATGCCGCCAGCACTCAGATTGGCCTGGGCATCTGGTGGCTGGACCATGACCGGCCCTATACCGCCGCTTACATGGCCCGCATCTCGACCTGGCTGACGCTGGCCGGGATCACCCGCGCCCTCGGCCTGGAGCAGTTCGCCATCCCTGCGCCCCCGATTGAGCGTCGTGAGGAATGACGAAACACCCGCACGGCTCAGCGGGTTCGCGGCTCAGTGCGTTCGCGGCTCAGCGCCTGCGCGGACGCGCCCGCCGCGTGCGATGATGCCCACCGGCCCGGTTGATCTGCTCGCGCCGCGCCTGCTCCTGACGCAGGTCCTGCATCGCGCCGCTGACCACTCTGATGCGCGAGCTGCCCTGAAACGCCCGGAAGGCTGCGACCAGCGCTTCGACGCTCTGAGATTTCAGCCCACGTCCCGGCACCAGTCCCCCGTCAACGGATAGCGCTTGCAACGCCGGTTTGGGCAGCACCCGCGTCCATGCGCCTTCACCCGCCCGGTCCTTCGAGACAAACGCCAGGAAGTCCTTGTACAGCGTCAGCTCCGCATCCGTGATCAGCGGTATCACCCGCCGAACAAACCGAAACAGCGCCGTCGCCACACTGGGACGCGGCACGAAATCCGTGGGCGAAAACATGTGCACCACTTCGACATCATAACGCGGCTGAATCATCAATGATTTGAAGGTCTCGCCATCGCCATACGGCCCGCTGCTGATGAGCGCATCGGTTTGCAGGATTAGATACGCGGATTCCGGCCCCGTTCCCTCCGCGAAGAGCCGTTCCAGCAGCGCCGACGTGATGTTGAACGGCACGTTGGAGAAGACCTGATAATCCGGACCGAACTGTGCCAGATCAACTTCGAGGATGTTTCCCTGTAGGATTGTCACCTGCGGCACCTGCTCAAAGCGGCTCTTCAGCGCAGACGCCAGCAGTGCGTCCAGCTCCACCCCGACCACGCGCCCTGTTTCAGTCACCTGACTAGCCAGTGCTTCTGTGATTATGCCCTTGCCCGGGCCAATTTCCAGCACGGTCGCCCCTGGGGGGATAGCCGCCGCCGTGATAATCTGCGCAACCAGGGACGGGCTGTGCAGGAAGTTCTGTGTGTATTGCAGTTCACTCATGGGGATTCTGATCGCCTTGCGATATCGACGATGAGCATTCAGCGGATAGTCTCCGACAGGCCCCGGGGGGCCTGCCAGACAGAAACCGTGCGATGCAAACTACGTTTTACTGCGATTGCGCCGGATGTCTTCACCCTTAAAAGCCATGCCGAACAGCGGTGCCAGCAGGCAAAAATCGAACACACCTGCCGCCAGCGGTATCAGCCCGATTACAGCGACGATGTAACCGCCTGGCGGCTCAATGAGCAGCAGGCCCACCGCGATCAGAATGACTCCGGCAACACCCCGCAGAATCCGACCATTCGTACTTGCAAGAAAACCAGCCAAATCTTTCATGACATCACTCCTGACACATCGAACGAACGCGATTGTTCAGGATTCAGTGTACTGCCGTATAGTCTGCGGACACTTCTCCCTTACATTCATTCTACAACCAATCTGGTCCGTGCCCATCACCGATCATCATGCCAGCTGACCACCTGCCGCGTCCGTGCCAGCATATCATGCAGCCCGCGATCATCGCGCCGGATGATCGACCACAGCACCACCAGCAGCAGATACGCAAGCAGCACGCCTATCACACCAACCGCCTCCAGCCACCCCGGCAGCCTCAGCACCAGGATCAGCCCGGTCAGCACGGGCACACTGTAAAACAGCACCCCATAGCGGATCGCCAGTTGCCACCACGCCACCGGCCCACCATCCCGATGCACAATCCGCATGAAGGTCAGCCGCTTGCCGGGCGTATAGCCGCGCCATAACGTCGGCACGACGACGAACCATAACGCCACCCCCAGCAGATCGACCACATCCTGTACGACAGGCGCTGCCTCCGCAATGGCGATCAGCACCGTCACAATGCCAAATGTGAACGTATACAGCAGCCCATCCAGCACAAACGCGACGCCCCGCCGCAGCGCCGTAACCGGGATTGGCCCCTCTGCCGGCTTGCTCAGATCGGGCAAAAAGTCCATCGTCGAAGCGACACCATAGCCGACCAGCGCGCCCGCCGTATTCAGAATGAGGTCGTCCACATCGAACCAGCGATAGGGGCAGGGATACAGCCCATATAATCCGGAGAGCTGCGTCAGCTCGAAGAACAGCGTCACGCCGAATGAGATCACCGCAGATTTGAAGAACCCATAGCCAAAGTAATAGCGCAGGTAAAATCCCAGCGGCAACAGCAGCAGGAAGTTGAAAAAAGCCTGCAGAAAAGCCGAATTACGCGGCAGCGATTGCAGCAGCGCCAGCCCCGTCAGCGATTCATCATACGTCAGGATGTCATTAATAAACCCGAACGGCTCTAACTGCGGGGTGACCGTCCGGCTGTACACCTCACAAAACCCGTCGAAGCGATCCGGCAGCGGCAGGATGACGAGAAAATAAGCGGTGATCGCAAAGAAGATGAACGAGTAAAACACCAGCGCCCGAAACCCGTGCAGACGTCCAAAACGCCAGTAATGCACAACGATCATCGGCAGCAGTACCGCCAGCGCAATGATCGGAAAAATTGAAGCTGCCGTACCAATCGGCCCGATATAAGGGGTCAGCATAGGGCCCTTCCTGTCGCGTACATCGTCTCTGCTGACTGCAGTTGATCCACTGCGACAGTGTAGCGATACACACGACAGAATGCACGGCATAATCACTTACAAAAACAGCCCCTGCCGCACGCACGACAGGGGCCAGAGTTCAGAGTACGGTGTCACACAGACTTATGAATCAGATCAGCATCTCGCTGCAATACGGGCGATCTCGCCTATTTCCGCAGTGCGGCCTCTTCTGATCTGGCGAACGCGGGTGCGTGATGTGCGGCCCACGTTTCAATGGACGTCATCTGTACAGGCAGCAGCGCCAGGACCTCATCCATGTTCCACCACATCGTCAGCAGGTCCTTATTCTCGCGCTGGAACTTATAGCCCTGCACGCCACCTTCACCCGCACCGGGGCCAAATGCCGCATCCAGCGCCGCGCCGAACTCCTCCAGCGGCATGGCGTAGTAGCTGATCTCACGCCCCAGGCCCTTGCTGAAGCGCGCCGCCAGCTCTGGTCCGGTGACGTTCTCTACGCCGCTAACGCCAATGCGACGGTTGGCCAGTTCGGGCCGCTCCAGTGCGGCGACGATCAGCGCGCCGACGTCTTCCGTGGCGATCCAGCCAAGCGGCGTATCTTCCTCGACCGGATACGACAGCACATCGCGTGCGATGATGTTCGGGCGCGTCCACGGTCCCAGCAGATTCTCGATATAAGCGGTCGGCTCGATCGTGATGTACGGCACGCCGCTCTGATCCAGATAGTTGACCAGATCAAGGCGCATGTCATACATTGGGTTGCCGGTCGGCTGGTTGATGATCGTGCCGCTGGAGTTATATACAATCAGCTTGACGCCGGCTTCTTTCGCCGCGTCGATCGCGTTCCGAGCATAGACCGGTGCCTGTCGCGGGTCGGGGATGAAGGCCGGCACCATCAGCGCGATGCCGTCCATGCCCTGGCTGGCAGCCACCAGGCTGGCCTTATCGGCCATATCGCCACTGACGGCGTGTGCTCCCTGATCAACCAGGGCCTGCGCCTTCTGCGGGTTACGCGTCAGCACATAGGCCCCATGACCGTTCCTGAGCAGTTGGCGCACAACTGCGCCACCCTGTGAACCTGTTCCACCATAAACCAGTACTTTCATCGCGATTACCTCCTCACCTTCTGTCCAGCTTTTTCAGATACCAGCAGTAACGTACAGGCGCTCCGTATACGTAGACCAGTCTCTATATTCGAGCGCCAAGAAAGCAATGCGCGGATTTCAACACACGCAGACGTGTCTCGCACGCTGCAAGAGTGTGCCGCGCCCGATCTCTGATCTGCAGCACCCGCTATCCCGGTACTGACTGACGCTTTCTTCCACACACTGCCCGATTATACAGACTGGTCTACTTAAATTCAAGCGATGCGGGCCTTCTCTCATCTCTTGCTGAACTCATTCTGCTGAGCGCTCTCACTGGAAAAACTTGCAGTCCCTGCTACGCTCTGAATGTAATGCACCGAATACTCAGAAAGTGCCCCTGATGACTGACCCATCTCAAACGTACTACTGGCAGGGCGACCTGGTTCGCCTGCGTCCCATGCACGCCGATGACGTTGACCTCTGGCTGACGGAGGAGCAATCCGATAGCGAGGCGGTGCGCTTCCTCAACTACGGCATGACACTCCCCAAATCGTCGCACGATGCCCGTGCCTTCGCCGAGCGTTACGCACAGTTCAACAACATCAATGAACGCATCATGTTCTCTATTGAATCCACAGAAGGGAATCTCATCGGCGGGATCAACATTCACTCCATGAACCAGCGTAACGGCACCTTCGAGACGGGGAGCCGCATCTACAGCGCCTACCGTGGGCGCGGCTACGGCTTTGAAGCCAAGCTGATCGTCCTGCGCTACGCCTTCCACGAGCTGCGATTCCAGAAGTACAACATCCGCTGTCTGGCCACCAATGAGCCGATGATCCGCCATGCGACGCGACTGGGCTGCCAGGCGGAAGGACGCATTCGCCGTCACATCTACACGGATGGCGCTTACCACGACGAACTCATCTTTGGTCTGACGCGTGAAGAGTTCGACGTACTGCTGGCCCATCACCAAAAGAATACCTCATCCAGCGGCTGACCTTTTGCGCTGGGACCGCAAATGCAGTATGTTTCTGGCAATATTCTTGGAAAAGTACCCGCCAGTCACAAAAGAGGATTGCTCATGAGTGTACCGACTTTAGAAGGCATCACCGCCCGTCCCATAACGACGAATCGCATCACCACTCGCGTCCTGTTCAGCGGCGATGAAGGCGGCACGCCCGTTATCTTCGTACACGGTAACGCTTCCAGCGCCACTTACTGGGAGACGACCATGCTCGCGCTGCCGTCCGGCTATCGCGGCATCGCCTATGATCAGCGCGGTTTTGGCGATGCGGACCGCGACAAAATCATCGACAGCACACGCGGTGCTGGCGACCTCGCAGACGACCTCGCCGCCCTGATGGATACGCTCAGCATTGAGAAAGCCCATGTCGTCGGCCACAGCGCGGGCGGCTCGGTCCTGTGGCACTTCCTGATGGATTACCCGCAGCGCGTCCTGACCTGTACGATGGCTGCGCCTGCGTCGCCGTATGGCTTCGGCGGTACGAAGGGCGAGGACGGCCAGCCTATCTGGCCCGATTACGCTGGCAGTGGTGGCGGCACCGTCAATGGCGATTTCGTCAAGATGATCGCTGACGGCGAGCGCGGCACGGATAACCCCGCTTCGCCCCGCAATACGATGAACGCCTTTTACTGGAAGCCACCCTTCGTGCCAGAACGCGAAGAAGACTATCTCAGCTCTATGCTGACGACACACGTCGGCGAGGACGCCTACCCCGGTGACATGACCGCTTCGACCAACTGGCCCAACGTCGCCCCCGGCACAAAGGGCCTGATCAACGCGCTGACGCCCAAATATGCAAAGGACATTCAGCACCTGTTCGCTATCGATCCCAAGCCGCCGATCCTCTGGATACACGGTACCGATGACCAGATCGTCAGCGACAACTCCTTCTTCGAGATGGGCACGCTCGGCAAGGCCGGCCTGATCCCGGGCTACCCCGGCGAAGACGTCTACCCGCCGCAGCCCATGATCGCCCAGATCCGCGCCGTCCTGGAGAAGTACCAGGCCGCCGGCGGCGAATACGAAGAGGTCGCCCTGCCGGAGACAGGCCACTCGCCCTACATCGAAAAACCCGCTGAATTCAACGCGGCCTTCCACGCCTGGCTCAAAAAAGCCTGATACACAGCAGCAAACACAGGCCAGTGCTCTGCCGCTGGCCTGCTGCCCTCAGCATACAGTCCACAGACTTGAACGTTTTGCGCTTACCCCGCATACTGAGATCAAAGGCGCAGCACACCATCGCGCCTGAATCCACAAAGACACAGGGGGAGAGACAATGTCAGCACCATTCGTACTGGGCGTAAATTACTGGCCGAGGCGCAAAGCGATGTACTGGTGGTCGAACTTCGACGCCGATGAAGTGCGCGCCGAATTCGACGTCATCGCCAGCCTCGGCATGACCGTCGTGCGTCTCTTCCTGCTCTGGGATGACTGGCAGCCCGCCCCTGATCAGGTCTCTGCCGAGCGCCTCCGCGACTTTGGCGAAGTGTGCGACATCGCCGCCGAGCGCGGCCTCAAGCTCGATGTGACCTTCTTCACCGGCCACATGAGCGGGCCGAGCTGGTCGCCGCAGTGGCTGCTGGACGATGACGCCCCGCTGCCCTCACCGGCGGTGCGACAGGTCATCAGCGGGGGGCGCATCGTCGATACGTCGTACCGCAATATGTTCCACGACGCCAACGCACTGCGCGCCGCGCGCCTGCTCCTCAGGTCCGTCGTCAGCGAATATCACACCCACGAGGCCATCTGGATGTGGAACCTGGGCAACGAGCCGGATCTATTCGCCCATCCCCACAGCGCCCAGGCGGGCCGCGACTGGGTACACACCATGCGCGAGACCATCCGCGAGATCGACCCCGTCCACGATGTCACCTGCGGCCTGCACGTCGATAACCTCGTTAACAATAACGGTCTGCGCGTCGATCACGTCTTTGGCGAATCGGACGTGGCCGTAATACACGGCTACCCCATGTATGCGCCCTGGGCGCGCCACGACCTCGACCCGGATTTCATGCCGTTCCTCTGCGCACTGGTGAGCGCCCTCAGCGGTAAGCCCTGCCTCGCGGAAGAGTGGGGCGGCTGCACCTCCCCGCATGGGCACGACGCCGAGACCTGGCAGTGGATCAGCTATAATGGTCAACTGCGAACGCAGTACATGGCCAACGAACAGGACCTTGCCGACTACGTAGAACTCGTTCTGCCCAGGCTTCAGCAAGTCGGGGCGACCGGGGCGCTGCTGTGGTGCTTCGCCGATTACGACGAAACCCTCTGGCACCGTCCGCCTTGCGACCCGCACGGCGCCAAACACGAACGGCACTTCGGCCTGGTGCGGCCAAATGGCACGCTGAAACCCCATGCGGAAGTGATCCGCAGGTTCGCCGCAACCGATCCGCAGATACAGCCTGCCAGCCGCACTGTGACGCTCGACATCACGCCTAACGACTACTACGCCGCCCCCGATACACACATCGTGCGTCTTTTCCGTGAGTACATCGCCCGCTACGAAAGCTGATTTCTTCAACCGGGGCGAAGACCGTTACCCCCACCGAAGCGTTCGCCCCGTAATGGATTTGTAGTAGCTGCGTCATTACGAGATAGATTTGCGCCGCATCCTCTCAGATATCCACCAAGATCAGTTGACACCACAACTTGAGAAATACATCTGGAGAGGAAAAACACGACCCGCAAATCAGTTATCGTGTTACGACTTGCTTTTTCGCCGTGGCGATCATTCCTGCCGCCACTCAGGACCGCATGATGGATGCGGCCTACCGCAATCTTTTCTGCCACCCGCCATACCTGATCTGCGTATAGTTTCTCAGGACGACACAAGTCCAAAAAATCAGATATCGGGGGAACAAAAGATGAAGGCACTGGTCGTTTACGATTCTGCCTATGGCAACACGGAGAAGGTCGCGCGCGCTATGGGTAGGGCGCTCGCCGCACAGCATAACACCGAAGTCCACCACATCCGGGATGTGACACCCCAGCAGCTCAGCGAGGCCGATTTACTCGTCATCGGCTCACCCACCCAGAAGCTCAGCCCAACCGACGCCATGCGTGACTTCATCGCCAGCATCCCCGCCAACAGCCTGCGCGGCGTCAGATTGGCCGCGTTCGATACCCGCATCTCTATCGATGACGTCCAATCGACGGTTTCGCGCTTTGCCGCCCGCTTATTCCTGCACCGGTATGCCGCTGGCCCCATTGCGGAAGCGCTGACGAAGAAGGGCGCGCAGTCCATAATCGAGCCGGAAGGCTTTTACGTGCTCGATACAGAAGGCCCGCTTAAAGTCGGTGAACTCGAACGCGCCGCCGCCTGGGTGCAGCAGATCGCGCTGCAGATCGCTCACTGAAGCTATAGTAACTCGCGGTCAGACGATCGAAGGTGCAGACACGTAATGCCGACCATCGCCATAAATGCCATCACCAGCGTGCCGCTGATTAACTGCGCCAACATCGTCTGACTGCTCAGGCGATCCACCGCCACAATGATTACGATCGCCAGTACGATGATGTAAAAGCATGTTTTTTCGTGCATCATACTCACAGTTCCACTTCATTGACGCATCTCAACCCGGGCACACGCGGGACTGGTCGCCCGCCGCCGGTTGCCCCCACTGAGCCACCATCATCATTGAACTGCAAAATGGGCAAATCAGCGACCGACCGCAGAGGAGTTTAGCGTTCATTCTGCGGACGGGGCGTTACCCTGGCCGTTTGACCAGTTCATACACCGTAGCTGCGCTGGATTTTCAACAACAGGCAGGTTGCCGATCATAGATTTGTCTTAAACCGCGAAATGGGCTAATATTCTCAATATATGAAGTTGCATTATCAACATTTGAGAGGGAGAAGGTGTCTCTGATGATGGATGCGCGGGCTGTATCCACCGTCGATAAAGTGCTGGATATTCTGGCACTGCTTTCGCATGAGCGCACCCAGATCTCCATCGAAGAAATTAAGCAAGAACTCAACCTCTCTCAGAGTACCGCCTACCGCTACGTCCGCATCCTGGTCGACCGAGGCTTCCTCGACCGCATCGACACGGGCAACTATCGTCTGGGCGCGACACTCATCGCGCTCAGCCAGGCCGCCCTCCACACCGACCGCAACGTACGCCTCGCCGCGCTGCCCAGCATGAAGCGCATCGCAGAAGAAACCCGCGAGTCCGTTTCGCTCATGCGCCGCGTCAACAAACGCGCCGTCTGCATCGAGTCGCTTGAGGGTCAGTACGCGCTGCGTGTCACCATCGAGCCGGGCCGCACCCAGCGTCTGCATGCAGGCGCATCGTCCAAAGTGCTGCTCGCCTTCAGCGATGCCAGACACTGGGAGAGCCTGCTGGAGTTCCCGTTACAGGCTTTTACCAACAACACCCTGACGGACCTGGATGCACTCAAACAGCATCTGCTGGAGATTCGCCAGGCTGGTTACGCCGTCTCCGATGGTGAAATTGACATCGGTGCGCGCGCCGTCGCGGTCCCGATCCTGAACCGTCACAGCGAAATTGTGGCCGCCCTGAGCATTGAAGCCCCGCAATCACGCATGGATAACAGCGTCCTGCAGCTCTATATCGCCCTGCTGCAGGACCACGCGCAGACCATTCGCAGCGCGCTCAACTAGGTTAAAACACTAACCCATAGTGTTTTTATCATTTTGTCAAATCAAAAAGGAGCAGTTCCATGAAACAACGTTTATTTGTTCTGGCCGTGCTTGTGTTGCTACTGGTAAGCGGCCTGATCCAGGCCCAGTTTGCCGAGCCGCAGCGCGGCGGCGTCCTGAATGCCGCCTGGCAATCCGAATGGGAGAGCCTCGATCCGCACGTCGCCAGCTCCGAAGCCACCTTCCAGGTACTCAACAACGTGCTTGAAACCCTGACATTCTTCGACGATGACATGAATCTCATTCCCTGGCTGGCGGAATCCTGGGAGCGCTCCGAAGACGGCCTGACCTGGACCTTCAACCTGCGCGAAGGCGTCATGTTCAGCAATGGCCGCGAGATGACCGCAGAAGACGTGAAGTGGTCGCTCGACCGTCTGACCGACCCGGAGGTCGCCTCCGGCAATGCGTGGCGTATCGGCGGCAGCGGCACGACGATCGACGTCATCGATGATTACACCGTCGCCATCACCACGGAATCCCCGCTGGCTACGCTGCCCGCTTCCATCGCCGCCAACAAGTCGATCGCGGTCCTGGCCCCGGAAAGCCTGAACGACGAGGGCTTCGTCGATGTTCCTATCGGCACTGGCCCCTTCGTCATCGCTGACGTCGAAGGCACTACCAGCCTCCGTCTGGAAGCGAACGAGAACTACTGGCAGGAAGGCTTCCCTTATCTTGACGCAGTAGAGATCACGCCCATCACTGACGATGCCGCCCGCGAACTTGCCCTGCTCGGTGATGAGGTCGATTGGATCTTCACCATCGCCCCACAGAACCTGGCCAGCCTCCAGGACAATGAAGACGTCATGGTCGGCTTGTCACCGCGCCTGTCCTATGACTACATCGGCCTGAACCTCAACCGCGAGCCGTTCAATGACGTGCGCGTGCGTCAGGCGATGGCCTACGCACTCGACCGCGAGACCATCTGTGACTTCGCATTCTTCAGCCTGTGCGAGCCGGTCCACGGCCCCACCGCCAGCGGCACGCCCTGGTACTTCCCCTATGCGCCCTACGATCAGGACCTGGAGATCGCCCGCACGCTGCTGGCAAGTGCCGGTTACGAGGATGGCTTCGACATGGTCATCAACCCGGTCATCGGCTTTGAAGAGACCATTCGTGGCGCACAGGTCGTCCAGCAGATGTGGGCCGAGATTGGCATCAACGCCAGCGTAGAACCCGAAGAAGCCACCATCATCATTGAGAAGCAGGGCACCGGCGAATTCGACGCGCTGATGTGGAGCTGGCTCGGCCTGACAGACGCGGAAGACTACTTCTATCTGCAGCACCGCACCGGCCAGGGCTTCAACTTCACCGGCTTCAGCGATCCAACCTTCGACCAGCTCGTCGATGAGGGCCGTACCCTCGATGACTTCGACGCGCGTTACGCCATCTACGAAGCTGCTAACGAAATCCTGGTAGACGCCGCCCCGTACATCTACCTGTACGCCAAGGCTGAGGTCAAGGCGTGGAGTCCTGAAGTCCAGGGCTACACCGTCCGCCCGGATTCCGCCAACAACTTCTGGACTGTCTGGCTGGAATCAGAGTAAGCCACACAGCCCACAAACAGGAAGAATCAGCGCAGTTCCGGCCCTTCGCCGGGCTGCGCTGGTTCAGATGAGGTGCACTATCGACGCATGATCTGACCTGAGGCTGCTGTGAACTATCGCTACATCCTGCAGAGAATCCTGCTCGCCGGGGGCGTCGTCCTGGGCGTGACATTCGTCGTCTTCATGATCATTCAGTTGATCCCCGGCGACCCGGCACGTGTCTCGCTCGGCCTGCAGGCGACGGAGGAACTCGTCGCCCAGCGCCGCGAAAATATGGGCCTCAACCGCCCTGTGATGGAGCAGTACGTATCGTGGGTGGCCAACGCCGCCCAGGGCGATTTCGGCCGCAGCCTGCTGACGGGTCGCCCTGTGGCGGAACTCGTGCAGCAGCGTCTGCCCGCGACGCTGCAACTGGCCGGGTTGGCCATCGTGATCGGCATGGTCATCGCCTTCCCACTCGGCATCGCCTCCGCAATGCGGCCGAACAGCCCGCTGGATGTCTTCGCCTCGATTCTCAGTCAGCTTGGCGTCGCCGTCCCCGATTTCTGGATGGCGATCCTGCTCGTGCTGCTGTTCTCCTCGACGCTTGGCTGGCTGCCACCCAGCGGCTACACGCCCATCCATGAGGATTTCAGCGACTGGCTCTCCCACATGATCCTGCCCGCACTGACTGCGGGCCTCATCAGCGCCTCCATCCAGACGCGCTTCATTCGCAGTGCCATGCTGGAAGTCCTCAGCCAGAACTACATTAAAACAGCCCGTGCGAAGGGCCTGCGCGAGTCAGTCGTCGTCACACGCCACGCGCTGCGCAACGCCCTGATTACCATCGTCACCGTGGTTGGCCTGCAGATCACCGCGCTGCTGAGCGCCGTCGTCGTCATCGAAATTGTATTCAATCTGCCGGGGCTGGGCCGCCTCGCGCTCGATGCCGTACTCGACCGCGATTATACCCTGCTGCAAGGCGCGGTCTTCGTGATGGCGCTGCTGGTGACGTTCATCAACCTGGGCGTCGATCTGCTGTATTTCTTCCTTGATCCACGCATTGAGTACGCGTGATCGCCCGTCCTACATGATCAGAACACAGGGCACACCCACATGACTGATGTGAAGTCCATCCACACCCTCAAGTCCGAGACACTGGCGCAGATGCTGCCGCGCCGCAGCATGTTCCAGGATGTGCTGCTGCGATTCTCCCGGCATCGCGTCGGCATGCTGGGTGCGTTCATCATCCTGGTTCTGATCCTGACGGCGCTGTTCGGGCCGCTGCTCGCCCCCTACGAGCCGAACAAAATGGACTTCATGGCCGCTTTCCAGGGCCCCAGCCTGGAGCATCCGCTCGGCACGGATGACTTCGGCCGCGATATCCTCAGCCGCATCATGCACGGGGCGAGCATTTCCGTGCGCGTCGGCCTGGTCTCGGTCAGTCTGGCGGCGACGATCGGCACTTTTCTGGGGATGATCGCCGGCTACGGGCGTCGCCTGCTGGACGAAGTCATCATGCGCAGCATGGACGTCCTGTTCGCCTTCCCGACGATTCTGCTCGCGCTGGCCGTCATGGCGATACTGGGCAAGGGCGTCAACAACGCCATGATCGCCATCGGTATCGTCTACATTCCGATCTTCGCCCGGATTGCCCGCAGCGCAGTCCTCAGCGTCAAGCAGGAGGAGTTCGTCGTGGCGGCACGTGCCCTCGGCGCCGGTGACGCCCACATCCTCTGGCGACATATCCTGCCCAATATCCTGGCCCCCATCATCGTGGAAACCTCGCTCAGCCTGTCGTTCGCCATCCTCGCGGAAGCCGCGCTGAGCTTCTTCGGCCTGGGCACACAGCCCCCCGACCCGAGCTGGGGCCGTATGCTGGCAGAGGGCCGCGAGTTCTTCAATCAGTCTATCTGGATCGGCATCTTTCCCGGTCTGGCCATCATGCTGAGCGTAATGGGGTTCAACTTCCTCGGTGATGGCCTGCGCGACGCGCTCGACCCACGTATGCGCTAATCCAGCCCACATCAGCGATACGCAGCGAACGGGCTACAATAGGGGTGCTGTATTTCGCCGGTCAATCTGCGCCGAGGGTCTGCCGTGACGCCATCCCTGCAAACCGATCGCCTTTCGCTGCGACCACTCACGATTGATGACGCCGCCGACCTGCACCGCATCTTCAGCGACCCGCGCGCCATGCGCTTCATGCCGACACCTCCCCATACCGACCCCGACCAGACGCGCCGTGCAATCGCCCTGGACCTGATGATACCTGGTGCTGTCTACTGGGCTGTCCGCCTGCACGGCTCGGATACGGTCATCGGGCAGGTCAACTACCTGGGGCAAACGCGCATTGCCGGCCTGGGCTATATCCTGCACCCTGATTATTGGGGCCAGGGACTCACTGCGGAAGCCTGCCGTCCCGCACTGGATTACGGCTTCACGACGCTCGGCCATGATCGCGTTGAACTGTGGATCGACGAGAATAACGCGGCGTCACTGCGCGTCGCGCAGAAGCTCGGCTTCAGGCCGCGTGGTTGGCTCGCCCTGAAATACTCGCATGAGCGCGATCATCATTTCATGCTCGTCTGGGGCATGCTCGCTCAGGAATGGTTGCCCGACGCACCGGCCACGCCCCCGGCGACCGCCTTCTTCACTGTTGAGCCCGTCTTAATGGTGCGCGATATCCGCGCCGCCACAGAGTTTTACCGTGACCGGCTCGGTTTTCATCTCGATTTCCTCTATGGCGAACCACCGTATCACGCTGGCGTATCACGCGGGGAGTGGTCCGGCAGTCTCGTCAGCATTCAGCTCTCTCAGGCAAAGCCTGACCACGAGATCAACCCCGCTGCCTACCTGCATATCCGTGTCAGCAGTGCTATCGACGCGCTGCATGCACAGTATCACAACGCTGGCGTGGAGATCATCGCCGCGCCTGAAGACAAGCCCTGGGGCTTTCGTGAGTTCGCCATCAAAGACCTGGACGGACATGTGCTGGTCTTCGCCACGATTGTCTAACGACGCACTCACACGCGGTTTGCCAGACTGAACAAGACACAGCAGGTGAGAGGTTTCTGCCTGAGTTGGCGTTCTTTACCGAGTGAGCAGAAGATGGCGCTCAGGCGCCGCGCTCACTGACCGAATCCACAGCCATGATGATCGTCTTCTCCGCAATGATGATCATCTCCGATGCATCGGTCGGTTTGGCGAATACCGTCACCAGATACTCCCAGGCTGGTATATCTTCGTAGAAGAACCCCTCTGCATCCTGTCCCAGGTTCATCGTCAGAAAGGCCCGCTCAACCCGTGCGTAACGCGGCTGATGGTTGATCAATGCCAGAATCGTCTCACCGATACGATAGCGCGGCAGTGGAACATCAACGGGGAACGTGTTGTCCATGGTGAAGGCCCTTCTTCTCCTGACCGCATGGGGCGCGGTCAGCACTGATGGACCTTTACTATACGCCAGTCTACAAACCGAGGGAAGCCAATTCGGCCAGCTTTAATGTGTTTTTAGCGAGTTCATACACGTCTTTATTATGACACTACCGGCGATGGCCGCATCCTGCGCATGCCGCACTCATCAGACTATGGGCACTCGACAATTCCCTGCGCCCACAGACAGCCGCCGCAGGTCGGGAAGTTGTGCTCGGTACAGTCCTCAACATTGAGTGGGAAGCGCTCGCAGCCGCCGCAGGTCGTGCACGGTGAAAACTCAAAGCGGCGCACCTGCTCCCTGAAATCGACATAAGCCGCGTCCGCCCAGATATCGGCCAGTGGTCGCGTCCGGATGTTCCCAAAGCCGTGATGCAGCACATCACGCCGCCACCCATGAATGTATTCCGAGTGTGTGTGCAGCAGCGATAAACAGGGGCTGACCTCACCGTCTGCGCGGACAGCGGCGAAGCCCTCCTGCGCGAAGCGACAGTAACCTGTGCGCTCACTCAGACTGGTGCCCATCAGATCAACGCTGACCCGCGAGTTATACACGTCCTGCAATGGCCCGACAGTATCCAGGCTGAAGTCCATGCGCGGCAGGCTCATGTTGATCGCCCAGCGCGACTGCCGGAACGTCGCTGCCCGCAGTGCCTGCTCGTACAGAATTTCCGCTTCCATCTCTCGCGTATGCGGCACCACATTCGACACCTTGATTTCCCATGCGCCGATATACGATGCCAGACGCGATAGCTCAGGCAGTTCGTGGATGTTACTCTTCATAGCGACGAAGGCGATCGCAAACAACGGCTTGCCATGTCGCCCGGATTTGCGGATGCGCAACTGATGCAGATAACGCAGATTGCGAATTACGCGGTTCAGGTCCCCGTTGACGCGCACATCGCTGTAACTATCCGGCGTCAGTCCATCGACGGAGACGACCAGCTTATCCAGGTCGAGCGCAATCAGCGCCTGAGACCGCTCCGGCGTGAGCATCATGCCGTTGGTCGTCACATCGACCTGTGCGCCGGTCGCTTTCGCCAGCCGCACGATCTCGATGAAATCAGGGTGCACCATCGGCTCGCCGTACCCGCCCAGGTGAATAACGGGCGGCTCCGGCAAATCGCGCACCTGTTCCATCAGCGCGGCGAATGTCTCCACGGACATCGCGCCCGGGCGCTCGTCCCAAACGCGCTGCACGCACATTTCACAGCTCAGATTACAGAACGTAGTGATTTCAACATAAAGTTTGGTCAGACGGTCCATCTGACGTACTCCTGATCGCGCGGGGGTCTATATCATGAGGATACCGTCAATCCATTTCTGTTCTCGACGCTAAATGTCACCGATTTCGCTGAAGATGTCACCTGCCTGAGCTATAATCAGAGACGGATCGCAAAGCGGTCTATACCGTGTCATACCGGTTTGCTTGACACAGTGGCTTAGTCTGGCCTAGACTGGAATATGCCACTGGCACATCTCTTCAGAAATATCTGCAGGGCGCCGCACCTGACAAAAAGACTTTCTTACAAAGACACCGGGGACATACCAGGATGCGCATTATTGGATTGATGTCGGGAACCTCAGCGGATGGCGTTGACGTCGCACTTTGTGAGGTTAACGGCCAGCCCGGCAGCATACAGGCGAGCATCCTCGCGGGGGAGACCTACTCTTACGATAGCGCCCTGCGCCAGCGCATCCTCGATAACTGCGACCGCACACTCAGCAGCGTCGAACAGATCGCCCAGTTGAACGTTGATCTGGCCGACGCCTTCGCCGACGCCATCATCAATTTTGCGCAGCAGCAGAATGTCGCCCTCACGGAAATCGACCTGATCGCCTCACACGGTCAGACACTGTGGCACAACGTCCTGCCGGATGGCCGCGTCGGTGCCACCTTCCAGATTGGCGAGGCCGCCGTACTGGCCGAACGCACCGGTATCACCACGATCAACAACATGCGCGCCCAGGATGTCGCCGCCGGCGGACAGGGTGCCCCGCTGACCGGCTACGTCGATTGGCTGCTGCTGCGCCATCCGCAGCACTGGCGTGCCGTGCAGAATATCGGCGGCATGGGCAACGTGACCTTCCTGCCGCCACTCAGCGATACCCGGTCAGAACCTATCGCCTTCGATACCGGGCCGGGCAACGCCCTGCTGGATGTGGCCGTCAGCCACTTCACCGACGGCGCGCAGACTTACGACCGCGATGGCCTGTTAGCCCAGCGGGGCCGCGTCCATGAAGAATGGCTGGAAAACCTCCTCCAGCATCCGTACTACCAGCGCGGCTATCCCAAGACGACCGGGCGCGAACTGTTCGGTACGGAAGCCGCGCTCAGCCTGATCGACGAGGCGCAGACGCTCGGCCTCGATCATCATGAGATCATCGCCACCCTGACCGCACTGACCGCCACCAACATCGCCGATGCTTACCAGCGCTTCGCCCCGGCCACAGTCCGCGAGGTGATCCTGGGCGGCGGCGGCCATCGCAACCCGGTCATGGTCGGCCTGATTAAGGGCCTGCTGGCACCGGCCCGCGTCCTCACGCATGAAGACCTGGGCATCAGCAGCGACTTCAAGGAGGCGCTGGTATTCGCCGTCCTCGCCCACGAAACCTGGCACGGACGGCCCGGCACGCTGCCCTCACTGACCGGTGCGCGCCATGCGGCCCTGCTCGGGCAGATCACCCCCGGGCGCAACTTCGAGGCGCTGCTGCGCCGCCGCTGCGCAGCGCTCAACCAGATTCCGAGCGCTGCTCAGGACGAGGCACACGGCTGATGCCTGCGGTCGTCCCCATGCAGCCCGGCCACATCGCGGCCTGTGCCCGGATCATGGCGGAAAACGCCCTCTGGCAGCGTCACGGCGTGACGCTTGCGGACGCGATGAAGCGCTTCAGTGGTGGCCTCCAGGATGCGGCCGCCTGCATGAAGGTCGCCCTGATTGACGACGATGTGTGCGGCTTCATCTGGTATTACCAGCGCGGGACGTTTTACAGCGGTGGCTATATCCGGCTGGTGGGCGTCGCCAATGGGGCCAAAGGGCAGGGCATCGGCCAGTTGCTTATGGAAGTCGCTGAGACGGATATCAGCCAGCACGCCCGCGATATCTTCCTGCTCGCCTCGGATTTCAACACGGGCGCTCATCGCTTCTATCGCCGCCTGGGGTATCAATCTATCGGTGCTCTGCCGGATTTCGCTTCGGCAGGGATCACCGAGATGATTTTCTGGAAACGCCTGCCACAGAAAGGAGCGCCCACACCACCGACTCGTTGATCCACTCCCGTCCGCACCGATGTGATAGAGCACATAAGAGGAAATCATGAAAAAACTTCTGCAAATCGTTCTGATTTTTGCCCTGGTTTTTGGCGCGCTGAGCGTTGTCAGCGCCCAGGACAACACCCTGATCATGGCCCGTGCCGTTGACGCCACCGGCCTCGACCCACACACGCAGACCGCCTTCGCCTCGCTGCGCCTGCTGGAACTCATCTACGAGCCGCTGGTGACCACCGATCAGGACCTCAACCTGATCCCAGCGCTGGCAACTGGCTGGGAGTTCTCCGACGATGCTATGACGCTCACCTTCCAACTGCGCGAAGGCGTGACCTTCCATGATGGATCAGCCTTCACTGCGGAAGACGTGATCGCCAGCTTCAACCGCATCCTCGACCCGGAGACGGCCTCCGCCGCTGCCACCAACTATGCCAGTATCGAATCGATGGAAGCGCCCGATGATTTGACCGTCGTCTTCAACCTCTCCACGCCAGACGTGCCGATCCTCTCCGCGATGGCCAGCACCAACGCCGTGATCCTCTCGTCGGATGTCATCGCCAACGAAGACCCGTCACTGGTTACAGTCGGCACCGGCCCCTTCATGCTGGAGAGCTGGACGCCAGACGAGACCACCAACCTGACTGCCAACGAAGACTGGTGGGGCGAAGGCCCATTCGTCGATGGCATTGAAATCCGCATCATCCCCGACGAAGCCTCTATCCTGGCCGCACTCCGCGCTGGCACCGTCGATTTCGCCCTGCTGAATGATCCGCTGGTCGCTACCCTGCTGATCGACGACCCCTCGATCGTGCTGCACCGCACCTCGACACTCTCCTACAACGTGCTGCAACTGCGCGCCGCCATCGAGCCGCTCGATCAACTGGCAGTCCGCCAGGCGATCTCCTGCGCTATTGATCGTCAGGAAGTCGTCGATACCGCCGCGCTGGGCGAAGGCGTCGTAACCGGCCCGCTGACCATGGCCAGCTTCGCGCTGCCGACACAGGACCTCTTCTGCTATGAGCGCGACCTCGACCGCGCCCGTGAACTGATGGCCGAAGCCGGTCTGGAAGAAGGCTTCACGCTGCCGGTCATCCTGGCCAATGCCGAGCCGCCCGTCGCAACCTCCATCGCCCAGAACCTGCAGTCGCAGCTAGCCGAGATCAACATCGACGTTGAAATCGAAGCCCTTGAATTCGGCACCTACGTCGATCGCTGGCTGGCCGGTGATTTCACCGCTGCTGTCGCGCTGAACGGCGGCCGCGTCGATCCGTACACCATGTACTCCCGCTATTGGCAGGAGGGCGCTCGCTTCCAGGAGACCGCCGGTTACCTTGACGAAACGCTCGACCAGCTAATGAAAGCCGGTCAGGTCGAGACCAACCCGGAAACGCGCTTTGAAATCTTCGCCGATTTCCAGCGCCACCTGGCCGAGACCAGCCCCTGGGTCTGGCTGTATGCCGGTTACACCTACACCGCGCAACAGTCCTACGTCAGTGGATGGTCACCCAACGCCAGCGATTCGCTCTACTTCCTGAGCGGTATCCAGGTCGACAAATAAGCCCGACGCTCTGCTGAGCGCGGGACAACTTACCCTGAATCCTCTCAGTTGAGGGGATTCAGGGCCATGCCGCCCACCGTCGAAACGAACCGCCATGACACGCTATCTCATTCAGCGTTTTATATCGCTCATCCCCATGCTGCTCGGGGTGTCGATCCTGGTATTCGCCGCGATCCGGCTCGTACCGGGCGATCTCATCACGGCTCAGCTCGGCACAGAGGCGGGCATGCTCTCCGACGAGCAGCGCGCCGCCCTCGAAGCCTTCTACGGGCTGGATAAACCCGCCGTCGAACAGTATTTCATCTGGCTCGGTGACGTGCTCACGGGTAACCTGGGCCTCTCCGTACGCCAGGGCCAACCCGTGCTCGACCTCATCTTCGACCGTTTCCCGGTCACGCTGCAACTGGCGCTGCTCTCTGTCATCATCGCGCTGATCATCGGCATCCCGCTGGGCATCCTCTCCGCGATCTACCGCAACACCCTGCTGGATATCTTCGCGCGCATCTTCGCGATGATCGGCCTGTCCGTGCCCAACTTCCTGCTCGGCACGCTCATCATTTACGTGCTCTCGGTCTACTTCCGCATACTGCCGAACTCCGGCAACTATGTGGAGTTCTTCGAGGACCCGGTGCTGAATTTACAGCAGGTCATCTTTCCGGCCCTGACGCTGGGCACGTCGTTCGCGGCGTCGGTCATGCGCATGACGCGCTCCTCGATGCTGGAAGTACTCAGCGAGGATTACATCCGTACCGCACGCAGCAAGGGCCTGCTGGAAGCGATCATCATCCGCCGCCACGCGCTGAAGAATGCCCTCATCCCCGTGGTGACGCTGGTCGGCATTGAGTTCGGCTATCTGCTGGGCGGCACCTTCATCGTGGAGCAGATTTTCGCGATACCTGGCATTGGCCGCCTGACCATCAACGCCATTACACAGCGCGATTACGCGCTCGTGCAGGGCGTTACGCTGTTCATTGCGATCAACTTCGTCCTCATCAACCTGCTGATCGATGTCGTTTACACCCTCCTGGACCCGCGAGTGACCTACGATGACTGAAAGAATCGCTGCACTGGAATCGCCCACACCGTCAGCCCGCTCGATGTGGCTGCGGCGCATCTGGAACGAGCGCGGCACGGTGATCGGCGGCACGATTGTCTTCGTCTTTCTGGTCATTGGCTTGCTCGGCTTCATCGGTCTGACGCCCTATCCTGTGACGGAGCAGCACGCCCGCGACCGCCTCTCCGCACCCAGCGAAACGTACTCGCTCGGCACCGATCAGTTCGGCCGGGACGTCGCCAGCCGCGTCATGAAGGGCACCGCTAATTCTCTGCAGGTCGCCATACTGACGGTGGCCGTATCATCATTTATTGGCACCCTGATCGGCGCGATCTCCGGCTTTGCCGGTGGGTTGGTCGATAACATTATCATGCGCCTGATGGACGTCATTTTCGCGTTCCCGGCGCTGCTGCTGGCCCTGCTGATCGTCACCATCCTCGGCCCGGGCCTGTATAACACAGTACTCGCCATTTCGATCGTCTATACGCCCATTTTCGCCCGCGTCGCCCGGGGTCAGGTGATCGCCGTCAAGGAGATGGATTACGTCATGGCCGCCCGCAGCCTGGGCGAGCGCAGCTGGATGATCCTGCTGCGCCACATCCTGCCCAACATCCTGCCGGTCATGATCGTGCAGATTACGCTGGCGCTGTCCTGGGCGCTCATCACAGAAGCCGGCCTGAGTTTCCTCGGCCTGGGCACCCAGCAGCCGGAGCCATCGCTCGGCCTTGAACTGAGTTCGAATCGCGCCCTGGCGGAGATCGCGCCCTGGTTGATCGCCTATCCCGGCCTGGCAATTATGCTCATGGTGCTGGGCTTCAACCTGTTGGGCGACGGCCTGCGCGACCTCCTCGACCCACGCAACAAGGGCCGCTGATCAGGAGCACGCATGATGGTGCTGAACAAGGACTCGCCCAAGCCGCTGTATGAGCAGATCAAGGATTACATCCTCGCCCAGATCCAGTCCGGCGCGTATCCGCCGCATACGCAGCTCCCATCGGAGCGACAGCTCGCCATGCAGCTCGACGTCAACCGCCTGACCGTCAGCAAAGCGATCCGGGAGCTGGTGCAGGCAGGCTGGCTCTACGTGCAGATCGGCAAGGGTACCTACATCAGCGGCCAGCCCATCGACCAGCAGATCACCGCCCTGACCAGCTTCACCGAAGAGATGACCCGCCGGGGTCAGGCGGTCACCAGCCGTGTACTCCGTGCGGAGATCACCAGCGCGCCGCGTCAGATCGCCGACGACCTGGGACTCGCCCCTGTGGTTGATGTCGTCGTGCTGGAGCGTGTCCGCTATGTCAGCAATCAGCCAATGGCGATCGAGGAAGCCTACTTCGTCGCCGCCCGCTGCCCCGATATTCTCACACAGCACGACTTCACCCACACCTCGCTTTACGCCGTCCTGGGCGAAACATACGGGATTCAACTCACCCATGCTGAGCAGACCTTCGAGGCGCGTGCCGCCAGCCGTAACGAAGCCCGCCTGCTTGAGATCGCACGCGGCGCGCCTGTGCTGGCCATCTGCCGCATCGCCTATGCGCAGGACGACCAGCCCTTTGAGGTTGTCCAATCCGTTTATCGAGGAGACCGCTACAAATTCAGGGCAGCGCTGCGCCGCCTATGAACGCGGTTGCGCCAGTTGCAGCACATCCATCGTCATATCGCTGAGATAATCCTGCAGGAAGTGCTGCGTGGCACCAATTGCCGCGCTGTTCGGCGACGACAGGCGCGCCAGCAGGATGTTTGTGTTATTCCCGATCAGCCCCGGCAGGTGCTGACGCACCGCCTGCGCCAGCTCATTAAACAGGACGCTCGGCATCAGGCTGAGCACGCCACCCACGACCACAACGTCGGGCTGCACGATATAGATCACATTAGCGATCGCCGCTGAAAGCGCTGCGATCAGATCATCGGCAATCCGCCGGCAGACGGGCAGCCCGGTGATGGCCCCCTGAAGGATCAGATGAAAGCGCCGCCGCGAAGCCGCATCGATGATCCTGGCATACGGCTGGCGCTCCTCCGCATCGAGCGCGGCCATGTGACGATCGAAGATGTCGTTCACGCCGACGATGCCCAGCAGCTTGTTCAAGTCGCCACGGTCGATACCATCCGGCACGTGCAGCAGTGGGCTGGCGATCAACCCCGCGTTGCCCAGCGCCCCTTTGAACAATTCGCCATTCAGATACAGGCTGACCTTCACCCCTTCGTCAAAGCCGACATACGCCAGATTGCGTTCGAAGGATTCATTCGTGTACTGAAACTCTGCCAGCGCCATGCAATCGATATCGTTGGCGACGTGTACGGGCGCACCCGTTACGGTCGTCAGGTGGCGGCAGAACGGATACTGCTGCCACGTCGGCACGCGCCCGATGGACACAATATCGCCCGTGCTCGGATCAGTGAACCCGGGCGTCGCGATGCCAATGCCCAGGATCATCCGGTCATGATGCTGACTGCGCACACGCTCGGCATAGTCGCCCGTCGCGCCGATGACCTCATCCGGTGTCGGCACCACCTTATGGAACATCTCAAGTTCATCCAGCACCTGCCCGGTCAGATCAGCAGTAATCAACCGGATGCCCGGCAGTTGCAGATGAACGCCTATAATCAAAAAGTGTCGCTGATTCAGCCCGTACAACATCGCCGGACGGCCGCCGTTGGCCTCCGCCTGGCCTGCAACGTGGATCCACTGCGCATCCGTCAGTTCCTGCACGGCCTTGCGCAGTGTCGGCAGGCTGACCTGTGTGATCACCTGCAAATCCGATAGAGAGAGCTGGTTATTCAGCAGCGCTTTGATGATAATGCGATGCAGTGACATGCGCCTTCCTGGTCATTCTTTTGACAAATCTTTTATAAAAGATATAATAAAAGTAGTTGGGCGTATACAACATTGAATTATTTCTGCGTCCAGCCGCGTGCCACAGACCAAATTTACTGGCTGAAGACATCTTAATGCAAAGAAGTTTTCATGAAAATGGCTTCTCTCGTTCACCCCAGTTATGATCGCCTGAACCTCTACTACGGCGATATTCATAATCACTGCAATCTGAGTTACGGGCACGGCACGCTCGACGAAGCCCTGCGTAATGCGCGCCAGCAGCTTGATTTTACCAGCGTCACCATACATGCCGCCTGGCCCGATCTCCCAACGGATGACCCCAAACTCGACTATCTGGTCACGTATCACCGCCAGGGGTTCGAGCGCGCTACGGCCAACTGGCCCGGCTATCTGGAGGCCATCAACGCCGCCAACGCCGAAGGCCACTTCGTGACCTTCCCCAGCTACGAGTGGCACTCCATCGCCTATGGCGATCACTGCGTTTACTTCAAACAACCCGACGCCGCACCCATCATCGATGCCCCTGACCTGCCAGCGCTGCGTCAGGCCGTCCGCCACCACCGGACGCCTGCACTGCTGATCCCGCATCACATCGGCTACCGACAGGGCGCGCGCGGCATCAACTGGGGCGCTTTCGATAGCAGCTACTCGCCCGTCGTGGAGATCTTCTCGTTTCATGGCCTGTCGGAATCCAGCGAAGGCCCTTATCCCTATCTGCATTCGATGGGTCCCCGGCACGAGCAGAGCACAGCGCAGTATGGCTGGTCGCAAGGGCACATTTTTGGCGTCATCGGCTCGACCGACCATCACAACGCCTTCCCCGGCAGCTACGGCTACGGACGACTCGCCGTCTGGGCGGAGTCGCTCACCCGCGACGGTATCTGGGAGGCGATCCAGGCGCGGCGCACCTACGCCCTGACCGGCGACCGCATCCTGCTGCAATTCGCGCTCAACGGGCAGCCAATGGGCAGCATCTGCCCGGCTGACGACCTGCGCTGGATCGACGTCAGCGTACAGGGTGGCAGCACGATTGACACCGTCGAAGTCCTGCACAATAACCGCGTCATCCACCGCGAGAGCGTACCACCCCGGACGACCACCGCGACGACCTACAAACTGTATATCGAGCTGGGCTGGGGCGAGAAGATCGACCGGTATAACTGGAATGTTGATCTTCAGATTGAAGACGGCCAGCTTTGCGACGTCGAACCACGGCTGCGCGGCTTCGGCCCGACCGACGACCCACAGGCGGAGAACTTCGCCTATTCGACCATCCACCAGCCCGATACAAACCGCGTGCAGTTGCACACCTGCACCCGTCCCAACGCCTCGCTGCACACTGCCACCACGGAAGGCCTTTCACTGCAAATCGAGGGCACACCGCAGACGCGCCTGCACGCACACATCAACGGACATTCCTACGCGCTGACGCTCGGCGATCTGCTGACCGGCACGCGCACTTTTAATATGGGCGGCTTTGTTTCCCCCGCCGTGTGTTTTCATCGGGCTGTACCCGCATGGGAGTACACCACTCGTTTTGGGTTTATGCATCGCAGCAGCCCTGACCAGCGCGATTGGTATTATGTTCGCGTCCGGCAGGCGAACAACCAGTGGGCCTGGAGTTCACCGATCTGGGTAGAAGCCCAGCCCGGCTGAGTGAGATACCGCGCCCGTGCGTCCACCTGTGACCCCATGGCGCGTCTCTCTTTCGATACATCCGCAGTAGAAAAGGGGGTGTTCAGGAAAAACAGAAAGAAATGATCGACAGCTCACACCATTCGTCAAGTACAGTTTCATGAAAGGACTCTCAAATGCGTCGTTTAATTCTCGTTTTGCTCATTATGTTGCTCGTCCTCCCGCTCAGCGTCAGCCTGGCTCAGGAAGAATTCGACTGCGGCACCGATGAAGAAGTCACCATCACTTTCATTGGCGATCCCGCAGGCACGCACCCGGACGCTGAAGCAGCCACCATCGCCCGCTTTGCGGAAATCTGCCCGAATATCACCGTCAATCGCGTCGAAGGTGACGCCAACGTGCAGAACCTGCTGGCCGTCTACCTGACCGCCTTCGAAGCGCAGAGCGCCGATTTCGACGTGATCCGCGTCGACGTCATCTGGCCCGGTCTGCTGGCCGAGCACCTGCTCGATATGAGCGAATACACCCCGCAGGAACAGATCGATTCTTACCTGCCCGCCCTGATCACCAACAACACGGTTGATGAGCGTCTGGTCGCGCTGCCGCTGCGTATCGGCTTCGGCATGCTCTACTACCGCCCCGACCTGCTCGAGAAATACGGCTACGACGCGCCGCCCGCCACCTGGGAAGAACTCGAAATGATGGCGCAGACCATCCAGGATGGCGAACGCGCTGAGGGCAACAGCGAATTCTGGGGCTTCGTCTGGCAGGGCAACACCTACGAAGGTCTGACCACCAACGCGCTTGAGTGGCAGGTCTCCAACGGTGGCGGCTCCATCGTCAGCCCGGAAGGCGAGCTGGAGATCAACAACCCGGCCACCATCGCCGCCTTTGAACGTGCCGCTGGCTGGGTCGACACCATCAGCCCGCCGGGCGTCGTCGGCTACCAGGAAGAAGATGCCCGCGCCGTCTGGCACGCTGGTAACGCCGCCTTCATGCGCAACTGGCCCTATGCCTACGCCTCCACCCTCGAGAGCGAAGCCATCAGCGATTCCTTCGCCGTCGCGCCGCTGCCCGCTGGCGATAGCGGCACCGGTGCTGCCACGCTCGGCGGCTGGCACATTGGCGTCTCCCGCTATTCGCAGAACCCCGCCGCCGCTGCGGCCTTCGCTACCTACATGACCAGTGCTGAAAACCAGAAGTTCTACTCGATCGATACCAGCTCACCGCCGGCGGTAGCTTCGCTCTACGAAGACGCCGACATTCAGGAAGCGATGCCCTTCGCCAGCCCGGATGTTGTCGCCGTGACGACCTCCCGCCCATCGACGGTGACCGCTGATGACTATAACGCCGTCTCAACCCTGTACTTCACCGCCGTCCACAACATCCTTACCGGGGCAGAAGACGCCGATATCGCCCTGGAACTGCTGGAACTGGACCTGCAGGAACTGCTCGACGAACAGGAATAACGCTTCATCCGTGTGGGGTTGGGGTCGCCCTGGCGATCCCAGCCCTACCCACACCTGATACACTACCGATACGCCCTCAACCAACCGCAGCCCGGCGCGTTAGACTCAGCCACGCAAGCGTTATTGGAGCCGCCATGTCCAGCTCTCAGTTATCGCCGCAGGCGAACACCCCTCTCGATAGGACACACCAGCCCAACGGTCAGCTCGCCGCATGGCTATACAGTGGACTATTCATCCTGGTTGGCCTGATGGCCATCGTCTTCTTCGTGCTGACAGTCGTCAATGATCCGGCTATTCGCCTCGCAGCCGAAGGCTCCGGCGATGCCGAACGCCCCTCGCTGATCCTGGCTTTTCTGACGACCTTCGGCATTGTGCTGCCCGGGCTGATCCTCGGACTGGGTACGATGTCGATGTGGCTGGGTTACCGGCTGCGCGCGCGTCAGATCACGACCGGACGCTGGGCGCATCTGGCCCTGCTGTGGCTGACCGTCGGCGCGATTGCGCTGGCGCTCGTCAACCTCTTTCGCCTGATCGGGCAGCTCAACGCGCCCAATCCGCCACCGCTGGATACCGGCCTGCTGATGCCAGTCATCCTCCCGCTGATCGCTGCGGCCATTTTCGGCCTGGCCCATCGCTGGCTGGATCGCAACATCGAGTACATCTTCTCCGGCCAGGAGATGCTGCTCGGGCGCGAAACGCGCGTCGCCTGGAACCTGCTCATCCCCACGCTGACGGTCTTCGTGCTGGTCGCCGCGCGCCCCCTGGAACAGACCTTCATCCGCAGCCTGACGGATAAGCGCTTCGCTGGTCAGCAGGTGCCGAGTTTCGTCGGCCTCGATAATTACGCGCTGCTGCTCGGCGTCCGTCTGGATACCGTCGACTGCCGCCCGAATGATGATCAGACCGGCTGCGAGACCCGCGCCGACGGCTCGATTCGCTGGCAGTCCATCGACCGCCCGCTGTTGGAGCAGGGCTTCCGCACCGTCTGGACGATACAACTCCCGGCGCTGGGAGGTGCGCCACCTCAGGCGCTCGCCATCAGCGGCCTGGATAATGACTTCCTGCGCGCTATCGGCACCACGCTCGTCTTCGTCATCTTCTCGGTCACGTTCGAGTTATTGATCGCGCTGTTCATGGCGCTCACCGTCAACTCCGATTTTGCCGGACGCGGCATCATGCGCGCGGTGATGCTCATCCCCTGGGCCATCCCGACAGTCATCTCCGCCCGCCTGTGGGAACTCATGCTCAAGGATACGAGCGCTGGCATCGTCAACCGCATTCTGATGGACCTGCGCGTCATCGATGCGCCGCAGGCCTGGCTGTCCGATGTCAGTTTGCAGATACCCGCCGCGATCATGGTCGATGTCTGGAAGACAGCGCCCTTCATGGCGCTGCTGCTGCTCGCTGGCCTGCAAACAATTCCGAAGGACCTGTACGAAGCCGCTTCCGTCGATGGCGCGTCGCGTGTGCGCCAGTTCTTCGCCGTGACGCTGCCACTACTGCGCCCGACCATCGGCGTGGCGCTGGTCTTCCGCACACTTGATGCGCTGCGCGTCTTCGACCTGTTTAACGTGCTCTTTGGTCGCCAGCAGCTCACGATGGCGACCTACAACTATGAGACACTCGTCAATAACCAGCAGGATGGTTACGCCTCCGCCGTCAGTATGATCATCTTCGTGCTGATCTCCGTCTTCGCTGTGATTTACGTCCGCCTGCTGAATGTGGAGACTGAATGATGCCCAAAGAGTTGATGACCGGCCTGCGACGGCTGCTGTTCTATTTCATGGTGTTCATCATCGCGGTCTATGCGCTCTTTCCGTTCTACTGGGCCTTCAATACGTCCTTCAAGACGGAGAACGAGATGTTCCAGCGTGCGTCGTATCTCCCGCAGGAGCCGACCATCAAGAATTATCAGTTCGTGCTGCGCGACGATACCTTTCTGCTGGCCCTGCGCAACAGCGCCTTCGTCGCGGGTGCGACGTCCATATTGTCGCTGATTGTTGGCTCATTCGCCGCTTACGCCCTCGGACGACTGCGCTTCCGGGGTCGGACGCTGCTGCTGTACATCGTGCTCTCGATGACCATGTTCCCGGCCATCTCGATCCTCTCCGGCCTGTATACCATCGTCCGCGAGTTCGGCGTGTTCGGCTCGCCCTTCGCACTGATCATTACCTATCCGGTCTTTACGCTGCCGTTTACCGTCTGGGTGCTGACGAGCTTCTTCAGGGGCCTGCCTGCGGAAGTCGAGCAGGCGGCCATCGTGGACGGCGCGACACCCTTCCAGACCTTCCGGCTCATTCTGCTGCCACTGACGGCGCCGGCCCTGGTAACCACCGGCCTGCTGTCGTTCGTCACATCCTGGAACGAATACCTGTTCGCGCTCAACTTCACCATCACCGATCCCGCCGCGCAGACGGTGCCCGTTGCGATTGCGCAGTTCAGCGGCATTGATGCCATGCAGGAGCCTATCGCTGAGATCATGGCGGCGGCGATGGTCGTTACGATTCCGCTGGTGGTGCTGGTACTGATCTTCCAGAAGCGCATCGTCGCTGGCCTGACAGCGGGCGCAGTCAAAGGTTGATTCTATGACTAACTTCATCATGATCGACTGCCACGACCTGGGCCGCCATCTCGGCTGTTACGGCCACCAGACCGTGCCTTCGCCCAACCTGGACGCGCTGGCTGCGCGCGGCGTGCGCTTCAGCAATCACTTCTGTACTGCGCCGCAGTGCTGCCCCAGCCGTGCGACCCTCTACACCGGGCGACATGCCCACGCCAACGGCATGTTCGGGCTGGCGCATCCGCCGTTCAACTGGCGACTTCATCCTGAAGAAATTCATCTGGCGCAGCATATGCTGGATGCGGGCTACACCACCGTTCAGATCGGCACACAGCACGTCACCGATCAGGTCGAGCGAGCAATACAGCGCCTCGGTTTTCAGCAGGTCACCATGGCGGAAGACAGCCTCGACATCGCCGACCAGGTGGCCGCCTTCCTTGAGAATCCGCCTCAGCAGCCGTTCTTCCTGAACATCGGCTTCTTCGACCCGCACCGCGATCGCAACGGCGTCTTTGAGCAGGCACCGCCCGATGACAGCCTCGGCGTCGAGGTGCCGCCCTTTCTGCCCCAGACGCCAGAAGCCCGCCAGGAGTTCGCCCAGTTGCAGGGTGTCATCAAGTATCTGGACGAGGCCATTGGTCACATCTGGGACGCCCTGAGCGCCAGCGACCTGCTCGCCGATACCTGGCTGCTGTTCACCACCGATCACGGCATCGCCATGCCGCGCGCCAAATGCACCATGTATGACCCCGGCATCGAAACAGCCCTGATCATGGTTGGTGAGCCGTTCGGCCTGGTGGGTGGTCGCACTATCGACGCGCTCGTCAGCAACGTGGACGTCCTGCCAACCATCCTCGATATGCTCGATATTCCACTGCCGGATAACCTGCACGGGCACAGCTTCGCCGGGCTGCTGCGCGACGGCCCTTACATCCCGCGTGATTACATCTTCGCAGAGAAGACGTTCCACACCGCCTATGAGCCACAGCGCGCTATCCGCAGCGGACGCCACAAGCTCATCTGGAACGCCGAGGTCGACATTATGAACATCCCCGGTGACATTCTGCACAGCCCGATCGTCCCGCAGATGATCGACCAGATCACCGCAGAGCGCCCGCCGCTGGAGTTCTACGACCTGCAAGCCGATCCGCTGGAACAGGACAATCGCATCAGCGACCCGGCCTACGCGGATACCATCTCGGTGATGCGCCAGCATCTGCTCGCCTGGATGCAGCAGACCGGCGATCCTCTCTTGCACGGGCCGATTGCCTCGCCGTACTATCATCGGGCGCGCAGTCTGCTCAACGGAGATACGGCATGACCTATGACGTCCTGGTATATGGGCCCCTCTTCTGCGACCTCATTTTCACCGGCTTACCGGGGCTGCCGACGCTCGGCGAAGAGCAGTTCGCTGACGATCTGACCATTGCCATCGGCGGCAGCGCCATCGTTGCCGCTGGTCTGCATCGCCTGGGAGCGCGTGTCGGCCTGATCGCTGAACTGGGCAGCGACCCCCTCAGCCAGATCGCACGCCAGTTGCTCGACGAGATCGGCCTGGATCGCACGCTCATCCGAGAACACCCGCACCCGCTCGTACAGACGACCGTCGCCCTGTCGTTCCCGCAGGATCGCGCCTTCATCACGCGCTTTCAGCGTCCAGCCACACCGCCGGACCTGCCTGCGCTGCTGCGCGCCCATCCGGCGCGCCACCTGCACGTCAGTAGTTTCCTGGCCGTCTTCGAGACGCCTGATGCCGCCCGGATCGCCCACGATGCCGGCCTGACCGTCTCAATGGACCCCGGCTGGGATGACGCCGCGCTGCGCGATCCACGCCTGCACGCCATGATCCCCCAGCTTGATATCTTCCTGCCGAGCCGGGGCGAGCTGTGCGCCATCGCCGGTACGCAGAACACCGCCCGCGCCGCGCTCGACTGGATGCCACAGACGCCCGGCGGCATGATCATCATGAAGGATGGGCCGCGCGGATCCATCGCCTACCTGCAGAGCGGTGCCGCCCTGACGCAGCCCGCTATTCCCGTCACACCCGTCGATACAACTGGGGCAGGCGACGCCTTCGACGCGGGTTTTCTGCACGCTTTTATCCAACAACGCCCACTGACCGACTGCCTGCGCCTGGGGTCGATCTGCGGCGGACTGGCGACGACCGCGCCCGGTGGGGCCGTCGCCCTGCCCACATTCACGGAGGTAGAGCAATGGCTCTCAAAATTGCCATCATAGGCGGCGGCAGCGCCTACGCCCCCGGCCTGCTGGCCGCCTTCATCGACAACGCCGACGCATTCGCCGGGGCCGAACTCGCCCTGATGGATATCGCCGCGCCGGAACTGGACATCGTCCATCGACTCGGCCAGCGCCTGATCGCCCACGCCGGCGTCGATCTGACGCTGACGGCCACCACCGATCAGCAGGCGGCCATCACCGGCGCTGATTACGTGCTCACGACGTTCCGGCAGGGCGGCTTCGAAGCGCGCCATCAGGACGAAGCCATCCCGTTACAGTTCGGCGTCATCGGCCAGGAGACCATCGGGCCGGGTGGGTTCTTCTTCGCCATGCGCACGCTGCCCGTGATCCGCAGCATATTAGCGGATATACAGGCGCTGGCCCCCGGCGCGGTGCTCGTCAATTACACCAACCCCACGCAGATTGTCGCCGAAGCCGTGACGCATTTCAGCCCGGTGCCCTGCATCAGCATATGCGACCAGACCCGCGACGACCAGCACAAACTGCTGGATGCGCTCAACATGCCTGATGCCGATGTCGTGCTGGAATCCGTCGGCCTGAATCACGCGACATGGAGCACGCGCTTTGAGATCAACGGCGAGGACGGCGTCGAGGTCATGCGCCGCCACATGGACGCCGTACTTCAGCGTGTCGATGTCTCCGACCGCGTGAAGCGGCAGTTCTATCTGGCGGATACCTACGGCCGTCTGCCGAACAGCTATCTGCAGTACTATTACTTCCGCGAAGAGACCGTCACCGAAGCGCAGGCCGCCCCGCAGACGCGCGCCCAGGCCATCCTGGAAGCGCTGCCCTCGTACTACCAGCACTTCAAGGAGCAGATCGCCGCCGATGTCCCCCGGCTGACACACGTCCGGGGTGGCTCGATATTCGGCGATATGGCCGTTGACGTGCTGCGCGGTCTGGCGCAGCGAGAAGGTATCATCCACACCCTGAACGTGCCCAACCGTGGGGCGCTGCCCGGCTTCGCTGCGGATCGCGTGGTGGAGGTCCCCGCCCGCCTTGAAGCTGCCGGCGCCACCCCGCTGGTACAGGACCCGCTGCCCGCCGAAGTCATGGGGCCGCTGCACATGTTGGCAGAGTATCAATGGGTAGCTGCGGAAGCTATCTGGCATGGCGATCGCCGCGCCCTGGAGCGTGCCCTCGCGACGAATCCGCTCGTCCTCTCGCTGACACTGGCCCGCCAGTTGCTCGACGCCATCATGCCGCACCAGCGCCAGTACTTCACGCTCTCAGGGGTGCCCGCTGCCTCGTAACTGCCGCTGCGCATCGACTACCGACCGGTACAGCATCGAGCCTCCTGAGCCTGGTGAAGTCTGGTTGAACCGCGTTGAGCAGTTCATGCGGGGCGGCTGCGGCCTGTAAGGCCATCGCAACCTGTACGCAAAAACAGCCGGGCGCTATGCTCAGCTGTTTTCGTTATCATGCCTTCGACCGGTGGCGGTCAGCTAATTGCTGATGACCGGTGCCTTTTTCAGATATGCTTTCGTCTGCTCGTCCTTTAGCAGCTTCAGCATGAAATCGGCGGCATCCGCACGCACGAGGCGTGGCCCCGTATTGACGCCAACCCATCCCACCCGATACTGGCCGGTATGTTCGCCATCCGTCAGCATGGGCGCACGCACGACCGTCCAGGTCTTGTCGCTGCTGCGGATCTTATTCACCGCCATCTCGGATTGCTTGAGGACGTCGCCCGCCATCGTCTTCAGGGCGAACTTGATGAAGTGATTGAACAGCTTAGGCTGATCCTCCGGGGCATCGACACCCGCGCCGGTCATGTAGATGATCCGGTCGATCTGATGCCGGTTCATTGCCGCCAGGATGTTCTCAACCGCCTTGGGCAGCATATCCGGCGGCGAGCCTTTCACCGGTGCCAGCACGCTCAGGACCGCGTCCACATCCGGCGTAATCGCCCGATCCACATCCTCGCGCTTCATGACATCGCCCTGGACGAGCGTCAGGCGCTCATGCTGGATCGGCATCTTCTCCGGCGACCGGACGAAACCGATCACCTCATGCCCGGCATCCAGTGCCTGCTTCACCAGCGGAATCCCTGTGCGCCCTGTGGCGCCAAATATCGCTACTTTCATCGTGCGTCTCGCTCCTCATCTGCGCCCTCACCAGATTTCACGCGTGGACGCCAGAAAATCACATGTCAGCCTCATTATAGTGACCGGTCTAGTTAGGATCAAGCGTACTGCATGAGACCTTTTAGAGAATCGCGGCATTGCTCCTAACCGGATGCACGCACCGCAACTGCCGTCTCTTCTGTGAGGGGCAGCCAGCAATCCCGATAATCCCGTGCGAACTGATCAAAGCTGATCGGCGCACGGCCCAGGATATCGGGCACATCCTGCGTGACGGTGCTGGCATTGCCAAAGCGCGTGATCGTGTACAACGCCGTGACGACCAGCGCATATCCTGCGCTGCTGCCGCTGCGCAACTGCCGCAGAAAGAACCCCGGTGCCGATGGGTTGGTATACCGGATCGGACGCTGCAGCACCCCGGATAGCAGCTCGGCCACTTTGTAGTAGTCGAGCGCTTCCGCGCCGGTCAGGGTGTAGGCGCGGTTGCGATGCGCATCATCGGTCAGCGCCCGGATTGCGACGGCAGCGATGTCACGCACGTCGATGAAGCTGGTCTTCGCCCTGCCGACCGGCAGCGCCAGTTCATCGCGGTCGCGGATTTCGGCGCGGTGCGTGGTCGCCAGATTTTGCATGAAGAAGCTCGCCCGCAGGAACGTCGTATCGACGCCGACGCTGAGCAGTTCCTGCTCGATCTTATAGTGTGGGACAACTTTGTTGTTCCCCACACCCTGTATCGACAGAAACACCACATGATCGACACCTGCAGCCACCGCTGCCCGGATCGCCGGGGCGATGTCTCGCTCCACATTGGATAGCTGCGGCGGGCGCACCAGGAACAGCCGCTTTATACCCTCGAAGGCCGTCGCGTAGGTCTCCGGCTTCAGGAAGTCGAAGAGCGCAATATCCATCCCGCCGCCGAAGATACGCCGCGCGCCCTCGACGTCGTAGGCACCGATCCGACAGGGGATGCCCGCCGCCTGCAGACCGCGCACAACCTCCGTCCCGACATTGCCCGGTGCACCTGTGATGAGTATCTGACTGGCTGCTGCTGATTTCATGCGGCGTCCTCGCGCATCTACGTTCACAATGCCCTGATTATAATGACTGGTCTACATATTCACAAGCGACGATTGTCGCCAGAACCGTGCCTGTATGTCACAGGCGAGCAAGGGCCTGCGCTACAAACCAGCGGTGGGCCGCTTGCAGGCTATGTTCCGTCACATCCGGGCGACCGTAGGCTGCCCAGCCCGGGGCCCACGTCGCCAACTGATGCATCGGCCGCAACGCCGCGATCAATTCCCAGTGGGGCAGATGTCGCAAATCCAGCGCGGGACTGTGCGCCACATACGCCGCCGTGAAGTCCAGCATCGCCGCCTGACCGAATGCGAACAGCATCTCCAGTCGGCTGTTCGCCAGATCCGCCAGCGGATCGCCCAGCACGGCATCTTCCCAATCAATGACGCCGACCAGCACGCCACCCCGCCAGATGAGATTGCCCGGCCAGTAGTCACCGTGCAGCAGACACGCCGGGTTATCCTGCGACCAGGGCCACAGCACACGCAGTCGCTCACGGATGCGGCCTTCTTCCAGCGCCTGATCCATCACCGGGGGGTACTGCGCCACCTGCTCGCCACAGGTCGCGCCATAGTCCGGCAGCACTCCGGCCAGCCCTGCGGATACGCTCATCTGATGCACCCGCGCCAGCGTCACCGCCGCTGAGCGCAAGTACGCGCTGATATTGTTCGGCGTGAAGTCCGTATGTCCGTCGATGAATTCCAGCAGTATATACCCGTCCGGCAGTGGATCGCCCGGCATCCCCTCGGCGACGACCTGCGGCACCGGCAGCCCGGCCACATGCAGTTGACGCAGCACCTGCGCCTCGCGTTTGATGCGCTGCCCACGACCCGCATGCCATCGCAGCAGCAGCACCCGGCGGCTGCCGTCCGCCTGGGCGACGGTCAGGCGGACGACCTGCGCGGAGACACCGCCAGCCAGCCGCTCAGCGGCCAGGACGCGCGCCTTTTGATCAACGCGCCGCACGATGCGCGCCAGCGTCAATGCATCAGGCAGATTCATGGCTGCTCGTTCACTGCCGGGCCGACCCCCTCAACATAACCCACGATCTTGCTGTGAAGTTCGCCATCTTCAGCATAAGCGGGCAGGGCAATAGTCGTCGCAGGATCGAACAGCGTGACGTATACCGCATAGCGGCGACCCGCCTCAATCGGCCCATCCACGCGCAGCGCCACATCATCACAGAAGGTGCGGCCCGGCTGCCAGCGCGTATAGGTACCCATACCCGGGTAGGATTCACGCCGCGCCACAATTGGCTCACCGGGCTGGATGCGATCCGGCTGGGCGTTGGCCACGACATGCACCGCGAAAGCATAGGGCACCGCCAGCGGCGCGTCAGCAGATGCAGCCTGCCAGCACAAATCGACGGTGAAGGGCGCGTCCGGGGCGAGCGTCGGGGGCAAATTGCGCGTACCGACGAAGCGCGCAGCGCCGAAATCGATCCACGCTGTCTCACGGTCGTCAGGGGGCGCGTTGATCAGCGCAGGCCCACCAAAGGCCGGGCCAAGCGTCGCCGGAATCAACACGAGCAGCGTACTGATCCACAGCGCAGCCAGACCTAACCGCAGCCAGACTGCATCCCACAGGTGGCGCAAGCCATATACAGCCAGCCAGACTGCTGCCGTGACATAGGGCAGATACAAGCGCCCCGTCACCCGATCAGCCAGTTGCATCCAGTGGATTACAGCAGCCAGACCAATCGCCAGCACAGCCAGCAGCAGCGCCAACCGCCCCGCATCCTGCCGAATCTGCGCCATTCGCAGCGCTCGCAGCAGACCGGAAACGCTCAGCAGCAGGGCACCCAGGGGCACAAGCAGAGCAGCATCCGGTGGCCGGACCTGTCCCCAACCCGCATTGAACCACAGCGTCTCCCACAGGATAGGCACCTGCAGCAGCACCTCATCCAGCGTCTGATAGATCACCTCGACGCCCCCCAGGAACTGATGCGGGGTCGTGCCCAGCGGGTCGCCAAACTGTAGAGCGTTGCGCACAAACCACCAGCCCGCGATCAGCAGCGCAGGCAGCAGCGCCAGCACGCCGGACCGCAGCAGCGCCCGGACCGCCACCCGGTCGATATGCGCTTTGCGCAGGCTCAGTGCACGCCACCAACCGACGAGAATCGCCAGCGCCGGGATCACCCACAGGACCAGGACCGTCACTTTTGACAGCGCACCCAGTCCCATCAGCATGCCCACCAGCAGCAGCAGACGCGACCGCCGCCAGCCGTCGACCAGGTGCAGCGAGGCCGCGATCACCAGCGCACTGAACGCCAGCGACGCCGCATCATTGCTAACAGTGGCGAAGTTCTGCACGACGTTCGGCAGCAGCCCGAACAGCAAAGGCGCCATCAGCGCCCAATCGCGCCGACCATCCAGCAGCGCTAGCCCGCCCCAGTACATGCCCGCCAGCATCAGCAGGCCAAAGGGCAGCGATGCCAGCCGCGTGATTCTCAAAAAGCGACTCAGCCGCGCCTGCTCTGGATTGAGCGTCTGTATGGCCGGGTTCATCAGGGCGTAGTTTCGATTATCGACACCGTGTACGGACGCGGCCACACCATGCCAGGGGTTGCGCTGCACTGCGCCCACATCCAGGCCCTGCACATCAACGGGGAGCGTCAGCGCAGCGGCCACCAGATAGTATAGCGGTGCCTGCCCGACCTGCTGCGCGACCGGCGTCTGCCGGTCAGCCTCGAAATCAGGCAGCCGTCCCTGCTGACGAATCAGCAGGACATAGGCAAGATGTTCCGGTTCGTCCGGGCCTTCGAAGGGAGGTAGCCACGCACTGTAGAACAGAACGACGCCAACGAACAGCGCACTCAGCCCGAGAAACGCAGCATGTCGTCGTATCCAGCCAGAAGCCAAAGGCACTCCTCTGAAACTCGTCCTGAGATGTACAGGTCTGAAACACAGACCGTCATAGGGCGATTATACGCGAAACGGCATTTTCATTGCCCGACGGTAGGCTGACGGGCGGCGACGCGGTATCATCGGGGGGATTAGCCACAATCAAAAACTGCACTCCCTGAAAGGCCGCACGATGAACGATCGCTTCCGTCTTGATGGCAAAATCGCCGTGGTGACTGGCGGCACGGGCGCGCTCGGGATGCCCATGTGTCACGCACTGGCCGAAGCCGGGGCAACAGTGGTCATCGTCGCCCGCACCCCTGAGGAGATCGACACACTGGCCGACGAAATCAAGGCGCGTGGCGGGGATGTCAGCGGCACGATCGCGGATGTGCTTGATAAGCAGTCACTGGACCACGCCGCCCATGAAGTCCGGGCACAGTACGGTCACGTGGATATCCTCGTCAACGGCGCAGGCGGCAATCGTGCCGAAGCAACCACACTGCCCGGTGAACGCACGTTTTTTGATCTGCCGCAGGAGGCGCTGCGCTGGGTGCTGGACCTCAACCTGATGGGCACCGTTTTAGCGTCGCAGGCCTTCGGTGCGGGTATGGTCGCGCAGGGCAGCGGCACCATCATCAACATCAGCTCGATGGCCTCCATGCAGCCGCTGACGCGCGTCGTCGCTTATGCCGCCGCCAAAGCCGCCATCAACAACTTCACGCAGTGGCTGGCCGTCTACATGGCGACCGAACACAGCCCCGATATCCGTGTGAATGCGATCGCGCCGGGCTTCTTCCTGGGAGAGCAGAACCGCTATCTGCTGCGGAATGACGATGGCAGCCTGACGGCACGCGGCCAGCAGATCCTCGACCACACCCCGATGCAGCGCTTTGGTGATCCGCAGGACCTGATTGGCGCGCTGCTGTGGCTCGCCAGCGACGCCAGCCGCTTTGTGACGGGCATTGTCGTCCCGGTCGATGGGGGCTTCAGCGCTTACAGCGGCGTCTGAGCAGCACAGTCATAACAAATAGAAATCTTAATAGCGCCTGTAAACTCAACAGTGGCTCATTATTGGGCAATTTTTGCAAACTTCGGTTAGCAGGCTTAGAATAATCATCTTTATTAACAGGCTCAACCTTACGTTATACGATTCAGGATTCACGTACAATTAAATACGAGTTCGTTACTTATGTCAGAGTACGTCATATGGCGGGACTTTCAGGACATCGCGGTCTTCATCGCGGCCTTCGGCCTGTTCCGCTTTGCTGCCGTGCGTACCAGCCGAGCCGGTTGAAGACCCCCTGAAAGGGCTTGTCGGGTGGATTCCGTATTCTTAAAAATACTGCTGAACATCAGCCGCCAACTCGCAGAGACGCGCACTCTGGTGCCGCTGCTGCAGTATGCCGTCGATGTCTCGCTGAGCCTGCTGAATGGTGAGTACGGCTGCCTCGTACTTTTGAATGACGATGGCACGCTGGATTACCGTGTCGTCCGTGATCGGTTCGGCAATGATCTCGTTGATTATCAGGTCAGCCAGAGTATCCTCGACGAAGTCGTCAACACTGGCGAACCCGTAGTCACGGCCAGCGCGCTCAACGATCCGCTGTTCAGCGCCGCACAAAGCGTGGATTCTCTTCAGTTGCACTCGGTCCTGTGTGTGCCGCTGCTGGTCCGTGCTAAGGTGATCGGCGGCCTGTATGTTGAGAATCGCTCTCAGGAAAACGTGTTCTCAAAGTCCGATCTGGAGCCGCTGCGGCATTTCTCATATCAACTGGCAGTCGCCATTGAAAACGCCCGCCTGAACGACGAACTTGAGATGCGCATCACACGCCGCACCGCAGAACTGGAAGCGACCAATAACCAGTTGCGCGAGTTCATCCAGCAGCAGCAATCGACAGAAGCCGATCGCGTCGCCGTGGAAGTCGAAAAACAGCGCATCACCATGCTGACCAACTTCATTCAGGACGCAACGCATCAGTTCCGCACATCCCTGACGCATATTTCGCTCAGCGTCGATATGCTCAGCCGTCGGCATAGTCTGGGCGAGGATAACCGCTACGTCCGCATGATTCAGTCCCAGGTCAACGCGATTGTGGAGCTGGTGGAATCAATGGTGCTGATGGCTCGTCTGGATGCCATGCAAGCCATTGAGCAGCGCCCACTTGATCTGAACATGCTGCTGCACGCGGTTCATGCGCGCTGGTTGCCCAGGGCGGGCGCAAAACAGCAGCGTCTGGCCATCCATGCCGCACCCTATCACATCGACCTGAGCGGTGATTTTGATCTGATCTATCGGGCCTTGTGCAACCTGGTCGATAACGCGATTAAGTACAGCCCGGAAGAGAGCACCATCATCATCAGCGCCGCGCAGGAAGACGAACAAGCGATCATGAGCGTATGCGATGACGGACCGGGCGTCTCGCCTGAGGAACAGCCGCTGATCTTCTCGCGCTTTTATCGCAGCGACAAGGCCGGCACGACGCGCGGCTTCGGCCTCGGCCTGACCATCGCCCGCAAGATCGCGGAGCTGCATCATGGGCAGCTAGAGCTCATCAGCCAGCCCGGCCACGGCAGTGACTTCCGATTACTACTGCCCCTGAACGGTTGAAAAGTTCATCACTGAGGGACTATGGAAGTCGTCGATAACCGTTACGTCCTCGAATCCGAAGTCGGTCGCGGTGGCATGGGTACAGTCTACCGCGCCTATGATCGCCTGTCGGATCACATCGTCGCCCTGAAGCGCGTTAACATCCATATCGCTCACCAGGATGATATTCGCTCCGACATGGAGACCGAGGACGACCGGCAGCGGCATCTGCTGGCCCTCACGCATGAGTTCAAGCTGTTATCGTCGCTGCACCATCCCAACATCATCAGCGTGCAGGATTACGGCTTCATCGGCCAGGACCAGCCCTACTTCACGATGGCCTACATCGCCAACGCACGGCCTATCAGCGCGTTCACGGAGAGCACGCCGTTCGAGAAGATCAGCTATCTGATCCAGTCGCTGGAAGCGCTGGCCTACCTGCATCGCCGTGCGACCCTGCACCGTGATCTGAAGCCGGATAATGTGCTCGTCTGTAATGGCGAGGTCTATTTGCTCGATTTCGGTCTGTCGATTGAAGGACTGGCCGCCCAGGGTCGCGCCGGGACGATCGAATACATGGCCCCGGAGACGCTGCGCCGCAGCGTCAGCGTGGAGGCCTCCGACCTGTACGCAATCGGCGTGATCGCCTATCAGCTCTTCGCGGGCGAGGTGCCCTTCACCGCTGATGACATCGTCGGCATCCTCTCCGATGCGCCGGATATGTCACGTGTCCAGGGGCCCGACCAGCTCCGGCAGATCATCCAGCGCCTGCTGGCCAAAACGCCGGAAGCGCGTTACAGCAGCGCTCAGGAAGTAATCACCGCCCTGCGCGTCGTCATCGACTTACCGGCCACATCAGAGGACGCGCGCATCCGCGACAGTTACCTGCAGGCGGCGACCTTTGTCGGCAGACAGCGTGAACTCAGGACGCTGATGGACGCCCTCGAACAGGTGGAGGCCGGTTCAGGGGTTATCTGGCTTGTGGGCGGTGAGAGCGGCATCGGCAAGTCGCGTCTGCTGGATGAATTCCGTGCCTTCGCCCTGACGCATGGTGCCCGCGTGATGACCGGTCAGGCCACGGAGGGGCGCGGGCTGCCATTTCAACTGTGGCGCAACATCGTGCATCGTCTCGTCCTGCACGTCGACCCGAGCGATCAGGAAGCCAGCATTCTAAAAGCGCTGGTGCCGGATATGGAGCGCATTCTGGGGCGCGCCGTCGCCGATGCCGGTGAACTCACGACGGAATCCAGCCAACAGCGCGTCGCCTCGACCATTGTCAGCTTGCTCAAACGCCTGCAACAGCCGACCGTCCTCCTGCTGGAAGACCTGCAATGGGCGGAAGAGAGTCTTGAGCCGATTCGTCTGCTGCGGCGCGAGATCAGCACGCTGCCGCTGCTGATCATCGGCAGCTACCGCAGCGACGAGCGGCCGCAGTTACCATCCATGCTCGATGTTGAGCGCGTGCTGCCGCTCAGCCGGCTCTCTCCGGATGAGATCGGGCAGTTCGCCGTCTCCGTGATCGGTGAAGCCGCCCACGAGGAGAAGCTGCTGCGCCTGCTCGAACAGGAGACGGAAGGCAACGTCCTCTTCCTGCTGGAAGTCATCCGCGCACTGGCGGATGAAGTTGGCCAGTTGGAACGTATCGGCCAGACGCCGCTGCCGACATCCGTCTTCACCGATGGCATTGGCCAGATCCTCCAGCGGCGGCTGCAACGCGCCCCGGACTGGGCACAGCCGCTCATCAATGCGGCGGCGGTAGCAGGCCGGGAACTTGATACTCGCATCATCACCTACCTGACGCCGCTTTACCTGCCGAACAAAACGCTGGACCAGTGGCTGTATGTCTGCACCGATGCCGCCATTCTGGAGCCATACGAAGGCCACTGGCGCTTCGTCCACGACAAGATCCGCGAGACCTTACTGCATAACCTATCGGACCACGAGCGCGCACAGATCAGCCGTGATCTCGCGCTGGCCATCGAGGAAAACTACCCCGATGCCGCCGCCTATATCGAGCTGCTTATCGAGCACTGGCACGACGCCAACGACCTCGACCGCGAGATCGCCTATATAACGGAATCACGCCGCTGGAAGGTCGCCGCCGTCAGCGACCCGCAACTGATCCGCTTTGCGCAGCGCGCCCTCGATCGCCTGCCTGAGGTCGACACCGATACAGTTCAGCATCAGCGCATGCGCCTGAAATCCGTAATGGCCGGCGGGATGATGGAGACCGGGCAGAACGATCAGGCCCGCGACCTCCTGCTGCGCGCCCTGCAGATCGCCGAGCAGTTGGGCGACATCGACGAGCAGCTTTACTGCCTGCACAACATCGGCGTCACGGCCTGGCGTCAGGGTTACTACGAATCTTCGCTCGTATATAGCCAGCGCTGCCTGCAACTGGCGGAAGAGCAGCAGAACGTCCAGTTTCAATCGGGCAGCCACTACAGCATAGGGATCGTCTATCACCTGCAGGGCAATTACGAAAAAGCCGAGCAGTACCACCATAAAGCACTGTCACTGCGGGATACCACGGGCGATCAGGTCGGGCGCGGCCACATCCTGAATGCACTCGGGCTGTCGATCTTCGCAAACGGCGATTACGAAGGCGCGCGGCCCTACTTTTATGAGTCCCTGCAGATTCATGAATCCATCAACCGGCCCATCGGCCAGTTTGCGCCGCGCACTAATCTCGGCCTGATCGCGCTGCTCACCGGCGACTTTGACACGGCCCGCGACCACTTCATCAAGGTGCTGGATATCGGGCGCGAAGCAGGCCGCGTCATGCCGGAAGCGAGCAGCCTGGGCAATCTGGGCCTGCTGGCGGAAGAACTGGGCGACATCGACGAAGCCCACCGCCTCTATACGGAGAGCCTCGACATCCTACAGGCCTGCGGCTACCGCCGCGCTGAGGTCAACCGGCTCATCCAGCTAGTGCGGATTGCGTTCAAACGGGGCGAGGAGGCGATCGGCTGGCAGATGCTGCGTCAGGCCCTTTGCATCTCACGCGAACTGGACGTCATCCCGGCGACGCTCAACGTGATTGGCGGGGCGGCTTACATCGCCTGGCTGAAAAATCAGGATGCCCTGGCGGCACGCTGGCTGGCGATGATGTTCATGCATCCCGTGCTGGAGCCGGAACACTGCATCGACGCCCACCGCATAAAGCCCCTTCTGGAAGAGCTCACGGGCGAAACGCTGGAGAACTTCTTACCCCAGGAGCTCAGTCTTGAGCAGACGCTGGCCGTTGGTCTGGACGAAGTCGAGATGTATATCGCCGCGCATGGCTCCGGCCATGATTCCGGGTTACCCTGTACTTCTGGCTAGCTGTGTATGCGGCAGCTAAACGTGGGACGCGCTCAGTAGGCAAGGGACTCAACAGGCTGTTCGACAATCGGGAGTTCCACCGTGACGACCGTCCCCTGGCCCTGCTGGCGCGTGATGCTCACACAGCCCTGATGACGCTCAGCACAGTCTTTGACGATGCTCAGGCCCAGGCCAGTGCCCTTGATGTGTTTGGCATTCGATGCCCGATAGAACGGGTCGAAGATGTGTGGGATATCTTCAGCGGTGATGCCAATGCCCTGATCGGAAACGCGCAGCACCACGCAGTCATCACACCGATCCAGTTCCAGACAGATCTCGCTGCCATCCGGTGAATACTTGATCGAATTGGATAACAGATTGAGCAGAATACGACTGACGAGGACTTCATCCACGCTGACCGTCCCGACCTGCCCCGGGTTTTTGAAGATCAGGCGGTGGCCGGTGTGATCCGCCTCGCTGATCTCATCCAGGCTAACCTGACACAGCACAGCCAGATTAACCGGAAGCGGATTGAAGGGCCGCTGATCGACGTTGCCCTTCACCAGCGTCATCGTATCGTCCAGCAGTTCGATCGCATACTGCAACTGCCGCTCAATGCTATCGAGCTTCTTCTGCCTTTTTTCTGGCTCCATGCGGTCAAAATAGCGGCTGAGCATGTCTTTAGTTGAGGCGATCACGGCCAGCGGTGTGCGCAGATCATGCGACAGCCCGGAGACCATGCGCTGAATGAGGGCGTTCTGTTCCTGCTCCTGATTGAAGCGTGCCCGCAAGCGCTCATTTTCCAGGGCGAAGGCTTCCGCCTGTTTGCGATGTGTGATATCGCGTACGCTGGCGACCCGCAACTGCGGCGTCACCTGTCGGGCTTCGATCTCGACGGGGAAGCGTGAGCCATCTCTGCGCAGGCCGACCGCCTCATAAGGACGTGTCTCGCGCATGCGCACCTTCTCCCGGACCTGCGCGTGATACTCCGGCGCGAAGAGCGTTTCAATCACCTGATGACCGAGCAGCTCCTCGCGCTCATAGCCGAACATGGTCGTAAAGGCCGGGTTCACATCGATGATCACCCCGCCCTGATGCAGCGCAATGCCTTCAAGCGCCAGATCGGACAGCAGCCGATAGCGCTCCTCACTCTGCCGCAGTGCCTGTTCGACCATCCTGCGGCGCGTGATATCACGCCGCGACACCAGTATCAGCTTGACCTGACCCTCGTCATTCAGAATGGGCACAGCATGACTCTGCACCCAGGCGATTTCGCCATCCTTGCGCTGCAGCCGATACTCCAGCAGCTCGACGACTTCACCTTTAAGGAGTTTCTCGTGGGGCCCCTGCTGTGTGATTTGCTGGTCGTCCGGATGGACGAGCTGTTTTACGTCATCAGCCGTCATCGACAGCAGTTCGTCAGTGCTGTAACCGGTCAGTGCTGTGTATGCCGGGTTCACATACGTGAGCTGACCGTCGACCAGGTGCAGCGAGATCGCATCGCGGCTGTTTTCCGCAAGCAGCCGGTACAACTTCTCGGAATAGCTCATGGCCTGCTGCGCTAGCTGTACCCAGCTCACGTCATACTGGATGCCGATATAGTGCGTGATCTGGCCACGCTCATCGTAGATGGGCGCGATGCGCAGTTCGTTCCAGAAGAGCGTGCCATCCTTGCGATAGTTACGCAGAACGACATTGCAGGTCGTTCCCTCACTCTGGGCAAGACGAACCCGCTCCAGCTCTGGCTGATCGCGATCCTCACCCTGTAGAAAACGCGGGTTCAACCCCATGACTTCGGCAGAGGTGTAGCCCGTCTCTTTTTCGAAATATTCATTGACGTAGACAATCGGCTGATCAGGCTGACGTGCATCCGTAATGATGACCGTCGAGGGGGCTTTATCAAGCAATCGCGTCGAAAAGGGCAGGCACGGCGAGTCATTCTCTGGCACGGCATCCAGCAGGCGCGTCAGCATGACGTCAATTGAACAGTTTTCCTGTTCAGCGCGACGTTTCAGGCGGTGCAGCGTATCGCTGTGAAGAGTGCCGTGATCAACCATGTTAGATGCCTGTCTAGTGTCCGTATGTGTTAGAGTACATTACCGTACTTGAAAAATCAATCATCCTCTGTTAGTGCTGGCAGCGTCAGACGCACGCAGGTTCCTTCACCTTCGGCGCTGTTCAGGGTGATCTGTCCCCCGTGGCGCTCGATGATCTTGCGGGCCAGGGGCAGGCCCAGCCCAAGCCCGGGCGTCGTGTGGGCATCATCCTGCCGCCAGAGCGTATCGAAGATGCGCGGCAGTATATCGGCGGCGATGCCCGGCCCCGTATCGCAGATCTCCAGCCACACCTGCTCCGCCTCCACGCCGCTGGCGACGGTGATAGTGCCGTCCTGCGGGGTGAATCTGTAGGCGTTCTCCAGCAGATGTTGCAGCGCATCCCGCAGATACTTGACGTCACCCATTACCTGCGGCAGCCTGACGCCGTTTTCATAGCGGATTGTGGGCCTGTCGCCGTAAGCGTATACCGCCTGCTGGCAGATCGTCTTGCAGATCGCGCCGACGTCGATCGGGGAACGGGCCAGTGTCGGTATGGATTCCAGATGGGCGATTGCCAACTGCATATCGACCAGTTTGTTCAGGCGCTGCACCTGCGCTTCGATCCGTTCCGCTTTCTGCGCACGGCGTTCCTCATCTTCCAGCCGGAGCAGCAGATGCGCGCTGGAACTGATAATTGTCAGCGGCGTGCGGAACTCATGCGAGGCGTTCTGAATGAATGATGACAGCAGGTGGACGCGCTCTTTTTCGAGCGTGAGTTCGACTTCGCGCTGCTGCGCCTCTTTGCGTTCCGTGATGTCAATCACAAAACCGCGCACGAGCGTGCGACCATCCGCGGTGTGTGCCAGCTCTCCCTGATCATGAAACCACATCCAGCCGCCGCTGCGGGTTCGTATCCGGTAATCCACGGAATAGATCGATGCAGCACCATCCAGCAGATCATGCATGGATTGCATCATCGCCGCATGGTCTTCTGGGTGCACCAGATCAGTGAAGGCATGATACGTCGCATCGCTGAAGTCCTGCGGATCGTAGCCGATCATCACCACCTTACGCGGGTCGAACTGCACTTTCCCCGTCGCGACGTCCATCTCCCACCAGGCAATACGTGCCGCATCCACCGAGAATTCCAGACGGGCTCGCGCGCGTTCCAGCTCATAGCGTGCTTCCGATAGCTCTGTAACGTCTCGGTTGATGAGCAACACTTCGTCTTTGCCGGCTGGCACGATGCGTACTTCAAACGTACGCATGCCGGAGTCATACGGCAGCGCCATCTCATAGACGACCAGCTCGTCCGCCTCCAGGGCCTGCGCGATTTTCTCCTGCCGGACCCGTGCCAACGGACCTGGCAGGACGTCCGTGATATTCCGCCCAACAGCCAGTTCTGCTGGGAAAAATTCCTCGCGACCGCTCGGCACGTGGTAGTCCAGATAGGTACCATCCGCACGAATACGGAATATCATATCGGGGATAGCTGCCAGCATGGCACGCTGACGGGCTTCGCTCTCGCGCAGCGCCTTGTCGATGCGTTTGCGCTCGCTGATGTCACGCACGATGCTCTGAACGTGCAGGGGTCGTCCTGCGGCATCGCGCACAATCTCCACATTGACTTCACCCGCGATGACGCTGCCATCACTGCGCCGGAAAAACCGCTCATAGGGCGGGATGATTTCCCCGGCCAGCAGCCGTTGAAGGATATTGTCAGTCTGCGAATGCTGATCGGGCACGACCAGATCGCGCGTCGTCAGCCCGGCGATTTCCTCAGGATGATAGCCGAGCATATCAGCGGCGCGCTGATTCACCTCGATATGCCTGCCAGACAGATCAATGATGAAGACGGCATCTTTCGACTGCTCGAACAGCGAGCGGTAGCGCCGCTCCGATGTCCTCAGCGCCGCCTGAGATTGGCTTTTCAGCGCGACCTGCAGCGCCAGCATCGTCCCCGTCAGCAGCAGAAAGAACAACATGATCCCGACTTCATAGTTAGTGCCGGGCTGCACAAAATACCATATCCCGTTGCCTATCGACGCGACCAGCGTCACCGATATGATCCAGGCAGGCCCGAGAAGGATCGCCGCAATCAGGATAGGGCCAATGAACATCGCCATACTGATAGGCGATTGATAGATCAGCACGTTGACGACTGCCACCCCGAAGGCGGCAAACAGCCCGATATAAGCCCCCCAGCGGTGATATCGCGTGCGACTCGCAGCGTACAGCGCAACGAGCATCAGCAGTACCACCAGCACAATTCCAGTATCAATGCCTAAGCGCCCAATGAAGATGAGTTGCAGTGCTGCACTCACGAACACGAATGCGCCTGCCGTCAGGCTGAAGACAGCCAGGTGACACGCCTGCTCTTCTTCTGCCGCGATGAGGTGGGTCAACGTCCGCGTGATGGGCTTCAACAATCGCCCAGCACGTTGGGAGAACCTGCGCATAAGTCGTACCATCAGTTACACGTTTGCCAGTCCAGTTTGATGCAACAATGCATCAGATGAGCAGATCGCGATAGACGCGACCTTCTTAATTTTACTTTAGGCAGTAATGCAAAAGGAAAAAGATTATGAGGCAACGCAAGCCGCGCTGCCTGAAGTTGTTATGAAGTCAAATCAAAACTCTATCTGACGACCAGCACCAGCGCAAAGCCATCATAGCCCTTGCTGCCGACGGTCTGCAGGGCCGTCGCCTTGACGCGCGGTTCAGCGGCGATGCGTTCGTTCAGGCGGCGCACGCCCTGCACATTGATGTCGCTGCTGTCCGCATCGACGACCATGCCGTTGCGCACCACGTTATCAATGACGATCAGGCTGCCAACACGCGATAGCTGCAGCGCCCACTCAAAGTAGGCCGTGTTGTTGCGCTTGTCCGCATCGATGAAGAACATATCGAAGGGCGCATAACCCTCATCGGAGAGCTGCGCCAGCGAGTGCAGCGCCTCGCCCGCGCGCACCTCGACCTTATCCGCGACGCCTGCTCGGCGCAGGTTCTCTCTGGCGATTTCGGCGTGCAGCGGGTTGATCTCCAGCGTCATCACGCGCCCATCGTCAGGCAGACCGCGTGCCAGCCAGATCGTGCTGTAGCCGCCCAGTGTCCCGATCTCAAGCACTGATTTCGCCCCGATGCTCATCGCCAGCAGCATCAGGAACTGCCCCTGATTCGGGGCGATATGCTGGGCAGGCAGTCCTGCATCGGCGCTGGCTTCCAGCACCGCACTCAGAACCGGGTCATTCGGCACGAGCAGATTCACCAGATAATCGTCAACCGCCGTCCATTGCTCCTGTGACATAGGTCTTCTCCTTAGGCACCTCGGCCCATCCGCCGGATATCAGTCAAGATACTCTCAGTTTGCCCATCAGCCTAGTGTGGAGCGCGTTCGGTGCGCCGACGTATCAGGACGCAGCACGCCGCGCTACCTGTGTCAGAACTGTAACACGCTTCCGCAGTTTGGTAATGTGACCGCCATCAGCCCGTAACAGGATGATCTTATGATCAGGGTTGGTATGAACATGGCCGCAGTCTCTTCGCTGCCATCACGACTACACGGTCCACAACACGAGACGCCTCTTTAGGAAGACAGGTGCCCATGTTAGAGATCAATCTCCCAATTCAGGAAACGGAGCAACCCGGCGACCAGCCGGAAGATGAACCCCCTTCTACGCCGCGCCCCGCCCTCTGGGCAGATCTCCCGGCTGAGAAGTGGGACGATTGGCGCTGGCAAATGGCGAACCGCCTCAACAGCGTTGACGAACTCGCACAGATCATCAATCTGACGCCCGAAGAGATCGAAGGGCTGACGGCTGAAGACAAATTTCGCGTGGATATCACGCCGTACTTCGCCAGCCTGATCGATCCGGACGACCCCAACTGCCCGATCCGCCGGCAGGTCATCCCGCTTGGACGCGAGCTGCAGGCATTCAACGGCATGATGGAAGACAGCCTCGCGGAGGATAAACACAGCCCGGTCCCCGGGCTGGTGCATCGCTACCCGGATCGCGTCCTGATGCTCATCACGACGCAGTGCGCGTCGTACTGCCGCTACTGCACGCGCAGCCGCATCGTCGGCAACCCGGCGCTGACCTTCAGCAAAGTCGAGTTCGAAGCCCAGCTCGACTATCTGCGGCGCACGCCTCAGGTGCGCGACGTGCTGCTCAGCGGCGGCGATCCGCTGGTGCTGGCACCGAAGATCCTGGAGTACATCCTCTCCAGCCTGCGCCAGATCGAGCACATAGAGATCATCCGCATCGGCAGCCGGGTGCCGGTCTTCCTGCCGCAGCGCGTCACTGATGACTTCGCCGATCGGCTCAAGCGCTATGCGCCCATCTGGATGAACGTGCACGTCAACCATCCGAAAGAGATCACGCCGGAACTCAGCCGCGCACTGGAGAAACTGGCCTTCGCAGGTGTGCCGCTCGGCAATCAGAGTGTGCTGCTAGCCGGCATCAACGACAGCGTCCACATTCAGCGCGAGCTGGTCCACAAGCTGGTGCGCAACCGCGTGCGGCCTTACTATCTTTACCAGTGCGACCTGGTCAAGGGGGCGGGGCACTTCCGCACGACGGTCGCCAAAGGCATAGAGATCATCGAGGGGCTGCGCGGGCATACCAGCGGCTACGCCATACCGACCTACGTCGTGGACGCTCCCGGCGGGGGCGGCAAAATCCCGGTGATGCCGCAGTACCTGATCAGTCAGGCACCGGGCAAGGTTGTCCTGCGCAACTACGAAGGCTTCATCACCGTTTATGATGAGCCGACCGATTACGATCCGCACGCGATTGACGCACTGGATAGAGGTGCGCCGCACCGCAGCGAGACCGGTCAGGAAGGCGTCTTCGGCCTGTTGACGGGTGCCGCAGATGCCATCAAGCCGGAGGGGTTCGACAGCACGCACCAGCGCAGCAGCGGTCAGCACCGCCTGAACGGCGACGCCCATAAATGGGAGCGCTATACGCCGTCAAAGGTGAATGGCAACGGCCACAGCAACGGCCACAGCAACGGCCACAGCAACGGCCACAGCAACGGGCATAGCAACGGGCATAGCAACGGGCATAGCAACGGCCACAGCAACGGCCACAGCAACGGCCACACGCCCGCTGATGATCCCGCGTAAGAAAGCTGATCTGATGTGCTGCGTCATGTCCTGGCGCAGCACTTACCCAGAAGGACGGTGACACCGCATGAAAATAGCACTGCTCGCGAACCTTGTCGAAAATGCCCCGCGCTGGGAGGGCATGACCGCCGATCGCTGGGACGACCTCGACAGCCCCAAGACCATCAACGCCATCCTGACCGCCCTGCGCGCCGGGGGACACGAGGCGGAGTTCTTCGAGGCTCAGATCAACCCGCCGCACAATCTGATCGACCGGCTGACGGCCTACGGCCCAGACCTGTGCTTCAACATTGCGGAGGGGCACTACGGCGAGAGCCGCGAGGCGCAGATCCCCGCCCTGCTCGACATGTTGGGCCTGCCTTATACCGGCAGCCAGGTGCTGACATTGGCGCTCGCGCTCGACAAGCCCATGACCAAGCGTCTGCTCAGGTATCATGATTTGCCCACGCCGGAGTTTCAGGTCTTCGAGCGCGCCGATGATCCTATCGACAGCGACCTGGTGGACGAAGCCGGCGAGCTGCGCTTCCCGTTGTTCGTCAAGCCCAGCCGAGAGGGCACCAGCGTCGGCATCACCGCGAAGAGCATCGTCCGCACCGTTGACGCGCTGTACGCTGCTGTCAGTGACCAGCTCACGCGCTACCGTCAGCCCGTCCTGGTGGAGCACTTCGTCGAAGGCCGCGAACTGACAGTCGGCGTCGTCGGCAACCTGGGCCGGATCGTCGCTCGCCGACTCAATGACCGTGATCTCCCGCGTGAGCTGCCATCGTCACTGACCTTCCTGCCCATTCTTGAGATCGACACGCAGGCTTACGAGGCTTCTGAAGCCGGGCTGTATACCAACCGCATCAAGACGGACCTGGTGGATGACTTCCGCTATCACTGCCCGGCCCCGGTTGACGAAGCGCTGGCTCACACGCTCAACGTGCTTACGGCCGCCGTCTTCCGCGTGACGGGCTGCAAGGACGTCGCCCGCGTCGATTTTCGCCTGGATGCCGTTACCGGCCAGCCCTATATTCTGGAGGTCAACCCGCTGCCCGGCCTCAACCCGGAATACAGCGATCTTTGTATCCAGGCGCGCGCTGCCGGGTATACTTACGAGTATCTCGTCAACAGCATCGCGGATGAAGCGCTCTTCCGGTATGGGATGCTCAGCAGCGTAAAGGGACGCCGCGCCAGACACATGAATTAGGAAGTATCAACAGCTTATGGAAACCAAACCGAAGATCCTGCTCGTAGATGATGAGCAGGCCATCACCGACAATCTCGCGCCGCTGCTGGAACGCAGTGGCTACCGCGTCCAGGTGGCCGCCAACGGTGAGGCGGCCCTGCGCGAAACCAGCCAGTTCGCCCCTGATCTGATCGTCTCGGACATTATCATGCCGCTGATGGACGGCCGCGAGATGCTGCGGCGTCTGCGCCAGGCGAACAACTGGACACCGATCATCCTGCTGACGCAGGTTGGCTCCTCATCGGAGCGGGCTATGGCGCTCGAAGAGGGCGCAGACGACTACCTGAACAAACCCTTCGACCCGCACGAGCTGGTCGCCCGCATCCGCAGTGTGCTGCGCCGTGTCCAGACAGGCAAGCCCTCGCTGGCGGCAGCGCAGCGCCTCATCAGCGGCGATATCCTGCTGGAGCGCTCCGCCCGGCGCGTAAGAGTCCGGCAGCAGTTGACCAATCTGACGCCCAAGGCCGTCGCCCTGCTGGAATATCTCATGACGCACCCCGACGAACTTATCAGTCGTGAGCGGCTGCTCGATGTCGTCTGGGGCTGGGATTACCCGGCAGGCGTGCGCGCCGTCGATACACGTATCGCTGAGATCCGCAAAGCCATCGAAGACGACGCCGCCAATCCATGTTATATCGAGACCATCCCCGGTCAGGGTTACCGCTTTATACAAAGCGTGGAGGCGCTGTAGTGCGGTGGCTGATAGCCGGGGCAGGGCTCCTGATCACGTTGTTCGGTTTGAGAAAATGGACCAGTATGATTCGCCAGCAGGCGTATGACAGAGCACTGGAAGAAACCGCGCTGGAAAAACAGCGTTTCTTGCAGCGGCTGGATCACGAACTCAAGAACCCCCTGACGGCCATGCAGATCGCACTGGCCAACCTCGAAGACACCACCGACCTCGAAGCACGCCGCGAAATCCGTGCAGGCATGCGCGGCCAGATACTGCGCCTCAGCCATCTCATCAGCGATCTGCGCAAGCTGGCCAGCCTGGGCAAAAGCGCGATCGAGCGTATCCCCGTCGATGTTGGCGAACTGCTCGCTGAGGTGATGCTCGTCTTCCGCGATGGCGAGCTCGCAAACCGGCGGCGCTTCATCAGCGATTACAATGCCGCCGCGCTGCCGTCACTGGTCGGTGACCGCGATCTGCTACAGCTCGCAATCTACAATCTGATGGATAACGCCTGCAAGTTCACCCATGATGGCGACGCAATCACCCTGCGCGCCACGGTGGAAGATGAGCAGCTCGTCATCACTGTCAGCGATTCGGGGCGCGGCATCCCAACTGAGGATATCGCCCACGTCTGGGAGGACCTCTACCGCAGTCCGGATGTACAGGGCATCCCCGGCAGCGGCGTCGGGCTGGCGATGGTTAAGGGCATCGTGGAGCAGCACGACGGCAGCGTGATGATCGACAGCGAGTTCGGCCAGGGAACGACGGTTACGCTGACGCTGCCCATCTGAGCGTGTCAGCCGTGGATGCAATCAGGCGACGGCACCCACCTGCTCGATGCCATCGCCTTCATTGGGTGGGGGGACACCACGAAGAAAATGCGTGATGAATTCGTGGTGATTAGCACTCGTCCCAGAGTGCTTCGCCGTTCAACAGGCGGCGGAGCTGGTCGCTGAAGCAGCCCGGATCGAGCGGCTTTGCCAGCATCCCATTAAAGCCGAGGCTGCGCGTGGTCGATTTCTCATTCGTGTTAACCGTATAGGCGACGATCGGCACGTTGAGATGATATTGATGGCGCAGCAAATCATACACCTGATAGCCATCCATGCCAGGAAGATCGAGATCAAGGAAGACGACGTTGACGGCATCGACATCACTGGGGCTAAGGTCGGTCGGGCGGCTGACGGCGGTGTAACTAACGTCTTCGCGCCGCAGCATATGGGCCAGGACTTCAATGCTGTCCAGGTCATTTTCGATAATCAAGGCATGGATGCCCATTGCTAATCTCCTTCAAACCAGACTTCTTCACCGTTAACAATGCGTGCTATCTGACCGGGGAACCGGTCGAAATCAATGGGCTTACTGATGAAGCCAGAAAACCCCTTGCGACGTGCAATCGGCACTGTTTCCGCGGGATCGCTGGCCGAGACGGCCACCACCGGCGTATCCTTGAAGTCGTCAATCTCGCGGATGCTATCCGCCACGTCGAAGCCGCTCACACCGTTGGGCAGCATCAGGTCCATGATGATGGCATCCACCGGGGCGAAGGCCTGCAACTTAGCGATAGTATCCGTGCCGTAGCGCTCGATGGCGGTACGGGCACCGTAGCGTTCCAGCAACATCTGCTCGATGGCGCGATTGGACAGGTTGTCTTCTACGATGAATATGCGCTTCTTCTCCAGCAACTGCATGATGTTCTCCGTGTCTCTATCCCAATCTGATAGCGTGTGATGTTTTCTTGCGCGTTACATGGCGGCGCTCAGGCGCTGACGACCATGTCCTGTTCTTCCTTGAGCACGACCAGCGCTTCTGAGCGGATCGGCAGGCTGACGATGAAAGTCGCGCCCTGGCCCAATTCGCTCTCCATCGTCAGGCTACCGCCATGTATTTCCGCCAGGCGGCGCGAAATCGGCAGGCCCAGGCCCGTTCCCGTCCCCTGCATCAGGCCCGCCTGCGTCTGACGGAACGTCTCGAAGATCAGCTCATGATCCTCGCTGGCGATACCTGGCCCCGTATCCACAACCGAGAATACCAGGTTGTCGCCGTCACGCTTCAGCGACAGCTTGACCTGACCCTCATCGGTGAACTTACAGGCATTCGATACCAGATTCAGCATAATCTGACGAACACGACGGCGATCAGCGAGGATGAACGGCAGGTCAGGGTCAACGTAGGTAACCACCTTGACCGGCTTATCCGTCAGCATGGAGCGCGCCACATCGGTTACTGCGCTGAATTCCTTCTGCAGGTCGACGTTATCTTCGAGGAAGAGCTTGAGCTGGTTGGCTTCGATTTTGGAGATATCAAGCAGATCGTTAATCAGGCTCAGCAGATGTTTGCCGTTATCGTTTACCTTCCCCAGCGTCTCGACCTGCTGCGTGTTGACATCACCCAGCATGCCCTCACTCACAAAGCGCGAGAAGTTCAGAATCGCGTTCAGCGGCGTGCGCAACTCATGCGACATGTTCGCCAAAAACTGACTTTTGAGCTTATTGGCCGCTTCCGCCTGGACGCGGGCTTCATCGAGCGCCCTGTTCGTCTGTTCCAGGTTGACGTTCTGTGAGGCCAGTTGCAGACGCTGCCGGTTGATGAAGGCAGTACTGCGGTCGAGATAGAAGAAGAACACAATCAACGCGATGCTGACGATGCCCATCGTCACCTGACTGACGGTGTAGCTGGCGCGGCTGGTCGCGATGAACTCGTCCGCCTTGTAGGACAACACATAGCCGACGTGCTGATCCTGCACATTGTTGACCGCCATGAACGTCACATTGTAGTTCTCGTCGTTTGCGTTGACGTAGGCCGTGAATGATTCACCCGTATTGAGGCGAGCGACAGTCGCATCATCGAGCGCCGCATTGATCGCCTCAATGGTCGCCCAGGGCATATCTTCGTCAGCGTAGGATTCAACCACTGCGCGGTCATAGGCATAGGCTTCGCTGATGTCGCTGATGACGTAGTTGCTCTGTTCATCCTCGAAGACTTTCGCGTCCACCTCTTCGGATTTGAGGATGAAGGTCGTGCCGCCTTCCAGCGATTCGTTCAGATCGACCTGCACCGCCGTAAAAGATACGCTCGTCTCTACGCTGCCGACGTGGGTGCCCTCATAAAACAGCGGGAACAGATAACGGAAACCGTTGTAGATTCGTCCCTCTTCAAAACCGACCATCGGCACCAGGTCACGGTTCGTCACCATGATCGTATAGCGCACATCGGTCAGATCATCGCCGTAGCGATTCGGCCGGTGGAAGCGCAGGAAGCTGGTGTTATCCGGCAGATGGAAGTGCAACTGCCGCAGATTCAGTTCGGAGAGTTCTTCATAAGAATCAATCAGCAGGTTATAAAGCTGATCGCGGGCGACGTTTTGCTCCGCCTCAAGCGGGCTGTTGGCCTCAGCCATCAGCGACAGCACCTCCGGCTGATCGACCACCTCACTAAAGATGATCTGCGCGGAGCGCTGGTAGCCTTCAAGAACCTGCGTGTACGCGACTTCCAGGTTGCTGATCTGTGCGCCGAGGTGCTGTTCCTCAAGCTGCTTCTGCGAGGCCTGGAAGTAACTGAGCACGACATAAGCAATAATCAGCACGATCGGAACCAGTAGCAGCGGCCGGAGCCGCAGCAGCGATGATGCGACCCCATCTGCATTGGCAGGTCGCGCCTCTTCAGGGCGTGATTTAGGATGTTGATCTGTGACGACTGGTGTAGATGCTTTCTGCGCAATCTGCATAGTGTTTCACCCCCAAGGTGCGACGAGTATCCCTCTCGCACGCCTGACTCATGGCGTTATCCCGCCATCGAACTCTGACGAAAGGCTTTACCCCTGCTTCGACGGTGCGTCGTGCACTTTCAAACCATTGATGTTCGTTAAGTATGGACTTGTGCCTTTACGATAAAACAATTATTTATTCCGAAGCCTTAAGAAATGTTCGTGTTTGCAAAGCGAAACACGCAAAGGCACAGCGCACGTCCGCAGGAACTGTGATGCAGTGAAACAGAAACTATGAGGGATACGACGCAGAGGTGATTCAGATCAGGTACGGCAGCCTGGTTTACTTGACGCCGCTCGACGCGAAGCTCTCGATGAAGCGCCGCTGAAACAGCATAAACAGCAGCACCAACGGCAGCACCACAATCAGGGTACCTGCCATAAGCTGACCATACAGCGCGCCGGATTCCGTCGCCTGGAACAGTTTGTTCAGGCCGACGGTCAGCGGGCGCACCTCTTCTGTGCGCGTGACGATGAACGGCCATAAGAACTCGTTCCAGCGCGCACTGATCGATACAAGCGCGAAGGCGATATATGTCGGGATCGACAGCGGCACGTAGACGCGCCACAGTATCTGTACCAGATTGGCTCCGTCAATGCGGGCGGCTTCTTCCAGATCAAGCGGCACCTCGCGGAAGGTCTGACGCATCAGCAGCACGCCAAAGGCCGATCCCCAGTAGGGCATCATCAGCGCCCACTGCGTATCATCCAGGCCGAACGAACGCACCGTCTGGAAGTTCTGGACGATCAGTACGCCAGTGGGGATCATCAACTGCAACAGCACCAGGAACAGCAGCACATTACGCCCGGCGAACTTCATCCGTGCGAAGGCGTACCCCGCCAGCGTGATCGTCACAGCCTGCACAGCGAGCGTCCCCAGAGCGACGAAGACGCTGTTGAAAAAGTGAATCTCCCACGGGGCGACTGCCCAGGCCGCCGCGAAGTTATCCAGGGTGATATGGCTGCCAAAGAAGATATTGCCGTTGGTAATGGCATCCGCACGAGGCCGAAAGGCCATCAGGATGGCGAAGATCAGCGGCAGCAGCCAGAACAGCGCCAGCGCGACCGTCGCCACATCCGCCACGACGCTCCATACATTGCGCGGGCGCGCTGGCACCTCATGCTCACTGATGAAGTGGGTTTGTGTCATCTCAGTCATCGTCCTGGCCTCGCCCCTCAAAGAAGAGGAAGTTACTCACGGTGAAGATCAGCAGCAAGCCCACCAGTATCACCGTCATCGCGTTGATATAGCCCAGCGCATCGCGCGAGCCGACGTTCTGGAAGATGAAGTACAGCAGCAGATTACCGCGATCCGCCGGCAGCCCCTGCCCGAGTGCCTGCAACTGTTCCACCGTCTGAAACGCAAACGTCGACGAAACGATGATCAGGAACAGCGTCGTCCGGCGCAGCAGCGGCAGCGTGATCAGAAACAACTGCTGAAAGTACCCCGCGCCGTCCAGCTCAGCGGCTTCGTAGATATCGCGCGGGATGCCCTGCAACCCGGCCAGATAGAAAATCATATAGTATCCGGCCTGCTTCCAGATGTTGAGGATCGTCACCGATAGCAGCACCATGTTCGGGTCCTTGAGCCAATCCGGGGCGGGCAGGCTGAGGCTGCGCAGCACCGTATTGATCAGGCCGATTTCGTTCGCATACAGGAACGCCCAGATATTGGCCGCACCAATCAGCGGCAGCAGCGCCGGATAGAACACGCCAAAGCGCCAGATGCCCAGCCCGGCAATCCGCCGATTGAGCAGCAGCGCCATCGCCAGCGCAATCGGCAGGCTGAAGCCAACCGTCGCAAACGTGAATATGAGCGTATTGCTCAGCACACGCCCGAAGCGCGCCCCCAGAAAGTGCGTGTTGTCGAACAGATCAACGTAGTTCTGCAGGCCAACGTACATCTGCTCGGGCCGGTTGAGCATCTGCGCACGCCCCGGTGGAATGAATTCCATCGTGCTGTAGATCACCGTCTGTATCGACGGCCAGATGGTAAACAGAAACACCAGCAGGAATGTCGGCGCAACGAGCAGGTAGGGCATGATGCGTGCCAGCAGGGGCCGACGCAGAGCGCGTTGGCGCGGAGCAATCATCGGCTGAGGCGCTGTCAGATCCATAGGGGGTTGTTCCTGTCACTGAGTGCAAAACGGGGGAACACTGGCACAGTGCTCCCCCGCTGCCGTCTTCAGATGAGGGATTTAGCGGTAATCAGCCAGGATGCTGTCGATCTGAGCCTGAGCTTCTGCCAGTGTGTCAGCAGCCTGATCAAGCGACACTTCGCCGGAGATTATGCGGCTCAACTGCGTGTTGATGATGTTCTGCAGATCGATGGTACGGAAAGCCGAGAACTCCATCGTGGAGACCGCCAGATGATCGCGGGCGATGCCATACTGCGGGAACTCTTCGACCAGGCTCGCCAGCGGGTCAACTTCCCAGGCGCTCTGGAACGCGGCGATATAGCCGGTGATCGCGCCCCAGTCGGACTGAATCTCTGGCGTGCTCAGGAAGCGGATCCACTCCCAGGCGGCCTGGAGTTCAGCATCGCTCTTGGTGCCATCGTCGAAGATGTATATATTGCCACCACCCGTCGGCGAGCCGTAGCCGGTGCCATCCTCGCCCGCCGGGCCGGAGGGCAGGAAAGCCACACCAACTTCGAAATCGGCATTTTCCAGAATGCTCGTCATGGAGCCGGTGGTGTGGTAGATCATCGCCGCCTGGCCTGCGGTGAAGGCTGTTGGCGTATCGCCCCAGGCGCTGCCGCCCATCGGGCCAACGCCGAAGCCGCCTTCTTCAACGGACATGCCCAGTCGCGTGACGAACTGCACGGCTTCCAGGGCTTCCGGCGTGTTGAGGAAGACGCTGGTCGGGTCTTCAGCGATCGTCAGCGGCTGGCCATAAGCCGCGGCGAAGCTCTGGAACATCCAGGACGGGAAGACGCCCGCAACCGGCACCAGCAGACCCCAGCGATCTTCGGTGGTCAGCGCCTGCGCCACGGCGATCAGTTCTTCGTTGTTGGTCGGCACGTCCAGGCCGGCTTCCGCCAGCAGGTCGGCATTGTAGAACATGATCGGCGTGCTGCGCTGGAACGGAATGCTCCATACCTCTCCATCCGGGCCGATGCTGTTCGCCAGGAAGGCGGGGAAGATGTCGTCAATATAGGCCTGGCCGTCTTCCATCTGATCGATGAAACGCTGGGCGGGGACGATCGTACCGCCTTCGATGAAGCTCAGCAGGTCAATCGCCAGCATGACGGCCACATCCACCTGAAGTTCCATGCCTTCGGCCAGGATGGTGTCACGGGTCTGATTGTAGCTGCCGGTGTAGACGGGGTTGATGTCGATATTGGGGTTCTGAGCTTCAAATTCAGCGGCATAGCGTTCCATCGCTTCGGCGATGGGGCCATCAACAGCCTGCGGGAAGTAGAAATCAATCACGATCGTATCCTGTGCGCTGGCCGCCCCGATTGACAGAACCAGCATCATCAGGACACCCACCAGCGCGGCGCGCATGTTGCGGATCATATGCTTGTGACTCCCTGGAAATATCAGCCTAACATCATCTGGATTGTACCCAACAACATTATCGCTCTTCAGTGAGTTTGTTAAATGGCAGTTAAATGAATTCTGAGTCATATATAAAATTGTCAAAAGCATGATGCTCAATAAATCTGCCGCCCCGCCTTAACGCAAATCTAAGGCATTTACCTTGTAATTTACGGGCCTAAACGATAAGGTAAGAATTGGGAAGTAAGCTTAACAACTGAAAGTCTCTGCAATACTGCACTGTCTTCCCACAAACACGCGTGCGGAACGGGGTCAAAATTGCCGCACGAGTGACCTGGGTAGGATCCCCGGCGTAAGCCATTTTGTGTTTGCGTATAGTTTCGATATAGGTGCCTTTCTCTCGCCGAACGAGGAATAGCAACTTCAATTTTGCTTTGGGTGTAACCGGTGATGTTGTGTCCTGTTGACACAATGCAACCGATAAACCAATCAAATCAACTTAAAGTACAGGAGTAAATCTATGCGTCGTTTTATCTCTCTTCTGGTGTTGGTCGCACTGGCATTTGGTGCCCTGGGCGCGGTGAGTCTCGCGCAGGATTCCTCAATTCGCGTGGGCTCAAAACAGTTTACAGAGCAAATCGTGCTGGGTCAGATCATCCTGGCTGCGCTGGAAGACGCAGGCTTCGCTGTTGAAGATCGCACCAACCTGGGCAGCACACAGGTTAACCGTGACGCGCTGGTGAATGGTGAGATCGATGTCTACGCCGAGTACACCGGTACCGCGCTGTATAACTACTTTAACGATGTTGAATGGACCGACATTCCCAACGATGCCTACGGCGACCGTGAACTGGGCTATGCGCTGGTCAGTTCTTACGATGCCGCTCTCAACGACCTGATCTGGCTGGAACCAACCCCGGCGAATAACACCTATGCCTTCGCTGTTACCCGTCAGTTCGCCGAAGAAAACGAGATCTTCAGCGCCGTTGACTTCGCCGACTACGTAAACTCCGGCGGCTTCGTTTATATGGCGACCGGTGACGAATTTGCGCAGCGTCCTGATGGCATCCCGGCCTTTGAACAAATGTATGGCTTCGACCTGACCGAAGATCAGTTGCTGATCATCGCGGGTGGTACGCCAGCACAGACGGAACAGGCCCTCAACGAAGGCGCGAATAACGTGAACGTCGCCATGGCCTACGCCACCGACGGCGCGCTGCAGGCCTATGACTTCGTCGTCCTCGAAGATCCGCTGGGCGCGCAGCCCATCTACGCCCCGACCCCGGTCTTCCGTGGCGATGTCATCCGCGCTAATCCGGAAATCGCCGGTATCCTGAACCCGATCTTCCGCGCACTGGATAACGTCACCCTCCAGACGCTCAACGCCCGCGTTGAGGTCGACGGTGAAAATCCGGTTGACGTGGCACGTTCCTGGCTGGCCGAAAACGGCTTCATCGAGGGCTAACCGCTAAGTAATACGCTGAATAATATAAGAGGTGTCCGGTAATGCTATCGGACACCTGGGACCGGACAAACCGCAACAAAGACGGAAGGTCGGATTGCACCCGACCTTCCTGACAGTTTATCCAGGCCAATTATACTCCTAAAGTGTGGGATGAGGAGGTAGTGCCATTAGTAGCAACCGCATAGCCGTTCTGGGAAGCATGATCGCCGGCTTGGGCTTCTTCTTCCTGCCCCTGCTGGAGCTCAAACCTAACCGCCTTGCATCGGGGATCACCATCAACTTATTTGAACTGCAAGGTGACTTTCGTTATATCGCCCTCTTCATTCTGGCGCTGCTGCCCCTGGTCATCGCGTTCACTGCTGACCGGAGCCGGCGGGGCTGGTCGCTGGTCGCAATCGGCAATCTGATCATATTCCTGACGCTGCTGCTGCCCGCGAACGCCGCACAACAACTGCTCATCGGTGCGGAAGCACTCTTTGAGGAAGGCACGCGCATCAGTAACCCGCGTATCTTCACCTCAAGCGCGATCGCTGTGGGCATGTTGGGGGGCTACATCATCTTATTTGGCGGCCTGCGCGATCTCGTCGCGGAGAAGGTTGGCACGTGGCAACGCCTGTTTGCGAGCATGCTCGGCCTGCTGCTGCTGGTCATCATCCTCCTGAATGGCAGCCTCGACATTTACTCGATCCTGGTGGAGTTCTCGCAGCGCGGTGAGACGCTGGGCCAGCGCTTCATCGAGCATTTCGTCTTCGTGGCTGTATCGCTGGCTGCGGGCCTCGTTATTGGCATTGCCCTGGGTCTGTGGGCCGCCCGCGATACGCGCATGGAAGACTTCATTCTGTATGCTGTCGGCATCATTCAGACAGTCCCCAGTCTGGCGCTGTTCGGCGTGCTGCTGGTGCCGCTGGCCCGCCTCGGCGACCAGCCTTTCCTGAGTGTGGCGCAGTTCTTCGTGATCAGCCTGATCGTTGGCGGTGGCATCTTCTTCGCTGTGACGCGCTTTATCCGACGCCTGCCGAGCAGTCTGCAGACACCTGCCCTTGTCACGGCTCTGATCGCCCTGCTGATCCCGCTCAGTCTGTTCGGCATACTCGTGATCACCTTCGGCTTCCGCGCTGTGTTGAACGTCTTCCTCGATTCAACCCTTGCGCAGCCGCTGATGTTAGTCATCTTCGGCTTCATCCTGGTGCCTGTCCTGATGTGGGTCGACCGCCGCATTGATCAGGTCCGTCGGGTCCGCTGGGTGGCTTACGCTCGCTACGTGACGCTGGCGCTCTCCAGCCTGGGCCTGATTGTCCTGCTCATGGATGGCGCAGCGCAGGTGATCGCTGGCAAACAGCTCGACGCGCTGACCGTCCGTGACCTGGGCGTTTCCGGCATCGGCACGGCACCGGCCATCATCGCGCTGACGCTGTACTCGCTGCTGCCGCTGGTACGCAACACTTACGCGGGCCTGCGTAACGTCGATCCGGCCATCATCGATTCCGGGCGCGGCATGGGCATGACCCCCGCGCAGATCTTCTTCCAGATCGAACTGCCGCTGGCCTTCCCGGTCATTATGGCGGGCGTGCGCAACGCGGGCATCTCGCTGGTGGGGATCGCCGCCGTCGCCTCGATCATCGGCGCCGGGGCGCTTGGCGATTTCATCCTGCTGGGCGTCAATACGACCTCGGTCGATCTGATCCTGCTGGGGGCCATCCCGGCGATTATCCTGGCCGTACTGCTGGATGCGCTCCTGCAAATCCTGGAAGGTCTGTTCACATCGCCCGGCATTCGCCGCGAGGCCCAGTAGCCCGGCATTAACCTGGAGAAGTCTCAGGCATGATTGAATTCAAGAACGTCATCAAACAGTATCCGAACGGTTTCCGTGCTGTGGACGACCTCAACCTGACCGTCCACGAAGGCGAAATCTGCGTGCTGATCGGGCCTTCTGGCTGCGGCAAAACGACCTCGATGCGCATGATCAATCGCCTCATCAGCGTGACCAGCGGCGAAATCCTCATCGACGGCCAGCCCAATACGCAGATCCCTGCCGAAGAGCTTCGCCGGCAGATCGGTTATGCCATTCAGCAGATCGGTCTGCTGCCGCACATGACCGTCGCCGATAACATCGGCATCGTCCCGCGCCTGTTGAACTGGGAAGAGAGCCGCATCCGCCGCCGCGTGGATGAACTGCTGGAACTCGTCGGCCTGGAACCGGATATCAGCCGCGACAAATTCCCACGGCAGCTCTCCGGCGGCCAGCAGCAGCGCGTCGGCGTTGCGCGCGCCCTGGGGGCAGATCCCCCAATCATGCTGATGGACGAGCCTTTCGGCGCGGTCGATCCGATCACGCGTGAAGTGCTCCAGGCGGAGTTTTTGCAAATTCAGGAGCGTGTCAGCAAGACGATCATCTTCGTGACCCACGACATCGACGAGGCCATCAAGATGGGCGACCGCATCGCCATCATGCGCGATGGGCGTCTGGTGCAGTACGACACGCCGGATACCATCCTCGCGCACCCCGTCAACCGCTTCGTCCGCGATTTCGTCGGCACCGACCGCACCCTGAAGCGGCTCGGGCTGGTCCGCATCCGCAACCTGATGCAGACCACACCACCCGCCTGCACATTTGATAGCACCATAGACGAAGTCAGGGACTGCTTCAAAGAATACGGCACGCGCTCGATCTTCGTGGTGGATAAGGACGACGGCACGCTCAAGGGCTGGGTGGACCGTGAAGAGATGGACAACCAGACAAGCAAATCTCTGCTCGATGCCATGTACGAAGCGCACTATACCGATATCGCCGTCCGCGATGACGCCACCGCCCGCGAAGCGCTCAGCGCGATGGTCGCACGTGGCTTTCGCATTACGCCCGTCGTCGACCGACGCGGCAAGCTGGTCGGCACGATCACGCTCAAGACCCTGCAGGACCTGGCCTCTTATGATCCGGAAGCGATGCCAGGTCAGGGAGGTGTCGTCTAATGCCCGACGATAAGGTCAAACGCACCACCGCACCAGCAAAACCAGCGCACCAGTTCCCCTGGGCGGCGCTCATCTGGGTGATGATCGCGACAGCGCTTGCGCTCATCAGCACGCAGGTCATCACGCTGAGCGACGAAGAACGCTTCGAGGCTGACTTCGCCCTGACGAGCGAATCTATCGCCGAGAATGCCGTTCGCGTGGACATCGTCGACGGCACGTTTGAGTACAACGTCGCGCCAGAAGTCCCGACGCTCGTCGAGACGGGCACCTTCGGCCCGGAGACGGATCACCCGGTGGCCTCGCGGCTTTTCGGTAATGTGCCCGACCTGACCGAAGTAACCATCACAGACCAGACGATCACCCTGGTCTACGACAGCGACGCCGAAACTGACATCATGCTGCGGCGCGCACAGCGCCCGGTCGTCAACGCGGTGGTCAACGCCAGCAGCACGATCACCAGCGCCATCGACCCTGACGCAGAGAAGACGCTCGTCTTTACAACATCCGACCCAGGATGGGAATACGGGCGCTACGTCCCGACGCTGATCCCCGAAGGCGAGCAGGAAGTCTACAACAGCCGCGCCGAAGGTGAAAACGGCTCAGAGCTGGCGCAGTTCCTCTATGATCGCATCAACTCTCTGGAAGAGCTGACGATCAACCCGGACAGCCTGGTCGTCACCTACCGACCCGGTGCGGTGGAAGCGCAGCTCGTCAACCGCCTGGAAGAAGCGCTGAGCGACTTCCACCCGCGCGCCTCGCTCATGGTTGACCTGTGGGTCTTCGGCCTGAGCCTTAGCTCTGAGCGCGTGCTGCGCATCACGCCCGTGGATACAGGCATCGCGTTGTATATCTTCGCCCTCGTGTTCGCCGGGATCGAAGTGCTGATGTTCGTCTACTTCCGCACGCGGGATGATAAGCTCGTGCGGCCGCTGGTGCGCGTCGCCGGGATCTTCCTGCTGTTTTGGTCGCTGTACGGACATGAGCCATTGTGGGATTACCTGCTGGCGCAGATCTTCCCGACCAGTCGCCAGCTCGTGCATCCCAACGCGACCGTCATCGAATTCACCGCGCAGCACCTTGAGCTGGTCATCGTCTCATCGCTGATAACGATCCCTGCCGGGCTGCTGTTCGGCATTCTGGTCACCCGCGATAACTTCCGCGAAATGCTGCCGCTGGTTAACAATCTGGTCAACAGCGGCCAGACGGTACCGACGATCGCCATCGTCGCGTTTATGGCCCCGATCATCGGCTTTGGCTTCTGGCCAGCGATCATCGCTCTGGTCGCGTATGGTCTGCTGCCAGTCGTCCGCAATACCATCGCCGGGCTGGAAGCCGTGGACGCTTTCGTCATTGATTCCGCACGCGGCATGGGCATGACGCCATCGCAGATCCTTTTCCGCATCGAGCTGCCCATCGCCAGCAGCATCATCATGGCGGGCATCCGCACCAGCATGGTGATCAACGTCGGCACAGCGACGCTGGGTGCCTTCGTCGGCTCCGGCGGTCTGGGGACGCCCATCGCCAGCGGTCTGGCAATGACGGTAGATGCCTTCATCCTGCTGGGCGCGATCCCGGCGGCGCTGCTCGCCATCCTGATCGACTACATCCTCGGCCGGATCGAATTCGTTGTGACGCCCAGGGGCCTGCAGATCGCTGACTAAACCCTGCCCAAATCCAGGAGCAATCACACTATGTGTGGCATACTCGGTACACACGGAACAAACAAGGACGACGACGAGGCACTTGATCTGAGCGTGCTCAGCCATCGTGGGCCCGACCACGCCGACATGGTGCAGGTCAACACGGTGCGACTGGGCCACACGCGCCTCGCCATCGTGGACGTCGCGCACGGTCAGCAGCCGCTGACCTCGCCGGATGGTCGTTACTGGCTCATCAGCAACGGCGAAATCTACAACCATCAGGCACTGCGTCAGCAGTTCCCGGATTACCCTTTCCAGACGAACAGCGACAGCGAGATCATCCTGCCGCTGTACGAGCACTACGGCACCCGCGCTGTCGAACACCTGGACGGGATGTTCGCTTTCGCCCTGTATGATAAACAGACGGACGCGCTTTACATGGCGCGCGATCCGCTGGGCATCAAGCCGCTGTATTATGGCTGGCGCAATGGCAGGCTTCACTTCGCCTCAGAGATTAAAGCGCTGCAGCGCGTGGTCGAATCTTTGCATGAGTTTCAGCCGGGCCACTGGTACCAGGACGGCCATTTCGTCCGCTACTACGACCTGCCGGCCCGCGTCAGCCAGCAGCCGACCACGCCGTCGCCCACGCCCAGCCTGCAGGATATCCGCCGCACGTTGGAGCGCGCCGTCGAGAAGCGCCTCATGTCGGAAGTGCCGCTCGGCGTCTACCTCAGCGGCGGCCTGGATAGCACCATTATCGCCGCCATCGTCGCGCAGCGGCGGCCCGGTGTGCACTCCTTCGCTGTGGGCATTAGCGGCAGCAGCGACCTGGAAAACGCACGTGTGGCGGCGCAGGCGCTCGGCACGCAGCATCACGAATACATCTACACCGTCGAGGAGATGCTGCAGGCACTGCCAGAGGTCATCTACCATCTGGAGTCCTTCGACCCGCTGCTCGTGCGCAGCGCCATCCCGAACTACTTCCTCGCTCGTATGACGCGTCAGTACGTGACCGTCGTCCTGACGGGTGAGGGCGCAGACGAACTCTATGCAGGCTATCACTATCTCAAACAGTTCGATGATGAATATGCCCTGCGTGCGGAACTGGTCGCACTGACGACAACGCTCTACAACTGCAATTTGCAGCGCTGCGACCGCATGACCATGGCCCACAGCATCGAAGCGCGCGTGCCTTTCCTCGATACTGAGTTCATCGACCTCTCGATGCGCGTGCCTGAACGCTACAAAATCGAGCCGGGCACCGACGTCGAGAAGTGGGCGCTGCGCCGGGCGTTTAGTGACATTCTGCCGGCCAACGTCGCCTGGCGGCGTAAGGAGCAGTTCTCTCAGGGAACCGGATCGGCGAATATTCTCGCCCAGCTCGCCGAGGAGCAGATCAGCGACGCCGAATACGCCTCACGCACCGCGCAGATCAGGCAGGAGACCGGCATCACCATCACCTCAAAGGAGATGCTGCTCTACTACAATGAGTTCGCCCGCTTCTTCACGGATCAGGCCGCGTCGCTGGTCAATCTGTGGGTCGGCAAGAACGTGCATTAGGCACACCGGACGGAGCGGGAATAACCCGCTCCTGAATCCGCTTTCTCCAAAACGAATCAAGCATTTTGGAGAGCGTCAGATATGATTTCCCGGGTTTCGTCCGCGAGTCTGAGAGAAAACTGCTTTAGTGCATATACCGGCAGTTCCATGCGGAATCCATTCTCTCGTGGCTTCCCGTTGCTCAGTTCGCTGAAGGCTATTGTGTGAATTTGTGTAATTGATTGTGAATATCCCTGCGGCAGCAAGGTGAAATTGTAGTGCGTGACTGTATTCCGCATTGAACGTATCAGTTGCCGAATCGTCATGCTTTCAGGGTCAGTTATCAGTTCGTTGTGATTGCTGTAACCTGCGCAACGGATGAAATGCGGCTTGATATTCCATTCCTTGCCATTTTCGCCGATTGTTTGATCAGTAAGCCACCCTTGCATGTAGCTACAGTATGGCTCACGTGTTGCAACCTGCTGTGGTACCACCAGCAAACCTATCAGACAGTTGATGAGCAGGGTCACTTCATATTGCTCGTCACCCGGTAGGGTACGCTTGTACTTATCATACTGCCCGATAATTTGTTTTGTGCGATCAATAAAATCGAGTACAGGATGTGTATAGTTCACTTGCTACTCCTGGTGCTCACGCCCCAACCAGGCCGGGGGACTCCACATCCGTAAAGACGCGCAAAAACTGAATGAAACGGTATACATCCGCGAAGTTGCTAGCCACCCCCAGGCTGACGCGCACCGCGCCGGTCACGGTGACGCCCGTGCGTGCTGTCAGCGCGGTGACGTATCGCTCATAGGTGACCGGGGCCGCCGCCGCTGAGCAGTGCTGTACATCCTCAACCGTCAGCCGGAATGCGTTCTCGCCCGCGCCCGGATTGCAGAAACACCCCGTCCGCAGTGAAATATTCGCCTCACTCGCCAGCGTTTCGATCAGGCGCACGTCGAACATCTGCCCGTGTGTATCCAGCAGATTAAAAGCGATCGTCGCGCCGCGCTGCGCCGTATCTGCCGGGCCGTACAGCATCACCAGCGGCTGACCGTTGCTGTGCCGCGCCGCCGACATCGCATCCAGCAGATAGCCCGTCAGCGCCATCACCCGCGCATGTATCGCCTCAACGCCGACTTCCGCCAGATGGCGCAGGCCGATTTCCACAGCCGGGATGCCCAGATAGTTGACCGTCCCATCCTCGAAGGCGGCCTCGTCCCCGGCGCGGAAGAAGGTCGGCGTCAGCGTGGAGACGATCTCGACCGTCCCCCCGGCGAACCAGGGCCGCCGTAGTTTATCCAGCATCGGACGCCGCACGATCAGCGCGCCGATCCCGGTCGGATAGCCGAACATCTTATAGAACGACAGCGGCACGAAATCCGGCTTCCAGCGCCCCAGATCGAGCTGGTTGGTCGGCACGTAGGCGGCACAATCCAGCAGCACGTCCCAGCCCTGCGCGTGCGCCGCTTCGATCCAGTTCAGATCATGCTGCACACCGCTGAAATTGCTCTGCGCCGGAAACGCAAAAAGGTTGTTGCCGTCAGGGATCGCCCCTGCCAGATGCTGCCGCAGCGCGTCAGCGTCGATGCGCAGGTCGGGCAGGGTAATCGGCGCGTAGGTGAACGGCGCACCGTGATACTGCGCGTACTCGCGGATGCCATTAACGGAATTGTGGTTGTCAAAAGTCAGTAAATATTGGCCGTTCTGTTCAAAAGGATAACTTTCCCCCACCAGTTTGAGCGCGCCGCTGGCATTCGTCGTAAAGATGACGATATATTCGTTCGGATCCGCATTGAAATAGTCGTGGACGAACTCGCGGGCCGCATCGACTAACGCGGTGCTGGCCAGCGAAGTCGGGTTGACGGAGTGGGGATTGCCATAAATACCTGTAGCGAGCTGCTGCATATGCTGGTCGAGCAGAGACTGGGCGTACAGCCCGCCCCCGGTGTAATCCAGATACGCATGGCCTTCAGTATCCAGGCGACCGTACTCACGCCGCCGCAGATCATCAAGCTGCGCTGTCCCCTCGTAATCAGGATAACATCGCCGAAACGCGTCTTCCGCCTGCGCACGCTGATCAGCATCATCGTGCAGCGCACGCTGCAGCCGCTCGCTCAGGCCAGCTTCATCCGTGATGACTTGTGAACGCATCAGAGCCTCTCCGAAAGTAGTTCGATCAAGCGATATGCTGCCTAGGAGTTATGTCTCCAGTACCATTTCTTCCCTGATCCCTCCTCAACTGCTTTGTCTGTTTCATCCGGGGCCAGGTCCTTCTCCCACTGGCTTGTAATGCGCCTGAGGGACGGAAGCACCTGCACGGCCTGGTCATGCGGCATAAATTCCGTCACATACGTGACAAGTGCGTCCTGCATCGCCTTAGATGGCACGTTGCGTATCATGTAGGCGGCCGCGTCATGTCGTTGAATAACCCGATTAAGCATTTCCGCCAGTTCTCGATAGATTTGCCACTGTACATGCGGGACCCGGTCAGCGAGGCGATCAATATCCAGGTTCAGCGAATTGCGGATGATCAATAGGTTCTTATCGATCTCGGACATGTTAGCCTCCATTTGGTACATAATAGATACTACATACCGTAAGGCAGTTTATGCGCTGATAGACTGGGCAGTCCCTGAGTGCTACGTCAGATCCGCAGATATCGGGTTGTTGAGGCTGCCCTGAGTTCAACGGCGAGCAACCTTACATCTATAGTATAACCGAAATCTGTATAAGACTCGTTGGTTTGAGTCCTCACAGCGCGTCTAACAATCAGAACTTATCGTACCGTGCAAGCCTTGAGAGGAACAATCAGATCATGCAATCGCAACGCCTCAGAATCGCTGCCGTCACCGACGACGGCCAGACCATCAGCCGCCACTTTGGCCGGGCGAAGTACTACCTCATCACCACCGTTGAAAACGATCAGATCGTCGCTCGCGAACAGCTCGAAAAACCGCGTCACCAGCACGAGCACCACCACGGCCACGATCATGATCATGACCACGACACCGGGCAGGTGCAGTTTTACGAGCACGCGCCCGATCACATCGAAGCGCCCGACAGACACGGCGGCATGTTCGACCTGCTGCACGGCTGCGATGTGCTGCTGGCGGGTGGGATGGGCCACAGCGCGCACCAGCGCCTGACCCGTATCGGTGTGCGCCCCATCATCACCGACATCGCCGCAATTGAGGCTGCCGTGCAGGCCGTGATCGACGGCAGTATTGAAGATCACCCGGAAAAGCTGCACTGAACGCAAAAATCAGCAGACCAGAGCGTTTAACTGGCAGCACGATCAATAAGCATGGGTTATAATGCCGGATATGATGTCTTAAACTTCATATAACATAGGATTGTGACATGTACTTAGACTTGGAAATCGTAGACTTTCATGTCCACTTTCCGACCCGTTTACCCTGGTTTGCCGGGATGGCCCCCGACCCACGCCAGGAGTACCTGGAGCGGCGCGGCGAGCGACGCGCGAAAATCGCCCGCGAGCAGGCCGCAGCCTACAGTAAGCAGTGGCGCCTCACCTGGGGCTATGATCCGCCGGAACAAAACCCACCCGATGACGAAACACAGGCCGACCGCTGGGCCGCTGAAATCGAGCGCTATGGCCTGCGCGCCGTTGGCTTCGTCACGGGCGGCGGCAATGATAATCTCGCTAAGGTGATCAAGCGCTACCCGGATAAATTCATCGGCTTCGCCCATCACTATCCCTTTGGCGAAGAAGCCGCCGACGAACTGCACCGCAGCGTGAAGGAACTCGGCTTTAAGGCCTATAAACTGCTGGCCCCCATGCTCGATAAACCCATCGAAGACAAATCCGCATATCCCGTCTGGGAAGCCTGCGCCGAGCACAACATCCCGGTGCTGATCCACTTCGGCATTCAGGGTGGCGGCGGCGGCATCGCCTGGCACGAGAACATCAACCCGCTCAAGCTGCACAACGTCGCCAAGGACTTCCCTGATGTGACGTTCGTTATCCCACACTTCGGCTGCGCCTGGATCCGCGAGACGCTGCAGTTGTGCTGGGCCTGTGCCAACGTCGTCATTGATACCTCAGGCTCCAACCAGTGGGTCCGCTGGGTGGATGGCGACTGGACGACCAAGCGCCTGTTCCGCAAATACATCGAGACCATCGGTGCCGAGCGCATCATCTTCGGGACGGATAGCAGCTACTTCCCGCGTGGCTTCGCCATCCGCTATCTCGAAGACCAGATCCGCGACTGCCGCGAACTGGGCCTGACCCACGAGCAGTTGCAGCTCATCTTTGGGGGGAACGCTGCCCGGCTGTTCAAGATCGACCTGCACGGTTGATCGACGCAGCCAACAGCTTAATCATCGTCCGGGTATGGTTGAGGAGGGCTGGTCTACTTAAATATGATGACGCACTTCTTCGTTGAACCGCTCGCAGTCTGTTCGTAAGTCGTTGTCACAATAGTCGTTTTGCCTATTTTGAGGAGCAGTTCCATGTCTAAATCACGTTTTCTGTTTTTCTTCCTGGCCCTGACGCTTGTGCTCTCACTTGGTCTGACCGTCGCGGCCCAGGACGACGTTATCGAAATCGAATACTGGCAGTATAACTTCGAGTCTCGCGTCAACGCGATGAACACGCTCATTGAACAGTTCGAAGCGGAAAATCCGGATATCCGCATCATCCACAACAGCGACATCGCCTACGACAACTTCCGCGATGAGCTGGCCGCCTCTGCCCCCGCAGGCGTCGGCCCCGACGTGGTGAGCCTGTTCTACGGCTGGATCCCGGCCTTCGTCGATGCCGGCTATCTGGCCCCGCTGCCAGAAGAAGCCTTCCCGGCGGAATGGATCGAATCGTACTTCTCGCCGATGGTCGCCCAGTCCGAGTTTGAGGGCCAGTACTGGGCCATCCCGACAGCCGTGCGTACGCTGGCGCTGTTCTGGAACAAGGACCTGTTCGAAGCCGCCGGCCTCGATCCGGAATCCCCACCGACCACCCTGGAAGAATTCGTTGAGATGGCCAAGCAGTTGACCGTCTACGATGGCAACGGCACCGACATCCTCAACATCACCAGTGAGGGCTTCGCCCCGCAACTGACCGGTCAGGCGCACCACTGGTTCCGCGAGGTGCTGCTGCGCCAGTACGGCGGCGTGCCTTACTCAGAAGATAACCGCACCGTCCTGTGGAACAGCGAAGAAGGCTGCGAAGCGTTCCGCTATCTGGCCGAATTCGAAACGCTCCACAAGACCGGCAGCAACGATCTCTTCACCGATGCGACCCAGGCCTTCGTCAATGGCCAGGCCGCGCTGCATATCGACGGCTCGTTCCGTCTCGGCACCATCGCCAACAACAACCCGGACCTGAACTTCGGCGTCACTGAACTGCCCGTCGGCCCGAATGGCGAACGCCACACCTTCGGCTCTTACTGGACGCACGGCATCACCCGCCGCGCTGCCGCTGACCCGGCCCGTATGGAAGCCGCGACGCGCTTCCTGCAGTTCATCACCAGCGCTGAAGCAGGCCGTCTGTGGGTCCAGGAAGTCGGCGAACTGCCGGCCCAGCTCGAAGCCGCCAGTGACGAGACCCTGCTGTCTGATCCCACCCTGGGTGCCTTCGCCGCTGGTCTGCCCTATGCCCACGCGACCTTCTTCGTCGACGAGACACAGCAGCGCCAGCACCTCATCGACGCCTTCGACCTGGTCCGTCTGGCGGGCGTGGATGTCTGCGACGCGCTGAACGAAGCCGCCGCACTGGAACAGGAGCTGCTCGACGACTTCTGGGAAGGCCGTTAGTCCTCCATAGTCAGCATGTGACGGCTGTCGCCACCAGGGGCAGCCGTCACCCGTTAGCGACCACAACAGGTCAGTCCTGCGGGTGATATCAACGTCGCCCCCAGGCTGACACTATCGGTTGAACCCGGTTATCATCCCGCGTGTGACCCCATCAGTCACACGCTGTCATGTTCTACCTTATGTCGTTGTGCAGCATACGGCCCATCTGAACCTGTATGATACGCTTGCACGTCCCTGCTGAGTTCTATCCGGCCACTAGCGCTGAGGGTGAAACGCTATGAGACGACTGTCACTGGCGAAGCGAAAGATCATCTGGGCGTATATCTTCTTAGCGATCCCGATTGTTTTCTTTCTCTATATTCGTCTTTATCCCACGTTCTCTGCCTTCCAGATGAGTCTGTACGATTACAACCCACTGGCGGTGGATCAGGAATTTGTCGGCCTCGAGAATTACGAAAAGATGGCCGAAGAGATGAGCAAGCCGCGGTCTGTGACGCGAGCGGCGTTCGTCAACACAGCGACCTACGTCATCCTGGGTGTCCCCATCCAGTTGCTGACGGCGCTCGCCATCGCTCTGATGCTGAACGAAATCCGCTTTATGAGTTCGCTCTACAGGCTGTTGTTCTTCCTGCCCTTTGTCACCTCAACGATCGCAATTGCCTGGGTATTCCGCATGTTGTATCAGCCTCAGTTTGGCTTCATCAACGTGATCCTGCAGGCCTTCTCACTGCCGCAGCAGCCCTTCCTGAAAAGCCCGGATCAGGCGCTGCCGTCCATCCTGGCGATGGTCATCTGGCAGGGGCTGGGCTTCGCCGTGATCATCTTCCTGGCTGGCCTCAAGCAGATACCGCGCGTCTATTACGAAGCCGCCGAGGTTGACGGGGCGAGCCGCTGGCACACCTTCCGCTTCATCACGCTGCCGCTGCTCAACCCGGCGATCATCTATCTGATAGTCCTGCAGACGATCTCCTTCCTGCGCATGTTCGCCCCGGTGCTGGCGATGACAACCCAGGGCGACGGCGGCCCACTCAATTCGACGACGACGGTCGTGCTGCGCGTCTACCGCGAAGCCTTCCAGCGCCTCGATATGGGCTATGCCGCCTCGCTGACGGTGGTGCTGTTCGTGATCATCCTGGGCATCACCATCGTCCAGTTGAGCATCACCAGCCGGCTCGTCAAAACCTGAGCCATACAGCCGTCAACCTGTGCCGACCGAGTGATACCCACCGAGAAGTAGATGGGCCTGTCTTATGACCACAACGCTTAACCGCAAGAGCCTTTTCGCCAGTGCAGAACCCGCTCGCGGCCGTCGCGGCGACTGGCGCTACAAGTTCTTCTCCTATGCGCTGCTGACCCTCATCGGGCTGACGATGATCATCCCCTTCCTGTGGATGCTCTCGACTTCGTTTAAGCCGCCGACGGAGATCACGCGACCGAACTTCTTCCCGCTCATGCCGACCATCGACAACTATGAGCATGTCCTGGTGAATACCGCGCTGCCACGCTGGTATCTGAACTCGTTGATCGTAGCCATCATCAGCACGGTCAGCGTCGCCTTCTTCGATACGCTGGCGGGCTACGTCTTCGCCAAGTACCAGTTCCCCGGTAAGCGGATTATCTTCATCCTGTTCCTCAGTTCGCTGATGGTGCCGACGGAGATGCTCATCATCCCCTGGTATATCATGTCCGTCGATCCGATCATCGGCGGTACGTGGGTCGATACCTACTGGGGCATTGCCTTCCCCGGCGTGATTACCGCCGCCGGCATTTTCCTCATGCGACAATTCATGCAGGGTGTCCCCGACGAACTGCTCGACGCAGGCCGTATCGACGGCGTCAGCGAGTTCGGCCTGTTCTGGCGCATCGCCGTCCCGTTGAGCCTGCCCGCTATCGGCGCGCTGTGTATCTTCAACTTCCTGGGTAACTGGAACGCCTTCATCTGGCCGCTGATCGTGACGTCGTCGCAGGATATGATGACGCTGCCCGTCGGCATCCAGTTCTTCTCGTCAGAGGCTGCCTCCGACTGGCACCTGATCATGACCGGGGCGTCGCTCTCGGTGGTGCCGCTGCTGATTATCGTCATCTTCTTCCAGCGCTACATCATCGAAGGCGTCGCGCTGACCGGTCTGAAAGGCTAGAGCATGGCGGAGGCCACGAAGACGTTTCCACATCCGCTGTACGAGAAATACGTACTGCGGCCCTTCTTCAAAGATGCCGAGCAGTACTACTATGCGCCGATGCTGGCCGCCAACCGCGCTCATGTCGTCATGCTGCACCATTCCGGCATCATCACTACGGAGAATGCCCGCGCCCTGCTGACCGCGCTCGACACCATCGCCGAAGAGGGATTGGCCGGGCTGGGCTACGAAGCCGGGGTCGAAGACCTCTTCTTCACGATCGAGCGCCGCCTGATCGCCCTGGCTGGCCCGACGTATGGCGGTAACCTGCAGCTCGCCCGCAGCCGTAATGACCTGGGCTACGCCCTGACACGGCTGGCACTGCGCGATCTGCTGCTGAGGGCAGCACAGCACCTGATCGACCTGCGCGTCGCGCTGCTCGATTTCGCCCGGCAGCACCTCACGACGCTGATGCCCGGCTACACGCACACACAGCCCGCTCAGCCGACCACAATGGCGCATTACATCGCGGGGATGCTGGCCGGCCTCGACCGCGATTTTGCCAGGATGCAGGCTGCGCATTACACCAACAACATGAGTCCACTGGGTGCCGCCGCCCTGACCGGCACCGGCTTCCCCATAAACCGCGAACTCAGTGCGAAGCTGCTGGCCTTTGATGAGGTCATGCTCAGCACTTATGACAGTATCGGTGCTTCCGATAACCTGACGGAAGCCGCCGCCAGCCTGACCAGCCTGGGCATCAATCTGTCGCGCTTCACCCATGATATGCTCGTCTGGGCGCGCCAGGAGTCAGGGGCGATCCGCATTGATGACAGCTTCATCCAGATCAGTTCGATCATGCCGCAAAAGCGCAACCCGGTCGTGCTGGAACACCTGCGCGCCCGGATCAGCCGTATGCTCGCCCAGGCTAACGGCGTCGTCATACAGTGCCACAACATCCCCTTTGGCGATACTCAGGATATCGAGGACGAGATCTTCCCGATGCTGTTTGGCAGCGTGGAGACAGCCATTGAAATCCTCGACCTGTACGCCGCCGTCATGCAGACGCTGCACGTCAACGCCGACCACCTGCGCGATCGCGCCGCTGCTGGCTTCACCACGGTGACGGAACTGGCAGATACCCTCGTCAGACACGCCGAACTGCCGTTCCGGCAGGCGCACAGCATCGTCTCCGCGATGGTGACGATTGCACTTCGGCAGCAGCTCTCACCTGCCGACCTGACGCCGGAACTGCTGGCGCAGGCTTCCGAGCAGGCGATTGGTAGCCGCGTGACGCTCTCTGCTGAAGCGCTGGCGAAGGCCCTCGACCCGGCGGCGTTCGTCGCCCTGCGCAGGGGCCTGGGCGGTGCCGCGCCGGAATCAACCGCAGATGTCCTGGACCAGCAGGCCGAGGGCCTCAGCCTCGATCAGAGCTGGCTGAAGGGCGTCTACACCCAACTGGAAGACGCCAACACACATCTGCGCGCTGAAATAGACCGTATCCTCACGGGAGCCTGACATGAGCCAAGCCACCCCCGCTGAAATCCTCATCGTCGGTGCCGGTATTTTCGGCGTCACAGCAGCGCTGGAACTCAGACGGCGCGGCCATGACGTCCTCGTCATCGACCCCGGCCCCATCCCGCACCCGCTGGCCGCCTCGACAGACATCAGCAAAGTCGTCCGTATGGAGTACGGCACTGATGAACAGTACATGGCGATGGTCGAGCAGTCGCTGCCCGGCTGGCACAAGTGGAACGAGGAACTGGGCGAAACGCTCTATCATGAGACGGGCGTCACGATGTTCGCCCGCGAGCCGATGGCCCCGGGCAGCTACGAGCACGATAGTTATCAGACGCTGCTCAAGCGCGGCCACCAACCGGAGCGCCTCAACGCGGATGAGATCGCCCGACGCTTCCCGGCCTGGAAGCCAGGCACCTACGTGGATGGCTTCTACCATGCGCAGGGCGGCTTTGTGGAGAGTGGCCGGCTGGTGGCGGCACTGGTCCGCGCCGGTGAGCAGGAGGGCGTGCGCTACGCCCCCGGCCAGACAGCGCAGTCGCTCATCAGCATGGGCGATGCTGTGTCCGGCGTCAGCACGCGAGAGGGCGCGACCTTCAACGCAGATCATGTGCTGATCGCCGCTGGCGCCTGGACGCACATCCTGCTGCCGGAACTCGCGCCGTTCATAAGGCCGACCGGGCATCCCGTCTTCCACCTCAAACCATCCAATCCGCTGCGCTTCATGCCGCCGCACTTCGCCACTTTCACCGCCGATGTAGCGCGCACGGGCTGGTATGGCTTCCCGTTCCACCCACGCGAGCAGGTCATCAAAATCGCCAATCACGGGGTTGGCCAGCAGCTCCATCCCGAGAACGATGCCCGCGTCCTCACTGAGCAGGATGAGCAGCACCTGCGCGCCATGCTGGTCGATACCTTCCCCGATCTGGTCGATGCGCCAATTGTCTACACGCGGCGCTGCCTTTACTGCGATACACTCGACGAGCACCTGTGGATCGATCAGCACCCGCAGCGCAGCGGCCTCAGCGTCGCCTCTGGTGGCAGTGGCCACGCCATGAAGTTTGGCCCCGTACTTGGCCCACTGGTCGCCGATGCCATCGAAAACCAGGAAAATCCCTGGCTGGCGCGTTTCCGCTGGCGGCACCTCGATGACGATACGCAGGGCGTCGAAGCCGCCCGCTACCACGGCTGAGCCACCCCGCCGCTATCCCGCAAAAGCAAACAGGGCTACCATCCGATAGCCCTGCGCTGTTTCACCTCAGGGGTTATCGCCCCTGGCTTGTGATCTTAGTCCATCTCGTCCGGCTGCATGGGACCGGTCACGACCATGTCGTTGACGCGGATTGGTGTATCAGCACCTTCCACCTGACCGAACTCATACACGCCCACTTCGCCGGTATCCACATGCAGCATGGGATACAGCGTCTCGGTGATACCGTCCGCGCTGAGTTCAACGCTGACGTCTTCATTCAGGCCGGGGACCAGCGGCGCATAGCCGAGCACCGCGCCGGGGCTGCCGTCATCATCCGCATGAATGACCAGCCAGCCCTGCGTATCGATCAGCGCCGCGTCAACGGTCACCGTGGCACCTGAGATCATACCGCTGTAGGTGATGGACGGGGCCGCATCGATCGGGAAGGTCAGGACGGAGCCGTCTATCATGACCGGGCTATCCGCGCCTTCTACCTGACCGAATTCATACGTGCCTTCTTCGCCGGTATCCACGTGCAGCATGGGATACAGGACCGGCGTCACGTTTTCGGCGTCCACATCAACGCTGACGTCAACGTTCAGGCCATCATCGACCGCCGCAAACCCGATCACCGGGCCAGGGCTGCCGCCGCCATCCGCATGGATGACCAGCCAGCCGGGACCATCGCTCACAACCGATTCAGCAACGACCGTATCGGTCACGATCTGATCCGGCACGCGCATCGAGGGGCTGCCAGTTTCAATCGGGAAAGTCGCAACCCTGCCATCGACGACGACCGGGCCATCCGCGCCTTCTACCTGACCGAACTCATACACGCCCTCTTCGCCCGTATCCACATGCAGCATGGGATACAGCACACCGGTGATATCGCCTTCCAGATCGACGGCGACATCGAAGTTACCGCCCTCAGCAATCTGGGCGAAGCCCAGCACCGGCCCGGGCTGACCACCACCATCCGCATGGACGACGATGAAGCCGTTCTCGCTGGCGACGACGGCGTCAATGGTGACGGTGTCGTTTTCCAGCAGCTGATCATAAGCGCGCACCAGCTCTACATTAAATGGCACGTTCACGACCACATCGTCGACGCGCACCGGGACATCCGCGCCTTCTACCTGACCAAACTCATACACGCCCACTTCGCCGGTATCCACATGCAGCATAGCGTGCAGCGTCGGCGTGGCCTGACGCGGGTCAATATCAACGGCGACGCCCTGGCTGGCACCGTCGTTGATCTGACGGTAGCCAATCACCGGGCCGGGTGCACCGTCGCTATCCGCATGGATGACGATAAAGCCGGGGCCATCGCTCCAGATTTCATCGACGACGACTTCTCCATCCAGCGAAAGCTGATCGGATACTGTGACCGAGGGGGTCATCGTCATGTCCTGCGCGGACACTGTCACGGCGAAGGCCGCCAGCATCAACACAGCGAGGATAAATACAGAACGGTAAAAGCGCATTTCCATACTCCATCTCCAGTCCTCATAAAACGGCGAAATCGTGTCCGCCTGCTTATAACTACGGGGAGATGGCCGCGCTTAGATGTGCAAAATGCGCATTTTGATGCGTTTATGGTGCAGAACTTAGCGTTTATTCATATAGTGTGCGACCGCAGCCACGTGCAGGTCAGGCTTCAGTCTCGTCAGAAGGAAAAGCCCGTCGCCACCATTTTGTCAGCGTCAGCGGCCTTGTCCTGGATTATAGCCCGGACGCCCCCTTCTCGATGCCTGGACGTCGCACACCCGGACGTCTCTTGACAAGTTCGATAAATCCGCAGGCAGCGCGAAACAGGTCATAAGAGATCATAAGGAACAGCGGCGGTGGTTGCGCCTCCAAAATGGCACATTCTTACCCGTGGGGGAATTGACAGCGCAATACTTTCGTTTATAATTTTGGTGTCAGTGTGAGTGGACCATGAGGACATCATGTCTACTCACGAAGCCACACCCGAAGACCAAGAAGAGGGGCGTATGTTGCGCTCAGCAGTACCACATGAACCACCTGAATTGGTTTGGATGCGTGTCGGTACGAAGTCTAAGGGCAAGACCGAGCACACATCATAAGTCACAATTCAGGAGCAATTACAATGTCAGAACGTGTACAGGGTACCGTCAAGTGGTTCAACAGCGAAAAAGGCTACGGCTTCATTACCCAGGCCGGCGGCCCAGACCTGTTCGTGCACTACAGTGCCATCCAGGGCAACGGCTTCCGTACTCTGAATGAAGGCGACCGCGTCGAGTTCGAAATCACTGACGGCAAGAAGGGCAAGCAGGCCAGCTCAGTCGTAGTACTGGGCCGCTAAGCTGCCATAAGCTTAACTCAAATAAGACAACAAGGCCCCCCTCGGGGGCTTTTTTTATCCCTTCACCGTCATGCCTGATGCCCAGTCGATGCCAAAGCATGGCCGACCTCATGCCATCACAGCACCAGGTGCCATATGCAGAAATAATCAGGACATACCTCATAGGTGGACCAGTCACCACAACGACGGCCATTCGTGTATACTGATGCAAGATAGTGTACACACGCATTATCGATGAATCCGGGATCAACAATCACCCATGAGCCTGTGCCCATGACGAAAAACGACCACCATGAATGGGTTAGTCTGAAACAAGCCGCGGACATCCTCGGGGTACACCCGGCGACGGTCCGCAACTGGGCAGACGGTGGCAAATTACCCTTCCGACGCACGCCCGGCGGCCATCGCCGCTTCAGCAAGGATGACCTGCTGCGCTATGCCCAGACACAGGGCGAACTGCAACCCGTCGAAGTCCAGGTCATCATTCAGAGTGCGCTCGGACGCGCCCGTATGCACATCAACGAGGGCGAGATGTCCCAGGCACCCTGGTACACCGGCATGACCGAAGTCGCGCGCGCCCACATGCGCGATCAGGGACGGCGCGTGCTGGAAGCAATCCGCGCCTACCTGGGCGCTGGTGCCCCCGACGAAATGCTCTCCGACGCGATCCGCATCGGCAAGGATTATGCGCGCATCCTCAGCGATGACGGCATGACTCTGCCTCAGGCGATGCGCGGCTACTTCTACTTCAGCGATTTCGTTATCGACGCGATCCTCACCTGGTCGGAGCTGTCGCAGCCGCGCAGTTCTACCGAGTGGATCAACCTGCTGCGACAGGTGAACGCCTTCACCCATACCATGCTGCTATCGATTGTGGAGTACTACGAGGAAGATTAGCGCGTGGTCAATGCTGCCTGGGTTGCGCTGAGCGTGCAGCAGCACATCGGCGCGAAGACCCTGCAAGCCCTGCTGACGCGCTTCGGCAGCGCGCAGGCGGTGCTCGCCGCCGACGAGGCTTCACTGCGCCAGGTGCCCGGCATCGGCCCGAAGATCGCCGCCACCATCCAGCAGATCAACCTTGAGGCTTTTCGGCGTGCCCTGGATACCTGGCAGCGGGCCGGGGTGCGCATCATCCCCTGGGACGATCCCCTTTACCCCCACCAACTACAGATTCTGAATGATCCGCCACCGGTGCTGTTCATCCGTGGACAGTGGCCGCTGCCCGCACACATCACCGCCGGCAGGCTGCCCGTGGGGATTGTTGGCACGCGCCAGCCCTCACCCGCCGCCCATGATGCCGCCTATGACCTGGGCGCACAACTGGCAGCCAACGGGCACGCCGTCGTCAGCGGGCTGGCCTATGGCATTGACGCTGCCGCGCATCATGGTGCGCTGAGTACCACCGGTGGCATTACGCTGGCAGTGCTCGGCAGCGGCGTCCTGCGACCGTACCCGGCCGCCCATCATGCTCTGGCAGAGCAGATCATGACGCATGGCGCGCTGATCGCGGAGTGCGCGCCAGATGCCAACGCCAACGCCCCGCGACTGGTCGCCCGCAATCGTCTGATCGCCGGATTAGTCGGCGCGTTGTTCGTCATGGAGACGGATGAAAACGGCGGGGCTATGTACGCCGCACGATGGGCCACAGACTGCGGAACTGCCGTCTATACGCTCGATCTACCGGCGACGGGTAACCAGCGCCTGATTGCCGAAGGCGCACAGCCGCTAAAGCTGGCGGAGATAGGCACGTTTAATCTGCCGTCGGCTGGTCCTTGAAACGCCCGCTTACGTTGGCGGCGTCACTCGACGAGATGCTGACGGAACGCCAGCGCGACCGCTTCTACGCGATTAGCGACGTCCAGTTTGGAGAGAATACTGCTGACGTGGAACTGTACGGTCGAGTTGCTGATGAACAGGTTCTGTGCGATCTCCTGGTTGGTCAGTCCCTCGGCCATCAGGCCAAGCACTTCGCGTTCGCGCACTGTAAGGCCGTCGCCAGGGGCTTCGCCGGCGATCTGCGCGATCCGTACCAGCGCCTGCGCCGCTTCCGGCGCGAGGACGGTATGCCCGGCGTAAGTCTCGCGGATGGCATCGGCCAGTTCGTCAGCGCCAACAGTCTTGAGCAGGTAACTCATAGCCCCGGCTTCGATGGCCTGTTTCACCAGCCGATCATCCGGGAAGCTCGTCAGCGCGATGACGCGCGTCGGCGTGCAGTTGGCTGCGATCACCCGCGTTGCGCAAACGCCATCCATCTGCGGCATGAGCAGATCCATCAGGATGACATCTGGATGTTCAGTTTCACAGATGTCGACAGCTTCTGTCCCGTCCGCGGCTTCGCCGATGACGTCCAGATCTTCGAAACTATGGAGAATTGCTGACAGGCCGCTTCGTACGACACAGTGGTCGTCAGCAACCACAACCCGTATGGGCCTGGCTGTGACCATGATGCGCCCTTTCGAATGAAACGCGTGCGTTGTATCGCTTACTCGCTGGAGCAGCCCGCGTGGGATCGCGTCGGCCGGAGTAACAGGCACACTCCTTAACTTCCAGGGTAAGCCAACCCGATCTGTATTTCATCTGCCGTCTGTAACCTAAGCCTGTACAAAAGCTCACCAATAACGAGCTGAGTATGAAATCCAGATGAGAACTTGAGAGCACACCCGCCACGACCCAGGCCTTCATATCGTAAAGGTGCTTTACACAAGATGCCGCGCACGTGCGCACCTCAGGACGAAGGCGCTCTACCCTGCGCGGGCGTTATCACTTGTGTTATAGTTTAGATAGTCATTGCAACGCGACCCGCAAGAATTGGCAGGAGAACGACTCATGAGCAAACGTAAACGTCCCGCGCCGGGGGGCATGCCTGGGGGTATGCAGGGCGGCGGCATGGGCGGCATGATGGCCCAGCTCCAGAAGATGCAGCAGGACATGGCCGAAGCCCAGGAAGCCCTGGAAAAAGAGACTGTCGAAGTCTCTGTCGGCGGTGGCGCCCTGACGGTCGTCATCACCGGGCACCAGCGCGTGCAGTCCATCCAGATCAACCCGGATATCATCGACTTCGAGGACGATGAATGGATGACAGACCTGCAGGACCTGCTCGTCTCGGCGATGAATCAGGCGATCGAACAGAGCCAGACCATGGCCGCAGAACGCATGGAAAAAGTCACGGGTGGGCTTAACGGTATGCTGCCCGGTGGCCTGGGCGGTATGCTCGGCTAGGTGCCGCGCCACGGATTGCGCATGACAGGGCGGGCGCTTGTCCCGCCCCGACAAACACACAGACGTCTCCACAGCATCCCACAACTGATACGATTTACGAGGCAGCAAATGGGTCAGATTGTTAGCCTGGTCAGGCGGCCTGTGGGCACCCCCGCTCAACCAGCAGATCACTTCAACCGTGTGCCCCTGAAATCAACGCAGCTCATCGCCGGCTATGGCATCGAAGGCGATGCGAAAGGCGGGCATCCCAAGCGACAGCTCAACATCATGAGTGCAGAGATACTGCAAACGCTGGCCGCTGAGGGCTTCATGACCGATCCGGGTCGTATGGGCGAGCAGATCATCGTCAGCGGCATTGATATCGATGCGCTGCCGTCGGGTACACGTCTGCGTCTGGGCAGTGCAGCCCTGGTCGAAGTCATCGAGCCGCGCACCGGCTGCGATCGCTTCGAGGCCATTCAGAAGAAATCGCGGCACGACGCAGACGGCCGTATGGGCGTCATCGCGCGCGTGCTGGAAAGCGGCCCGATCCAGGTTGGCGATCCGGTCGCGCTGGTATCGCAGACGCAGCCCACCTCCGCTGAGTGAGCGCTGCCACGATCCATTACATTCGGTCAACAGGATTACGAAAGAAACATCCCTATGAGCAGCGCCATGCCTGAGCCGATCAACCGGCTGATTGAAGCGTTCTCGCGGTTACCGGGTGTCGGTCCGAAAACGGCGGCCCGCCTGACCTATCATCTGCTGCGCGACCCTGACGACACGGCGCTGCTGCTGGCCGATGCGCTGCGCGACCTCAAAGAGAAGACGGCCTTCTGCTCGCGCTGCTTCAACATCACCACGCCAGAAGCCGATCCGTGTGCCATCTGCAGCGATGCGCGCCGAGATCAGGGGTTGGTAGCCGTGGTCGAGGAGCCGCTCGACGCGCAGGCCCTGGAGCGCACCGCCAGCTATCGTGGGCTGTACCACGTGCTGCATGGGGCCATCTCGCCGGTGAACGGCATCGGCCCCGACGATCTCAAGATCGCCGACCTGCAGCGCCGCGTACAGGATGAGCCGATCACAGAGGTCATCATCGCCACCAACCCCGGCCTCGAAGGCGACGCCACCGCCATGTATATTCAGCGTGCGCTGACCGGTACCGGCGTCCGTGTGACGCGGCTGGCGCGTGGTCTGCCGATGGGCGGCGATCTTGAATATGTAGACAGCGTCACACTCATGCGTGCGCTGGAAGGTCGCAGCGAATTAGGATAGCGATCAGGGCAGCGTAAAGCGGCGTTTCAGAAGTGTGTTATGGCAGGGGCCGGTTTCATCCGGCCCCTTTGCATGTCTGTTATTAGAAGACCATCTTCGCCAGTTTGAGTATGCCCTGGCTCCAGGGGACGCGGTGGCTGACGCCGGTCTGATTCTCGAAGTTGTGCAGGTTATCGAGATACCACTGATAATTGCGGATCAGTGCCTCTTTGTTGCTGAAGCGCGGCTTATAACCCAACACGCGTTCGGCCTTCTCAATGCTGACGAATGAATCCTTGTTGGCCGTCTCATAGACCCACTTGTACAGCGGGCTGATGCCGAGCTTCTCCAGGAAGCGCAGCGTCCAGATGGCGGGGCCTGCCGGCAGCCCGATGATGCGCCGCCCGAACCCGGCGTAATCCAGCACCGCCTGATAGTCCTCACGGAAAGTAGTGAAGACCTTCGCGCCGATGTTGAACGTATCATTGACGATGTCCGGGTCGAGTGTGGCCGTCAGGTATATGGAGTCGCACAGGTCTTCCACGTCGAGGAGCTGGTAGGCGTTGTTGCCGTTCCCCAGCACCGGGAAGTGCTTGCCATCCTTGGCCCAGTCATACAGCAGGGCGAACACGCCCAGGCGTTCCGGCCCGATGAAGGACTTTGGCCGGATGACCGGCACACACATGCGATCGCGGTAGGCGATGCAGATATTCTCAGCTTCGATTTTGGCGATGCCATACGGGCCGACACCATCTAGTTTGTCGTCCTCGAAGATCGGATGATGATCGGGGATGCCGTAGACAGCCGTGCTGCTGATATGGATGAAGCGCTCAACGCCGTGGGCGTGGGCGCTCTCGATGACGTTACGCGTACCGTCAATATCGGTGCTGAAGATCTCTTCTGGCTTGTAGAGAGGCAGGGCCGCCGCCGTATGCACGACGATATTCACGCCCTCCATCGCCTGATCAACCTGGGCGCGATCGCGGATGTCACCCTGAATCTCCACGATCTGATCGCGCTCCGGATAATCAAAAGGTGCGATGTCCAGTGAGACGACCTCATGGCCGTGTTTTAGCAGATACCGTACCAGATTAATGCCCAAAAAACCGGCGCCGCCGGTCACAAGATAGCGTGCCATGTCTGCAACTCCGCGCTGCGTTTATCCATCCGTGAGGTGACGCTGGTGCGTGACATCACCAGGGACATCATAGCCGCAGGCGGCAAGACTTGACAATAGCAGATTGACGGCTTATCAGGCGGACAAATGTAAGGCTTAGCGCGATTCTGACGACTGGCGGCGCTCTTCGCGCTCGACCAGATCGCGCAGGCACAGGGGACACAGGCAGCGGCTGGCGCCTTCGCCCGGTTGGGCCAGGTTAGGCAGATTGGGTACCTGAAAACACCAGCATTCGCCTTCACCGACGGCGATGCCGCAGGTAAACGCAATTCCACAGCGCGGGCATACCTGCTGGTTGCTGATGCTCAGGGGTTTCATTTCGGACATAGACATTAGTTTAGATGAGAGGAGATAGCGGGTCAAGGTAGTGACGGGGAAATCGGTGGGTAGAGTCAGCGTCATGACTTTGCGCAATAATCGCGATGAGCTGGGCCACAAAGTCATGACGCAGGCGAAGGCGGCGCTAGCCGCCCGTTCTGAGCGCGATACAGGCATCCATCGCCGCTTGGGTGACGTTGCCCTCTGCCGCTAACTCAATGGAACAAGCAACACTGTCAAAGGTATTGGCTAGCTGATCCCCGAACAATGCAACGATGACGATAACCACCAACGCCACCAGTACGAGGATAAGCGCGTATTCAACCAAACCCTGACCTTGTTCCTGGTACTTTGGTGTTTGGTCTTCCAGCATAGATAAGGCCTATCTCATGATGAGACAAAAACTATGACTTTAGGATTGTAGCATTACATAAGGTAGCATAAGCGTTAGATTTTGTATGAAATCAAGAACAATTGAAGATTAAGAAGATAGAATAAATCACTTATTGCATACCAGTGATATGAGGAAGTTGGAAGTAGATGATCCTACACACTGCGCAGTACTGTGTAATCAGGCAGCGGGGAAACGCAGCAGCGTGATCTGCTTACGCAGACGTTCGATCTCCTGTTCCACGAAGAAGGCACAGCCAGCGATCATACTCACCAGTTCGGATTGAGCAGGTGTCAGCGGCCCGTGCATAGCCGCCCCCATCGCCGACGCGCCGCAGTGGACGGAAATCAGGCTCTCGCGCAGGGTCGTCAGCCATTGTCTGGATTGTGGCTGGGGGTTCAGCAGCGCCTCGCAGGCGACCAGCAGCGCCCGACGCATCAGGCGGGCATTTTGCAACTGATCCTCGTTGAGCGGATCCGATGCAACCAGCAACTGTTCCAGATAGAGGGTCAGATTCTCGATATGGAATTCCAGTTCTGTGATCTGCTGTGTCATAGGCTTTCCCCAGATGTTGACGCTTGTGAGCTATCACGCGGAAGACTGGCGTCAGATTACTTTATACTTCTTTAGTGTAATTTCACAACAGGATGGGTCAAGCCTGAAATCATGAGAAAGTGTTGAGATATAACAACACTTTACGCGCAGATTATGAACGTAATGTCTGAGGGATGACAGCCGGCGCGCACGCAGGGCGCACGCAGGGCGCACGCAGGGCGCACGCGGCGTCAGTCTTCGCGCAGGGCGGCAATCTCGCGGGTGCGCAGGAAAATTTCAACGACGAGGAACAGTATCGCGATGAAGATCGCCAGCGGCACCGTCAGCGCGCGCGGGATCTGCAGCCATGCACAGGCGACCGCGAACAGGCCCACCCACACACTCTGTCGCACAATGACACCGCCTGTTGGCACCTCTGAGTGCGCAGGCGTCAGCAGTACGTTGAAGTAGCGCACGAAAGGAATCGCCGTCCCGGTGACTGCAATCATCAGCAGGAGGAAAAACAGCCACAGCTCCCCACCGATACGCGGCAGCGTCGTCGTGACGAGCTGATACAGCCCCACCCAGCCGATGAGCATCATCAGCACGGATGCGATCAGCAGGCCGTTGTGATCGGCCGGGCGGCTGCTGTACTCCACCAGATCGGCGGCAGGCTGGCGGCTGTCCCTGCGCTGGCCCTGCTGCTGACGCGGCTGCGAACGCGGCTGCGAGCGCTGTTGTCGTTGTCGAGCTTGCGGATTGTCTGCCATAATAGCTGATTATAGCAGAAGCCACACGAGCCGCGCACACTGCATGATCGCTTTTTTGCTCCGCCCAACCCTGTTCCTGCTGCTGATGCTGACGGCCGCACTCGGCATCAGCGAGGCCATCCACATCGAGCAGCCCCGGCCCGCACTGGCCCTGCGCGATCACGGCTTCGACGACTGTGCGCTGCCCTGCTGGGCGAACATCCGGCCCGGCTTCACCCGGGAGGAAGGTGCGCGTTCCCTGCTGCCGACACATCTGCCGGGCTTCCAGCGTGCGAGCAGCAGCAGCCGCACCAACTTCAGCTTCGCCTTCGAAGCGGCAGGGCGCACGTACTACGGCAGCCTGCGCCTGAGCAACAACCGCGTCAATCGCATCAACCTGCAGGCGGATTTTCCGTTATGGTTCTGGCTGGATGAACTGGGCAAACCTGACTGCGCGCTGATTCAGCCGGTCGCCAGTCAGGCGGCGCAGGTCATGCTGCTCATCTGGGAGCTTGAGGACTGGGGGATCGCCACGCTGCTATCGGAAGCGCCGCGTGTCGCTCTGGCTGATCTGAACACGACAACGCGCGAAATGCTCATTTCCGACGAGTTGCGCTGTGATATGCCCGGCGCGCAGCCCTGGCGCGGCAGCGCCCCCTTCTGGGCGTATCTGGGGCAAACCGACGGCCCGACCACACCTTAGCCTGTCTGCGCACGGCATCGACGCGAAAGAGGTCAACCAAAACAGGGGCGAGGAAAATCCCCGCCCCTGCCACGTTGCAACGATCTGAAACTAGCTCGCCTCTGCCCTGATCTTCTCGTAGACCTCGGTCGTCTCGCGGGAGGGCGCGACGCCAACTGTCTGCTTGAGGTGATCTGACAGCAACTGATATTGGGCGAGTGCGTCCTGATGACGTCCCAGCCGCCAGTAGATCTCCATCACCTGACGGTGGATGTCTTCGCGGTTGGGCATCTCCTTCAGGGCGCGGACGTAGTGGCCGAGGGCAGGTTCGTAATCCTCGCGGCGGACATACCAGCGGCCCATACCGATGAGGGCATCGGCATACAGCAGGCGCAGCTTCTCACGGCGATCGCGGACCCAATCCATGTCATAGTCCTGCAGATAAGGGAAGCGATACAGCGAGATTGCGCGGCGCAAAGCTGCCGCCTGTTCTTCTTCATCCATGGTCGTATTGGCGAGTTCGACAGCTTCTTCAAATTCAGCGACGTCATAATGCCGGATGAGCTTATCGCCAGGGACGTAGAAGCCCGCGCTGTAATTCGTCAACTCGTAGTTGCCGCCCTCCAGCACATTGAGGCTCAAACGTTCGGTGATTTTGCGCTTGGTCACATGGAAGACGTTGGTCGCCTCTTTGCGAGAGAGGTTCGGCCAGAAGTTCTGGAAGATTTCGTTACGGGTGACCAGATCGTTATCGACAAAATAGTAGAAGAGCTGGCGCGGCAAGGCCCCATCCCATGTTTCTACGATCTTACCGTTAACAAAGACATGCCCTCGTCCAAAAGCATACACTTCGAGCTGAGGACGCAGGTCTTGCGTCTCCTGCGGCTCCAGGTAGACGTCATTGCCGCGTTCTTCCGTGCCGAAAACATCAACCTGGTGATTCTCAATGAAATACTGGAACGGCTCAAGGGCGACCCGGCGCGCATTGAACGCCAGCTTCACCGGTCCGCTGACAGTCGTGCCCAGACCATACATGAAACTGACAAAATCATGGTCCTGGGACAGATGATCCAGTTCATCAATATACAGGATGAGGGGCTGCTCATTACGCTTGAGATCAGCGGCAAAGTTGTTCAGCATTTCCGCGATCATCTTGCCGTTATCTTCAGCAGAATCGCGCAGAATGGGTTGAGATCTCTTTGCACTACCGTTTCCTGAGGCAATGTACGCCTGAATATCTGCCAGCAATGAGGGCAACCAGGCGCGCAGTGCTGTACCCATCTCACCTGAAGTATAGGGCACGCGATGATAAATCAGGCGGCCTTTTTCCATGCTCAGCAGTTTCGAGAGATACAGATTCCGTTGCTGTGAACGCGGATAGAAGATCAGGATTTTGTTTTCCTTGACGCGCTCTGCGAATGGGGGCGCTTCGACGAATGCTGTGTTGTCTGTATTCATGGGGGGGTGCCTTTACTCTCTTACGCGTATATCTGTAGTCGTTGTCAGTTCCTGAAATTTCATGTACCTGCACAGCCGCCTAGCGACGGCGATAGCGTCAGGCATGACGGACAGGTCGGTCGTACTAAGCAATAATTTACAATAATATCTCACAGCTAAGAATTCCTATATCGGGTACGGTTTCGCACTCTTAACACCCATAAAATAAAGGGATAAGCCAGCTATCCCTCACGGATACCATAGCAACAAACCATTCCCTCGCTTCGCCGATGGAAACCTTCGCTACGGTGATTTGCCAGGCCCGATGGCTTACGAATTGATTCCCCCTACATGGGTCAAGGCTAAAGGTGTTATTCGGTTGTCTAATGTGCCGTATAATTGTCTGTTATCTTCTGCTTATCGGCCTCAATGAAGACTTTTAATTTGTTTTAGCGCTTGCACTTTTTCCTGTACAGTAAGCATATAATACATTGTGCAATAAATTCAAATGGAAAACTGTAGGAAAACATTAAAAAACCAAAAGTGTACCTGATCGTAGGCAAATTGTAGGTTGTACGGGGGGTTTTTTTACCATACCCGGACGCTTGTCTCTCCTCACAGATCGGAGTTTATCACTGATAAGTCCAATTTGCCAATAATGTCTTTATAACCATTGTAAACCTATTAACACGCACGCGGTCCTGAGCCAGAGCCATGTACAGATTGATAAGGGTCAACAGCGATGTGACTGTTCCCCCGGATCAAGGTAACGCGGGCTGATATTGCCTGAATAGCGGTGGCTACTACGATCAGATACTCCATTAAACAGAACCCGACGCACGCGCCGCGGTGCGCCGGGTGGAGCAGGGAGCCGATTCGTAAAGCGTGGGGGCAGTACGAACCGTATGGGGGTTGCTCACCAATTCACTATCCGGTCACCAGTGACCGGGGAGTTAGTCGTTGTCGACACGCTCCACGCCAAAGGCGATCTTGAGCGTTGTGCGATAAGAAATCACACGGCCGTCCTGGACATCCGCCGACATATGATCGACCTGAATGCCCGAAATATGTTTGACAGTCTTGCGGGCTTCATCGAGGGCGTTATCCGCCGCTTCTTGCCAGCCCTTATCCGACGTGCCGATGATCTCGATCACTTTGGCAATACGTGCCATACGTTCACTCCTCTTAAAAATATGAATACTGGCAAAAACAATAAGTACTTAAGAAAGACAGCGTAAGAACATCATTCCTGTGTATGATAACGTCCAACCGAGGGAGCAGCATCGGCCACCTGACCGATTCGCCCCTGGCCAGGTGGCTCTCGTATTATTCTTCACAATTAGTCCCGGGCTAGGCCTGCTCTGCCGATTGCAGTTGCAGCCACTTCATGATGTCGCTGCGCCGCAGCACGCCGACCAGACGCCGGCCCTCAGCGACGACGGGTAACTGCCGAACGTCCAGCTTCATCAGTTCTGTCAGCGCGTCGGACGCCTCGTCCTGCGGCTTGACCGTCACCAGCTCCTCAACCGGCGTCATGATCTCGCGCACTGACGTGGTATCCCACTGTGCGCGCTCGACAGAACGGATGTCGTTGAGCGTTACAAAGCCGACGATACGCTCGGCTTCTACCACCGGGAACGCGTGATCGTCCATGCGCATCACGTAATCATCGACCAGGTCGCGCACGGTGATATCTGCGGCAACGGTCGGCGGATCGCTGCGCATAATCCGTGACACCGGCACATCGTTCAGCAGATTCTGCACGACAACGCGGCGGTAACTCTGGATGGCAGCGTTATTCAGGAACCAGCCGATGAAGATCAGCCACAGGCCGTTGATAAAGCCCGTCCCGAAGAACGGCACCTGCACACCAAAAAACATGGCCAGCCCGGTGACGATCAACAGGATGGCGATGGCCTGCCCAACCCACGACGCCCAGCGCGTCGCCTTGCGCAGATTATCCGTGAGGCCCCACAGGATCGAGCGAAGAATGCGCCCACCATCCAGCGGGAAGCCAGGAATCATGTTGAAAACGCCCAGCACCACGTTGATCGAGCCGAGCCACACCAGCAGCGTCGTCAATGGGCTGAGCTGGTTGAGCATCTCCGCAGGCTCATTCAGGCTGGCGACCGGGCCGAACGTCGTCCGCGCAATCAGCAGCAGCGCCCCACCAATCACCAGGCTCGTGATCGGGCCAACGATTGTGATCAGGAACTCGGCGCGTGGTGAAGGCGGCTCGCGCTGAATGTTGGAGACGCCACCGAAGAGAAACAGTGTGATGTTCGTGACAGGGACCCCCTGCGCCTGTGCCACCAGCGAATGCGAGATCTCATGTGCGAGCACGGAAACAAAGAACAACACCGCCGCGATCAGCGCCATCAGCCAGGCGAAGCCCAGGCCCCATTCCGGATGAATCTGGTTGAAGCCGGCGCTCAGGTTCCACGCGATGAGGAAGAAAATCAGCAGCAGACTCCAATCGATGCGTATGTTGATGCCGAAAATACGTCCAACATGAAAACCGCTTTGCATCTGTACTCCTTCGCCGCTGTTAAACTGACTTATTTTCGTTGTGTACGGATGAGGCCCTGTATTGACTGTCGATCAATACAGAAACACCCTCAGATTAGAGGTTAACATGCAATCTTAACGATCAGGTCAGTCAGCTTCCTGATTACGTGATGGGCCAGATAACCCGTTCATAAATCAGGCGGAAGTGCGATGACAAATCGGTCAGGTTGCGATTAGGTGAGCGTACAAGCTGCCATACCTGTATCACTGAGTAGAAAACAGGCTATATGTTTGGCGATGGCGAGGATTCAACGATTCCTATCGGCAAAATCACATTGCAGGGGCGTCTGGCTGTACCAGAAGCCGCTCGCGGGATCGTCCTGTTTGCACATGGCACCGGCAGCAGCCGACACAGCCCGCGTAATCGCTTCGTGGCACGCTCCCTGCGCGAATACGGGCTGGCCACACTCCTGTTCGACCTGCTCACTTCCGACGAAGAGACGCTTGATCGGCGCACGCGGGAGCATCGCTTCGATATCGACCTGCTGGCCGAACGTCTGGACAGCGCTGCGAACTGGGCTTTTCAACAGGAAGCCGTCGAGGGTCTTTCTCTGGGCTACTTCGGCGCGAGCACGGGTGCCGCCGCCGCACTGACAGCCGCTGGTAACTATCCACGTCAGGTGGATGCCGTCGTATCGCGCGGGGGACGCCCGGATCTCTCACGCACGGACCTCTCCAAAGTCGACGCGCCCACGCTGCTGATCATCGGCGAGCGTGACAAACCTGTCATCGAGATGAACCAGACCGCATACGACAAGCTGACCGCCGAAAAAGAGATGAAAATCGTCCCGAACGCGACACATCTCTTTGAGGAGCCAGGCGCGCTGGAAGAGGTCGCACGCCTGGCCGGTAATTGGTTCCGCGAGCACTTGCTCAACGGGCGCTGATCTTCACTTTATCAGCCTATCGGCTGCCTGCTGAACCTCAGCCGGATGAGGGCAGGGATCATTCGCAGACGTAAACGCATCAGCTCTCTTGTGCCAATGGTCAGATTGGCGCTCAGGATGAGCGTGCCAGCGCGATCAGGTCATAATCCGGGTCGCGCATATCGTCGGATGTCAGCGGCAGGCGATGCTTCATAATTACATTGAGGGCTGCCATCTCGGCATCACGCCCGATGCCCGCTGCTGCCTGAAGGCGGTTCTTACTGAGGTAAAAGGCAATAAAATCGCCCTTCTCGACATCGCCCCGGTAGATGATCTCGTCCCAGTGACTGGCATAGCCGACATAGCGCAGGTGCGTGCCCCACTCCGTCGTCCAGAAGAACGGAACGTGCTGGTTAATGTCATCGTCCCTGTCGAGCATGTTGCGTGCAGCGATGAAACCCTGCTGTTGTGCCACGCGCCAGTGTTCGATGCGCTGCGTCCCGCCGCCCACAATCGGGTAACGAGCGATATCGCCGGCAGCGTAGATATCCGGCACGGATGTCTGAAGATCATTATTTACCAGCACCGATTGATCCGCACCATAAACGGCGATATCTGCGCCGGAGAGATAATCCGTTGCCGGGGTAACGCCAATGCCAATGACGACCATATCTGTCTTTAGCAGACTGCCATCCGTCAGGCCGACGCCAGCGACGCGGCCATCTTCGCCAATGAAATGCCGCACGCTCGTATTCAGCCGAAATTCAACGCCGTTCTCCTCGTGCAACTGCTGCAAATAGCGTCCGACATCCTTACCCAGTACCGCCTCAAAGGGCACGTCGGCAACTTCAATCGCGGTGATCTGCGCGCCTCGCTGACCGAGTGACGCGGCGACTTCCATCCCGATGAAGCTCGCCCCGACGATAGTCACCTGTGTGCCTTCATCAATATCGGCGATGATCCGATCAGCGTCCGCCTTCTGGCGCAACGTGTGAATCCCTTCCAGGTCGACACCAGGTGTGTTGCTCAGCGTACGCGGATAGCTGCCCGTCGCGAGCAGTAGTTTGTCAAACACGATCTGATCGCCGCTATCCGTCGTAATGATGCGCTGGATCGCGTCGATATCGGTGACGCGTGTCTCCAGGCGCAGGTCGATACTCTGTTTCCTGTACCAGTCTTCATCCCGCAGCGGAATCCAGTCCGGCTCCGCGTTACCTGCCATATACGCTTTAGAGAGATTCGGTCGATCCACCGGCACTATCGACGCCGCGCTGAGGATGGTGAGGGTCCCGGCGAAGCCCAGCCGCCGCAGTTCTTCTGCGGCTGCCTGGCCAGCCGCGCCGCCGCCCAGGATTACAAAGGTCTGGTCAGCACCAATCGCCGAGGTTGGCGGCAGCTTTATCGGCTCAAGCTCGATCACGACGCGGCCATCCACAACGGCAACCGGGTAACTCGATAGCGAATTGAGGGCGGGCGGTTCCTCGCGGATGCCGGTCCGGATGTCAAAGCAGGCATGGTGCCACGGGCAAATCACAGTATGCCCATGCAAAACGCCCTCATGCAACGGCCCGCCGTAATGTGTGCAGTGTGGGCTGAACGCGAAGTATTCATCGCCACGCCGTGCCAGCACCAGCGACTCGTCGTCCACGTCGATCTTCTTCATTTCACCCTCTTCGAGCAGGGTGGCAGCTTCCCCTAAATCATGTGTACGGACCTGAGATTCCACAGTATTTACCCCTGACTTACCAACACCAGAATCGTCCCCCTCAGTTTAGCGTCCCTGGCTCTGCCACGAATGGATACGCCAGCGGGTTTACGGCTGTACACATGACCCAATCCTCCATGGGCCTTTCAGGCGACTCAAACTGAACAGGCGAACATCATCGCTCGGCGCAAACAGGTTATCTCTGAGCAGTATTTCAGCTGGACGTATCGCTGCCGCGCCCTGACGTCACCTCATTCGGCCAGAAGGCGCGCATACTGCCCGGCAGCACTGACAAGTCAGCTAATTTAATTACAGTGATCTATGCTACGATGAATCTTGTTTCGCATAACAAACGTGACCGGACGACCATGATCTTCAACCGCACGCACATCCTGACCGTCGCGATTCTGGCGGCCCTGCTGGTTGCCAACGTCATCGTGACGCACAACATCTTTACCGCACCTTTCCCCGGCCTTAACGATTATCTGACGCCCTGGGAAGGCGCACGCACCTTCTTCTACGAGGGTTATTCCCCTTACGGCGAAGAAGCTACGCTGCGCATCCAGACCCGCATTTATGGCCGAGCTGCGACACCTGATGAATTCCCGAATTATTTCGCTTACCCCATGTATACCGTGCTGGTGATGGCCCCGTTCATCTCGTTTGATTACGCCTGGGCGACTGCGATCTGGCTGGTGCTGATGGAGGCGGCGATGGTGGCGTCCGCGCTGCTCATCCTGGCGATCTTCAGGTGGCGACCCAGCCCGCTTATGTTGATGGCACTGCTGCTGTTCACGCTGTTTTACTACCCCACCGCACGCGGCCTGATCCTTGGTCAGGTCAGCCATCTGGTGTTCCTGCTGCAAATGCTGACACTGTGGCTGCTCAGCCGTGATGACGAGGTGCTGCCCGGGGTCCTGCTGGCAATCTCGACCTTTAAGCCGCATGTCGGGGTGCTGCTGGTGCCGTTTCTGCTTTTGTGGGGCCTGCGCACCGGACGACTGCGCTTTGTCGCAGCCTTCAGCGGCACGTTCGCGGCGCTGCTGGCGGCCTCGTTCTTGATGCTGCCCGACTGGGTCGATGGCTGGCTGTACCAGTTGGAGCTGTACCCGTCCTACGTAGTGGTCGGCGCACCCGTGGCGATCATCCGCGAGGCGCTCGGCCTGGGCGCGTGGTTCGAGATTGGCGCGACCGTGCTGCTACTCGGCGGTACACTGCTGGCCTGGGCGGACGTGCTGCTCCGCAACAATCATCGTTCCTTCTGGTGGACGGTCACGCTGACGTTCGTCGTCACGCATCTGGTGATCTTCCGCACGGCTACACCCCACTTCGTCGTGTTCCTGATCCCGTTCTTCTTCATATTCGCGCAGATTGCCCGCGTTTACCGAAAGCGCGGAGCCAACTGGCGCATTGTCGCGCTGATGATGCTGCTGTTTGTGCTGCCCTGGGTGCATTTCGTGACGACGATCGAAGGCGATTTCGAACATCCATTTGTACATTTACCACTGCCCTTGCTGACGCTCGCGCTGCTGCTAGCGACCCGCCGCCTTTGGCTCGAACACGCGCCGACTATGCCCCGGCGCACATCCCACACAGACGCGGCGAGCACCGACGATACGATGGGATCAATGGTGCAGGGTCATCCTTAGGACGCCAGCCCCAGCGGCTCATCGGCCGCATATTTTCAGCTTAGCGCGTCTGGCACGGCGCAAACAGGTTATCTCTGAGCAGTATTTCAGCTGGACGTATCGCTGCCGCGCCCTGACGTCACCTCATTCGGCCAGAAGGCGCGCATACTGCCCGGCAGCACTGACTGGAGGTGTTCCAGTTCGCCCATGGTGATGTTATTGTGCAGCACCTGGAAAAGCGCCCGCAGGATCAGTGTCGGGTCGGGGCTGATATCGCGATCAATAGCGTCTGCCAGGTACGACCGGATATCATCGTAGTTATTGATATCCAGCGGCTTATCGGCCGGGTGCCAGCCTTCGTAATACAGCCCGCGAATCAGCATCGGCAGCTGAGCGCTCAGATGGGCCGCTTCGTCGGGCGTCAGACGATCGCGCAGGAAGTGCAACCCGGCGCGCAGCGCATGGTAAGCGTCCTGCTCGTCGGCGGCCCAGTCGAGTGCGTCTTTCATCTCGCGGACCCATTCGTTTGATTTTTGCAGTGTGGTGTCGAATGTCGCAACAATCGCACTCATGATGAAACCTCCATGGATATAAATGGCATTCAGATTGATATAAGCGGGCATTCTGCCTCTGACCGTAACACGCTCAATCTCAAACAGCATGAGCCATATGGATAAGCCGTGTTGGCACTGATGAAGGATATTCAGCGTAAAACGGCCCGCGCTAAGGGTCATAGTGCCAGCCCGAAGTGCCTGTATGAATCATCCCGCACATCTCTCAGTGATAGCGTGGCGTATCTGCATCACAATGAGGATTGACCAACGCATCAGTCAGCGCCGCACAACAAACTTGCTGAATTCACCCGTGGCCACCTGCCACTGCACATCGACTGATTTACGCGGCCGGAATATCTTCACGCTCACGAGCTTCTCGCAGCAACTGCCGCACCTCATCGTCGCTCGTCTGATCAAAGCGGTGGTACCACATACCCACCGCCCGGAACTCACGCGGCGTCAGCAGACAGATCACATCATCGACCTCATCCATAGCGTGGAACTCGTCACACGACTCGCGCGATGCGGTCGGCACCGCCACAACAATCTTCGCTGGGTAGTGCTGCTTGAGCGCTTTAACCGCTGCGCGCATCGTAGCCCCGGTCGCCAGGCCGTCATCGACCAGAATAACGACCTTGCCGCTGAGATCCGGCATGGGCCGGTTGTCCCGATACAGTGATTCGCGCCGCTGTAGTTCATGACGTTCGCTCTCTTCGACACGGTCCAGGCTGGACTGGTCAATGTTGAGGCTGGTGACGACATCGCGGTTCAGGACGCGCACGCCACCTGTGGCGATCGCACCCGCGGCCATCTCCTCGTGCCCAGGGACGCCCAGCTTACGCACCACAAAGACATCGAGCGGGGCGTGCAGCGCGAGTGCCACTTCAAAGGCGACCGGTAAGCCGCCGCGTGGCAGGCCCAGGACGATTACATCGTCACGGTTGCTATAGTTGCGCAGGGCATGTGCCAGTTGGCGACCAGCGTCCTCGCGATCTGTAAAGGCTCTGGTCTCTGCCATGATTTAACCTCTCATCAGCTATGGAACACTTCAGGCAGGCAGCGCGTGCCTGCCGTAGGGCTTTACTTTTTCACTGTAACATCCTTGAGCGATCACCACGACAATCGTTCGACCAACTCGCTATGGGCCAATCTGCCCATTAAATCCCGGTGTTAACCGCGTCTGCTGAGGCGCCGGGACGACCCGCCATTCCAGGGAGGCAGACCCTCAACAGCATCGCACTGGATGGTCAACTAGATGGTGAATCGGAGGTTGATCAGGCGGCCTGTATGCGCATTGGCGACCCTAACAGGTCCACCACATGAGTAAACAAAAAGACCTCCTGTGAACAGAAGGTCTCCCGGGGTAGGAAGCCTGTGTCTGCGACAGGCAAGCTAGGAGGTTTCTAAGTTTTTGAGGGTCGCTGCGCTTACTGCCAGGTGGACTTCGTCTTCACGTACCGTATCCACCCAGGAAGCTGGCAGGACTTTTGCCGTCTTAAACAGCAGACCCTGTGTAATGGAGATATGCGTAATCTCTCTCGATTTTTCGTCCGTGAAGACACGCTCCACGTCACCGACTTTCTCGCCATCACTGCTGATGACGTCAGCGCCCTTCTGCACAGGGACAGTGCCCTCTGGGACGTTGCGCTCTTTTACCGTCGTCTGGGGCGGCGGATAGACCGCGCCCTGCCAGCCGGTCGCACCCAGCGGCGGGTAGTAGTAAACCGGTGAGTAAAAATCACGCGGGAACCCTTCGCGCAGTTCGGTATCGCTTGGCGCGATGTAATGCTCTTCTTCAAAGTTGGGGTAATCATCCAGATCACCTGCTTCGGGTCGCAGCACGACGCGATCTAACTCCGCCAGCTGGATATCCCGCGCAGGGATCACGCGATCTTCAGTGAAAAGAAAGCCCTTGCGCACCACGAGGCCGATGATTTCACGCGCCCGTGGGTCAAGGACGAAGCGCTCAATATCGCCGACTTTCTCGCCTTCGGCAGTGTATACGGGTGCACCTTCAGCAAATTGCATGGACTTTTCCTACTTTCTTAACTGCGTTAAGTTGTAGCTCGCTCACCGAACAAACCGCACCTCGGTGACGATCTGACCTTATGGTCGCGCATATCGATGCGATCAGCATCCGCTAAGGGACGTGGACGCGGCTAGGGCAACTAACGTAAAGTTAATTGGGCCACATGGCCCATGCGGATTCCCGGCCTGGCGTCAGACGCTCTCAACGATCGACCCAACATCATCGCCCAGTACATCTTCGACGTACACCGATTTCACCAGCACCAGGATGAAGGCCACCAGTGGCGCGGCGATGAACAGGCCCAGCCAGCCCAGCAGCAGCGTCAGGAAGGCCTGCGACAGCAGCACCAGCGCTGGCGGCAGCGACACCGTCTGCCGCTGCACGTTGGGCGTGATCAGATAGTTCTCAATCTGTTGGACGATGAAGTAGACGACCGCTACCAGCAGTGCAAGGGTCAGGCTCTGCGTGAAGCCGACCAGCATAGCCGGCACCGCCGCCAGGATCGGCCCCAGGTTCGGGATGAAGGACAGTATCCCGGCGATGACCGCCAGCGTCAGCGCCAGCGGCATATTGATAATCATCAGGCCGATGAACGTCAGCACAGCGACGACGAGCATCGAGATCAACCGTGCAATCAGCCAGCGGCGCAGGATGTCGTAGCTTTCGTCGAGCACCTCACGTGTACGAGCACGCCGCTGTTCAGGGAACAGAGACACCAGGCCCGTGATATACATCTGCGGCTCAAAGGCCAGATAGACCCCGGCCACCAGCACCAGTACGGTGTACGTCAAAACACTGAACGCACCGGAGAAGATGCCGGTCAGACGCGAGAAGACGTCAAGGCCCGCCTGCGGGACCTGTACCTGCTCCAGTTCGTCCAGCAGGTTTTCCCCCCACTCATACTGACTCAACCATTCCTCAGTCTGATTAAATGCCTGCGGAATGCGTTGCACCAATTGGTCGAACTGCTCCGTAATGCTGGGGCCGGCAACCGCAACGAACACGCCCGCCACAGCCAACAGAGCAAGCAATACAATAACTACCATCCATCTACCAGCAACAGGGACTCTTTTCGACAGCGGATCTGCCAGACTTCGCAGAAACACAGCGATCAATACGGCGATAAAGATCAGCGGGATTATATTGAGCGTCGCCGCCAGCAGCAGAAACAACAGTCCGATGACCGTCACCACTGCGGCGATAATCGTCACCTTGCGCCGAAAATCGCGCAGGTCTGGGGGGTTGTTGCCGTCACGCGACGTACCGGCCCGGCCTGCTTCCGCCGACCGGTGCGCCACACTCTGGCGTTGTGATGAAGGGCTGTTCACGGGCGTTAGCCGCTGACTGCGGCCATGTTCTCAACGATGCGCTGCGCCTCACGAACCATCTGGTTGCTGTAGCCCCATTCGTTGTCGTACCAGCTCATGACTTTCACCATGTTGCCGTCGACGACCTGGGTCATTGCAGCGTCGATGATAGAGGCGCGTGGATCGCCGATGATATCCGTTGAGACGATCTCATCATGCTGCACGCCGACCACGCCCTTATAGCGATCCGTCTGCGCTTCCTCATCAAAGATCCGATTGATCTCTTCGACAGAGGTATCGCGGCTGGTCAGGAAAACCATATCAGCAATCGAGCCAACGATTACCGGCGTGCGGATCGCCACACCATCAAAACGCCCTTCGTACTCTGGCAGCGCCTTCGTGGTGGCGATGGCCGCCCCGGTCGATGTCGGCACCAGGTTAGCGGCACCTGCGCGCCCACGCCGCATCTTCTTCTGCGGCGCATCCACGATCGACTGCGAGGCTGTATAAGCGTGGACCGTCGTCAGCATGGCCTTCTCGATCCCAACGCGACGCCCCAGGATTTCCACCACGGGCGTGATGCAGTTGGTCGTGCAGCTTGCGCAGGAGATGATCCGGCTCTCACTGCCCTCGCCCTTACTGGCACCATAGACCGTCGTAGGAACATCCTTGCTCTTGGTCGGCGCGGAGAGAATGACATAGCGCGCCCCGGCATGAATGTGCTTTTCCAGCTCTTCGCGTTTGTCGAAGACGCCCGTGCACTCAAAGACGATGTCTACGTCCATCTCGTCCCAGGGGAGCTGGGCCGGGTCTTTCTCGCTCAGGTAAGCATAGGATTGACCATCAATGATCAATTTGCCCGGTTCAGTAGCGACAGGCTTACCGTACCGCCCATAAGCGGAGTCGTACTTGATCAGATAGGCGATGTTGTCGACCGGCACAATGTCGTTGACGGCGACGAGATTCAGCCCGGGGGCATCCTGGATGATCTTCAGCGTTGCCCGACCAATTCGTCCGAGTCCGTTAATTGCGACATTCGCCATAGTGTATCCTCCTCAATATGTACATTTTGGGTACATAGCTTCAGCATACGCGGGGATAGGTGTGACGGCATGGGTCACATGACCGAGTTCGGTATCCGTCAAACCGGGAAAACCGGCGATGCGAGGGTGTATTGCCCCGCTTACAGCGCGACTTCGCGCAGTCGCTGGGCGTCTTCCTCCGGCAGCGATGGATTAACCAGCATGCCGGAGCCAATCTCGAAGCCCGCTGAGGTGACGCTGCGCGGGCGTATCTGAAGATACCAGTGGAGGTGCGGCTCACCGGCTTTGTAACGCGCCGCCGTATGGATGATGTAGTTGTAGTCCGGCGTATCGATTACCCGCCGCAGGCGCTTCAGGCAGCCTTGCAGCATCACCGCCAGACCGTACTTCTCATCCGCGCCTATCGCACCAAAATCGGCCTGCTGCCGTCGCGGAATGATCCACATCTCATAGGGGACTTCGGCGGCGTAGGGCACGCAGGCGACGAACGCCGCGTTGATATCCACCAGCCGGTCGCCGACATCGCACTCGTGGGCCAGGATGTCACCCATCAGCGAGCGGCCCCAGGTATCGTAATAGCGCTCAGCGATGTCTTCGCGCCAGCGCACATGACGCGGCACAACGCCCGTCACCACCAACTGCGAATGCGGGTGCTTCAGCGATGTACCGGCACGCTCCCCATGATTACGGAAGATGATCACCATCATCGTCTCATTGAGTTCCATCAATGCCCGGTAACGCTGGTGATACGTCTCAATGACCGCGTGCATCGCCTGATCACTAAAATCCGCCAGGTCGAGGTCATGGCGCGGGTGCTCGATAATGACCTCATGATGGCCGTAGCCCGCCATGCTGACGTACAGTCCATCCTGCTGCCGCGTCTGCGACTGATCCGGCGTGAGCATGGGGTACTTATTGGGCACGACGCGCGTCTGCCACTGGGTGCCATCGCCCACGCTCAGGATGATCTCCGGCAGCGCGTCTTCATTCCCCGGGCAGAAGGGGCAATCTTCCACAACGCGCGGATGGTCGCCCGTCGGCGCGTCAGTTTCGTGTTGTGAGGGCCGACTGCTGCGCTGCGGCGCGTAGATCACCCACTGGCCTGTCAGCCGATTCTGCCGCATCTGGTTGCGCATCAGGAAACTTCCGTCAGTGTAGGTTTCTTCGTCAGGTGGTAGCTGGTCTCGAAGCCGCTGAGCAGGTCGATATACTGCTCCAGCATGCGGATCAGCAGAAAATTATCGCGTACGGACTCATGCGCACGCTGACCAAGTTCGGCGGCCAGGTCCGGGTCATTGACGAGCTGCACAATACGCTCGGCCGTCTCTTCAATGGAATCAACCAGATAGCCATTCTTGCCATCTTCGATCTGATACCGGATGCCGCCCACATTCCCGCCGATGACCGGCGTGCCTTTCCACATGGCTTCGGTGACAGTCAGGCCGAAGCCCTCACGCTTCGATTTCTGCAGCACGGTAGTCGCCCGCGTCTGTAGGGCGTTGACCAGGGCGGTGTCTTCTTTCGACAGGATGAAGATACGGTCGCTCTGGCAATCCAGCAGCGATTGATAGATTGTCTCACCTTCCGGGTCGTCAGAGGCGAAGTTGCCCAGCATGACCAGCGTCGCGTCGATGTCATCCTGCGCCAACTGAAACGCCTTGATCACACCTTCCGGGTCTTTCCACCGGTCGAAGCGCGAAATCTGCGTCACGATGGGGCGATCAACCGGGATGTCGTAGTGGCTCAGGCGCTCATTGATCTCATCGTCGCTGAGTGGCTTGTTCTTGATGACGAAGGGATCAATCGCCGGCATGAAGAACACCTGCGGCGTGGCGATGTCCCGCGCGTACTCCTCCAGCGAGAAGACCGCCGCATCGTAATGCGCGACAAAAGGCGAAAGATAATCCCATAACTCCTGATCAGGCTGGCTCATATCGAGGTGGCAGTGCCAGATCCACGGGCCGCGCTTCTGGTAGTGGGTGATCATCGGCAGCGGCTGTGGATCATGAATGATGACCCGGTCATGGTCCAGATGGTTGCGGACTACATTCTCGCGGACGATGTCTTCGTAAATCTGCTTCTTGCGATCCGTCAGGCGGATTTCCCCGCCCTGCAGGGCGTTGTGCATCTTCTTGGTGACGCTGAAGAAATCCGGCGAGCCCTGAATGACACGCCAGCCCGTCTCAATGCCAACACTGTTCATCAACAACGCCAGCGATGACAGCAGCACCGCCACGCCACCGCCGTAATACGTCGAGCTGACGTGCGTGACGTGCAGATTCGCAATGGCGCGGGCTTTCTCGCGTATACGCTCTACCGTCTCCTCACCGACATACTTTGCGTAATCGTCGATCTGTGTAAGGTGCGTCCCTCCGTCGATCATGGTTATGATTCCTCCGACCTGAACTGACTTACGATAAACATGCCAATCTGTATGATGATGAGCGGTGCCAGGCTGCCAGCCAGTATTAACGCCCATCCCGTCAGGCCCGGGTTGACCGTGCGCAGGATCGTCTGAAGGAAGGGCAGATACGTCGCCAGCAGCAGCAGGCCAGTGCACAGCAGCAGCGACGCCCATATCCACCGGTTGCGCGTGATGTCGTTTCTGATCGGCCCGGTATTCGGTGCCCTGAGGTTGAAAACATGCCACAACTTGGCGAACGCCAGCGTCAGGAAGGAGACCGTCACGGCGCGCTCCGTCACGAAGCCCAGCCCGGCCAGCGCGACCGCAAACACAGTCAGCACACTCGCGGCGATCACCAGGCTGTACAGCGCGATGCGCAGCCAATGGTCACGGCGCAGGATTGGCTCCTCCGGGTCGCGCGGCGGATCATCCATGACAGTTTCGTCCCCCTCACCGACGCCCAGTGCCAGCGCCGGGAACACATCGGTCAGCGTGTTGAGGAAGAGAATCTGCAGCGCGGTGATCGGCAGCGGCGCATTCACGAGTGTCGCCAGCCCGACGATCACAATCTGGCTCATGTTGGTGGAGAGTATGAACATCACAGACTTACGGATGTTCGCAAAGATGATGCGTCCCTGCCTCACCGCCACGACGATCGTTGACAGCGCATCGTCCTTGAGGACCATATCAGCCGTCTCCTGGGCAACCTGCGTCCCGCGCTGGCCCATGGCGATGCCAATATCCGCCTTCTTGAGTGCCGGCGCATCGTTGACGCCATCTCCCGTCATGGCGACGCGGCGTCCTGCTTCCTGATGCAGCGCGATGATGTGCAGCTTCTGCTCCGGGTTCACCCGGGCGAAGATGGCCGTATCCAGCATATGCTGCCGCTCCTCGTCGGAAAGTTCCTCCGGTGGGCGCAGTTCCTTGCCGCGTACGACTTCCGGCGCATCTCCATCGACCAGCCCCACCGCCTGACCAATATTGCGCGCCGTCGCTGGCTGGTCGCCGGTGACCATGACGACGCGCATGCCTGCGTGCTTACAATCCCGTATTGCATCCGCGACATCATCGCGCGGCGGGTCGAGCAGGCCAACCAGCCCCACGAAGGTCAGGTCGTTGTACGGGTCCTCATCGCTGGTGCCAGCCTCTCGCTCTGCGACGGCCAACATACGCAGGCCTCTGCCCGCCAGCTCCGTATTCTTCTGGACCCATTCTTCCCGTTCTTCATCGCTCAGATCGCGGGTCTCGTCCTCTCCATCTCCTGCATACTGGCGCGTGCACGCATCCAGCACGGCCTCCGGTGCGCCCTTGACCGCCACGTAATAGCCGCCATTCTGCTCATGGAACGTGGCCATCATCTTGGTATCCGTATCGAAAGCGACTTCACGCGCCTCCGGCAGATCGCTGGTGAGTTCATCGTGATACAGGTCGAAGCGCGCCCCGGCCTGCACCAGCGCCACTTCCAGCGGCTCGCCGACAGGGTCATCCTCATCATCACGGTTCAATGAAGCGTTGTTACACAGCACGCCGATGCGCAGCGCCTTCATCAGCAGCGGCGACGGCTCATCGCCGGATTCCGCCACTTCGTCGACCTCGATCTTCGCCCCGTTGAACTGCAGTACGGACAGCGTCATTTCGTTCTCGGTGAGCGTGCCGGTTTTATCCGTACAGATGATGTTGGTCGCACCGAGTGTCTCGACGGTTGACAGACGATTGATCAGGGCGTTCTGATGGGCCATGCGGCGCATACCGCGCGCCAGGGCGATCGTCGCCACAATTGGCAGTCCCTCCGGCACGGCGGCGACGGCCAGCGCGATGGTCGTCTCGATCAGCACGCTCAGTTCCTTACCGCTGATCAGACCAGCAATGACCACCAGCACCGTCACCGAAAACGACAGCCAGATGAGCCGGTGCCCCAGTTGATCCAGCCGCTCTTCAAGGGGGGTCGTCTCGTCCTCGGCTTCTTCGACCATGGACGAGATATTCCCCAGTTCCGTATCCATGCCGATAGCCACGACGATGGCCTCACCGGACCCGCGCGTGATCGATGTACCCTTGAAGACCATGTTCTTACGCTCGGCCAGTTCTGTTTCGCCCTCCACCGGCTGAACGTCCTTGCTGACCGGTGCCGATTCGCCCGTCAACGCCGATTCATTCGCCTGCAGTTTGGCCGCCTCAAGCAGGCGCGCATCTGCAGTGACGACGTCGCCGCCCTCCAGCAGCAGGATATCGCCGGGCACAATCTCAATGGCGTCAATCTCCCTGATGCTGCCCTCACGTCGGACGCGCGCCGTCACCTGACCCAGCTCGCGCAGCGCCTCCATCGAGCGCACGGCGCGCAGCTCCGTGAAGAAGCCAATCGCCGTATTGACGACAATCACCGCCAGGATCGCCACGGCCTCGATGAGGTTGCCGAATACAAACGACACTCCACTGGCGACAGCCAGCAGCACTACCACTATGCTCTTGACCTGATCAATCAGAATAGAAAGTGCGCTGCGCCGCTTGGATTCGCGCAGGCGATTTTCGCCGAATTGTTCTCTGCGTTTGCGGATTTCTGCTTCGTTCAGGCCGTTGTTGCGCTCGACCTGATAGTGGTCCAGGACGTCCTCGTGCTCGCGGGTGGATGGCGCTTCCAGCGGTTGATCTAGCGTCATGGTTGTCTGTCAAGCCTCCTGCACCTGATTGAATTACGTTCGCACTGCGCGCATCCCGATCACTTATCGGAGGATTCCTCGCGTCGATCGCGCCAGTTCGGGGCGTCACTGGCAGGGAAGGACTGCTCAGAAGCGAGGTCGACGACATCCGCCTGCTTGTCGATCTGCACCAGCAGATGATCAATCGCCTGCCGCAGGTCTTCATCATCTGCCTGCTGGCGTGCTTCCGCCTGCGCAGCAATCAGTGCGCTGCGGTGGACGGCGTCAAAATCGCCGTACAGAAAGGCGTAACGCGCCTTCGTCTTCTTGTCTGCATCAGGCTCAAACGCGAGGAACCACTGACGGTAGCCTTCCCAGCCCGCATTCCGAAGATAAATATCCTCATCCTGTGAGGCGGGCTTCATCTCTTCCCAGTCGCCCGCCTTGACGACCTTACCCGCTTTGATCAGGCTTTTTGCGTGTTCGAACGCTTCCTGATTGAGCTTCATAAGCCATATCTTCCGCTAGCTTGCGTGTCTTAATTGATCCGGTTGCGTACGTGCCACATCACGCGGAGGATGAACCACACCAACGCCGTCGCAAGCGTCGCCAGCAGCCATGCCCCGGTGCCGACGGCCACACCAATCGCCGCGGTAATCCAGATGCTGGCAGCGGTGGTCAGATCGTGGACCTTGTCCTCGCTGCGGTAGATGACACCCGCCCCCAGAAAGCCGACACCCGTCACGACGTTGGCTGCAACACGTGTCGGATCACCCGTCGGAAACGCCATCACCGACAGCGACGTAAACAGGCATGCCCCGGCACCGACCAGCATGTGTGTCCTCAGGCCGGCATCCTTATCTCGCTGCTCACGATCCAGGCCGACCACCATACTCAGAACGATGGTGACAATCAACTGACCAGCGACGATGAGCTGTTCTTGCAGGGTCATCTCTAACGACATCGTTAGATAGCGCGTGGACGCGCTACCGCTCCTAATCTCCTTGATGAACATACAGTGCTGGACAATACAGTGCTCAAACGAGCGTAACATGTCGTCATCAGCCGCAAATCGGCCAGAGGGGGCTATTTGGCCTAGCCCACTTGATCGATGTGCGAATAGTTGGGTTCACCACAGCTTTTTGTGCATCTATCCCTTGTGATGCTACAGCTTCTGGCATATAGATAACATCAGGCAGCAAAAACCACATCAATTAAAGGCAAGCAAAAGCCAGAAAAGGCAAGAAAAGGTCAGTCGTGGACACACTGCTCGAATTTCTGGGGAGCCTGTCGCCCGTCATGCAGGCCCTGCTGGCGACGCTTTTTACCTGGGGCGTGACCGCCCTCGGGGCCAGCGGCGTCTTCTTCACGCGCAAGATCAATCAGAAAGCGCTCGATTGGCTGCTGGGGTTCGCCGGTGGCGTGATGATCGCTGCCAGTTTCTGGTCGCTGTTAGCCCCCGCCATCGAAATGGCCGCTGATCAGGGCGTGACCGAGTGGGTACCAGCCGTGATCGGCTTCCTGGCAGGTGGGGCTTTCCTGTGGCTGGCGGATAAAATCCTGCCGCACCTGCACCCGGGCGCAGCCCGCAGCGAGGCGGAAGGCGTCAAGACGAGCTGGCAGCGGACGGTCCTGCTGGCCTTCGCCATGACGATACATAACTTTCCTGAGGGACTGGCGGTCGGTGTCGCTTTTGGTGCTGCCGCCATCGATCTGGAGGCTGCGTCGATC
>Ga0081526_100009_pt1 | contig 190361 bp, 169 predicted proteins | sample HotLakmasection2_FD_70991 | JGI IMG/M metagenome (GOLD analysis project Ga0081526, IMG submission 70991) | Hypersaline microbial mat communities from Hot Lake, Washington, USA - Section #2 (SPADES assembly) (version 2) | ecosystem: Environmental > Aquatic > Non-marine Saline and Alkaline >... | reverse complement strand
ACCAGAAATCCCATCTAGCCACCAACGCCGACATAGCGCGTTTTATGTGGGGCAACAGTTACCGATTTGGCTCCAGTTACAGCAATTGTGTCAGGAAACATTGGACGAGCTTTTGCGTATTAACCGTCGTTGGATCAACTTTTACAAGCAGGGACAGCGGGCTATAGAGCTTGCTATGTCTACGTTCTGAGCCCGCTGTCGCCCTGACAGCCGTTAAACAGTGAAGCGCGAAGCCTTATCAGGCTATAGATCTGGCTTCAGGATTACTCGCGTAACCAGGCAAACAGTTGGGCGATCGCCCATCCCAATTCACCCGCAAACGATGCCACCAAAATCACTGCCTCTGGCTCTCAATCTTTAAAGACTCTGGAAAAAGATCCGAAGCTACCAAGCTCTTACGACAAGGCAAGCAACGATAAACTCTTATCTTCATAAAACAATTTAATTGCATTAAAATCTCGCCGCAACACAGTTTCAACTTGCAATGTTGAACAATTTCCCAGGCGAAGCCAAATAACTTTCGGTGGGTTCCCAACTACTAAGCTGAGGTCGTGCATGTCTGCGTCTTTTGAGACAATCATTAAATCATTATCTTTTGCATAATCCCAAACTATTGGGTCACTCGTTGCCTTCATGCCCACATCTCGAACATGAAGCGAATTTGGAAAAAGATCACCCAGACGCTTTGGCAACTTGGGCGACAAGTTTTCATCAAAAAGTAGTTTCATACAGACGATGGAGCGATCATAATTCGACGCTCGCGATCGGCAGCATAAGCAATACAGGCTTTTAAATCTTCTCGCGTCAAATCGGGGAAATCGTCAAGAATTTCCGCTTCGGTCATCTCTGAAGCTAGGTACTCAAGCACTTCATAAACCGTAATTCTTAAACCACGTACACAAGGTTTTCCACCGCGTTTATTGGGTTCAATTGTGATGAAGTTTCGATAGTTCATAATTGCGATTATTTTTATTAAGAGCTTATCGTGGAGAGAGCTTTTGGGACTTTAAGTCAAATCCCTTACTGTTCCATCATGTGTATAAGATTTTAGTGATTTCCATCACTATTCCAAAATAATTCTATTGCATGCTTTTGCCAGCTACAATCAATGCCAACAGATAACTTTCAAGCTACTGTCCTAACCAACAGCCTGAGCAGCATAACGTTCCCGACCAGCGGCGGCAAATAGCCCTCAAACTCAGCACCAACGGCTTTCGCCTGTCCGCTGCGTTGGGGTTGTTATGCTGCGATCGCATAGTTCTTCTTTGACCGATTTGAATTAAAGCACAACAAACCTAGAAACCAAGACGATTTAGAAATTTCATTGCATAGTTATATCCGTTTTCCTTCATGTATTCCTCAAATACGTGTCTATTCCCAATCATCTTCCCGACAAGGAAGCTAAAAGGTTGCTTTACATCCTCTATAAAAATCAAATTCGTCTCTATTGCTTGCTCAATTCTATTCATATAAAAGAATAAATAGTCAAAACAATCTCTGATAAAAACTAATTTGTCTGAATGGGTGGGATCGTCAGACTCTAATGCTGCAACAATGTCTTGAAGATTAATACTCTCTGTTCTGCTGTCACCAAACTTAAACTTTCTTCCCGGCAGATCCAGCATGGATACTGCATTTTCAAAGTATTTATTTTCAAATGCACTATCTAAAATTTCTCTTGCTAAGTTAGCTTGTTTCCAGCGAAGCTCAATCTTTCTTTGAATCCTGCTTTGTCGCATTTCATCCAAGGCTTTGAATACAGCAATTAGTCCTCCAATTACGGCAATAAGCCCTGTGATAACTTGCAGCAGATCTTTCATATACTTAGCCTAATTTATCTATTTTGGAATATAGCTTAGTAACAAGGGCCTGAGATCATGCTCGATCACAAATCTTGAACTATCACACCGCAGGTAATCTTAGGCATACGAGCCTTCGATCCCAACACAGAGGATTTAGGTTGTGTCTCCACCGAAGATTGAGCGGCATAACTCGTTATTAGAGGGAAAATTTCTGCCTAATCAACCTTATTGGAAGATTAGGCAGAAATTTTTCCGCCTAATGCACTGATTCTGGAGATTAGGTGGAAATTTTTCTGCCTAATATCTGTATTTAGGTGATTAGGTGGATTGGGTCAGTATAACCGCGTCAGGGTTGGGCGAGGTGGAAAGGGTTTTTGAGTTTGCTGGGGGTGCTGGTGTTGCGGAGTTGTTGCCTGGAGGCGAGTTGTTATTGGGCGGCGGCAGATGAGGCGGGTGGCGGGAATTTTTGTAGGGGGGCGATCGCCCTCACCCCATCTCCACCTAATCGAATGCCCAGTGCGGCGAACCAATGTCTAGGATCAGGTTTCCTCGTCTACAAAGAGGACGGCGCGTACGAGGTCTTTGCTGTCGGCACGCCCACCCAGCGATCCGGCTAGGACGCCGAGCGCGGCAACGAACAGGCTCACTTTTACATGGTCGAGCGTGCGTACAGCGGGATCGACTGTCGGCCATGTTTCCATTAGTTTGCGCGGGAAGATGGTGATGCTTCCGAGATAGGTCAGCCCCATGAATACCAGGAAGAGCAGTAGCATCGTCAGGCTCAGGCTCAGCCCCGTTGCCGCACTGGTGACGATCGTGGACTCTGCCAACACGCGCCCTCGCCCGAGCACCCCGCCGAAGGCGAAGGTGCGGTAAAGCACTGCCGTCGCCGTTAGCACGGCAACTGCCGAAAATAGCGCAAGTTGGTAAAGCTCAACGGTACTGCCCACGTCCCAGATTTCTGAGCTAAAAAATACGATGATGATCACCGAGAGTGCCGCTGTGATCATCGTTGGCAGGCGCGTGATCAGACGGAATGGGTTGGCGCGCGCCACGGCACGGGCGATGCTGCGCCAATCTCGCAGGAGGGTGCGCAGGATGAAGCGCCAGCGCTTATCCCGGCTAGTGCGCTCATGGGCTTCGCGGGGAAGCATTTGTCGCATTTGTTTGCGCTGGGCATGGGTCAGGTGTGCCATCGCGGTAAGGTCGTCTACGCCCGCAAAGTTATACATCACATTCTGCGGATCCCTGGCATGGGACAGGTTGAGGAGATGCCCGAAGGTGTGTAGCAGTAGGGTTGACAGGCGACGGACGGTGAGGGCTGAGTCAGGGCGATCGCCCCAAAAGTCAGGGTTGAGTCGTCTAGTAGAAACAACCCCCACATTGGTGAGCTGACTGGGAAGCGCGAGGGTGTAGGAAAGCGTCGTTGCTGTGAGATCTACTTCAGTGACGATCAGCAGGAAATGGATATTGCGTTCGAGCTTTTCGGTCATGCCAATCTGGAGGAAGTCGAGCGGGGCATAGGCTCCAGCCGTTGGCATCAGGTGCGGTCCCTCGAAGGTGAGCAGCACCACACGCACCCCAAGTGCGCTCGTAAGGGACTCCTTCAAAGCTTCGACCGCCTGGGCTACATGGTGGTGAAAACGATCGGTGTCCTTTCCCTCCACCTCCATCGTCATGACTCCAACGACATACTTGTGGCGGTTGGACGACGCAGCCATGACTAAACCTCAGCAGAAACAAGCAAGACGAGGAGGGTCGCGATTAAAAGCAGCAGGTCATATTTCATGGCTGCCCTCTAGATAAATACGGTAGAGGTTCGATATGAGAGGTTGACTAAATAGCGGCACAACAACACGACAGCGGAGAAAATTCTTCTGAACTGAGCAGCAGCTCTTGTTCATTTGCTGCCATATTCATTTGCTGCCATATTCATTTGCTGCCATATTCATTTGCTGCCATATTCGTTTGCTGCCATAAGGAGTTAGCCCACGCTTCGCACTCTGGCATACATAAACGCATCTCGCGGAATTGCTGAAATGTTAGGGCGGATCTGATAACAGCGCAACCTCCCTTCGCATACTAAACCACTCTTTTCTAGAACTCTAATCGAAGCAAGGTTCTCGGTATCGCAAGTTGCCCAAACTCGGTAAATTTCAGGCAGGTGAATTGCCCAGTCCACCAAAACACAGGCAGCTTCTGTGGCATAGCCTTGCCCCCAATATGTTCGGTTTAGTACATACCCAAAACCCGCCGCATGACCTTCAACCCAACAGGCGATCGCGCCGATGGGGCGATCATCCGGTTTGACGGTAAGCACCCATGAGAAGTTACCTGATTTCCATCGTTCAGGGTGACTCTCAAGAAATTTCACCACTTCACTCACCTCGGCACGGGGACCATAATCCATATAGTGAATGACATGAGGATCGCTAGCGTATTCAAAGATTGCCTCTGCATCTGAAAGACGAGGACGCCGTAAAACGAGTCTTTCCGTTGTCAACACTTCAGGAGCTTGTAACACGAAAGTGCTTTTACCTTTTTAGGCGTTTTCTGGAAAAGAACATACCCCGTCATTCCCGCGTACGCGGGAATCCAAAGAGGCTGAATGACTATGACCGATAGGCTTGAAGTGGATGCCCATTTTCATGGGCATGACAGAGCGCTCCTGTTCGTGGGATATTCTTTTGCAGAAATCTCCTTAGTCTATAACAAGGTTACATAACACTGTGCAAGTTACAGCAGTCCCTTGCTGTGAAAGCGGCGCGGGGTACTGCTTTTACCGCAAGGGACTGCTGATTTTGTTGCCTGACTCTAAAACTCATCCACCTTCTCATCGTCGCTTGTGGATGACGCATCGCCAGGTTCGCTGGTCGGGCTGGGAGAAGCGGGCAGGGTTTCGAGTTCGCTGGGGATGCTGGCATTGCGGAGTTGTTGCCAGGAGGCGAGTTGCTGTTGGGCAGCGGCGGATGCGGGGGTGTTGGCGGGGAATTGTTGCAGAAGGGCGATCGCTGCATCCAGGTTGTAGCCCGAAATGGTTTGGGCATTTTGCAAGATTTCCTGGCTCCAGTAGGCAATCAGCCGATCGGCTTCAGTGCGACTGGGGGTGTTGCTGGGAACCGTGGCGGCAATGCGAATGCCAGCGATGCGGGCTTCGGAGGTGCCAGGGGCAGCGACGAGTTGGGCTTCTTGCAAACGGGTCTGTCCGGTGATCTGGGCACGCCAGGTTTGGACGCGGTTCTGGGCTTCTTCATGCAGCACCCGACCGGGTTGAATTTGCTCCGCAACGGCGATCGCCTGTCCCAGATCGCCCACCGCTGCCAACCGTTGCGCCTGATCCAGCAACGGCTGATCCTCTGCCCGCTGAATCTGTGCTGTCCAGGAACCAATTTGATCCTGCGCTTCGTCATAGAGCGCTCGTCCAGAGCCAATCTGGCTGGCAACATCAATGGCAGTTCGCAGGTCACCAATTCCTGCCAGGGCTTGAGCCTGGTCAAGGATGGGGCGATCTTCGACGGTCTCAATCCGCGTTGTCCACTCTTGTACGAGTTCCTGGGCTTCGTCGCCCCTGGGATTGGTCGGCGGCACCTGACGGGCTTCTGCGATCGCCGCCCGCAAATCTGGTAGGGTTCCCAGTGCCGCAAGTTGGCGTGCCTGATTCAGTTGTGCCACATCGCGCATTTCGACCTGCCAACGGCTGATGAGTGCCTGGGCACGCCCGTAGAGGGGACGGTTGCGCCGAATCCGCTGTGCCTGGGCGATCGCCGCATCCAAGTCGCCCATTCCCCCTACCCAGGACTGCGCCTGCGCCCGTGCCAGAATCGTAAAGTCTTGAATTTCAGATTGCAGATTGGCGCTTTCTGGAATTTGCTCCACAATATCCATTGCCCCAGCAAAGTCCTCTCGCCGCAGCGCATCCTCAGCCAGATCCAGCATGTCTTCTCCCAGACTGCCAATCAGCCGTTGCGCCGCCGGGTAAACTGGGCTGATGCGCTTAATTTCCTGCGCCATCTCAATTGCCTTCAGCAGGTTGCTCAAGCCGCCCCGCCGTGCCAGTTGGCGAATTTGTCCTAACCGATTGCCATCCTCACGGGACGCCGTAATTAAGTCGCTGAGTTCCTGATGCTTGGTCGTGTTCCAGTAGCGATTGTCCACTTCCAGCAGGCGCATCCCAATGGTGAAAGCTTCACGGGGGTTCTGGTCAAGCAGCGCCTCTTCTGCTTCTGCGAAAATGTCCTCGGCTTCTTTCCACACGGTGCGCCAGTAGTCGATGCGCTCGGCAATCTCGTCGCGGGCGGCAGTGCCATCGGGAATGCGGCGGGCAATGGCGATCGCCCCTTCCAAGTCACCTTTGTGGAAGGTTTCTTCAGCCAGTTCCAAAATCTGGCTTGCCCATAGCTCAATAGAGCGATCGACCTCCGCCCGCATTGGGTGGTTTTCGGGAAGCTGATTCACCAACTCAATGGCTTCCAGCAAATCATCGACCGTCTTTTTGTTGGCTGCCAACTGCCCGCAATACAATCGCAGGGATGCGGAGGCTGTGGGCCAGAAGATTTCAGGGCAATTGGGCAAAGCGGGAATTTTGAAGAGAAGCGCCGCTGCCAGTCCACCTGTCCCTAAAATTGCCCCTAATCCCAGGATTGCCCAGAGATGCCAGGATAAGAGGACCCGCGCACCAGGAAAGGGATAGCGCTTTGGCTCTGGGGGGCGGGCTGGCGCAGGTTCGGGAGGGGCAGGGATCCGGGGCGCACCCTCAACCATCCGGCTACGATAGGCTCCAGCTCTATCGGAAGAATAATCGGTGGTCAGATCGACCAGGTGCTCAGGGGTAGGATTTGGGCGCGATCGCCCCACATGCACCGTGGGAGGTTTGGGCTGCGATCGCCCAGCAGCTTGGCGAGGAGCTTTGGCAGCATCAGCCCGCAACCCGGAAGGTGTTTTTCGATTTTGATGGGATTTTCGAACCATCGTCAACTCTCACTCCCACATCCTAAGCCCAGGCAAACGCACAATAGACAGCGCTCTGGCTAGACCATTACTGGCTAAACCATTATAGGCATCCCCCTCAAATTTGTACGACCTAACCCTCGAAAGACAGAAATCAAGCGCGGCAGGGATCTGACAAAGCAATACCGTCGCCATTTTTTCAAAACGCTTAATTCTGCTCACGCAGAGCGCAAGCAAAATCAAGCGTTTTAGAAAAATGGCGATTTCCAGTAAAGAATATCTCGATCTTTGTGAGGTAGGCATCTTGCCTGTTCGGGGATGTTCATTTTCCTGGAGTACTCTAAGGATCACGTACAAATAAAACCCGGAATTTTTGATGAGAAGCGCGGCACTGCCGCGCTTCTCATCAAAAATTCCGGGTTTTATTTTGTACGTAATCCTAAATAATTTGACGAATGCGTTTAGATGTAAGTTGCTGAACGTTTGACAAAACTTCCTGTGCGCCCATCTTCATGAGCTTGCGGGCATACTGATCGGCGTACTCTGCCGAGTGTTGGGCATGGGGTGGCAAAATGCCAATGCCAATCCACTTGCGATCGGGATACTGCTCGGCTGCCTGAGTGACGGTTTGCATATCTGCCACTGTATCCCCCGCATAGACCACAGGTAAATTGCTTTTCAAGGCTGCACCAGACTGGGTTGCAGATTGAGCTTCTAATTGTGTAACAGTTGCCATTAGCCCGCTGGGGTCAGGTTTGCCGGGGGCATCTTCCATTGCGACCAATACTGGAGATTCCAGCCCCAGTCTCCGCTCCAGCACATAGGTGGCTGAGCCACGGGTCGCCCCACTAAAAAAGCCCCAGGGAATGCCTGCCTCAGTCAGTTCGTACAAATAGTTGGGTTCGAGCAGCAGAGGCTCTTGGCTGATGTAGCCGTTCCAGTTGTTGGGGTCGGTGCCCCGATAGCGCGACTGGAAAAAAGCCACCAACTCGTCGAAGTTGATAGAAACTTGCGATCGCGGCTTTCCCTGCTGTTCAAAATAGCGCAGCACCATCTCCTGGGAGCCTTCCCAATCGTTGTTCCACAAGCCTTCAGACTTCAGCGCATCAATATCATCCTGGGTGGGGCGATAGGCTCCATCGGTGTAACGCTCAACCGTATCTGCCAAAGCGCGCCGATAGGAGTTGCTAACATCCCGCACAACCCCATCAATATCAAAAACTAGAATTGCGATCGCCTTTGTACTCAAGCGCCAACCTCTGATGTGCAGGTAAACTCAAGAACTGCCCTAGCCATCCTACCAGACGTTGGGATAGCATAGAGGATCGTAAGTCTTATAAGCATGGCAATTGGACAAGGAGGTCGCCTTGAGCGAATTAGAAGCAACCACGACTACTGCACGATTTATTTTGAAGGTTCTGTGGCTCGAAGAAAACGTAGCCCTGGCGGTTGACCAGGTGGTTGGCAAAGGAACCAGCCCCCTGACGTCTTACTTCTTCTGGCCCCGTAACGATGCCTGGGAAGAACTCAACAAGGAATTGCAGGGCAAAACCTGGATTTCTGAAACCGAGCGGGTTGAATTGTTGAACAAAGCCACGGAAGTCATTAACTACTGGCAAGAGGAAGGCAAGCGCAAATCCATCGCTCAGGCACAGGAGCGCTTCCCAGAAGTGACCTTTACAGGCAGCAACTAGAGTCGGTCGCCTCCGGATAGACGCGATTGAGTGAAGTGAAGCGGAGCGCTATGAAAGGCTAATTTCGCATTGCAGCCAATCAGGATAGGCGCAAATTTCATAACCTGTAAAAAACGAGGGGTCAATCGCCCCTCGTTTTTGGTAGATGCGCAAATTTGGTAGATGCAAAAGCTGTTAAAGAGGTTAAAGAAACCAAAATGTCGAACCCATCAACTCTGTTGGTTTCTTGTTGATCCCGCAACTCCTCTTAGTTCCACTGCTCAATCAAATTTGCTCAAGTCAAATATTCAAAGCAAGCTCTAGCAGAGTAGATGATGCTTAGCCCTTTCATTCATATGCCCAGCATACACAGAAAATTTGAAGATGTCTGCAAAAATTACAAACTTTTTCCGGATGACTGCGGATATCGACAGAAAAAATAAGATTAATGCAAATAACGCCAGGGATTTACCAATATAGAACCCGGAATTTTTGATGAGAAGCGCGGCAATGCCGCACTCCTCATCAAAAATTTCGGGTTCTATTTCATTTTCAACCTTAAGTGGGTAGCCATACATCAACGAAGCTATGGTGGGTGCGCCCCCCACCATAGCTTCGCTGATGACCATGTACTTACTTTCAGCGCTACATAAAGCCGATGAAAAAAACATAGCACCGCCATCCGAGACGGTGCTATGTATAAATCAGCAAGCTGCATCCCATAGAAGAAGCTTTACCATTGCGTAGGGGTTTAACTATGCCAGCCCCCTGGCTGCCTGGAGCCGTGCCCGTGCCCGCTTGTAGGCTAGATTTGCCTGGATCAGTTCTTGACGGCTGCCTGTGTTGCGAACGCTGTTGAGCTTGCTTTCCGCTTCAGAAAAAGCCGCTCGTGCTTCTTCTTTATCAATGGTGGTGCCTCGCTCCGCCGAGTTGACCAGGATGATTACTTCATCGTTTTCGATTTCGGCGAAACCACCCATGAGGGCGATCGCTGCCCAATCCTTGCCAACACGAACCCGCATCACCCCAGTATCCAGGGCGGTCAGCAGGGGGGCGTGTCCGGTCAGGATACCCAGTTGCCCGGTGGTGCTGGGGAGAATCACTTCGTCGGAACTTTCGTCCCAAACGGTTTTGTCCGGTGCAATGACCCGTACTGCGAGTGCCATAACAGTAATTTCGTTAGATGGGTTGAATAAATCTGAGTAGAAGGTTCAGTACAGCTTTTTGTTGGCTGTCCTACCAGGGAGTTGGGTTGGAGCAAAGAACTTGCCCCAACCCAGGAAGATTACTTGCCTTCTTCCTTCATTTTTTCGGCTTTGGCGATCGCCTCGTTAATGTCGCCTACCAGATAGAAGGCTTGCTCAGGCAGTTCGTCCAGTTCGCCGTTGAGGATCATCTGGAAGCCCTTGATAGTATCTTCCAGCTTCACGTACTTGCCAGGTGAGCCTGTGAACACCTCAGCCACAAAGAAAGGCTGAGACAGGAAGCGCTCGATCTTCCGTGCCCGGGCTACGATCAGGCGATCGTCTTCCGACAATTCATCCAGACCCAGAATGGCGATGATGTCTTGCAGTTCCTTGTAGCGCTGGAGTGTGGACTGTACTGCCCGTGCGGTTTCGTAGTGCTCTTCACCCACGATGGAGGGTTGCAGCATCGTAGACGTAGAGTTCAACGGGTCAACCGCAGGGTAAATTCCCTTGGAAGCCAGTCCACGAGACAACACGGTGGTTCCATCCAGGTGAGCGAAGGTGGTTGCAGGTGCAGGGTCGGTTAAGTCGTCTGCCGGAACGTAAACCGCCTGAATGGAGGTAATGGAACCTTCGGTGGTCGAGGTAATCCGCTCTTGCAGTCCACCCACATCGGTACCCAGAGTGGGCTGATAACCCACCGCAGAAGGCATCCGACCCAGCAGTGCCGACACTTCAGAACCCGCCTGTACGAAACGGAAGATGTTGTCGATGAACAGCAGTACGTCTTGCTTGCTCACGTCGCGGAAGTACTCAGCCATCGTCAGACCAGAAAGACCAACCCGCATCCGTGCTCCGGGGGGTTCGTTCATCTGTCCGTAAACAAGAGCAATCTTCGACTCGTTCAGGTTTTCGGCGTTGATTACACCAGATTCGATCATTTCGTTGTAGAGGTCGTTGCCCTCGCGAGTCCGTTCGCCCACACCCGCAAACACCGACACACCACCGTGTTGAGTCGCAATGTTGTTGATCAACTCCATCATAATGACGGTCTTACCAACACCCGCACCCCCAAACAGACCAATCTTTCCACCCCGACGGTAGGGGGTCAGCAGGTCAACCACTTTTACTCCGGTTTCAAACACAGAAGGCTTGGTTTCCAGCTCGGTCAGCAGGGGCGCTTCCCGGTGGATGGGCATGGTCTCTTCAGCCGTAACATCCCCTTTTTCATCAACGGGTTCGCCCAAAACGTTGAAGATGCGACCCAGCGTAACTTTTCCGACAGGAACGCGAATGGGCGTACCCAGATCGGTCACTTCCATTCCACGTACCAGACCGTCGGTGGAACCCATTGAAACGGCACGAATTTGGTTGTCGCCCAAAAGCTGCTGCACTTCGCATGTAACGGATACTTCGTTCCCAGCGGTATTCGTACCGCTAACGCGGAGCGCATTATAAATCTTGGGCATTTGACCGCCGGGGAACTTCACATCCACAACGGGACCAATAACCTGTGTGATGTAACCAACGTTGGTTTTTTCTGCTGTGGTGACCATGCCTAACGCCTAACTACTTTTTGGTATGTGGAGAAACAAACAGAGACAGAATTAACATACTGTAAAAATGTCTCTATTACTGTATCACCAAAGGTTCACCAAAAAATGCAGGGGGATTGAGTTTCGGAACGGCTTTCATCAGGTGAAAAAAATGGGTGTCCTGGATGGGTTTACAGTGCATTAGCAAGAGCTATTTTGGGGAAGGCAGATACTGCGACGCTGCACCTGCTTTCCTCAAAATGGCTTCTTATTTCTTGAAGCATTCTTGGCGATCGCAAATTCCTTGGTGTTGTGACTTATCTATTAACCTTCGGTTAACCTTCGGTTTCGAAGACCGCTGCTCTATCCGTTAAACTACGCTCCTTTGAAAAATTGGTCGCGGAGGTGAGAGTTGCACTCACCGATGGGCGGCTTATGAGACCGCCGAGCCTCTCTTGCTCCATCTCCGCGAAGGGTTTGTACTAAATCTCGATCAGAAAACCCAAGATATTTTTGTGCAACGTTTGCGCCGCAAACGTTGCACAAAAATATCTTGGGTTTTGCTGTTCAGATCCATTCATTTGTCGCTGGCATGGGAACGACTGGGGGCGATCGCCCCCATGCCAGCATGGGTTGTGTAGGGTTTGAACCTACGCGCTTCCGCTTAAGAGGCGGCTGCTCTGCCCACTGAGCTAACAACCCAGGAAGGATGGGGAGGGCGATCGCCTCCTCAAAATTGGTACACCGGGCAGGAGTCGAACCTGCTAATAACACGCTTATCGGGCGTGCGCGTCCACCACTTCCGCCTCCGGTGCAAGGGATTTTGGATTTTAGATTTTGGATTTTAGATTGGGGCGTGTGCCTGCCAGGTGCGGTCAAGGGAGGTTATGCGCACTCAATCCAACATCGGCAATCTAAAATCCAAAACTACAGTTGGTCGGGATGGCTGGATTCGAACCAGCGGCTGCTTGTCCCCAAAACAAGCCGTCTGACCACTGACTTACATCCCGGATTTGGTACTGCTGGAGGGAGTCGAACCCACACTTTTCGGTTCTTAAGACCGATGCCTCTGCCAGTTGGGCTACAGCAGCGGAAAAGGTACTCCTGGTAGGATTTGAACCTACACATGGACTGTTTCTGAAACAGCCGCCTCTGCCATTTGGGCTACAGGAGCAAGACCAGTTCCTCAAAACCCAAAACCAAATATTTTTTGAAACACCCGTTGCACGGGTGTTTCAAAAAATATCGGTAGTGGATTTTTGGAGGATTAGGGATCTGCGGATTTTATTAATCCGCAGATCCCTTAGCAGTAAGGAAAGGGAGGATGGCGAATAACCCAGGCGCATACGGAAAGGTGGGCAACTGCGGGGATATCGACAGTGCTTCCTTTCCCCCTCCCCAAAGCCCCGCCAGGGTTCGAACCTGGAGTCGCCTCATTCAAAGTGAGGCATGTTGCCAGTTACACCACAGGGCTATGGCTTTCCCGGCTGAAAATCCCACAGGGATTGTCAGCTAGGGGCTAATGCCGAGGCAGGTTTCGAACCTGCAACCTCCTGTTTCAGAGACAGGCGACTTTACCTATTCGTCCACTCGGCAATGGTTGAGTGTTGCATCCAAAGCTTGTTCCAGCGGTGGGCTGGGAATGGGAACGGCAGGATTTGAACCCGCGTCTCCAGGGCTTCAACCTGGCGCTACAACCGTCTCAGCTACATTCCCATCTACTTGTCGGGGTTGATTTTGCGCGGATGAGTCCACGCAAAATCAATGTCCTACATCATCTACAGCGCTTTGCGCTTGAATCAGCCACAGGTGTTTTTGTGAGAGCTGCGCTCTGCGCGGCTCTCACAAAAACAACCTGGGTTTAAGCGCTTGAAAAGCGCTGTAAGGCGGAAGGCAGAGGAATCGAACCCCCGGCTGTTACACCGCCCTGGTTTTCAAGACCAGTTGCCGACCATTCAGCGGTGCCTCCCAAATTGGGGTGACGGACGGGACTCTAACCCGCTAAGGCTGGTGTCACAGACCAGCGCCGCGATCGCTTTGGCTTCCGTCACAAGGCTCGGACAGGACTTGAACCTGTAACCCCTCGCTTAACAGGCGATCGCTCTGACCAATTAAAGCTACCGAGCCGGATTTGGGAGCCTCGACGGGAGTTGCACCCGCTTCTCTCTGACTGAGAATCAGAGCGACTTGTCTGCTCGTCTACGAGGCTGGGATGAACCTGTGTCAAAGGTTCCTGGGTGGGGCACAGGAACCTTCGGACTTCAGGAGGGGGGCGACATGCGACCGTGTTGGGAGATGGCATGGGGTGGCGACGGGAAGCAGGTGGGGCGATCGCCAACCCTGGATTTTCAAAGGGGATTTCTGTGGATATTTCGACCAATCCGCCAGCGAAAATCCCAAATCCAACATGCCAACACGGAGGAATGCCGCCGACGGGGATGATGGGATTTGAACCCACGATCTTTCGCTCGACAGGCGACTGCTTTGAGCCGGACTAAGCTACACCCCCAGAGATGCAGGGCTGGGAACGTTGTGACCGACATCCCAGGCGCGACATTGCCTGAAGGAAGCGGGACAACACCCTGCGGGTTGCGTTGTTGCGTTTGAAGCGCAACGGTTTTGGATGCATTTGGGTGATACTCATTCAGTTTTCAAGGTTCGGAGTAACGGTTGGCTCTCTGCGGTGAGCGCTCCGTCCTGATACTACAATCATACTACAAAAGAGCTACAGGCTGTCAAGAGGGGCAGGAAAATTTTTTCTGATTTTCTGCCAAATAACTTTGAAAGTCCTTGAAAGTAGCCTTTTTGCTGAATTAAAGAATTCAGCTTTAATGAATCACACGCTTACGCTCAATTTCTTCGACTAACGAGGTTTTAGGTCAAGGGCGATCGCCCACGCAGCTCCGCCAGCGCGATCGCTCACGCTCTGATTTGCGTAGTATGTCGTTGTAGTATGTGAAGACTGAGAAGGAGGGAGAGTCAGGGGCAGAAACCGAGGTTTTCGGCTAAGCCCCTGGTTTATCCTCCGGGTTGTCGGGCTAACGGGCAGAGATGGCTTGCTCCTGGGTCACCCGCCACAGCTTGTGGACAAAGAACTCCAGGCGATTGGGCAGTGCGACGATGAACATGCCCTCCTCTGCCTCGGCGTTGTCGGCAACCCAGTGACCATGCAGGCTGACTTCGATGAAGTCCTCATCTACCACGGTCACTTCGACATCGGGGATGCCAGCGGCTTGCAACTCGGTCTGCAAGTGCGCCAGCCCGCGCATGTCTTTGGCGATCAGGAATGCAGCCCGACCGGGTTCCACATGCAGGGTTTGCCCGGTGCGCAGTGCCAGCATGACCCGCTGGGCAACGAGCACTTCCAAAGGAGCGGCGATTTGCTCCATAAACAGTCCGTCTGCGGTGTAAGTCAGTTTCAACATGACGGTGACGCCTCTCTCGATGAGGGTTTGACAAGGGTGAACACAAACACAGTCAAAGCAAGAGTCAAAATAAGAGTCAAAACAAGCGAGTTCTGGGAGGTGCCGAGGGGAGGCGCGAGGTGGAATTAAGGGGTGCCTCCCTCAAGGCATGGCTTGGGTTTGCCAGAACTGTTCGGCGAACTGGAGTGCCGGGTGAATCGGTGCTTTTGGCTTGTGGGCGAGGGTCATGCCAACCTCGTGGAGGAGGCGATCGCCCTTGCGGCTGTTGCACGATGCACAGGCGGCGACTACGTTGTTCCAGGTATGGAGTCCGCCCCTGGAGCGGGGGATGACGTGATCTAGCGTCAGATGCCGGGTACTGCCGCAGTATTGGCAGGCATGGTGGTCGCGTCGGAGGACTTCGCGCCGCGTCACCGCTGGCATTTTCCAGAACCGCTCGGGGTTGGTGTGAACGAGCCGAATATGTTCGGGGACGACCAGCACCAGACTGGGCGATCGCACTTCCCACTGCTGTCCACTGCCAAAGCCGAGGGCTTCTGCCTGCCCCGTCACCAACAACACGATGGCGCGTTTGATGTTGATGCGGGACACAGGCAAATAGTTCTTGGAGAACACGATGACGGAGTGCTGCAACACGGCATCTCGAACCACGGGGTTCTGTGCCGACGCTGGTTGAGTCAGTTGCTGCGTTTTCATAGAACGAAAATCCTCCAAAAAACAACCCCCGCTACTGAATCCATCAGGAGCGGGGGCTGAAAGAACGCATAGGGCGACATCAGGGTGAGGTCGGACTGGTCCTGAACCTCCCGCTCTTTGGTTGTACGTAATCAAGATTCAGCCATTGCTGAATTGGGGTGGACAAGCATAGTTCGGGTCGCCCAAAGACGGTTCCCATAATGGGTTTGAGGCTAATAAATCTGCCCAGGTGATCAGCATTTCCGCCAAAATCTCCGCCAAAACGGATGAGGCTGGAACCGCCCAAGAACTTGGATAAGACTGCGCCAATCCTGGCGGCGATCGCGCCCTGGCTTGCATTCAACGCTGCACCCAGCGCCATACCAGACGAATGGTCTTGGATAGGTGCTCCAGGAATTGCTGCTTCAGGCAGTTCAGTTCCAGACAGTTCAGCTCCAGACATCTGTGCTTCAGACATTGAGCAAACAGAAGCTGAGTAACCCGATGCTGAGCAATCAGGCGAAGGCATGACAAAACCCGATCCACCTACGGCAAACCGCACGACGCTGTCCGCAAACCCTTGCTGGGTGCGGTGGCGCAGCGTGCGGAGAACTGTATGCGTGAACCGGGTTATCATCGAAGATTCTTTCTGAAAAAACTTTAAGAAGACACCCTAATGCTACACGCGTAATACAGGAATGTCCAGAGATTTATGAAAATTTTTTCAGAAATTTTTAACAGATCTGTCTGCGGAGAGAGGGGGCAACCAGAAGTAGGGATGGGGCGATCGCCCTCAAGCCTGCATCTAACAGGGGTTTAGGATCACGTACGGAATAAAACCCAAAATTTTTGATGAGAAGCGCGGCATTGCCGCGCTTCTCATCAAAAATTGGAATTTTATTAATCCGCAGATCCCTTAGCGGATCGGTTGCTCGGCGGTGGGCTGTTCCTGGCGGGCTGGGTCGGCATCGCGGGCAGCTTCGGCGAGACGTGCCGCCTGGGCATGGCGGAGACGAACTTCGGTTTCGCGGAGGGTTTGTTCGGCGGGGGCGAGGGATTGGGCGATCGCCGACTGGTTCTGCAACTGGTTAGTGGAAGACACCAGATCATTCAGGCTGCGAATTAGATCCCGCAAACTGTCCCGCAACTCTGGGTCGCCTGTCAGTTCATCCAGGTCAGCGGTAATTTTCTGCACATTCTGGAAGGTGGCGCGGGCGGAGTCCAGGGTTTCCTGTAACAGCAGAATGTTCTCGTCCGTGGCGATGGAGGTGGTGAGGGTGCTCAGGCTGGCGGAGGCTTCGGCGGCACTGGCAGCCGCCAGCGAAGCATTGGCGACGAGGACTTCCAGTTCATCGATCAGCCCATCATCCTCAACCAGTGGCGTAATTCCCCTGACGATGTAGCTGATTTCCTGGGTAGTCTGGTTCAAGCTATCTAGCGTACCAACAATTGCCCCTCGGTTTGTTTCCAGCAAGCGGTTCAGTTCATTGGCGGTTAGCCCGGCTTGGTTAGCTGCCAGTCCAATTTGGGTGGTGGTCGCGTTCAGGTTTTGCAGCAGCGGTTCGACCTCATCCTGCACTGATTCTGCAATGACGGTGACGGAGTCTGCCAGTCGCGCCACTTCTTCGGCAGCATCAGAGGTATTACCTGTTAGTTCAACAATATTGCCGAACAGCTCCTCATTGGAGAATAGCTCGGCCAGAGAAATGGTGGCGGCAATCAGTTCGTTGAAGGTTGCGCCGACTTGCCCCGAAATGCGATCGCCGTTACAAATAATCCCGCTATTTTCACAGTCGGGTGCCAGGGGATTGGTCGCTACATCAACGGGCGCATACTCCGGGGGAATAATATCAATAGTAGCCTCGCCAATCAGTCCAGTCTGGTTGGTGAGAATCACAGAGTTGATGGGAATTTCTAACGTCGCTGGGCGAATTTCGATTGCGACCTCCGCCGCTCCTCCCGTTGCCGATACGGCAGTGACCCGCCCCACGACGACGCCCCGGTAGCGCACCGCCGAGCCGACCTGCACGCCCCCCGCATCCACAAAGGTGGCGACGAACTGGTAGCTGCGAGAGCCCAGCCGAAAGCCCCGAATCCAAAAGACCAGCGCTCCCAGCGATATCAAACTCACCAAAATGAGTAGACCGACCGTTCCTTCCCGAAGTGTGCGCGATCGCATCCCATTCCCCTCCAGCCAACATGAAAATCCGGTTTGAGCGAGCCATATCCCACCCGATTAAAGCAGGTTATCCCTTTTCGTGAACGCTGCAAGTGGATGAAGTGTGACGCTCTTCAGTGCTGTCTACACAAGCGCCACTTAGTCCGCGAAGAATCCTACGCAGAAACTCGGATTATTTTGCAACCTGAATGGGTCCTTCAACCTGTCCATTAAAAAATTGCCGCACCATTGGATGATCGGTGGTGTCGATATCGTCGATACCCCCTTCCCACTGCACTTTGCCGCGATAGAGGAAGATAATGCGATCGGCGGTGCGGCGAATGGTACTGTCCTGGTGAGTCACCATTACGTAGGTGCTACAGCCTTCTTCGTTGCATTGCAGGTTACGAATCAGGTCTTCGATGACAGTTGAGGCGATGGGGTCAAGTCCGGCGGTGGGTTCGTCGTAGAGCAACACTTCCGGGCGGGAGTGGAGATCTTCCGGATTTTCCATGATGGCGCGGGCAAAGCTGACGCGCTTGCGCATCCCGCCAGAGAGCTGGGCGGGGAAGCGATCGCCAATGTTTGGCAAGCCCACCATCTCTAGCTTGCGATCGACCAGGTGCCGAATATCGTCCGCCGAAAGATGAGTGTGCTGAAACAAGGAGAAGCCCACATTCTCGTAAACATTCAGCGAATCGAACAGTGCCGCTTGCTGAAACACCATACCAATGCCAACCGGGTCTTGAGCATCTTCAACCAGACCCTCGCGCTTTTGTCCCTGGATGTAGATTTCTCCTTCGTCGGGGGCAAGCAGCCCCGCAATGATCCGCAGGATGGTTGATTTTCCCGTCCCCGATGGTCCGATGATGGCTAAGGCTTCTCCTTTTTGAATAGATAAATCGACTCCATCCAAAATCACGCTTTTCCCAAAGGCTTTGTGGATGCCTTTGAGCTGAATCAAGGGGGCATCCTGGGACGGCGATGTTGCGGTTGGAAGGACAGCCTTTTGCTCAGACACACACAACTCCAAATTCTTTCAAGAGCGCATTCAACTCAGGTTAGGTTTCTTTGGCTGAGACCTTCGGGGAAGCACTTTTCTACACGCATTCGTTCTCCCTGAGGGCGATCGCCCATCCATTCATTGTGTCAAAAAAGAATCAATTTCGAGCATCCCTCTGGGCAATGGCTGAGGCGGCATGTTGAGACGGTTGAGATTGAAACGGAGGGTGTAAAAATAATCGGAACTGGCAGGTTTGCACGCCGATTGTCGATGGGACTGGTATTCTTTGCAACAGGTATGAGCGGCATTGCCAACCTACATTGGCGCTAGCAGCGATCATTGGCGCTAGCAGCGATCGAGCGTTGGTAATGGCTCAAATCGGCTTGCTATTGTTCGAGTTTACCGAAACCCCATCGTTCTTTGCGCATTTCCCTTGGCATACCTCTGGTTTTACTGGCTTTTAATAACTGACACGGATCTTCCACCATGTCGAATGGATTATTGAAAAATGCTCTCCGGGCATTGCGTTCGGAACCCACCCGTTATTTTCCTCACTTGCCAATGTCCAATCGTCGCTTTAGCCAATGGTTTAAATGGCTCTCTCCAGGGCTTTCGGTAAAGCGTTGGCTGTTTGTGAGCGCAGCGGGGGTGTTGTTGTGTGGTTTGGGGATTGCCATTTGGGCAAGACAAACACCCGTTTTTCGCCTGGGACAGTTCATCAGCGAAACCCTGAGCCTGGTCACACAACTGATTCCAAACTATGTGAGTGGTCCGCTGGTGGCAGTGGTGGGGCTGTTGCTGGTGTTGTGGGGGCATACCCGTAGCCTCAATACCCTGACGGATGTGCTGATGCCGGAGGGGGATGAGGAACTGGTGGATCGGTTGATGACCCATCGGCGGCTGAATCGTGGTCCTCGCATTGTTGCCATTGGGGGCGGAACGGGGCTTTCTACCTTGTTGCGGGGGTTGAAGCATTACAGCACGAACATTACGGCGATCGTAACGGTGGCGGATGATGGCGGGTCATCGGGACGGTTGCGGCGAGAAATTGGGGTCTTACCTCCGGGAGATATTCGCAACTGTTTGGCGGCGCTGGCAAGTGAGGAAAAGCTGCTGACGGAGTTGTTTCAGTACCGCTTTCGGGCGGGAAATGGGCTGAGTGGGCACAGCTTTGGCAACCTGTTTCTGACGGTGATGACGGAGGTGACGGGGGATCTGGAGCGGGCGATCGCCGCTATCTCGAAAGTCCTCGCCGTGCAGGGGCAGGTGTTGCCTTCGACGCTGAGCGATATCCAGTTGTGGGCGGAATTGGAGGATGGTCGCCGAATTGAGGGCGAGTCAAATATCACAGAAGCCAATGGCAAGATTGTGAACATTGGCTGTACACCCTCGCGCCCTCCGGCGTTGCCTCGGGTGTTGGAGGCGATCGAGAAGGCGGATTTGATTATTGTCGGTCCAGGCAGTCTTTACACCAGCATTATTCCGAATCTGCTGGTGCCAGAGATTGTGGAGGCGTTGACGCGCACGAAGGTGCCATCGGTCTATGTCTGCAATATCATGACGCAGCCAGGGGAAACGCAGGGCTACACGGTGTCTGACCATATTCGGGCGATCGATGCGGCGACCGGGGGGCGTCCGATTTTTGATGTGGTGCTGGTGCAACGCCATGTTCCTTCGGCGAGTACGTTGATTAAGTATGCCCAGGAGAATTCTCACCCGGTGTATTTTGACCGGGAGGCGGTAATGCGGCAGGGACGACGGGCAATTCTTGCCAATGTGATGGATGAAGATGCGGCGACGGGGTATGTGCGCCATGATAGCGATCGCCTTTCCCGTGTTTTGTTGCGCTGGTATGGGCGAATTCAAGGATTGTAGTGGCAGCGTTTTATCCCGATGGGATTTGTCTGCGAACCTGGGTAAAAGGCTTGCTAGGATAAAAGCTGTTTTGTGTGCTGGTTTCGTTGTCGTTATTGTTTCAGTATTGTTTTAGTCTTCTCACGCCAGGTTTTTATGTCTCAGGAATTGTTGCGATCGCTCGTTTGGACAGATTACCGCCTTGCCGTTTTGTTTGCGGTGCTGTTGCCGCTGGTTTTGCTGCTGTGGGCAACGGTGAAGCGGCGAGAAGCGATGCAGCGATTGCTGATTATCTACTGGCGGGTTTCCAGTTTGCTGGTGATTGCGGTGTATTTGATGATTGGGAATTTGCCGATCGCCTTCCTCACCAGTTTCCTGGCGCGGGTGCTGATTCCCGTTGGGCTATGGTTCTGGACTGACATTAATGAGGAAATTGAAGACCAGCCCGACTCACTGTTGAAGCTTTGCCTGACGGCATGGCGCTGGGCGGTGACTGTGTACTGTGCATTGGGGGCGATCGCCACTATTCCCTTCCTGCGCTGTGCCTTTGCCCGCACCGTCTACGACACCCCCTTCTGCCAGGTCTGGCGCGAAGCCCCCCTGATCTACAAAGATGCTCTCCACGCCAACTACACCCCCGGCTTTCTCGCCTTCTGGGGCATCGTCGGTCTCATCATCTATCTGCTCTACTTTGCCTACTTCGTCGTCGTCCGTTTGGGCAAAGAAGGACGCTCCGCCTTGGATCAGTAGGATTACGCAGTTGGGGGCAATTTTTGGGGCGCACCCCAAAAATCGCCCCCAACTGCATGTTCAGGTTATTCCGCCAAAACAATCCCCTGACGAGCAGGCAGCGACAAGTGCAGCTTATCTGCCCCTGGCTCCCAGGTCGCCTGTCCTTCCCCGTAGACTACCCGCGAAGGATGTACCGTCAGATCCCCGATCGGAACATGTTCATCCACAGGGGTTTCCCCAGCATTCACAGCAATGATGAGGGTTTCAGGGGTGGTGCCCTCCCGCTCCAACTGTCGGGCAAACACAAATAGCTCCTTCTTTGCCCCCAGTTCTTTATAAGAGCCAACTCGCAGCGCCTCATACTGATGCCGCAGCGCAATCAAACGGCGGTGATAGTCCAGAACCTCCAATTCCCACTGGTCTTCTGGCAAGAAACCACTGCGGCAGTCTGGATCAATCGTCCCTTTCATGCCGATTTCGTCGCCGTAGTAGACGCAGGGTGCCCCTGGCATCGCAAACATGAGCAATGTGGCGAGTCGAACCGTCGAGCGATCGCCCCCCACAATCGACAACAGCCGCGCCGTGTCATGGCTATCCAGCAAATTGAGCTGCGCCAACTGAATCTGCCAATCATGCTGATGCACCAGTTCCTTAACTCGATGGGCATATTCATGGGCATTCAAAGCAGGATAGGGTTCATAGGAACGGTCTTCCACCTGATCCATCAAGACGCGATCGCCCCCGGTGAAGGCGATCGTTGCAGCGGTCAGGGGATAGTTCATCACCCCATCAAACTGCGTTCCATCCAGCCATGCCGACGCATCTTCCCACACCTCGCCAACGATATAGGCTTCGGGGTTAATTGCCTTGATCCGCTGACGAAATTCTTGCCAGAACCCTTCTGCCTTCACCTCAAACGGCACATCCAACCGCCAACCATCAATACCCCGACGGATCCAATACTCCCCAACCTGCATGAGGTATTCCCGTGCCTGGGGAGTGTTGTGGTTAAACACAGGAAGTGCCCGATTACCCGCCCACCCCTGATAGTTGGCAGGTAGTCTGTCATCATAGGCAGACAGTTGCCAATCCTCGATATAAAACCAGTCTACCCAGGGAGACTGCCGTCCATTTTCCAGAATGTCATTGAAGTAGAAGAACCCCCGCCCCGCATGGTTGAAAACCCCATCAAGGATGATCCGAATCTGGCGATCGTGAGCCGCTGTGAGCAGTGCATCGAAGGCGCGATCGCCTCCCAGTAAAGGGTCAATCCGGTAATAGTCGTGGGTGTGATACCGATGATTAGAAGTGGATTGGAAAATGGGTGTGAAATAGATGGCATTAATGCCCAGATCTTGCAAATAGTCTAAGCGATCGATGACGCCCCAGAGATTTCCTCCCTTGTATCCCCGCAACGTGGGCGGTGCATCCCATGCTTCCAGAGGAACATAGTTAGTAGGGGCTTCATCTGTCGGAACCACACGAGCAAAGCGATCAGGGAAAATTTGGTAGAACACCGCGTGCTTTACCCAGTCTGGAGTTTGAATGGTCATCTCAAGCCTCTTCTATCTGCCTGCACAATACCCTCATTGTGTGGGGTCATTTAGATGTCCGCAAACATAGGGCTAGCTTCCTTTTACAAGAAAGGAAGCCCGTGTTGAGGCGGCTGAGTGGCTGATTTGCCGTGGAATTGGGCACAATGCAACAACCCTCTAAGCACCGCCAATTATCCAAATTTCTACCGCAAGCTTTAGATTGCGATACCAAAAGATAGAGTTGCCTTTCCCTGCCTGTGCAGCCCTCATATTGCCAAATCTCTCTAGTCAAAATCGTTATGACTATGAATACCGCTATGATATAGTTGTTACAGTTCGTAAACAGAGGGTAAAGCTTGATTGCTTTGGGTCTAGCCAGATTTGGTTCTGAAGAGTTTTGAGAATCAACAAGTAGATTCATGATGCGATTGAGGCTGTTTTCGCAGATGGCTGTTCTTGCAGATGGCTTTCATTGCCAGCACTTGTTATTGCAGACAAATTCTTGCGGGCAAATTGCAGACAAATTCTTGCAAACGACTTATTGCAGACGACAAATATCAGACGATTTAGGAGTGTAGATTCATGACTCATCACGAGTGCCTACGGGTTGGGCAGGCGGCTCCTGACTTCACCGCCACAGCCGTTGTAGACCAGGAATTCAAGACCATCAAGCTGTCGGACTATCGCGGCAAGTACGTGGTTCTCTTCTTCTATCCTCTGGACTTCACCTTTGTTTGTCCGACCGAGATTACGGCATTTAGCGATCGCTACGAAGAGTTCAAAGCCATCAACACCGAAGTTCTGGGCGTTTCCGTCGATAGCGAATTCTCTCACCTCGCCTGGATTCAGACCGATCGCAAGAGCGGTGGTGTTGGCGACCTGACCTATCCTCTGGTATCCGACATCAAGAAAGAAATCAGCGAAGCTTACAACGTCCTCGACCCCGAAGGCGGTGTTGCTCTGCGTGGTCTGTTCATCATCGACAAAGATGGTGTGATTCAGCACGCGACCATCAACAACCTGGCGTTTGGTCGCAACGTAGATGAATCCCTGCGCGTTTTGCAGGCGGTTCAGTATGTGCAGGCAAACCCCGACGAAGTGTGCCCCGCTGGCTGGAAGCCCGGCGACAAGACCATGAACCCCGACCCTGTGAAGTCCAAAGAATTCTTCGCAGCCGTCTAAGGGCTTAGGAAGCACTAAGACCAGTTTTGAAAAAAGGTTTGGCTTCGCCAGACCTTTTTTAAAACAACATGCTCGCCATTTTTCTAAAACCCTTGATTGGCGCACAATCAAGGGTTTTAAAAAAATGGCGAAGGTATTGCAAAAATGGGATAGTTTTTCCTGGCAGTAATTTTAGAAAATTGGCGAGCTCCTGCAAGGGAGCTTCGGCTCCCTGTTTTGTCAGGCTATAGCCGATCGCCTGGGTAGGGCTCAATACGGTGTCAAGAATTTCTCTGTTCAGGCTATGGTTGTTAAAAACGTTTGCGTGTGTGGAGTGACGTTATGATTCAACGGTGTGCGATCGCCATTGCCACAACCCTCGCGGTATTAACCCCACAACTTGCCGTGGCATTTCCCCTCCAGGTTGGGCGCTACAGTAATGGAACCCGTTCCTTTGTGTTAGCCGAGCGCAACGGGCAGATGTGCTTTCAAGGGTTTGTAGGCACGAACCTCTTTGTCACCGCATCAATTTCGCGCGATCGCGACTACGACGGCTTCTTCAAAGTCCACGAAACCGAAGAGCGGCTGTATCAAGACAGCCTCAGTCGCCTCCTGGCAGGCCCCATCCACCGTTTAGAGGTGTATGAATTGCAGGACGACGCACCCATTGAAATGAACCAACTGCTAAACGAATGTCTGGAAGAGGATGACGACTTCTACGAAGCAATCACCACGGTCGGATAAACCCACCCCCATCCCCGATGGTTGGCTGGAAATTGGTACCATCGTTGGTGCCCACGGTTTGCAGGGCGAGATGCGGATCTACCCCACCTCCGATTTCCCGGAGCGGTTTGAACAGGCGGGCGAACGCTGGCTCCTTGCTCCCAACAGTGACACTCCCCAATCCACCCAACTGGAGGGGGGATGGTTTCAGCCTGGGAAGGGTTTATTCGTCATCAAGCTGGCGAAGGTCAACTATCGCGACCAGGCAGAAGCCCTGCGCAAGTGGCGCTTAGTCGTGCCCGAGAGCGATCGCCCTCCCCTAGAAGCCGATGAGTACCATGTTGCTGACCTCATCGGCCTGCGGGTGATTGACCAGGCAACGGGACAGGCGATCGGCGTTGTATCTGATGTCCTCCCTGCCGGGAACGATCTGCTCCAGGTCACCCTGGACGCACCCAAAAATCCCAAAAATCCCCACGCCCTCATCCCCTTCGTCCCCGAAATCGTTCCCGTTGTCGATCTGGAACAGGGCATTGTCGAAATCGCCCCACCCCCTGGACTCCTCGACACCTAAGTAAAAACCCAAACTTGTTTTTGAAAGCGCGGCACAGCCGCGCTTTCAAAAACAAGTTTGGGTTTTTTCCCATTCACCTATCCACCCACCCATGCCTTCCACTCCTCGACGCACCATCATCGGCATCATGGGACCAGGCGATGGGGCTTCCGAGGATGTATGTGCGATCGCCTACGACCTCGGCTACCAGATCGCCGCCGCTGGCTGGGTCGTCCTCACGGGCGGGCGCAACGCCGGAGTGATGGACGCCGCCTGCCGGGGCGCAAAAGCCGCCAACGGACTCACCCTCGGCATCCTCCCCGGCACCGACGCCACCCACCTCTCCCCCGCCGTCGATCTGCCCATCTTTACGGGAATGGGGCACGCTCGCAATGCCATTAACGTGCTCTCTAGCGATGTGGTGATCGCCTGCGGCATGGGCTGCGGCACCGCCTCCGAGGTGGCGCTGGCGCTGAAGAACGGGAAGCCTGTGATTTTGGTGCGATCGAATCCAGTCAGCGAAGCATTTTTTCAGCAACTAGCTCCCGGACAGGTGCAAGTCGCAACAACCCCCGACGAAGTGATAGAACAAATTCGGGAGCTGGGCTTTATGTCAGTCCAGTAATGATCAGACGGATAAGTGGTTTTGGCAAGAGCGCTATTCTCACGCTTCCCCTTCCGTCATTCCCGCGAAAGCGGGAATCCACTGCCACGCTGTCGAACAGCGTCATCAAAATTTCGTATCTGCTTATCACTCCGTCATTCCCGCGAAAGCGGGAATCCATTGCCACACCTTGAAGCCTGATCCTGGATTCCCATGTCCATGGGAATGACGGTGCGAGTTTATCGGAATGACGTGCAGTTCATCGGAATGATGGTGCGGAGTGGTTCATTACTATGCCTCTTTCTGTGGGTGGATCTTTTACGATAAAAACAGGTCAATTGTCTCACAGGAAAAGGAATGTCCAACGATGCGCAGGCTTGGATTGACCAGGGACGGCAGCAGTTTAGCGTATGGCAATTTGCAGAGGCGCTGGACAGCTTTGAGCAAGCGATCGCCGCTGACCCCACCCATGCCGAAGCCTGGAATGGCAAAGCGGTCGCCCTCCGCAACCTCAACCGGGTAGAAGAAGCCCAATCTGCCCTGGATCGCGCTCTGGAACTGGACCCCAATTTGCCCCGCGCCTGGTTCAACAAGGGGCTGTTGCTGGAGGAAAACCTGAACCGCCCCACGGAAGCGGCAGACTGCTATCGCCGTGCCTTCCAACTGCAACTCGACCTGACAGAAGCCCAACGCCGTTATCAGAACCTTATCCAACTGACACAGGTGTCTGAGCAAGCTGTTACGGTTTATGCCTCATCCCCATCTGCGCCAAAACCCTCCTCTCAAGCTTCAGCGGAGGCAGAGCGATGGTCTAATCAAGGGTTTCAAAAATACATGACTGGAGATTTTGTAGGGGCGATCGCCAGTTGGGAACAAGCAATCGCCCTCAAACCCGACTTTCATGAGGCATGGAGCAACCGGGGGCTGGTACTGTATGCCTTAGGTCGGTATGAGGAAGCTATCGCTTCCTGTGACCAAGCGATCGAATTCAAACCCAACAATGACGCGGCGTGGAACAACCGGGGGTTGGCACTGCATGCCCTAGGTTGGTATGAGGAAGCCATCGCTTCCTGCGACCAAGCGATCGAGATCACACCCGACTTTCACGGGGCATGGGGTAACCGGGGGAATTCGTTATCTGCTTCAGGTCGCAAGGAGGAAGCGATCGCGTCCTACGACCAATTGCTCAAGATCAAACCCGACGATCACCAGGCATGGAATAACCGGGGGAATTCGCTATTTGCCTTAGGTCGCAAAGAGGAAGCGATCGCGTCCTTTGACCAAGCCCTCGAAATTAAAACCGACTATCATGAGGCGTGGAACAACCGGGGGCTTGTGCTGTCTGCCTTAGGTCGCAATGAAGAGGCGATCGCAAGTAACGACCGGGCGATCGCCCTCAAGTTTGACTATTGGCAAGCATGGGCTAATCGTGGGAATGCCGCTGTCAATTCTTCTCAGTGCAAAACCTCAGTGCGCTGGACATTGCCAGAGCCGCTGCAAAATTTTGCACTGGATCAGCGGGGCTATGCGGGGGCGTTAGCTTGCTACGCAGCAGGATTGCGCCAGGTCGAACGGGAGCAGCAGCCCGAAGGCTGGGGGCAGTTGCATCGTTTGACAGGGCGAGCGCACTACTTCCATCATCGGTTTGCGACGCAACAGGGGGCGATGATCTGGGAGGCGGTGCGGGAATATCATCTGGCACTGGAGGTGTTGACCGCTGACGCCTTCCCGGAAGCCCATCTGAAAACGCTGCAAGATTTAATTCGGGCGGAACTGAGTTTAGGCAATACCGATACGGCGCGGCACTGGCAGATTCAGGGGGTAGCCGTGCTGCAAGCGTTGCTGAATCAGTCGCCCACCTGGAAAAAGCGGCAACTGGAGTTCCAGTTCTACAGCTTCCGCCAGATGACGGTGGACTTGCTGGTGCAGGAGGGGCAACTTGCCCTGGCGTTGCAGGAGGCGGAGCGGGACAAGAACCGTTGTCTCAACTGGATGCTGGCGGCATGGGCAGAGCCGCAATGGAGTCCAGCCGTGGCGCAGATGCGGGCATGGCTGGAGGCGGGAACCTCTGTGGTGTACTGGCATCTCAGCCCCGATGCGCTGACCACCTTCGTGCTGCGGGCGGATGCGCCGGACCCCTGGGTGTTGCCCGATGGGGAGCTGACTGCGGGGCGGTTGCCCCCCTCTCGCCAGCAACGGCGGGATCTGGAAGCCTGGGTCAACGCCTGGAACTCGGACTACGAAGACTATCGGCTGAAGGGCAAGGAGGTGAGTCCCTACCAGCGGCAGCAGCATCCCTGGCGGCGGCAACTCGCGGAACGGCTGGCACACCTCCGCGACCTCCTCCGCCTTCCCGAACTGGAAGCCCAACTGACGGGCATTTCACGGCTGATTCTGGTGCCCCATCAGGATTTGCACCGCTTCCCCCTGCACATGCTGTTCGATCCGCATTTCACCGTCAGCTATCTGCCCAGCCTCCAGGTAGGCATCACCCAGAAAGCCCGCAACGGGTTCACGCCCCTCTCAACGCAATCCCACCTCCTCAGCCTGGAAGCACCCGCCCACAACGACCTGGAGCCACTAAAATATTCAAAAATTGAGTCTGCGCTTATTGCCCGGTTATTCGCAAGTTCTACTCGCCTCCCCACAATTGGAGAATCAGACAAAATAGTTGATGCGACACATGGAGTGGTTTCACATAGTTTGATCACGCGCCACAATTTGCTTCACTTCACTGGGCATGGAGCATACAACGCTCAGCAACCTCATCTTTCTTACCTCGCACTTTCAGGTGATGATGTACTAACTGTGGAGAGGATTAATCAAATTGACCTTTTCTCATATTCCCTGGTTTGCCTTGCCTCCTGCGAAACGGCGGCGACGGGGTTGCAAATGCTGGAGGTGGAGTATGTGGGGCTGGCGAGTGCGTTTCTGAGGGCGGGGGTGGCTCAGGTGGTGAGTAGCCTCTGGCTAGTGGATGAGGTGTCCAGCACCTATTTCATGCTGTATTTCTATGAGCGCCTGCTTTCCCCAGGGCAACTTACCCCCGCTGCGGCGCTGCGGGCGGCGCAGGATTGGTTGCGGCAGATTACCTATCCAGAGTTGGTGCAGTGGTTGCAGCAAGTAGCGCAACGCCTAGGCGACCGAGAACCCGAACGGATGGCGCAGGCGATTCGCGAGGATCAGGATAAAATAAACGCAACGGAACCACCCTTCGCGGATCCCTACTACTGGGCGACGTTCATTCTCACGGGGAACCTCACACCATGACCTCCCTCAACTCTGGCAATCCCTTTGCCTGCGAAGCCTTTCTGCGAACCCTGCCCCGCCTGCCCCACTCCCTAACAGCAGCGCAGCGGGAGCGGATTCGTGCGGTGTTGTGGGATATTCAGCAGCATAAGCCAGGGGTGACGCAGGACATTGAGGCGCTGGTGGAGCAAGACGCCATGCTGCAATCGCACTATGAAGCTGCCTACACCGAGTTATTGCGGCACTATCAAGCCAACGAGCGGGCGAAAAGTGCCGCTGTTGCGGGCAGCCTGACCGTCGAGCCATCCGAGTTGGAACGGTGGGCAGAAAAAATTCTGCGGATGGGAGATGATCTGGTGGAATCGGCACGATCGGTGGTGCAACCGATGCGAACGGTGGTAGCTGAGAATAATCGATCTGATTTTTGGGAACGGGGCGATCGCCTCATTGCCCTAGGCGGCGGTGGCGCAATTTTGGGAGCGACGATTGCCCAAATTCCCGGTGCCATCATCGGCGGCATCTGCGCGGCGATCTTTGCCTGGAAAAGCTACACGCCCCAGTCCAAACAAGCCAATGTTCGAGGTTAGCGAGGGGCAGAATGGGTTCATGCTGAATGCTGCTATTCCCCTACTGCTAACTTCAACAGAACAACAACCTGCTGATGCTGAAGGGCTATCTACGACGCTCTCGCTGGTGATTTGGGGAGCGGTGACGGTAGCAGTTTTGATATACGTGTGGTGGGTGCGATCGCGCTCCACTCAACCAACTGCATCCGTTCCTTCAGTGGAACCGCTTGATCTAACCAACTTCATTTCCCTTTCCCTTTCTACATTTGCCGTGCTTTCCTCCATTCGTCTCGTCTCACGGGCACTCACGGTTCAAACGCTACAAACCGAGTTGGGAGAAGAAGATTTGGTAGCGCTGGTGTTGGGGGCGATTGCCGTCATTTGGGTATCTTTGAAGGAGATTCGCAAACTCCTCCCACTCGACTGGCAACCGTTTCCCCGAAAACAAGCAAAAACCTCTCAAAGCAACGGAAAATAGCCAAGCACTAAGGCGATCTCCAGGAAAAAATTTCTCCATTTTTTTGAGAATGAGTGCGGCTTCGCCGCACTCATTCTCAAAAAAATGGAGAAATTTTTTCTCAGAAATGTCCTAAAACCTAAAATTGCCCTGTCGTCGCTGGAAGGTCGCCAAGCGCTCTTGCCACTGCTCCCAGTAGGGTTGAAGGTCTTGCAGGTCGAAGGTGAAAACCTCGGCGGGTTGGTCGGGGAGGGCGACAACGAGGCGGGCGTGGCGCAGTTCGGGTGGGAACGTGCCATCAGTGACTTGCCATGTCTGGTTGACGGCACCGCAGTAGGCGGCAAGTTGCAGCGGGGCATCGTAGAGGCGCTCGATGCTGCCCTTGGGGCGATCGCCCGTCTTCCAGTCAAATAAACAGGGCACCCCGTCATAGTCCACCACGCAGTCCACTTTGCCCGCATAGCCCAGGTCGTAGTGGAATACCACCTGTTCCACCAGATGCACGTCCTGCACATTGGCGAGGATGGGTTGCAGGCTGTTCCAGTAGGGCTGGACGAGTTCGGGGCAGGTGGGGGCTTCTCCCTGGAGGTATTGGCGGATGTGCTTGTGGGTGAGGGTGCCGCGACGGCTGGCGGCGATCGCCACTCGTCCCGCTTCTTCGGCTCCCAGGCGATCGCGCCACCGTGCCAGGGCTTCCCTCGCTTCGGGGGGGCGAGTGGCATTCAGAACGGTTGTGACACTGGGAAAGCGATCGCCATCAGCATCCGTAAAATATCCCCGCCGGTTGCGCGTCGGTTTCATCCTGCCAATACCCACCAATCCAAAATTCAAAATCCAAAATCCAAAATCCAAAATTGATAAGCTTTTTAGCCCTGCCCCTTAGAAAGTCTATAGCGTTTTGCAAGCGCTTTAAGTGCAGCACATGGGAGGGGCGGCACGGCGCGCCGCCCCTCCCATGTGCTGAAGCAACTTGCGCACCGCTATAAAAGTGCTTTAACAAATAGGAAACCCATTTTTGGGAAGCAGGTGAGGCTTCACCGCACCTGCTTCCCAAAAATGGGTTTCCAAAAAAACAGAGACGTGTTTCCACGCCTCTGGAAATAGGATATTGACCAATGGCTGATGAACGAGCAAAAAAGCAAACGTCGAAGGGTGTTTCGACGGATGGTTTAGCCCAGGAGGTTGCCAAACGTTTGCAGAACGCCAGATTCAAAGATCTTAAAGATGATGTAGGCGAACGCTGCGCCGCCGATGCCACCAATCAGGAAAGACCCGGCAAATTCGCTCCAGCCTTCGGAAGTGCTGAGGGCTTCGGGAGGATTGGGGTTGGTGATGGTGGAGATGGGCTTAGCAACGCCAACGCTGCTGTAAACCGAGAGGCACAGGGTGAGGATGACCACCAGGATGACCGCTTCGATCAGACCCACTTCGTTAGCGAGGGGGGTGTTGCGGAACTGGCTGGTGAGGGCGAAGGGACCAAAGAGCAAGTAGCCATGAGCCATGCCTACTTCCAAACCCCGACGCTGGGGAGACAACCCGGCACGGTATGCGGGCAGGTTGTTGATCAGGGCTTTGGTGAAGCCGGAGGAGTTGATGGGGGTGGCGAGGTTTCCAATTTGAGGATCGCCTGCGGGTTTCACAAAATCTTCCATGATGATATTGCTATCTCTCCAAAGGTTTTTACAGGAAAAAGCAGAAGCTCAGACTAGATGCCAGTGGGATCTTCCCGCTCAATGTAGATGAACAGAAATGCCATCGCGACGGCGGGGAACACCCAGCCGACGATGGGGACAAGAATGGAAGGTAAGTAAGACGCTGCCATAATTTTTTCCTAATGTTTCCTATTGTCCTAATATCAACCGAACGGTATGACGACGGTATTATGTACCGAATTTACTGCTAATGGGAAAAGGATTGACGACACGCTAAGAATTTTTAACAAAAGGGGACGAGTTACAAATGTTTACCTGCTCACTAGAGCCAGTTTTTCTTTGGGGGTGGCAGAGCCACCCCCAAAGAAAAACTGGCTCTAGTGAGCAGGGTTACTGAGCATTGCTGATTGGGGGTATGAATTTTTTGTTTGGAGCCACGTGGAGCGCGGTTCCAAACAAAAAATTCATACTTGGCGTAAGCAACGCCGATTACTGAGGCTAGATTTCCAGCTCATCCAGGGAGAGGGAGGGCAAGTCGGGGGGGACGACCGGGCGATCGCACGTTATCTTGTGGCTTTCGCGCTGGGTGGCGAGTTCGATGGCGATCGCCTCAAATTGCACCTCCAGGCAACCGTGGGGAACGGTGAGGGATGTCCAGGCTTCGCGATCGCCGCTGCTGTTGGGTACAAAGTTCATCAGCCAGCGGGGACCATCCAGCACTGCCCGGTTTTGCAAATCCTGGAGCCACAGTTTGACGCCCACGGGGTGGGTTGTGGGCGGCAGCGTGACGGTCACATCAACCGTTTCGCCAGAAACCAGTTCACCCTTTTTGACAAAAATCTGGGGAGTGGGTAGCGGTTCGGTGCTGATGGGGGTGTCAGCATCCGGTTGGGATGGGCGGGAGGATGACTGGAAGGAGAGCGATCGCCGGGGTGGGGCGGGGGCATCGTCTTCGATGACAACTTCGCGATCGTTCAGAGGATTGTCTTGCCCCGGCAGGAGGCGATCGCCCAAAAAGCTCGACAATTCCACATCCGTTGCCAGGGAATTGAGCCGTTGCAGAAAGCGATTTTGCAGATCCAGAGAACGAAACGCCAGTTCTTCAGCCGTTTCAGCCAGATTGGGTGCATCCTCTGTGGTATCTTCCCCTTGCTGGTCTGCCTGTTCGACGGCTTCCAGCCCTTTCAGCACATCATCGGCTTCCTCCAGGGGGTCGCTTTCAACGGGTACGAAGGGTTCGGCTGGTGCTTCCTTTTCGGCTTCTACTGGATTCGTCACCTCCGAGATGGGCTTCATTTGGGGCAGGTCGATGGCTGTGGAACGGGGTTGTTCGGTTTTTGGTGCAGGCTTGAGATTCAGCTTGGGCGGCAGAATTTGCCGCTCTGCAGGTTTGGGTGCAAAGTCTGGCTTGGGGGCAGTGGCGGGGCGATCGCCCTGTGCCTGCACGGCATTCAGCAAACTCAGGTCGAGTTCAACGGGAGGGCGGTCTTCGCCAAATGCCGCTTTCAGGTCGGCAGAAACGTTGTTGGCGATCGCCTCCAGCAACTCATCCAGGCTGGCAGTAACGGAGAAGTTTTCGCTAACCAGGATGAACGGATCATTGCTGGGGGTTGCCAGGGTGATGAGTGCCAGTTCCCCCATTAGCAAGCGTGTCCGCAGGTTTTCGGGGAGGGCGACCTGGCAGGAGAAGGGGCAGGGCAACAGGCGGGAGGTGAGCGATCGCCGGGTTTCCAGCACCACCGCAGCGGTTTGCGGATCGCGCAGGGTAATTTGCAATGCCACGGGCGGCAGATAGGGCGACGCTGGCTCACCTACCGCTTCTACCACACCGCTCAGCATCAGCGGCGCATCGGGGCGCACTATCAAATTCGTGTCATGCAACACCAGCCGCACCGATTCGGGGTCGAGGGTGGGCATGGAGGCGATCGCTTCTGCTTCGTCCTCTTCGGGCGCTTCGCTAGAGGATGCCGGGGAAGCTGCCTCATCTGTATCATCCGCATCATCCGTATCATTCATGTCATCCAACTCCAGCCCTTCCATCAGCGATGCCATCACCGCATCGGAGTCGGCTTCTGCCCGCTGGCGCAGTGCCTCAGCGGTGAGCGGTTGGGAAGCATCGATGGGGGGTGTTGGGGCGTCAGGAGAAGCCACCGCTGCCGTGGATGGGGCTGGTGTGGACGGCGTTTCTTCTGGCTCAGCTTCAGTTTGGGTAAAGGTGCCGAAGGGATTTTCTGCTTCGTCTTCAGCGGTTGGAGTGGCGGCGATCGCCGCTGCTGCCTCTGTACCTGGAGCTTCGGCGGAGTCTTCCTGTTCACTGGAGAACGCCGGGCGATCGCTCGGCAATTCCGGCATCCAGTCATCGGAAACCTCCGATTCCTGCGGCACGACATGCAGTTGCACCGATTGTTGCCACGCATCCCGACCCGCTGCGGTAATTTGCTCGCCAAAGCAGCGAAATTCCCACAAGCCCGGTTGCAGCCAGGTATAAGGAAAAACCACCATGACGCCATCGGTATTGGTGAAGCCCTGGCGTTTTTGAAAACGGCGACGGGGGGGATGTTCGTTCAGCAGGGTGTGGGCGATCGCCACCTCCACGGGCACACTCGAACGGCTCGATCGCGCCACCATGCGATAGCGCCCTTCCAGCATCTCCACATCCGGCGATTCCAGCGGCAGCCAGGAGCGATCGCCCTCCCGTTGGATGAGAAATTCCCAGAACTCCATCAGCCTTTCCCCTTCGCGTTTGTGCGTTACTCGACCGTCGATTTTCCTTACCCCTGTCCCAAAGGTTTGAGACCCTTTTTTGAGACCCTTTTTTAAGACCTTTAACGAAACCTTTAATAACAAATGTTTGGAACGGGTGAGCGATTATAACCTGTTCAAAAAACGAGATTCCACCGGAATCCCCTATTTTTCTTGGGGTTTTCTTGGGGTTTTCTTGGGGTTTTCTTGGAAACTGGGGAAACGCCCCTGGAGAAAACCCCTAAATATGGCGATCGCCCCACCCGAATTCTGGCTTTCAGTCTAACTCAGTACTAAATGTATGCAGCGATTATCTGAATTTTTCCTGCGCAAAGCCGTCATAACTGACGTATGTTGTGCGAAAACCCAAGCCGTTGAGCGATTTTTGGGGTGCGGAGTGCCCCAAAAATCGCTCAACCGCATAAGCTCTGGCAGAGAATGTTAACTTTTCTGAGGAGACTGTAAATGGACATTACATCTCACTTCACAAGATACCGTTTCCTCATATTCTGTTAAGCAGATGTCTTTGACCCATACAGCCCGTTGTCAAACCATGACACTGGGTGGATTATAGAGTTTATTTTTGATAGTTTGCGTTTTGATAGTTTGCGTAAGGGTTTGCAAAATCCTGGGAGATGTCCCAGTTTTTAATCCGGTCACGGTTGTCCTCCTTTTAAGAAAAGCGATTTAGCTGGGTTTGCCAAGTTATGGAAAACGATCAGAAACCAACCGTTATTGTCACTGGAGCCTCCTCCGGAGTCGGGCTGAACGCCGCAAAATCCCTCGCCAACCGGGGGTGGCATGTTGTGATGGCATGTCGCAATTTGGATAAAGCCAAAGATGTGGCACAGGCGATCGGGATGCCCGTTGAGAACTACACCGTGCTGCACCTCGACCTCGCTTCCCTCGCCAGTGTTCGCCGCTTTGTAAAAGACTTTCGCGCCCTGAATCGTCCGCTGCACTCCCTGGTGTGCAATGCGGCGGTGTACTATCCGCTGCTGAAAGAGCCGATGCGCAGTGAAGATGGGTACGAACTGAGTGTCGCCACGAATCATCTGGGACACTTCCTGCTGTGCAACCTGCTGCTGGAAGACCTGAAGAACTCGCCCGCTGCCGACAAGCGCGTGGTGATCCTGGGAACGGTGACGGCGAATCCGAAGGAACTGGGCGGCAAGATCCCCATTCCTGCGCCACCGGATCTGGGCGACCTCCAGGGCTTTGAGCAGGGCTTCAAAGCGCCCATCTCGATGATCAACGGCAAGAAGTTTAAGTCTGGAAAAGCCTACAAAGACAGCAAGCTGTGCAACGTGCTGACGATGCGCGAATTGCACCGTCGCTATCATGACGAGACGGGCATCGCCTTCAACTCCCTCTATCCCGGTTGTGTGGCGGATACGCCGCTGTTCCGCAACCACTACTCCCTGTTCCAAAAGATCTTCCCCTGGTTCCAGAAGAACGTTACGGGGGGCTATGTGTCGCAGGAGTTGGCGGGCGATCGCGTTGCCCAGGTGGTGGATGAGGATGAGTTCAATCAGTCCGGTGTCTACTGGAGTTGGGGTAACCGCCAAAAGCCCGGTCGCCGCTCCTTTGACCAGGAGGTGTCGAATGAGGCACAGGATGACGCAAAGGCACGCAAGCTCTGGGATTTGAGCGCAAAGCTCGTCGGCTTAGCGTAGTCGCCGCCGCCGTTCAGATCTTCGACTTCTGATTTGAGGCTTTGCCTGAAAGCGTAGGTGGGGCTAGAAGTCGAAGATCTTTTGGGATGTGAGCGCAGATCTTCGACTTCTGATTTGAGGTCTTGCCTGGAAGCGGAGGTGGGGCTGGAAGTCGAAGATCTTTTGGGATGTGAGCGCAGATCTTCGACTTCTTATTTGAGGTCTTGCCTGGAAGCGGAGGTGGGGCTAGAAGTCGAAGATCTTGGCTGTTACTTCGTTTAAGGCTGAGCAGAAAACCAGTTTTGGGAAAGCTGCGGCTTCGGTATTTGTTTAGCGTTTTTTTTTAGCAGCCGATTTTTTACCCCCCTCAACCCCCCCTTGGTAAGGGGGGAAGCCTGGTTCTCCCCCTTACCAAGGGGGAGTTAGAGGGGGTGTCTTAGTGGACGCTAAACAAGTACTTCGCCGCAGCTTTCCCAAAACTGGGTTTTATTTTGTATGGACCAACACATCGGGTATTAACACTCGTTGCGAAGGGGTGCGATCGCCAAAAGCAGCGGATAGAATTGGCATGTTTTAACCGTGGGGCAACTCATGGCAACGGTTTACTGGATTTGCTTTGCAGTCGGCGGCGTGTTTGTGTTTCTGGCTGCAATAGGCGGATTGGATGGGACAGACATTGCCGATGCAGAAATTGACCTGGGGCTGGATGCAGAGGTCGATGAAGAGGCGGATCTGGAGTTGAGAGATCCGGGTGATGCTCCCCAGCGCAGACGGCGCGATCGCCCTCCCCGTCCCCGCTTCCCGCTGCTTCCCCTGTTGACGAGCTTCAAATTTTGGACCTTCGGCAGTTGCTTCTTTGGGCTGACAGGGCTTGTGCTGTTCTGGATGGGAGTTCATCCTCTCGTGGTGGCGATCGCCGCCATCCTCATCGGTATCCTCTGTGGCATCAGCATCGCCTGGGCACTCCGTTCCCTGCGCCGCCGTCAGGTGAACAGCCTTGTGAAAACCACCGACCTCTCCGGACTCGAAGGCATCGTCGAAATTCCCCTCAGCGCCGACAGTCGCGGCAAAGTGCGCCTCAACGTCAAAGGCAGCATGGTTGACTTCATCGCCTACACCAACGAGCAGAAAGTGCTGAAAGAGGGCGATCGCGTCTTCGTCATCGGCACCGAAAGCGATCGCCTCTGGGTCGTCGCCGCCGACACCCTCGAATCCTCTAAAGCTCCTCCGGAAAGACGTTAGCACCGAGAATTTTAGATTTTAGATTTTAGATTTTGAAAGGGGAACCACAAAGCCACAAAGTCAACTTAAAACTCACCCATCCGCTTTTCATCCTTTACCCTTTACCCTTTACCCTTCCCTACTTTCCCCACCCACTCACCCCTCCGTGGTTCATCTCCATCATTAGTTCTACAAACCTCACCAACCTATGACTTCTTCCTTACGTCTAGCCACACCCATTGATCTTCAAGACGAAACCGAACTAAACATCGAAACGGCTTCTGAATCGACAGACTTGGCTCAACTCGAAACGACCTCCGAAGCCATGCCGATTCAGGCGCAAGCCTTCTCCATTCCCGTCACCCCGATCGCCCTCACCATTGTTGGAGCCTTGTTCATCACCTGGTTCCTCAAGTCTTTTCTCAAAATCTGTAACCCCAACGAAATCCTGGTGCTCTCCGGGCGCAAACACCGCACAGAGTCGGGGCAGGAAGTGGGCTATCGCGTCATCTTTGGCGGTCGCGTCATCACGATTCCCATTCTGGAAAGTGTGCGCCGCATGGATTTGAGCACCATGCCTGTGCCCGTGGAAGTGACCAATGCCTACTCCAAAGGGGGAACACCCCTGGATATTCAGGCGATCGCCAATGTCAAAGTCTCTAGCGCTCCCGATACCGTGGGTAATGCCATTGAGCGCTTTTTGGAGCGCGATCGCTCAGAGATTTCGCGGGTTGCGCGGGAAACCCTGGAAGGCAACCTGCGGGGGGTCGTCGCCACCCTTACCCCAGAGCAGGTGAACGAAGATCGACTGGAATTTGCGGAACGCATTGCCCATGACGTATCCCGCGACTTAAGCAAATTAGGATTGCACCTCGACACCCTGAAAATTCAGAGCGTTGCCGACAAAATGGACTACCTCCGCTCCATCGGGCGTAAGCGCATTGCCGAGATCATCCGGGATGCGGAGATTGCTGAAGCGGAAGCCATGAGCCAGGCAGACCGCACCGAAGCCGAAACCATGCAGCAAGCGGAAGTCGCCAAATCCCAGGCGCTTGGGGTGATTCAGCAACGGCAAAACGAGTTTCGCAAAATCAAAGCGGAACTGGAGCAGCAGGCAAAATCCGAAGAAGAACGCACCGACGCGGCGGCGAAAGAAGCCCGTGCCCGTGCCGAGCAGAAGTTGCAAACCGTCCGGGCGGAACTGGAGCGGTTGCGCCTCCAGGCGGATCAGGTGTTGCCCGCCGAGGCGGATCGGGAAGCCCGCACCTTCTACGCCAAAGGGCAGGCAGCGGAACTGGCGGAAAATGCCAAAGCTGCGGCTCTGGTCAACGAAATGCTGGCGGATGTGTGGAAGCAGACCGGAGCCGATGCCTCTGAACTGTTCCTGATCCAGCAAATCGAAATGGTGCTGCGAGAAGCTGCTAAAGTGCCCAATCGCTTGCATCTGAAAAAGGTAAATGTGATCGACAACGGCGATGGGCGAACGTTGGCAGGGCTGATGAACACGTATCCCGAAATGGTGCAGCGCTTCCTCGACCAGGTGGAGCAAACCCTGGGCATTGCCGTCAGCCTCAACCTGAAGCAAAACGGTAACGGCAAGGTCGAAGTGCCCCTCGAAGCCACGACCATTTCTGCACCCGAAATTACTCGCTAAGGCAACAGGGGAGAGTACTGGGGATAAGAGGGCGATCGCCCCCTTTCCTGAAACCCATTCCACCTCTTCTCAACGCACAACTCAAAATTCAAAACTCATAACGCAATCCAAGTTTTTCCAGGAGATTTTCAATGGAAGTCATCTTTGCCCTCCTCGTCATTCTGGGCTTTGGCGCAGGGGCAGGCTCATTCGTGATCCGCAACCTTTACTACATTTGCCAGCCCAACGAAGTGCTGATTTTCGCAGGTCCGTCTCGCCAATTGGAGGGCGATCGCCAGGTTGGATACCGTCTGGTCAAAGGCGGCAGCAGCCTCCGGGTACCCTTGCTGGAGCGGGCGCTGAAGATGGATCTGAGCAACATGATCATCGACCTGGAAGTGTCAAATGCCTACTCGAAGGGCGGTATTCCGCTGACGGTAGAAGGCGTTGCCAACATTAAGATTGCTGGGGAAGAACCCGCCATTCACAATGCGATCGAGCGACTGCTGGGCAAGAGCCGCGAGGAAATTGAGCAGATGGCAAAGGAAACCCTGGAGGGAAACCTGCGGGGTGTGCTGGCGAGCCTGACCCCAGAGCAGGTGAACGAAGACAAAATGGCGTTTGCCAAAAGCTTGCTCGATGAAGCGGAAGATGACCTGGTGAAACTGGGGCTGGTGCTGGACACGCTGAAAATCCAGAACATCTCGGATAATGTGCGCTACCTCGATTCCATTGGGCGCAAGCAGCAAGCCGACCTGCAACGGGATGCCCGCATCGCCGAAGCGACTGCCAAGGCTCAATCCGTCATCCAGACCGCCGAGAACCAGAAGATCACCTCCCTCAGTCAGATTGAGCGGGATCTGGGCATTGCCCGCGCCGATGCCGAACGCCGCATCACCGATGCCCTCACCAAGCGCGATGCCGTGGTTGCCGAGGCGGAAGCGGAAATCGCTGCCGAACTCGCCCGCATCCAGGCAGAAGTGCCTGTGCAGCAGGAGCGCATCAAGCAGGTGGAGCAGCAACTCCAGGCAGATGTGATTGCCCCTGCGGAGGCTGATTGCAAGAAGGCGATCTCCCAGGCACAGGGTGCCGCCGCCCGCATCATTGAGGATGGGAAAGCCCGTGCTGAAGGGACATTGCGGCTGGCGGAATCCTGGAAGAGCGCGGGTAGCAGCGCCCGCGACATCTTCCTGCTGCAACAATTGGAACCGCTGCTGAAGATCCTCACCGACTCCATTCCCACCGTCGAGGTGGACAATGTGACGGTGGTGGACAGCGCCAATGGCACTGGAGCCACCCGCACCGCCTCCTTCATCGAGCAACTGCGCCAGACCACGGGCATCGACATCACCGCCGCTGCCAAGCGCCTCAGCGAAGGCGCACCGTCAGACTCTTAGAGTGCTCCAAGAGAATAAAGAACCCATTTTGGGAAAGAAGGTGCGGCTTAGCCGCACCTTCTTTCCCAAAATGGGTTCTTTATTCTCTTGCTTAGCTCTTAGTCGTTTAGTTTGCTCTTTAGCATAGGAGAATAGGGAAGCTAACGCCTATCCCCCTTGCCAGTCACAATTCGTCATCAGTAATCCGTCATCCGTCATCCGTCATGCCCATGAAAATGGGCATCCATAGAGAGTCTGGTCGCTCAGGCAGTCAGCTTTTCTGGATTCCCGCCTTCGCGGGAATGACGGGTTTTGAGTCTCAAAATGAAGTACGTAGGGCTATCCCTCCAACTGTTGCCATGTATGCTCTTGTGTCGCCCGAAGCCATCTACCTGCCACCAGGAGCCGTTGTGCGCCTCCCGGCATCCTGGCAGGACTACCAGACGCTTTGTGAGCAGCGGGGCGATCGCCCCCTCCCCCGCATCAAATATCACGATGGGGAGGTTTTCCTGATGGCTCCCTTGCCCAAACATGGACGAGAAGCGAGTTTGCTTGCCGACATGATCAAGGTTTTTCTGGAGCACATGGGGCAGGAATATGATTCGTTTACACCCATCACAATGGCGTTGCCCGAAGTCAGTGGCATTGAGCCAGACTACTGCTTCTACATCAACAATTGGCAAGCGATTTCAGGGAAGGAGCGGATTGATTGGGCGATCGATCCGCCCCCCGATCTGGTGCTGGAAATTGATGTGACCAGCTATTCCAACGTCAGTGACTATTTGCCCTATCGCGTGCCGGAAGTGTGGTTATTTCGCCAGAAGCGACTCCAGATTTATCAGCTAGAGGCAACCGAGTATCGGTTGAGCGATCGCAGCCTCTACTTTCCTGACATTGATGTCGAGGGAGCGATCGCCCACTCCCTGCCAATCGCCTATGAGCGCAACACCAGTGCTGCCATTCGAGCGCTAAAGCAGTGGCTCGGAGGTTGAGGGCGATCGCGACTGCTGCCGCATCAGCAAATAGCCTGCGACCAGCCAGAACACCAGCAATCCGCCCGTAATCAGGAGGGTCGTTCCCAGTCCCAGCCGCACAATCAACGCTGGAGCCGCAGCGGTAAACAAGCCACCACCAACAATCGGTTCAAAGAAGAGTTGCTTGTAGGCAAAGCTTTCAAAGGCTCCTGAACGGTTGTAAGGGTCAACCATGCGCAGCAACAGAATGCCCGTTGCCGTAACCCCCATGGATTGCCCCATATCCCCAATGCCCTTCTCAAACCAATAGGTTGGAAAGATGCGAGGGGCGTAGTACAGGAAGAAAAGGACATTCCAGGTGATTCCCGCCACGCTGAGAATCAGGAAAGTTCCCAGGTTGCTACCAATCACCGTCAGCGAGATGGAAGCCAGTGCCGTGACCACCACCACATCCAGCGCCATACCAGCGATATTCTTCATCAACGGTTGGATGATCAACGCACTCAACCCCAGACGCTCCATTGCCAACTGCACCAAAATGCCGCCAATCAGTGCCATCGGAAACAGCGGGACATAGCTCATTACCGTGAACCCGGTTTGTCCCCAGGTGAAGGCTTCGAGCAGCACCAACCCCTGCAAAATCAGCCAACCCAGGATGATTGCAATGCCCACAAAACCAAAATTGAGCGAAAGCGGATCGATCAGTAACCCCCGCATCAGTTGATGCCGTCGCCGCCGAATTTCTGGCGTTTCGGAATGGGTCAGTTCCGGCAAATCCTCTGGTTGTTCGACATCTGCTTGAAAGGTCTGAATGTGGCGTCGCTTGCGTCCCCACTCCGCCAGGACGGTTCCTGTGACAATGCCCGACACAATGCCGACGGTTGCCAAACCCAGCGCCAGGTCAGCGCCATCCTCAAACCCTAGCTCAACCAATGTCTCTGCCATCCCGCCAGCGGTACCATGTCCCCCTTCAAAGCCAATTTCAATCAGGGCAGCGGAAATAGGATTGGCTCCAAAGAGAGGAATCAGAATGAGCAGGGTGACGAGGATGCCGATGACATACTGCCCCCAGGCGAGGGATTGCCCAAATACCACCTGCGGAGCGGCTTTTCGCCAAATATCGCGGGGACGGGGAATTGACTCCCCCAGGAACAGAGCGGCAAACACAATGTTGATAAACAAACCCGGAGCCTGGGACCAGGCTATCCGGATGGGTTCGGCAAAGAGTCCCTGGGAGAGGAGGGCGTCTTCTCCCCAAAAACCTGCGGCGATCGCCCCCAACACCTGTGGCCCCAACAACAACGCCAGTGCCCCCGCCACAATCGACTCTGGAAGGTAGAGCGACTGAATCCACCCAACTTTTTGCTTGATGATGCGCCCCGCCAGGACGAGCAGCGCAATCCAGACGAAGGCAAAGAAAACATCGCGAAGCGTAAACATAATAGGGGTAGATCCGTGAGGGGGCACACCAGCCTTAGGGGAGCGCTGGATGGTGTGACCTTAGCCCCAAAAAAAACGTCTTGCCGTAACAAGCTTGACAGGTTGTTACGACAAATCAGCACAAGTCATTGACGGCAGACTGCCGAAATCAACGCCTCTCGCTGCTTCAACATGATCGCCATTTTTCTAAAACCCTTGATTTTGCGTGCGCGGAGCGCACGCAAAATCAAGGGTTTTAGAAAAATGGCGAAGGTATTGCTGCTTAGGATTGAAAATAAAATAAAGCCCAGAGCTTTTGTCTGTGATCCTTACTTGCTGGTTACAGGATCGAGCAAATGAAAGTGCTGGGCGTCCCAAAAATGGGCTGAATGGACGCGATCGCCCTCCAAGACCACCGCTTCTGCAAGGAGGGTAGCTGCCTGGTGGGGCAAGTGTTGGCTAAATAGACCGCCATCGGCAGTAACAATGCGGTGGACGGGCAGCCCAGGTGCCGACTTCTTGAGCATGGTGGGAATGGCACGGGCATAGCTGGAAGTTAAGCCCAACGCCATCAGCAAGCTTTTGCTGGATACTACTTTGCCGGGGGGAATGCGGGCGACAAACTCCTCGAACTTGCCGCGGGTGGTTTCGGGGATGATGGGGAAGCGATCGCCCACGCCCCACACCGGATCCCCCTGCCGCACCACACCATCGGCAACCACCAGCCCCAACATGCCACGTTTTCCGTTGATTTTGCGCGACAATCCCGGCTTCAGCCGCTCCAGCGACGCGCAGGGTTCGCACAAAAACATGAGCCGGATTTGAGCCGTGTCTCCCAGTTGCAGCACCATCCCTGAAGCAAAATCTTCCACAGCAACATCCAGCAACACATTCTCTTGCAGGTCGCCTGGATTTAGCCCAAAGGCTTGCAGGGCAGGGTTGCCAGCAAACAAGACTTGCCGAGGACTGCCAGCCTGGGCACTCGCATCCTGCTCGATACCATAGCCACGTCGGAAGTGGAGTTGATCCGTTGGTTGTACCGGGATGCCGTGGGCGGGCTTGAAGAAAAGATGTTGAACCGTTGCGACAAGTTGCATAGGAGCGAGGGGTAGGTGAAGAGAGGAGGGCTTCAAGAAATATCTGGATTTGGTTTTCGACGACTTGGGATTCCCCATTTCTGCCATCTGCCTATCCTTCCCCAAAACGCAGCAAAAGTAGGCTGTGGCAGGTTGCCTCAATGTGGCTTATTTTGCTCCGCCGTCATCCTGTAAACCCCCAAAATCATGATATTTTCTCAGAAAGGTTCTCAAGCTCCTTCAAGCTAGAATTCATGAGCCTTTTCTCTGGTGTGGGACGAATAAAAGGGCAAATTGCGGAGGTATAACTTATGACTCTCAATGTAGGTGATCCGGCTCCGACATTTACACTTCCGGATGGTGACGGTAATACCATCAACCTGACGGACCTTCAAGGCAAATGGGTCGTTCTCTATTTTTATCCCCGCGACAACACGCCAGGTTGCACCAAAGAAGCCTGTAGCTTTCGCGATGTTTACGACACATACAAGTCCAAAGATGTTGTTGTATTAGGCATGAACACGGATGATGCGAAAGCCCATAGCAAATTTTCGACCAAGTACAATTTGCCATTTCCCTTGCTAACAGATCCTGACGGTGCCGTGGCAACTGCCTACGAGAGCTATGGCAAAAAAAAGATGATGGGCAAAGAGTTTCTGGGAATTTTCCGTAAGACGTTTATTATTGATCCCGAAGGGAAAATTGCTAAGATTTACCCAAAAGTCAAGCCCGAAGCTCATGCAGAGGAGGTTTTGGCAGATTTGGAAGCGCTGATGGCAGAGTAAGGGGCGTGATAGGTTGAGTCAGAAGCAAAGGGCGATCGCCCTTTGCTTCTCAGGTCAGGTGCTTTGTTTTCGGTTCGTTTCGCTATTCCATCCAGGAATCCCCCGCCCATGCGTCAAGTTTGGCGATACATACAAGCTGCTCTCGGCATAGTTTTCCGGCATCCCATCACAGGAACCAGTGTGATTCCGGTGATGGAAAACGGGCAAATTGTCTTGGTTCGGCGCAAGGACAACGGTCGCTGGAGCCTGCCGGGGGGTGTGGTTGATTGGGGGGAAGACTTAACCACTTCTCTCAAGCGCGAATTGGCAGAGGAAACAGGTTTGGAAGTGACAGAAGTTGGACGTTTGGTGGGCGTCTACTCCTCTCCCGAACGCGATACGCGCTTCCACTCCATTTGTGTTGCCGTTGAAGCTAAAGTGCGTGGCACATTCGACGTCCAGGACAAGCTAGAGGTGCTGGAAGTGAAGGCATTTCCCCCCAACGGATTGCCCTCGTTCGATGAACTCTCCCATGACCACGGGCAACAGTTGCATGACTACTTCGCAGGCAAAACGGCGCTGCGTTAGGGGCATAGCCGACAATCCTGCTTGGAAGGAGTAAGAAGCCGTGAACTCTTGTAAAGGGATTGTGTGCCCTAACCCAGCAGATTGGGTAGTCTACCAAGGGGGAAGCATTAAAGAATCCCCTCGTGCTTTGTCGAGCTACTCAGTCCACGGCGACAGGAAAACTATGCTTCGGTGCTTAATAAAAAAATGCCGAAACTTTTATGAGATTTCCTGCACTTTTTAAGAGAAGCGCTTAAGGTGTGATTTAGCATCAGTCTTGAGGAAAACTTGAGAAAAGCATAAGAAAAAGTCTTGTCCAAGACCTTGAGGCAAGACGGTATCCTGAGATGTTGTCAGCTAGCTGGCAAAGCCTGGTTTAAAGGTGCTTATTGTCCCATGTAGATTGCCATGACCGTTGCTTTAACTATTGGAGACCGTAAGATTTCGGCAGAAGCTTTGATGCCTTTGCTCTCTGGCTATGGCATGCTGCCGAATCTCGTGCAAGAACTGATCGTGGATCAGGCGATCGCCCAGTGGGAAGCCACTCTAAAAGAACCTGCCATCAACGAGGAGGAGGCGAAAGCAGCCCGCAGTCAGTTCCTCGCTCAAAACCGCATCGATTCCGATGATGCTTACCAAGCCTGGTTAACCCGCCATGCAATGACGCCGCAACAGTTTGAAGCGCTGGCTTTGCGCAGCTTGCGGCTCGAAAAGTTTAAGGTGGCAACCTGGGGACCCAAGCTCGAATCCTATTTCCTCAGCCGCAAAGCCTCTCTAGATAAGGTCATTTATTCCCTGATTCGCACCAAAGACGTTGGCATTGCCCAGGAGCTATATTTCCGTATTCAAGATGGAGAGCAATCCTTTGCTGAGCTAGCGCGGCAATATTCTCAAGGGCAGGAAGCCCAAACCGATGGCTTGATTGGTCCGGTGGAGCTGAGCGTGCCCCACCCCACCCTGGCGAAAATGCTCTCGGTCAGCCAGCCGGGGCAGCTCTGGCCCCCCACCCGGATTAGCGACTGGATGGTGATTGTGCGGCTGGAGCGCTATGTTCCTGTGCAAATGGATGACAATACTCGGCAGCGCTTGCTAAACGAGCTATTTACTAGCTGGTTGAACGAACAACTGACGGCAGTGACAGCGGCGATCGCCAATCCCGATGCCCCTGCCCCCGAAATATCTGCGCCTCTGCCTCCGGATGAGGCTGATTCTGCCGAAGCTGATTCTGCCAAAGCTGATTCTGCCGAAGCGGGTACAACTGCCCCGGCTTCCGACGATGCTTCTCCCTGGGATGACCCGACACCTTCCGATCGTTCCCCTGCTTCCACCCCCTCTTCTACCTCTAAAGATTCCCCCACGGCTGTAGACGTATGACCTACACGAAAGATGCCATTCTCGAATTCCTGACCACGGTTGAGCCATTCAACCAGCTACCGGAAGCAACGTTGGAAAAATATTCCAGCCAGTTTCGGATGCTGCGCTATCGCATGGGGCAAGCCATTGTGGTGCGCGATCGCCTCCCCGGACAGCTCACTATCATTTATGAAGGCAGTGCCCGTCTGCTGGGCTACGATCCACGCACCAAAAACCCGGTGACTCTGAAGCGACTGCTACCGGGTGATGTGTTGGGCTGGCTGGGGCTGGTGCGCGAGGTGCCCTGCGAGACGGCGATCGCCTCCGACGAATCCCTCTGTCTGGTCATTTCGGCGCAAGATTTCCTCAAAATGCTGGAGCAGGAACCCCGCCTCAAAGAGGCGTTTCACCAGCGCTGTGGGCACAACGAACTGTTTGACCTGCTGGGGGAAGAGCTGAATCGGCAGGCAGACGGCACAGCCAACCTTAAGGTATTGACCGAGGATGCTCTGCCCAAGTCTATTGTCAAAATTTTGCCACCGGGACTGGTTGATGCGAGCCAGTTTGATCCTCGCTATCTCTGGCTGGTGAGCAGCGGCACCGTTGACAACTTCCCCATTGGCAGCCGCCTTTATGTTGGGGAAGCCCTCACGGCATTGCAGATTAAGGGGAATACCCCTGCCCGCTTCATTGGGGTGCCCCGGTCTTTGCTGGAGCGATCGCCCGCGCCTTCTGCGACTTCTTCTATGGCTTCTCCCATCCCAGTCGAAGAGGCAGAGGATCTGGCGGTTCCCGTCGATGCCACGGTAGAAGTCCCCTATGCTCCCGATCGCCCGTCGGAGTACGAACCCGTTGGCTTTGTTGAAGCCGACAAGGTGCCCAAATATCCCTTTGTGAAGGGGCGCGGCGAACTGGATGAGGCAATGGCATGCTTCCAGATGTTGTGCGAGTCCATGAATCTGCCCTTCCGGCGGGATATTGTGCGGCGGGTGCTGGCGGCGCAGATTGAGCGATCGCCCGAACTCTCCCTGGATGTGTGCGGTGCGGTGTCCGAGATGATGGGCTTGACGGCGCAACTGGTGACGGTGCCTGCCCGGGCGATCGCCCGCGTCGAGCCACCTGCCCTCGTCCGCTGGCGCAACCAACTGGTGCTGCTCTACAGCATCAACGAAAAAGAAATGGTGGTCGCCGTCCCCGACCGTGGCATCCGCAAAATGAAGCCTTCGGAGTTTACCGAAGACTGGGGCGAGCAGGGCGATGTGCTGCTGGTGCAAACCAACAAGCAATCTCCCCAAAAGCGCTTTGGGCTAAAGTGGTTCCTCCCCTCCATCAAAAAGCATCGGCGGGTACTGATCGAGGTGCTGGTCGCCTCCTTCTTCGTGCAACTCTTTGCCCTCGCCAACCCGCTGATGATCCAGGTCATCATCGACAAGGTGATCCTGCAAAACAGCGTCGAAACCCTGCAAGTGCTGGGAATTTTCCTGGTGATATTGGCATTGTTCGAAGCGGTGTTGGGTAGCTTGCGAACCTACCTGTTTGTCGATACGACGAACCGGATCGACATGGCGCTGGGGTCAGAAATCATCGCTCACCTGCTGCGTTTGCCCCTGCGCTACTACGAAAAGCGCCCCGTTGGTGAACTGGCAACCCGAATTAATGAGCTAGAAAACATTCGGAGTTTCTTAACAGGAACCGCTCTGACAGTGGTATTGGATGCGATCTTCTCCGTCATCTACATCATTGTCATGCTGATCTACAGTTGGTTGCTAACGCTGGTGTCTCTCGCAACCATTCCCTTCTTCGTCGGGTTGGCGGTGATTGCCTCGCCCATCATTCGCAGCCAGCTCCGCACCAAAGCCGAGCGCAATGCCGAAACCCAGTCTTACCTGGTGGAGGTCGTGGGCGGCATCCAGACCGTAAAAGCGCAAAACATGGAAATGCGGGCACGGTGGCAGTGGCAACAGCGCTATGCCCGTTATGTCAGCGCTGGCTTCAAAACCGTTTTGACTTCAACCACAGCGGGTTCTGCCAGCAACTTCCTGAACCAGCTATCGGGCTTGCTGGTGCTGTGGGTGGGAGCCTACCTGGTATTGCAGCAAGAACTGACTCTGGGGCAGTTGATTGCCTTCCGCATCATCGCTGGCTATGTGACCAGTCCGCTGCTGCGGCTGGCGCAACTGTGGCAAAACTTCCAGGAGGTGGGGCTATCCATCGAGCGTTTGAGCGACATTGTGGACTCAGCCCCCGAAGCCGATGAGCAGGATCGGAATAACATTCCCATGCCTCCGATCAAAGGGGCGGTCACCTTCGAAAATGTGTCGTTCCGCTTCAACCCCACGGGTCCCCTGCAACTGAGCAATATTAACCTGGAGTTTCCTCCTGGTCTGTTTGTGGGGATTGTGGGGCAGAGTGGTTCCGGTAAGAGTACCTTGATGAAGCTTTTGCCACGGTTGTATGACCCGGAAGCCGGACGGATCTTGCTGGATGGCTACGACATCAACAAGGTGGAACTCTATTCCCTGCGTCAGCAAATTGGGATTGTGCCCCAGGACACGCTGCTATTTGACGGCACGGTGCAGGAAAATATTGCTCTGAATGCGCCAGATTCATCGGCTGAGCAAATTATTGAAGCGGCGAAAGTGGCAGTGGCGCATGACTTCATCATGGGCTTGCCCAATGGTTACAACACGCGGGTAGGAGAGCGGGGTGCGTCCCTCTCTGGTGGACAGCGCCAGCGGATTGCGATCGCCCGTACGGTCATGCAGAATCCTCGCATGTTAATCATGGACGAAGCGACCAGCGCTCTGGACTATGACTCCGAGCGGCGCGTCTGCCTCAACCTGGCTGAGTATTTCCGGGGACGCACGGTGTTCTTCATCACTCACCGCCTCAGTACCATTCGCCATGCCGACATGATTCTGATGATGGATCAGGGTTCGGTGGTGGAAATGGGCACCCATGAGGAACTGATGGATATGCGGGGGCGCTACTACTGCTTGTTCCAGCAACAGGATCTCAGCAGCTAGGCAAACCCTGGCAGTTTTTACCCTGGCTAGAACAAGCCCGCAGAGCAGGTTGATGCAAAAGGGCAGGTACGATTTTGAGGAACGGTTGGGCGATCGCAACAAACCGTAAAGAACAAACCGTAAAGAGATGACAAACCTGCCCCAGCATTGACAAGTTCACACGCTAGACTGATGGCATCTGTCCGATTCCTGTATTTTTTCCGTCCCTTTTCTGTCCTGACATTTCCGCGAATTCTTTACTTTTGCATTCTTTTTATGCAACCTTCCCCCATGAAGCAACTGACAACAAAGAACGGACAAAACGGTTCCCCTGCTTCCCCCAACGGCAGCAACGGTGCCCCCGCGCCCGACGATCCCGTTCTTAGCGCTGGTACCCAGACAACCACAGACGAAAAGGCACTCCAACCCCAGCAACGCCACCAAAGCTACGACCAGGCAGTGATTCTGCAACAAACTTCGCGCTGGTCGCGGGGCATCGTCTGGACTATCGTTGGCGTTACTACCTTCACCGTCTTGTGGGCAGCCTTTGGCAAAATTGAACAAGCTGTTCCTGCCCAGGGACAACTGGAACCCCAGGGCGCTGTCCAGGATGTACAGGCTCCTATTGGTGGGGTGGTTGAAGAAATTTTGGTTGAAGAGGGCGAAGAAGTCAGTCGCGGACAAATTTTGCTTCGGTTTGATCCAACGGCTGCTGAGGCACAGAAGCAATCCCTGGAGGAAATTCGCAACTCTCTGATTCAAGAAAACGCCTTCTACCGCAGTCAGATGCAGGGTAGCGGATCTCCCGCAAGTGCCCCTGCCGAGATCCCCCCCCAGGTGCTAGCTCTCACCACAAACCGGGCAGCTCTGGTTGAAGAAAATCGGCTTTATCGGGCACAGTTGGGGCTGGCTCCCGGTGAGAACTTGACGGCAGAGCAGGCAGCACGGCTCCGTGCTGGACAGACAGAAGCCAATACCCGTGCAGCGGCAGCGCAACTGGAAGTGGCTCAGCTTGAACAGCAACTCGCCCAGGCTGAGGGGCAACTCGCCGTTGCAGAAGAGACGTTGAATATCGACAATCGCATCCTGTCAGATATTGAGCCGCTGGTGGAAGAGGGTGCGCTGGCACGCATCCAGTTCTTGCGCCAGCAGCAGGAGTCGATGCGGGGCGAGTCGGAGGTGACCCGCCTGCGGCAGGAAGTTTCGCGGCTGGAACTGGCGATCGCCCAGGCAGAAGAACGCCTCTCCAACACCCTGGCGCTGACCAGCACCGACGTGCTCAACCGGATTGCCGAGAACGAAAAGCGGATTGCTGAGATCGACAGCCAGATCAATAAGGCGATCGTCGAGAACGAAAAGCAAATTGCTGAAATTAATAGCCAGCTCAGTCAAGCAAACCTGAACCTGAACTATCAAGAACTCCGCGCTCCCATTGATGGGGTTGTGTTCGACATTCAGCCCAGCGGCGTTGGGTTTGTGGCTAACACCAGCGAACCTGTCCTCAAGGTCGTGCCCTCGGATGCGCTGGTAGCGGAGGTCTATGTCACCAACCAGGACATCGGTTTCATTGAGGAAGGAATGTCCGTGGATGTGCGGATCGATTCCTTCCCCTTCAGCGAGTTTGGCGATATCAAAGGTGTGGTTACTCACATCGGTGATGATGCACTGCCCCCCGATGAGATTTATCAGTTCTACCGCTTCCCGGCGAAGGTGGAATTGGAGGAGCAGACCATCACGGTAAATGGCAGAGAAGTCCCGTTGCAGTCGGGGATGTCGGTTTCCGCCAACATCATTACCCGTAATCGCTCCATCCTGAGCATCTTCACCGATCGCTTTGCCCGTGGCTTCGACAACTTCCGCAACGTGCGGTAATTGAACCACCAAGAGCTGAGGGCTTTTACACGAGTTGAGAGGTTCGTTTGCCAGCGTTGCTGCGTAACGCTGGCAAACGAACCTCTCAACTCGTATTTGCAGAATAAATTATTCGGGGGTGAAAGGGGTGGAGGTGCCGCCCAGGCTTTCGACGATCGCCCTCGTATTTGACACCATCATGTCGATGTAAGTTGCGCCCTCGCTGCCCGGTGCGCCGATGGAGTCGGAGTAGAGTTCGGTGGGGGCGAGGGTGACGCCTGCTTCTTCGGCGACGGTGGTGATCAGGCGCGGATTGATGGTGGTTTCGGCAAAGATGGCGGGGACGCCGAGGGACTGGATGGTGTCAGCGAGTTGCTGCACGGTCTGGGCGCTGGGCTGCTCCTCGGTGCTAATGCCGATTAGAGTGCCTGCGGATTCTAGCCCATAGGCGGTGGTGTAGTACTCAAAGGCGTCGTGGGTGGTCACCAGTTTGCGCTGTTCAGCGGGAATGGTGGCGATCTGTTCGGCAATCCACTGATCCAGGGCTTCGAGTTCGGCTATGAAGTCGGCGGCATTCGCTTCAAAGGTCGCCCCTTGCTCCGGAACCAGGGCGGAAAGTTCTTCCTGGATGACGCCCACCATTGTCACCACATTTTCCACATCGCCCCATACATGGGGATCGGGTACGGTTGAGCCTTCGTAGTCGGTATCCAGGGGAGAAATAACCTCTCCGACGGCAACTTTGCGGGCATCGATCCCTGCGCCATTCATCAGCCGAATCAGGTTTGGCTCCAGGTCATAGCCGTTGTAGAAGACCAGTTCGGCTTCCTCAAAGGCAATGCTGTCCTGGGGTACAGGTTCATACACATGGGGATCGGCTCCCGGTTCCAGGATGCCCGTCAGGTCGATCGCCTCTCCAGCCACTCGTGCCGTCCAGTCCGTAATCATGGTGCTGGTGGTGACAACATCAGGGCGTTCATCCTCGACGGGTGCTTCGGTGGTCGAGGTGTCGCAGCCCGCCAGGGTCAGGGCGATCGCCAGCCAACCTCCCAAAAATCGCCAATTCACAGTTCTACATCCAGACAGTCCGTACATAATCGGTCTTTCGATTTCATATTCCTTTCACGTTTCAACCCTACAACACTTTCATATTCGTTTCATGATTGCTACAATGAGTTTTCATAATCGTTTCACTTTGTTTTTGGTGGACTTTCTTTATCGCCAGCGTTTGTGAAAGCGTTGGGGCTGTCCAGCCAGAGCATTGGATGCTGTTGGAGGAAGGAAATGTCAGATTTTGCTGCGATCGCCGTTGACCATCTCAGCGTCAATTACCGCACCACACAAGCGCTACGGAATGTCAACTTCACCGTGGAGCCGGGCAGTCTGGTGGGGATCTTTGGTCCCAATGGGGCGGGCAAGAGTACGCTGGTGAAGGCGATGCTGGGCTTGCTCCCGGTGGTGACGGGGCAGGTGTCCTGGGGCGATCGCTCCCTCGCCAGCCAGCGGGAACGGATTGCCTATGTGCCGCAGCGATCGCAGATTGACTGGAGCTTTCCCGCCACTGTCTGGGATGTGGTGATGATGGGGCGAGTGCGACAGACGGGCTGGTTCCATCGCTTCTCGGTGCCCAGTCGGCGGATTGCTGCCGCTGCCCTGGAGCGGGTGGGCATGAGCGAGTTCCGCGATCGCCGCATCGGTGCGCTCTCTGGTGGACAGCAGCAACGGGTCTTCCTGGCGCGGGCGCTGGCACAACAGGCAGAGGTCTTCTTCTTCGACGAACCCTTTGTGGGAGTAGACCAGAAGACCGAATCCGTACTCTTCCAAATTTTTGAAGAACTGGCGGCGGAAGGCAAAATCGTGATGGTCGTCAACCATGATTTGGGCGAGTCCATCACCCATTTCGACCAGCTGTTGCTGCTGAACCGAGAACTGATTGCCTTTGGGTCGCGCGATCGCGTCCTCACCCCCGCCAACATGACCCGCGCCTATGGTGGGCATGTCCAATTCTTCTCCGCTGCATAGAGGAAAGGACTGTGGATTGGTTGCTGGAACCGCTGCAATATGGCTTTATGCAGCGATCGCTCGTTGTGGCGGTGCTGGTGGGGATCATCTGCTCCGTGGTGGGCAGCTACCTGATGGTGCAACGGCTGGCGCTGTTGGGAGATGCCATCAGTCACTCGCTCTTGCCGGGGTTGGCGATCGCCTTCTTCCTGGGCATCAATATCTTCGTCGGTGCCTTTATTGCCGGGGTGATTAGCACGGTAATCATTTCGTGGATTCACACGCGATCGCCCGTCAAGGAAGATGCTGCAATGGGGATCGTGTTCTCCGCCTTCTTTGCCCTCGGCATCACCCTGATCACGACCATCCAAAAAGACAACAAGATTGACCTGAACCACTTCCTCTTCGGCAATATCCTTGGCGTCAATGCCGGGGAGGTGCGCGACACCGCCATTATTGCGGCACTGGTACTGTTCAGCGTTTTCCTGCTCTATAAAGAATTGCTGTTCTACAGCTTCGATCCTCTGGGAGCACAGGCCAGCGGCTTACCCATCGGCTTACTCAACTCTGGGCTGATGATTCTGATCGCCCTCACCGTGGTCGCCAGCATGAAGGTCGTCGGCGTCATTCTGGTGTTGTCCCTGCTCATCACCCCCGGAGCGACGGCCTATCTGCTGGTTCCCCGGCTGCATCAGGTAATGCTGCTGGGTGGGGCGATCGGGGTTCTGTCCAGCGTCAGCGGCATGTACCTTAGCTACTACTTCAATCTGCCATCGGGTCCGGCGATCGTGCTGGTGGTGTCGGGGTTCTTTGCGCTGGCGTTTCTCTTCAGCCCGACCTATGGGGTGCTGACTCATCCCCAGGCGCAGTTGGGAGAGTCGCGGTTCTGGCAAGACTTAAAGCGGGTGTTACGGCGGTAATACTAATCGCTCATGCCAGTGGCAGCCCGCGTCGCGGGCTGCCACTGGCATGAGCGATTAGTATTAGCTGAAAAGATTCATCTGCAAGTATTCCCCGGAGGCTTCCTGGGCGGATTTGGGTTTGCGAGACTTGCGGCGGGGCTTGGTGCGGTGGGGGCGGATCTCGACATGGGCGACGAACCAGGTGCGGAGGGCTTTTGCCTGGGTTTCGTCGAGGGCGTCCAGGTCGAGGGCGGTGGGGAAGAGTTCGGGGAGGGGTTCCTGTGCCCAGGCAACTTCGCTGGGATGGCGATCGCTCCCCAACGGCATTACCGACGCTGGCATCCGCGCCAGGAAGGGCAGTACATTGGCTTGATCCAAAAACTTCTGGCGCTGGTGCTCCAGTTGCTTGACGCGCCGCTGGCGGGCTTTGCGGTAGTCGAGGATGGGGGGCGGGTAGTCCCGCAGGCGAGGCGGCAAGCCCAGGGCATCCGGGGGTAGATGTGCCACTTCAGGAACCCAGCGCTTGATGAACTCGCCTTCGGGGTCGCAGCGATCGACCGCTGTTTGCTCTGGGTTGTAGATGCGCGTCCAGGTCTTATCGACACAATGCGTCACCCCGGCTTGCATTGCCCACTGGTAATGGTCGATGGGGCAGTCGCCGTCGATCAGGTGGCGCATGAAGTGGAGTGCGCCATAGCGCCAGTCCATCCCCACCAGGTTGCTGAGGAAGCTGGCATAGATGGCGCGACTGCGAAAGTTGAGCTGCTGCCAGCCCCCCGTTTCCCGCAGGCACCGCGCCGCCGCATCCACAATGGGAAACCCCGTCTGCCCTTCCTGCCACGCTTCATAAATCGCTTCGTTGAACTCCCAGCCATCCTCATCAAAGACTTCGTAGAGCGATCGCACCTCCAACTGGGGCAGATAACGAAACCGCTGGGCAAAGCCACTGCCCCACCGCAGGCGCGAGATTAACTGCTGCCGACTCCGCTCCGCCCGCCCATCGGGGCACTCCCACTCCTGCGCCATCTGCACGCATTCGCGAATGGAAATCGCGCCAAACTTCACATGGGGGCTGATCCCCGTCGTCGCCTCCGCACCGGGGTAAGAGAGTTGCCAGTAGTAGCGTTCAATTTTTTCGTCGTAAAACTGCCGCAGCAGTTCACGGGCAGGCTCCGTGCCACCGGGGGGAATGGGTTTGCCATCCGGTTCCATGCCCAATTCTTCCAGGGTGGGAATGGGTTCGCTGGCGATCGCTTCAGGCACATCGATTTGCGACGGGGTGGGCACTTGCGGCTGTGCCATGTGGAGATACCACAACTCCCGGTAGCGGGGGTAGGGCATCAGGTCGGGGGTGGTTCCCGGTGGCTCAAACCAGCGGATTTTCATATCCTCCTGCTGCAAAGCCTGGTTCACCCGCGCATCCCGCACCCGTCCATAGATCCGCTCAAAGTCGATGTGGGCATACACCCCTTCCGCTTCGCTCTCGCGCACCAGTTGGGGCAGCACCGCTGCCGGGTCGCCATAGCGAAGAATCAGCCGTCCACCGCGATCGCGCAAATCCTGGTCGAGCGATCGCAAGCACTCCAGCATAAACGCCACCCGCGCCACCGAGGTTTCGGGATGCCACAGTAACGCCCGATCCAGCACAAACACAGGCAGCACCGCCCCCCGCATCGCCGCCCGATGCAGGGGCGCATGGTCGCTCACGCGCAAATCTCGCCGAAACCAAACCACCGTGCGATTCATGCTCGCCTTGCTGCTGTTCCTGTTGATTTAGTAGAAGGTTGATTTAGTAGAAGGTTGATTTAGTAGAAGAATAAGGGGCGATCGCACCTTCTACCCTCGATCATTTCCCCTTCAATACTGTAACGAAATATTTCGCGTCATGGGTTCAGAAGCAGGAGAGTGAATTCCTGGAAAGCCTTGTATCACATGGCTTTCTAGGACTCGCCTGGTTCAACAAAATTTTGTCAAGCTATGAAAAACAGGTGAAATCTTACTTCCGATTTCCAAACTCTTCCCAACGGCAGCCAACCCGTCAATCCAAAATCCTTACACCGCAGGATATTGCTGGTCTAGATGCACCGCATTTTCCATGGCACGGCGCTGTTTGACCCGCTCCACATAGCGGTTGAGCAACTCCACAGGTTGCCCTGCTAAAAGGCTGAGTTCCTCAGGACTGAGCCCCCGCATCAGCATTTCCACCCACCAGGTGACGGATGCCTGCGGCAGGAGTGGCGGTTGCCCCAGCGGCGTAATCAGCCCCTCAGTCCAGGTTTGCCAGCGCTGCAAAACCCCTTCTGGGGTCAGTGGCTTTTGTGTGTTGTCGATGAAAAGGGCGGTGGCTGCATCGGTACGGTTTGCTAGCCAGTGGGAAAGCGGATTGTCGGGGTGATAGCCATAGCGCTGCCCCAAAATCCATTGGTTGAGGGGAACCTGGCGAATTTCTCCGATGGGCACATAGAGCCAGTCATGGCGCTCGTCGTTGTAGGCGTGCGATCGCTCTAAACTCGCCACCTCCTCAGCGCTCAAACCTGCCCCAAAAAGCACATAAGCCAGAGCATAGTCCTGGTCACTCCGCAATGCGGCCCGCCTCAAAATCTCATGCACCATACCAGCGGGCAAATCGGAGTAAAAGGCAGGGCTGATTCCTTCAAGGGATGCGCCATTCGGGAGCTGCATATCCTCTGAGACAACCAATGCTCCATACAAAAACAGTTGCACCAGCCCATCCACAAAATTTTCCCGATCCTGCCAGAGTTCGTGGAACTCGCTGCTAAATTCCAGAACCGCATACCCCAGCAGCACGCTGTTGAGTAGGCTGGCTAGCTTTTCTGGCGGCATTCGCGTCTGCACATGCTGCTGACTGAGAACATTGGTCAAATACTGCGCCGTGTAGCGGTTGGCGCGGGAAAGCCCCTGCCCCAGTGCCCGCCGATTTTCCATGGAATAGTGCCCCGCTTCACCGATGAGCGATCGCACGAACTCTTGAATTTGTGCCAATGCCTGTAAGTGAACATTGGCATAGCTTTTGATGGCTTGGGGGATGTTGCTGATTTGCGCCGTTGGTTGTCCCAAAGCCAAGCCTAGTTGAGCCAGTACATGTGGATCTTCCATCATTGCCAAAAGCAAGCCATGCTTGCTCCCAAACTGCCGAAATAACGTTACCTCATTCACCTCTGCTCGGTCAGCAATCTGGCGGGTGGTTGTTTCGGCGATTCCCTGGGCAATGAAAAGTTGTGTGGCTGCCCGAATCAGGCGTTGTCGTGCAGGAGTGCGTTGATGAGCCATAGAAATATGCAAGTCAAACTTGCATCAAAATTCAAAGGACTGTTATCCTCAAGTTGTAAGTAACACTTGCATCACTTCTACTGTAGCGATCTTTATTTCTTAAGGCAGTAGGAAATCGGCTTGGGGGGATCCACCTTGGATCTTTGGAGGGATCCGAGCTTTTTTTATGTCTGATCGAACTTTAGCGAAAAATCTTTAGTTCCGTTAGTCAAGATCGCACAGCGGAGGGTTCTGGTCCGTGCAAGTTTTCGAGAGGAAAGTTTTTTTATGTCTCTGAGTTCTGTTGAACCAAAACAAGCGGAGCCACAGCGGCAAGTAGGTGATCAGCCTCTTAAGCTGAGTTTGTGGCATGCAGGGTTCTTTGTTCTCTACCATGCAATTGCACTGCTTGCTCCCTGGTTCTTTTCCTGGTCGGCTTTAGGTGTGTTACTGGTTGGTCATTGGATTACAGGTAGCATCGGCATTTGTCTGTCTTACCACCGCCTGCTAACCCACCGCAGTTTCCAAGTTCCCAAATGGCTGGAATATACCCTTGCCACGATTGGCTCCATGGCGCTTCAAGGTGGTCCCATTTTCTGGGTCGCAAGCCATCGTCAACACCACGCCTTTACCGAGCATGTGGATAAAGACCCCTATTCTTCCACCCGTGGTTTTTGGTGGAGCCACATCCTGTGGATGGTTTATCCTCGCGACGAATATTTCAAGTACGAGCTGTATAGCCGCTACGCCCCAGACATGGCGCGGGATCCCTATTACCGCTTTCTCGATCGGTACTGCATTCTGCTTCAGATTCCCTTAGCCCTGGGTCTGTTTGCTTTGGGAGGCGTGTCTTTCGTGATCTACGGCATCTTCCTGCGTACCATTCTGCTGTGGCATTGCACCTGGTTTATCAACTCCGCAACCCACATGTTTGGCTACCGGAACTTTGATAGCGAAGATAATTCTCGTAACCTCTGGTGGGCTGCTATTCTCGCTTATGGCGAAGGCTGGCACAACAACCACCACACCTACCCCAACGTTGCGCCTGCGGGCTATCGCTGGTGGGAAATTGATATGACCTGGTGGGTCATTCGTGGCTTGCAGGCAGTCGGTTTGGCGAAAAAAGTTGTAATGCCGCCTCCACAGGCGATCGCCAAGCTCCGGTAGTCATCGCTGGACTTGAAAATAGTCACCGCTGGACTTGAACCTCCGCTTATATGCCAGCCCCTCCATGGCTCGTTTATGAAGCATCTGTCTAAAGCGTTGAGCTTTAATTTTTGATCAAGTCAAATCAAATCAAATCAAACTTTATTGCATCAAACTTTACCGGGGAGCCTTTCGTGGAAAGGCTCCCCGGTTTTACGCTAAAAGCGGCATATAAAGCCACTTTCCAAAAGCATTTCCAATCCGGTAAAACACAAAGGTTGTGCATGACGCTCAGTGCCACACCCAAAACCTATGGGGGTCTTGTGGCTGTTCAACTAGCGATGGTGATGATTTGTGGGTGTGTGGGAACCGCCCACATACCTTTTGAGAGAGGGCGCGGCTTAGGATTGAAAATGAAATAAAACCCGAAATTTTTGATGAGAAGTGCGGCAATGCCGCGCTTCTCATCAAAAATTTCGGGTTTTATTTCGTACGTGATCCTTAGTAGGACGTAACTAAGACTTCTGTAATCTTGCCGCGACGCTGAGTGTTAACGTTAATTGCCCGAATCGCTGAAACAGTGTGAATGTTAAACCCGTCATACAACTCGCGCACAAAGGGACAGTCGGAATTTGACAGCATCACGGGAACGCCCCGATGTGCCAGCGTTGCAAACACATCTCGCAGGCGGATATGGTCGTCTTCGGTAAAGGCGTCGCGGTTGTAACTTGTGAACTTGCTTGTAGCGCTCAGCGGGTAGTAGGGCGGGTCAAAGTAAACAAAGTCGGAGGGTTTAATTACCCGATCAACCAGGGTTTCGAACGATCGCTCCTCAATGCAAGTATTTTTCAGCGCAAAGGAGACGGCTCTTAGCAATTCTTTATGGCAAATCTGGGGATTTTTGTAGCTCCCCATCGGCACATTAAAATGCCCCTGGGAGTTTTCCCGGTAAAGCCCGTTGAAACAGGTACGGTTGAGGTAAATCAGCCGGGCGGCGCGTTCGATAGGGTTACCTGTGAGGCGCGATCGCACCTCATAGTAGTACGCCTTGCAATGGCGCGTTTTATGGCGTTCCAGCAGCTCAATCACCCGCTCCACATTATCTCGCACCTGCTGATACACATTCACCAACTCAGGGTTGATGTCCATCAGATAGGCGCTATGGGGCAGAAGATGGAAAAAAATGGCTCCTCCACCCAAAAACGGCTCGTAATAGGTTTTAAAGCTGCCGGAAGGGGGTAAAAACTGTCGATATTGGGGGATAAGCCTACCTTTGCCCCCTGCCCACTTTAAAAACGGACGAGGTGCGACATCAGCAGAAACCTGGGACGGTGCGAGACTGTACAAAGCCGGATCTCTTAAAATAACCTAGCAGTGAGTGTGGACAAGTGTGGGTGGGTGGAGTTCGCGACACCCGCTATCAGCCTGTACTAGCCACGTACTAGCGTCTGTCGTCATTAAAGAATAGTTCAGATTTTTGATATGGAAGACTTTTTTCAGAACATTTCCCGCTATCCCAGATATTTCATCACCTTCACTCTGGGGGTACTGTACACCGCTGTTAAGCCATTGCTCCCGCTGTTCCAGCGTCCGTCTACGGCGATCGCCACTAGCCTGCTGATTCTGTCGGCGTTTGCATTCCTCGTCTTCACCCTCCGCGCTATGCTTGGGTTAAGTGTGGTTTAGCCTCAACTCCGGAACGAAAAAGCCGGATAGGCTGCCGCCAGCATCGTCGCGTCTGGGAGGAAACGAATATGGCAACGGATCGACGGGTGGCTCGAGTCGCTGAACTAATCAAGCGCGAAGTCAGCCAGATGTTGCTCAGCGGCATCAAGGATGATCGGGTGCAGACGGGCATGGTCAGCATTACGGATGTGGAAGTATCCGGTGATTTGCAACACGCCAAGATTTTTGTCAGCATCTATGGCTCCGATGAAGCCCGCAGCGAGACGATGGCAGGCTTGCAGTCGGCTACGGGGTTTGTGCGCCGGGAGTTGGGGCATCGGGTGCGCCTCCGCCGCACTCCCGAAGTCCTGTTCCTGGAAGATCGCTCCATTGAGCGGGGCACAAGGGTGCTGTCGCTGATCAACCAACTCAGCGAAAACCGCAAGGAATTCCCCGAAGAGGAAGAGGCGATCGCCGCTGAAGACTCCGAAGACTAAATTCATGAAAAGAATTACCGCAGAGGCATAGAGGACACAAAGAACCCCCTCTGTGCCCTCTGTGGCTCCGTGGTTCCATCACCCCTAATGACCATCGTGAACACAAGGTTATTGCTTCTGGCTGGCTTCACCTGGGCGATCACCGCTACTCCGGCGATCGCCCAGATTGGCATTTTTGGCACCCATGATGGGTTCGATATCTTCTTCAACACCCCCCGTCGCATCTTGATTGAAACCGGGCGCTGCCCTCGCTGCGACCTGACCCGCCTTGATCTGCCCGATGCCGACTTACCCCATGCCGATTTGACCGCTGCCGACCTGGAACATGCCAATTTGCGCGGTTCCAATCTGCGTGATGCCAGCTTTCGCCTTGCCAACCTGGAAAATGCCGACCTGCGCGATGCCGACTTGCAGGATGCCAGCTTTCGGGAAGCGAGCCTGGAGGATGCCGACCTGCGGAACGCGAACTTGCAGTCGGTGTATCTGGCAGATGCCAATCTGGCGGGTGCCGATTTGACAGGCGCGAATGTGAACCGGGTCAATCTTGAGAACGCCCAGTATTGTGAGACGATAATGCCGGACGGATCGCAGCGTGATGATGACTGCGATCGCTAGACCCTTCGCACCCTATGCCCCTAATTCCTCCGGTTGATTCCCTATCGCTGCCTGAGCAAGTGGCTCAGATGGTCGTAGTACGGGCGTCAGGCTTTTTGTTTGACCCGCAGATCCAATATCCCGCCTGGGAACCTCCAGCCGCCACCCTCCAGGAATGGGTAACGGAATGGGGCGTGGGCGGCGTGATCCTGCTGGGGGGTAGTGCAGCAGAACTGGCACTGCGATCGCAGCAACTCCAGGACTGGGCAAATGTGCCACTGCTCATCGCCGCCGATGTCGAGGAAGGGGTTGGGCAACGGTTTGCAGGAGCAACCTGGTTCCCCCCGCCAATGGCGCTGGGAGCGATCGCCCAGTCAGATCCAGAGCGTGCCTGCCAACTGGCGACAAATATGGGACGGGCGATCGCCCAGGAAGCTCTCGCCATCGGGCTAAATTGGGTGCTGGCTCCCGTTGTAGATGTCAACAATAATCCCCAAAATCCAGTCATCAACGTCCGTGCTTTCGGTGACCAACCGGAGCAAGTCGCCACTCTCGCCACTGCCTTTCTACGGGGAATGCAGGAGCATCCTATCCTCGCCTGCGCCAAGCACTTTCCTGGTCATGGGGACACCGCCACAGACTCTCACCTTTCCTTACCGCTGATTCCCCACGATCGCGATCGCCTCCAGCGGTTGGAGTGGCATCCCTTCCGCGCCCTGATCGCCGCCGAGGTGGATGCGGTCATGAGTGCTCACTTGCTCATCCCCAGCCTGGATCGGCTCTACCCTGCCACCCTTTCCCCCCGCATCCTGGACGGGGAATTGCGGCAAAAGATGGGCTTCGATGGGCTGATCGTCACTGACGCCCTGGTAATGGGGGCGATCGCCCAGGGCTATGGCGTCAACGAAGCCCCTGTGCTGGCGGTAGAAGCCGGAGCAGACATTTTGCTGATGCCCCTGGATCCCGTTGGGGCGATCAAGGCGGTTGTCGAGGCAGTGGAAACGGGGCGGATTGGGCGCGATCGCATCCGCGCCTCCGTCGAGCGCATCTGGCGTGCCAAGCACAAGGTCATCACCACCTCCCTCAGCGGCGACAGTTCTCACACCTGGGAAGTCCTCCCCACCCCCCGCATCGAAGCCAAATCCCTAACCACCCAACTGGCTCAACCCGCAGCCCTGGAAACCAACCGCGCCATCCTGCAAGCCTCCATGCAGGTTTACACGACCCCGTCCTTTGAATTACCCGAGGGGACGCAAAACTTGCTGGTGATTGACGATGCTCTAAGCTGCGATTTCCTCACCCATCAGAGTCCGGCGATCGCCCTGCCTCGCGAATGGGGCTGCACCTTGCAGATTTGCGACGCGACAAGTTCGATGGGGGCGATCGCTGAGTCCCAAAAACCACTACCACCTACCCTTTTGCAACTTTTCATCCGAGGCAATCCGTTTCGGGGGAGTGCCGGGTTAAACCAAATGGCTCAATACTGGGTCGATCAGCTACTACGAGACAATCAACTGCAAGCGGTGTTAATTTATGGTAGTCCTTACATTTTTCAGGAGCTTCAGCCCAAGTTACCTCGTCATATTCCCTATGTATTTACCTATGGGCAGATGGATGTAGCACAGGCGATCGCCCTGCAAAGTCTATCAAGGCAACCATCAACGGTTTTCTAAGTGGGCTTGGGGTAGTAGACACATAATCGGCAGTCACACGGCTCTAAAGTTTTGCCAAATAATCGCAAAATCACTCGAAAGAGAGATAGCTTTTTATGTGGCTTTCCCTCCAAAAAGAGAGGCAATTTTAGATCCGTATCTACACAAAAAAATTACTGTTTCTATAAATCAGGACGGAGCTAATTCATCTATGATTCAGAGGAAGCAAGACCAGCTACCTGTCCTCAGGAAAGAAGCAACGTCTCTTTTGTTCAGTATGTAAATGCAGTTTTCTGTAGCATCTTTGACAGAAAAAGATGTAATACAAGTATCGCTGGAGTAGTTGTGAACTTCTGAATTATGAGCAGTGAAGGTCATCTATTAAAAATGTAGGGGTAAAAATGTAGGGGTAGAACAGACTGCATTTATAGAATCTTTAACATTCCGTGAAATTCAGTAAAACATTTCCGACTTCTAGAGCGATACAGCAAGGGTCTGTTAGTGTTTACACAGTTATTCCTTGCTCACCCATACCTTAAGTTAGAAATAAAAAGTTAGAAATAAATCGTAAGCTTCGGATAGTCATTAATTATTGAAGCTGTTATGGATCGGCTAAACCTGTTTCACCATTTAGTTTTTGGAATTGCAGGGGAAAGTCATCTGGATGTTAAATTGATTTATATTTACAGCGGTTAGGGGACTGTAGACACATGAGAATTCTGGTGACGGGTGGCGCAGGTTTTATTGGTTCTCACCTCATTGATAGATTAATGGGTGAAGGACATGATGTTATTTGTTTAGATAATTTTTATACCGGGCATAAGCGCAATATCTTGAAATGGATGGATCATCCTTACTTTGAGTTGATTCGCCATGACATTACAGAACCTATCCGCTTAGAAGTTGATCAAATTTATCATTTGGCTTGTCCAGCTTCACCCGTTCATTATCAATACAATCCCGTTAAAACTATTAAAACAAATGTAATGGGTACTCTTAATATGTTGGGCTTAGCCAAGCGTATTAAGGCAAGGTTTCTCCTGGCTTCTACCTCTGAAGTATATGGAGATCCAGACGTACATCCCCAGCCAGAAGAATATCGCGGAAATGTTAATACGATTGGTATTCGCAGTTGTTATGACGAGGGTAAGCGAGTTGCCGAAACCCTTGCGTTTGACTACCATCGCCAAAACGACGTAGAGATTCGAGTTGCTCGTATCTTCAATACTTACGGTTCTCGTATGTTGGAAAACGATGGACGGGTCGTTAGCAACTTCGTTGTTCAAGCTTTACAAGGCAAGCCGCTTACGGTTTACGGGGATGGGTCTCAGACGCGGAGTTTTTGTTATGTTTCGGATTTAGTCGAAGGTTTAATGCGGCTGATGAATGGTTCCCATCTTGGACCTGTCAACTTGGGTAATCCTGACGAATACACCATTCTTGAGTTAGCCAAAACTGTTCAGCAGATGGTAAATCCAGGTACAGATTTGAGGTTTGAACCTCTTCCTCAAGATGATCCGCGTCGCCGTCAACCAGACATTACTCGGGCGAAAACATGGTTGGATTGGCAACCAACGATTCCACTCAGTGAAGGCTTAAAGCTTACCATTGAAGATTTTCGTGATCGGTTGGGCGATACTGCTCTCCCTATTTCTTCTTCTCGTGTTTAGACTTACTTGGAAACGGGGCATTCTAACAAGGAATTAGCTCAGTTTCTTCTAACTGCTTTACGGTCTTTTGCTGTCTTTATGTCAATAAGGCTGTGGAATAGTGACGTGTTTATCTAGTACTTTCAACTGAGGATAAAGCTATGCGTGTTTGTGTTATTGGGACAGGCTATGTGGGTTTGGTAACAGGTGTTTGCCTGGCTCACATTGGGCATCAGGTTGTCTGTGTGGACAACAATGAAGAGAAAGTGAAACTGATGCAGTCTGGGCAGTCCCCGATTTACGAACCCGGTCTGTCTGAATTAATGACAGAAGCAATCCGTGATGAGCGCATTTCCTTCACAACAGATTTGGGTGCTGGTGTAACCCATGGAGAAATTTTATTTATCGCTGTAGGAACTCCTCCATTGCCAACTGGAGAAAGTGACACTCGCTACGTTGAGGCAGTAGCGCGGGGCATTGGTGAGCATCTTAATGGTGGATATAAAGTAATTGTTAATAAATCCACCGTGCCCATTGGCTCTGGGGACTGGGTGCGGATGATTGTGCTGGATGGTGTAGCGGAGCGTCAGAAAGCATTGGTGCCTTCTGGTGGCGGTACACAAACTCTGGTTGACGTAGATTTTGATGTCGTCAGCAATCCCGAGTTCTTGCGGGAAGGCTCGGCAATCTTTGATACCTTCAACCCCGATCGCATTGTTTTGGGTGGCAATAGTGACCGGGCGATCGCCATGATGAAGGATCTTTACGCTCCTATCGTTTCTCGCCAGTTCTCTGAAGATAAGAGTGGGCCTACAGTGCCCGTAGTGGTAACGGATCTGAACTCGGCAGAAATGGTGAAGTATGCCTCCAATGCATTTCTGGCGACCAAAATTAGCTTTATTAATGAAGTCGCTAATATTTGCGATCGCGTTGGAGCAGACGTCACTCAGGTTGCTCAGGGCATTGGTTTGGATTCTCGAATCGGGAGCCGTTTCTTGCAGGCTGGCATTGGTTGGGGCGGTTCCTGCTTCCCCAAAGACGTACTGGCACTGATCCATACCGCCAGTGACTATGGCTACACCACGGAGTTGCTCAACGCCACTGTCAGCGTAAATAAGCGCCAGCGGATGATTACGCTGGAAAAACTGCAACAAATGCTGAAAATTTTGAAGGGTAAAACCGTTGGCTTGCTTGGTCTAACCTTTAAGCCCGATACCGATGACATGCGGGATGCGCCTGCCCTCGACCTCATCGAGAACCTGCATCGTCTGGGTACGAAGGTGAAAGCTTATGATCCGCTGGTGTCACAAACGGGTATGCGGCATGGGTTGTCTAACGTCATTGTTGAAACAGACCCTGAGCGGTTGGCAGATGGCTGTGATGCGCTCGTGTTGGTCACCGATTGGAAGCAATTCAAAACGCTGGACTATGCCAAGATGGCGGAGTCGATGCACAACCCCGTGATGATTGATGGTCGGAACTTCCTTGACCGGGATGCTTTGCAAGCGGCTGGCTTCCAATATGTCGGGATCGGTCGGTAATTTTGCACAATCTGGTGACCTTCTGGTGGTCTGGTGATTGTCAGAGAGGTTGTTTTGGCAAAGCCTTAGCGTGAAACTGGCGGAGATGTCGTGTGCATCTCCGCTTTTTTGTTCGATGCCATTTTTGGCTTTTGGCTTGTGCCAGCCTTTGCTTCAGCTCAATCTTGCTTCCATAAATCTCATTTCAAAACTTCTTCGAGGGCGGGTTTGACCGTGGCATATTGATATTGGAAACCGCTTTCCTGGGTGCGCTTGGGCAGAACCTGCTGTCCTTGCAATACAACCTGTGCGGCATCGCCGAGGAGGGCTTCTAGGGCGATCGCCGGAACAGGTAGCCAGGAGGGACGATTCATCACCTCACCCATATTTTTAGTGAATTCTGCCATTCGCACTGGATTTGGGGCTGTCCCGTTGAAGGTTCCATCCATTTGTGGATCCGTCAATGCTTTCAGGATCAGGTTGACTAAATCATCCCGATGAATCCAGGAAAACCACTGGCGACCGCTGCCAATGGGACCTCCGGCGAATAGTTTGAACGGCAAGAGCATTTTTTCGATCGCCCCTCCCATCCCCAAAACAATGCCCGTGCGGATAATCACCAACCGGGTTCCGGTGGCTTTCACCTTTTGCGCTTCGGTTTCCCATTCCTTGCAAACCTGTGCCAAAAAGTCGCTGCCGCCCGCGCTGGTTTCGTCGAAGGTGGCGGTTTCGCTGCTGCCGTAAAATCCAATAGCCGACGAGTTGACCAGGATGGAGGGTTTGGGATTGGCTTGGGCGATCGCCTCCACAATTTTTTGAGTACCAATTTTGCGGCTATCGAGAATTTCCTGCTTGCGTTGGGGAGTCCAGCGTTCGTCGGCGATGGGTGCTCCTGCCAGGTTCACAACGCCATCACATCCGGCGATCGCCCCCTGCCACTCTCCCGATTCGAGGGGGGTGTAACCGACCACTTCTACCTGGGGAAAGGCTGTTTTAGGAAATACCCGTTGCCCTCGTGCCGCATCCCGCGTGAGCACAAGCACGCTATGTCCTTCTTCCTGAAGCCGCTCCACCAGTCGCGTCCCCACGAATCCTGTCGCTCCCGTCACTGCGATTTTCATAAGTCGATGCTCAATGTCTCAACAAAAATTCATCACGCTTTTCCATTATCCAGGGTTGAGACGTTCTGGGGAAAACCACAGAGGCGTGGAGGACGTAGAGGGACCGTCCAAAGGAGTTCAAAGGGCGGATTAATAAAATCCCAATTTTTGAGAGAGAAGGCTGGCAGAGCCAGCCTTCTCTCTCAAAAATTGGGATTTTATTTTCTTGCAAGTCCCTTACGGCTGCTCACCATATTCCATTCCGTTTGCTTCGGCGTAGCGATGCATAAATCGCATTAACCGTTCCCAATGGTCATCCCGGTCGATGTGGATGCGGCAGTCAACCCGTTGCAGGTCATCTCCCTCAGGACCGCCAAACACGATTTGTAAGGAGGAAGGGATGAGGCTAATGTCGCCTTCTTCGTCACGGAGGAAGAGGGTTTTGTTGAATTTGCGGGTGTAGCTATTAAACCGTTCCAGGGCTTTGAGTTCTTTGAAGGAGAAGATGATGATGTATGTGCCTGTGCGATCGCGCCGCAAACTTACGTCGCTGAGTGATTCGGTAACGCCATCATAGAACTCAATGCGCGGGATAGCGGATGCCATGGCTCTGACCAAAGAAAAACTCTACCTTCATTTTAAAAGGTGGGGATCGCGGAGGGGCGATCGCGATAAAGAACGTTAGGCAGCTTTATCCATCTTTAAGTTTGCAATTGAGCAAAATTTCAAGAATATGGCAGTTTTCAAGCTGAATTTCCCGAATTTCTGCCTAAATTTGCCTTATCTTGTTTTCCAACGCCTCTGAGTCTTCTCGCTAAACTGCCATTCTTCGGGCAAAAGCCGCTAAGATCCCATAAGTTGTGTTAAGGGATCGGGCAAAGTCGGTTGCAAGCATTTCTTTCGGTTGGGGCGTCTTTCGCGTTGTGGCAAACCCTGGTCATCTTAGGTGGATGGGTTGGGGTTGTGATTGTGCTGGCAGAGGGACTGAATCGCTTGTCGCTAGCCGATGCCGAGGTCATTCGCAAAATTGTACATATCGGGATTGGCAACGTGATTTTGCTGGCATGGTGGTTGCAGATTCCGCCGTGGCTTGGCGTCGCGGCGTCTGCTCTGTTCGGTATGGTCACACTGCTGTCCTACAAGTTCCCGATCCTGCCAGGAATCAATAGCGTGGGGCGCAAGAGCCTGGGAACGTTTTTCTACACCCTGAGCTTTGGCTTTTTGATTGGCTTTTTCTGGGGATCGAATCCTCAGTTTGCTGTTCTCGGCATCCTGGTTATGTCCTGGGGAGATGGGCTGGCAGCGTTGATTGGGCAATCCTTTGGTGCTCACCCCTACAAAGTTTTGGGCATGAAGAAAAGCTGGGAAGGTTCCCTGACGATGCTGTTGGTGAGCTTTTTGGTCAGCGGCTTGGTGTTGGGGGCAACGCAGGGAATGGGTGTGGGTTGGGGCATTGCTGTGTTAGTGGCGATCGCCGCAACCATCCTCGAAACCTTCTCCCGGTTTGGCATCGACAATCTCACGGTGCCCCTCGGAAGTGGAGCGATCGCCTACCTCCTGGTTCAGCTTTTTCAGGGGTAGCAGCAAAAAATCCCATCAATAACCTTAAAAACAGAGGGCGATCGCCAACCCACTGGCATAATCACGATGACGCTTAGATGCCGGGGAGTAAACACATGGGTAAGCCACGCATTCTCATCATTGGAGGTGTCGCAGGGGGGGCATCCTGTGCAGCACGGGCACGGCGGTTGTCGGAAGATGCCGAAATCATCATTTTTGACCGGGGGCAGTTTGTCTCCTTTGCGAATTGCGGATTGCCTTACTACGTTGGCGATGTGATTGTAGACGAGAAAAAGCTGCTGGTCGCCAACGCCGACCTGTTCCAAAACCGCTTCAACATTCAGGTGCGATTAGAGCATGAGGTCACCAACATTGATGCGGCTGCCCAAACCATTCAGGTGAAGAATTTACAGACGGGTGAAATCCTGACGGAACCCTACGATGCGCTGGTGCTTTCACCTGGATCTGCCCCCATCCGTCCACCGTTGCCAGGGCTGGATTTGCCTGGAATCTTCGCGCTACGGACGATTCCAGATAGTCGGCGCATTCGAGAATGGATTGAGGTGCATCGAGTGAAACGGGCGGTCGTCGTTGGGGGCGGCTTTATTGGCATGGAAATGTCAGAAAACCTCATTCATCGCGGTATTGAAGTAACGCTGCTGGAGAAATTGCCCCAGGTAATGCCACCCTTTGATGCGGAGATGATGACATCGGTTCACGGGCATTTGAAAGAGAAGGGTGTCACGCTTTGTCTCGGAAATGGCGTGAAAGGCTTTGTGTCCGATGGTGAAGATGGGCTGATTGTGCAAACAGAATTGGGGGATGACTACCCCGCCGATCTGGTGATTTTGGCGATTGGGGTGCGCCCGGAAACTGCGCTGGCAAAGCAGGCGGGTTTGGCGTTGGGCGATCGCGGCGGCATTCGCGTCAATGCCCAGATGCAAACCAGCGATCCCCATATTTGGGCAGTGGGCGATGCGGTTGAGGTGCAGGATTTCGTCACGAAGGAGTGGACATTGATTCCTCTTGCAGGACCAGCGAACCGTCAGGGACGCACTGCTGCCGACGCCATTATGGGACGAGATACAGAATTTCGGGGTGTCCAGGGCACCTCCGTTTGCGGCATCTTTGACATGACCGTAGCCTGCACCGGAGCCAGCGAGAAAACCCTGAAACGCGCTGGCATTCCTTACGACAAGGTTTACTTGCATCCGGGGCATCATGTCGGCTACTTCCCCGGAGCGCATCCCATCGACATCAAGTTGCTGTTTTCGCCGGATGATGGACGCATTTTGGGCGCGCAGGCGGTGGGCTACGAGGGCACAGAAAAGCGGATGGATGTGATGGCGATCGCCCTACAAGCTGGACTCACCGTTTTTGACCTGGAAACCGCAGAACTGTGCTATGCTCCCCAGTTTGGAGCCGCCAAAGATCCGGTGAATTTCGCTGGGATGATTGCCGCCAATGCCCTGCGCGGAGACGCTCCCGTTGTGTATTGGGAAAACCTGCCAGAAGAACAGGTGCCAGAAGAACAGATAATGCTGCTGGATGTGCGCGATCCCAATGAATTTGAGGCGGGGCATGTTGCTGGCAGTGTCAACATTCCTCTGTCGGAATTGCGCGATCGCCGCTCCGAACTGCCCCAGCAACAAGCCATCTGGGTCTACTGCCAGGTGGGGCAACGCGCCTACTACGCCACCCGCGCCCTGCGGCAATTTGGCTACAACGCCTACAACCTCACTGGGGGCTACAAAACCCAACAGGCAATGGAACATGCCCTCGATCCAACCCACACCCTCCATCCTGAGCATCCACGCCCATAAAAATAATTGGGAAGGTCAGCGCTTCTGCAGAACGCTTAGGCGATCTCCAGAAAAGAATATCCCCATTTTTTGAGAGAGGGCGCGGCTAAGCCGCGCCCTCTCTCAAAAAATGGGGACATTCTTTTTCAAGAATCTCCTTAACCATCCCAATCATGCAATCTTCGGCGTTGCTTCAACAGGCGTGTCATTTTTCTAAAACCATTGATATTGCGTGCGCTCTGCGCACGCAATATCAATGGTTTCAGAAAAATGGCGCAGGATTGTTGCTTAATGGATAAATTTTTGGGTTAAAACCTTGCGAAGTGCGGCTTTAACCCAAAAATTCATCCATTAAGCAACGCCGAATCTTCCATTCAAGAGAACATCAATAATCGTTGCAAGATGGCATAGGGAAATGCAGTTTTTAAATAGATTCGGTAGACTAAACTACTATATGGTTATATTTCAATCTGTAGTTGATTTTGAAGTGGTTCTCATGGATGCCCCTCTCCAACCCTCGCTTCGTATGAGTCGGCTAGAGGCAATGGCGGATCGGTTTCGGATGTTGTCAGAGCCAAGCCGTCTCCGTATTTTGGATGCTATCGGCGAAGACGAAGTGAATGTGCAGGAAATCTGCGATCGCACAGGCTTCAAGCAAGCCAATGTCTCGCGACATCTGCGGCTGTTGCGCGACATCAATGCGATCGCCTGCCGCCAGACGGGGCATTACCACTACTACCGGGTAATTGACCCAATTGTGCTGCGATGCTGGCATTGCACCAAAGACTACTGCGAAGAAATCGAATAGGAGAATTTACGAATGTTGCCGAATTTATCGTCGAGATGTGTGTCGGCGTCACGCTGCCTGGGTGAAGCGCTGAACGGTTTAGTGCGGGCGGGCAGCGGATGGGCGATCGCCCTCAGCCTGGTCATTGGACTGTTTTGGACCTTTAACGCGGCTCCTGCTGTCGCGGCTCCCAATATCTCGAATCCAGAGGCGTTAGCAAAAGCCGTCCAGGAAATAGAATACCTGGATGCGACCCGCTCTGGGCTGGCATCTAGCCTGGAAGGAGTAACGACTGAACCCACAATGGAAACCATGAAACAGGTTTGCCGTCCGGTGGGCATGAAAGCCATGCAGTTAAGCCAGGAAAATGGCTGGCAGGTGAAGCAACTGTCCGAAAAGTATCGCAATCCTGCCCACAAACCTGACACCTTGAACGCCACGATTGCCCTCTCCCGCTTCAAGCAAAACCCCGACCTGGTTGCTTTCTGGGGCACCGAAACCATTGATGGGCAACCGGGCACCCGCTACTACCGTCGCATTAATGTGGAAGCCAGTTGCCTTGCCTGCCACGGATTAGAAGCCAACCGTCCCCAATTTGTCAAAGAAAACTATCCCGAAGATCGCGCCTACAACTTCAATGTGGGAGATTTACGAGGCATGTACTCTGTCTTCATTCCCGATAATCTGGCAGCAGACATCGCAGAATCAGCGAAATCTTGACGGAAAAATTGCATGATGTTTGGAAAGGGGCGAGGTGACTTGTCCCTTTTTGCATGACTTCAGAAGATACGAAATGGCATGGTAGAACACCCAAAATCCAAATCCCATTTTTAGGGAAGGCGTGTGCAGCTAAGCCGCACCCGCTTTTCCTGAAATGAGTGCTTTATTTGTAATGCCTTCGCCATTTTTCCTGAAGTCCCTGCTTTTGCCTGCGTGGAGCGCAGGCAAAAGCAGGGACTTCAGGAAAAATGGCGAGCATGTTGTACTTGTTGTAGCCCTCCCAAAAAATCAGGGGGAATCGGCGAAGATGATTTGGGCGGGTAAGCCCCAGTAACGGATGCGTTCGTCGAGCCACCCGTCTTCTCGCCAGCGGCGCAGGGCTGTGTTGACAGCTGCTCGCAACTCCTGCGACTCCAAGCCACGAGGCATAGCGATCGCCAAGGCTTCCCCCGACCACAGACCAGGCAACATGCGGTACTCCGGGTACTCCTGCACCCAACCCGTCAGCACACTGGCATCGGCAGCAAACGCATCGGCAGTGCCCTGCTCCAGCGCTGACAGTGCCTCGGTGTAGGACGTTACACCCACCATCTGGGCACCGGGCAGGCGCGATCGCACCACCGCAATCGTATCCGAGCCTTCCAGCACTGCCACCCGCCGACCTCGCAAGTTCTGGGGTGTTTGGATGGCTGGATTGCGGGTCACGAAGGTAGTGCCATCTAGATAATAGGGAACGCTGAAGTTGACCAGGCGCGATCGCGACTCCGTCAGCGTGAGCCGCGCCACCACCAGATCAACATCCCCTTCTGTCAGCAGGGGAAGGCGATCGCTGTTCGCTACAGGTTCCAGCACCAGGGCGGAGGGATCTCCCAGAATCTCTTCGGCTAACCGTCGGGCAATATCAATCTCCAACCCCACCAGTTCTCCCGCTTCATTGCGAAATCCTAAAGGGCGCAGGTTGTCTTTCACAGCCACAACAAAATGCCCACGCTGCCGAATAGTTTCCAGGTCTGCGGCATGGGCAAAGCTTGATGGGCTGAAGGGTACGCAGGGCAAAAACCAGCAACTCAGGTTGAGCAGGGCGATCGCACTGCATTTCTGTAGCTGCTGACGCATCATGCGCTAGCCTTTAGCTTGATGGGCAGCTTCAACGACTTTGCTAAAGCTGGTTGGATCGAGGACAGCCATTTGTGCCAGCATCTTACGGTTGATCTGGATGTCTGCCTTCTTCATGTTGCCAACCAGTTGGCTATAGCTGATGCCATTTTGGCGAGCCGCTGCGTTGATGCGGGTAATCCACAACCGACGGAAATCCCGCTTGCGCTTGCGGCGATCGCGATAGGCATTCCGCAGCGCCTTCATTACCTGCTGGTTTGCTGTGCGAAACAGCTTGGAGTGCGATCCTCGAAAACCTTTCGCCAGCTTCAGAATTTTTTTGCGGCGCTTGCGTGCGACGTTGCCCCGCTTAACCCGTGCCATGATCCAATTTCCTTACTTAAATAACAAATGTGACTGATCGACCGACACACAGACCAAAAGCTTGCCTTAGAGATAAGGCAGCATCAGTTCTACGTTTTCGGCATCCGCTTCGTGAACAGCGGCTGGTTGCGACAGCTTCCGCTTGCGTGTGGAAGACTTATGCTGCAACAGGTGATTCCGGTAGGCTTTGCGGCGCATAATTTTTCCGGTTCCGGTCTTACGAAACCGCTTTGCTGCCGCTCTGCGTGTTTTCAGCTTGGGCATGAGCTTCACCCGATTTCAAATAAACACAGTCTTCTATGTTACTCCGTTGGGTTACACCCTAGCAAGAGTTTCTGGATAAAAAGTTGGTATTGGTAGGGACGTCATGATTTTTTGGTGGGTAGATGCCACCCACCAAAAGATTATGATTTTTGAGCAAGCGGGTGCGGCTCAGCCGCACCCGCTTGCTCAAAATGAGATCTTTGCTTGCGTAGCTCTAGGGACGGCGATCGCCAAACAGCCCAAACAAGGGACCCAAAATGGCTCCAAACACAAACCCCCCGGCATGTGCCCAGTAGGCAATTCCACCCGATTCCATGCCTACATTCGTTGATACGCCTAAACTTGCAACCCCATAGAGTGCTTGCATCACAAACCAGAAGCCCAGGAAGAAGATTGCTGGAATGCGGAAGGGGAAAAGGATAATCCCCAGGGGCACCAGCGTCAGGATAGAAGCGCGCGGAAAGCGCAAAATGTAGGCTCCCATCACCCCGGCGATCGCCCCACTTGCGCCCAGGGAAGGAATGGTTGAACCAGAGGAGAAAAACCACTGCGCCAGTCCTGCCAGCATCCCGCACAACAAGTAAAAAATGAGGAATTTGCTGTGTCCCAGCTTGTCTTCCACATTATTGCCAAAAATCCATAGGTACAGCATGTTTCCGGCAATATGGGCAAACCCACCATGCAAAAACTGGGAGCTAATCAAGGTGATCCACTCTGGAAAGGGGGCGCTGTTTACCGCACCACCGCTGGCAAAGCTCGCCGTTAGCTGGTTGGGCACAATCGCCCAGGTCTGAAAAAACTGCTCAAGTTGAGGAGGAGACAGAGTTAGTTGATAGAAAAATACCAGGATATTAACTGCAATTAGCGTATAGGTGACATACGGCGTGATGTTGATGGGGTTGTTATCACGAATAGGAACCACAGGACTTTCCTTATGTTCTTTTGGGCGACTGGGGCGGCTGGCGTAGCTGGCAGGATGGGATGGCAGGAGGTGAGGTCAGAGAGGACATACCAAGCCATCAGCAGAAAAAATAGGAAGAGGTTGAGAAGTCCAGCACAAATTCTGCTGGTATAAGTTCTGACTTTGGTAGGAATGTAGGCATAAACGCCAGGAATTTCTAATTCAGCGATATCTTTTCATCGTTCCTGGAATCTAGAATCTACCTTGAAGCCGTCCTTCGGAGGGTTGGCAAGCAGAAGTTTCAGTTAAGGCTCGTTAAATATTTCCACTAAATCAATAAAAAAGCGAAGCTCATCAAAGCCTGAAACTAGTGTCCCAGGTGATTGGTCACTTTGACTGCTTCGCCCATAATTTTGAGGGTGCGATCGCCCTGAAATTCAACATTGCGATCGCTCCTCTCAGTTGTTGTTTGCGATTGAATTAGCCTTCGAAGGTAATCTTACCAACCATGCCTGCGCCCCGGTGAGGCTCGCAGTAGTAGCTGTAGGTACCTGTGGGCATGTCGCTGGTAAAGGTGACATCGTAAGACTCACCCGGCGAGAACATCAGAGCCTTATGGTCCAGGGAAGCTACCATGCCTTTTGCTTCAGCAGGTACTTGGTTTGAATCAAAGGCGATGTTGTGGGGAGGGAGCTTGTTGTTGACCCAGTGAACGGTGTCGCCAGCGTGGACGGTGACGTTTGCCGGATCGAAAACGAGTAAGCCACTATCAGAACCCATTTTGACGGTGATGGTTTCGGCGGCAGCGGGGGAAACTACTGCGACGAAACTAACAATGACCAGAGTCACCGTCAGCAGGGTCAGGCTTAAACTCCGTGAAACACGAGCAATCAATTTCATGGTTACCTCGGAATGTTTAAAACTCTTTGAACCCAATGCCCATTTTATCGGAATCCCTGACCGTAAGGACAATAGATGCAATTAGACTGGGCTAGTTTTTTGCACCATTGGAAAAAGCTTGTCCTGCAAAGGGCGGGCGAGGTGGAGGAGAGATGAAGGGCGATCGCCCCGATCCCAAAGCTTTTCAGCATTTTTCAGTGGCTTTGCATGGAGTGCTTCAGGAAAATAAAAAACAATTTGGGCAGGCAGTTACGGCGTAGCCGCACCTGTTTGCCCAAATTGTTTTTTATTGGTGGTCAACGTGTACAAACAACGGCTGTAGGGAATGTCAGGAAATAGCGAAAACCCTGGCTCTATAAGAACCAGGGTTCAATTCAACCGTTCGCTTTCAAGTGGCATTGATGGCGTCGTGTGACAGCGCAACTTAGTAGAAAATCTTGCCACCGCCCCAGCGATTGCCAACCACCTTGGGCTGAATCAGAATATGTCCGGCGATCGCCTCCAGGTCATCCTGCGTCAGATTTCGCATCTTGGGGAAGATGTCGGTGCTCTTGGTGCTGGGGTGGCGCTCGGAAATATCTTCCAAACCATCGTAAGTGGTTGGATTATTCATGTAATCGACCAGCGCTTCAATATTGTTACGGGGAGGGGTTGCCAGCGCCAGGGTTTCGGGATCTAGCCCGACGTTGGGATCGGTTTTGGTGATGCCCCCCACATGGCACTGCCCACAGGCATAGTTAAACTGCCGTTTACCCAGGGCGACCTCTTCCAGGGAAAGGGTATAAGGCTTGCCCTCGGCATTAAGGGGTACAGTGCGGATATCTGCATCCATTTCAAGGGCGATCGCGGGTTGCCCTATAAGTTGAACGACCATCAGTACGGCGATCGCAATCAACCAGACGGATCTCTTAAGCACGGAATCGGTTCTCCTTCCTCAAAAAACTTCAGATGAATATACAAAAATCACAAAAACGATTCACACAGTATTGACACAGCAAAATTGTGGCGACACACCAAACCTGCCCGCGAGAGTGAAAGCCCGTTGGGAAGAAGTGAGTGCCTAATAAGAGGAGTTACACACTCCCCACTCTGATAATCATGCCATCGAATGGATGCTTTCCCAAGCAATAAGTTGAGCGAGGGCTCCCCCAAATGGTGCTAGCCAATTATGAAGGCTCTTAATTTGCTCCCAAAGGTACCGGATGCTCCCACAACAACCTCTAATCGGTGCCTCTGTATTGCATGTAAGTCATGCCCTCCATATAAAAAGTATCATTGCACTATCCGGACAGAAGCGTGCCTTCAGGGAAAATGAAAACTAGGATTAGATAGCTAAGTTATCGAACTCTAAACAAATCCATCCAAATTTACCGAGTTAATTCATGGGATTGGGCTGAAATCATTGCAGGGAAAGGCGTATAGTTATCCTCGTTCAAACCACACTCAACCTTTACAAAAAAAGTTGGTGAGCTTGTCTGACAACCCCTGAGTTGGGGGAATACTCAAATTGAGATGAGCTTTTGTGGAGTGATGAGGCAGCGTGCGATCTTCTCTTTGCCATGTTCGAATGACTTTTTTCGCCCCTGGTCGTCAGAGGCAGGGTAGAGAACAGCCGTATGGCTTAGCCCAGCGTTTATTCAGCAACCAGCATCACTAGGGAAGGGATGAGGGGACATGACCAAAGTTCTAATCGTTGACGACAGCCATACGCTGAGGCAAATGATCGCTGAGTTGCTCGAAGGTATCGACATCTCCGTGGTAGAAGCGGCTAACGGGGTGGAGGCGAAAGACAAGATTTTGCACCACACGCCTGATCTGGTTATTACAGACCTGATCATGCCGGAAATGAATGGCTATGAATTGTGCCGCTGGATCAAAAATGAGCCAACTACAAAATCCATTCCCGTCATGATTTGTTCTACTAAGAGTGAAGAGTTTGACCGCTATTGGGGCATGAAGCAAGGAGCCGATGCCTACATTACCAAACCCTTTCATCCAACGGAGCTACTAAAAACTGTGAAGCGGTTGCTCCGCAATTAGCCCAGGGTTTGTCTGGGCTATCTAGCTGGCAACCCGCCGCTCGAAGATACATCCCAGAGCTGTTGGTAGAGCCTGCATGTTGTATGTATTAGGCGATCTCCAAGAAAAAAGATCCCGATTTTTTGCAAGAGGGCGCAGCTTAGCCGCGCCCTCTTGCAAAAAATCGGGATCTTCTTTCTCAGAAATGTCTTTAGGACTGAGGATTAAATAAAATCCGAAATTTGTTTTTGAAGGCGTAGCTGTGCCGCGCTTTCAAAAACAAATTTTGGATTTTGATCTATTCGCGTTCCATAGAACGACAAACTGTTTGATCAAATTTGATCAAATTTGTGATCAAATTTGATCAAAATGTTTGATCTGTGACTCTTCGCCATGAAATCCTGTGCGGTTGGCGAATAAAGGTTTATGCTGCTATCAGGTTTTTCCTGGTAGGTGTCGCTGCCACTAATCGCTAAGCCTGCAGATATTAAACAGATATTAAAAAGGCATGGTCAAGAATTATCGTGAGCTACCGTAACCCCATTCCCACGGTCGATATCATTATTGAACTATTAGATCGTCCCTATCGCCCTATTGTGCTGGTAGAGCGGCTCAACCCTCCCTACGGATGGGCGCTGCCAGGGGGATTTGTGGACTATGGCGAGACGGTTGAAAAGGCGGCAATTCGGGAAGCGGCGGAAGAAACGGGACTGCATATCAAGTTGGTTGAGCAGTTTCAGGTGTATTCAGACCCCGATCGCGATCCCCGTCAACACACGCTGAGTGTGGTCTTCGTGGCGATGGCGAAGGGAGAACCCTTTGCAGGGGATGATGCCAAAAATTTAGCTGTATTTGAATTGTGGGATATTCCCCAAAATCTTTGCTTTGACCATGAGCGAATTTTGCGCGACTACCGCTACTATCGGGAGCATGGTCTGCGTCCAAAGTTGCTTTAGGGAAGGTGTGCTATGCGAGAAGTAATTGAAACCAGTGCTGCTGCGGCTCCGGTTGGTCCTTATAGTCAGGCGATCGCCGCTCAGGGGCGATTGGTGTTTGTCTCCGGGCAGATTGCACTCGATCCCAAGACGGGGGCGATCGTTGGGGAAGGGGATGTTGCCCAACAAACCCAGCAAGTGCTGGCTAATCTACGCGGGATTTTGGATGCAGCAGGGGCAACCTTTGGCGATGTGGTAAAAACGACGGTATTTTTGGCGGATATGAATGACTTTGCGACCGTCAATGAAATCTACGCCACCGCTTTTGGGGTAGATTCTCCTCCGGCTCGTGCCTGTGTAGAAGTGGCGCGTCTGCCCAAGGATGTGCGTGTCGAAATTGAGTGTATTGCGGTTGTGGCGTAGGTTGGCTGGGAGCTTGGGAGACGATCGCCCCTACAGACGGTAAACCCTGCTCCCAGGGGTACGGCTAAACCCACCCCCGCCGCATCTACCGATTGATACAGTAAGAACAGTTGATTAAACCAGTTGATTAGACCAGTTGTTTCAATAATTTGTCTCGACAATTTGTTTCAACAATCTGTCTCAACAATTTGTCTCAACGATTTGTTTCAACGATTGACGCACTGCTAAAGAGGTTTCCATCGTGAACGACGCACCTAAGCAGATTTCAGGCATGTTCGGTAGCAACGGAGAGCACGGTAGCCAGTTGCTGCAATATGTCCAGGAAATGAGCCCCGAAACCATTGCCAAGCTTTCCAAGCCCGAATCTTCTGAAGTGTTTCAGGTGATGGAGCGGAATATCATCGGTTTGCTGGGCGGTTTGCCTTCTGAGCACTTTGACATTGCTGTAACGACAAGCCGTGAGCACCTGGGACGGTTGCTGGCATCGGCGATGATGAGCGGCTACTTCCTGCGGAACGCAGAACAACGACTGGCATTTGAGCGATCGCTCGAATCCACCGCAGAAACCACACAGTCCTAGCCCCAAAGGCTCTAGCTTTGCAGGCTCTAGCCTCACATTATTCGGATTTGTTTTCCTGAGAAGACTGTGAAGCGGGTATCGACAGAACGACAACGTATTTCTAACTCTACTGTCTCGGTAGATTCCTCTGGGGATCTGCCGAGTTTTGTTGTGGCAATCCTGCGCCAGCGGTTGCTCCAGTGGTATGGGGCGCGGGGGCGCGACTTGCCCTGGCGCAGAACCCGCGATCCCTACGCCATCTGGATCTCGGAGGTCATGCTGCAACAGACCCAGGTGAAGACAGTGATCCCCTACTACACGCGCTGGTTGGAGGCGTTGCCGGCGATCGCCGACCTCGCTGCCGCCGACCAGACCCAGGTGCTCAAGCTCTGGCAGGGGTTGGGCTACTATGCCCGCGCCCGCAATCTGCACCAGGCAGCTCAGCAGGTTATGGAGCAGCATCAGGGCATGTTCCCCAGCACCTTGCCAGAAGTGGTGGCGTTGCCGGGGATCGGGCGCACCACTGCCGGGGGCATCCTCAGCGCCGCTTTTAACCAACCCGTGTCGATTCTAGATGGCAATGTGAAACGGGTCTTGACACGCCTGATAGCATTGGAACGCCCAGTGAAGAAGGCATCTAAACTACTGTGGCAAACCTCCGACCAGTTGCTTGACCCGGTTCAGCCAGGAGCCTTTAACCAGGCGTTGATGGATTTAGGCGCGACGGTGTGTTTGCCCCGGACGCCGGACTGCGGCGCATGTCCCTGGTCTGATTCTTGTCGTGCATTTCAACAAGGTATGCAAAACGAATTACCCATTCGCGAAGAAAAAGCGCCCATTCCCCACAAAGTCATTGGGGTTGCTGTCATCTGGAATGATGCCGGGCAGATTTTGATCGATCGCCGTCCCCAATCGGGCTTATTGGGAGGGTTGTGGGAGTTTCCCGGCGGCAAGATTGAGCCAGGGGAAACGGTGGAAGAGTGCATTCGGCGGGAAATTCAAGAGGAATTGGGGATTGAAGTTGAGGTGGGCGATCGCCTCATCAGCCTCGACCATGCCTATTCCCACTTCCGCGTCACCCTCAACGTCCACCATTGCCGCCATGTATCGGGCGATCCCCAACCCATTGAGTGCGACGAAATCCGCTGGGTTACCCTGGCAGAGTTGGATCAGTACCCCTTCCCTGCCGCCAATGTGCAGATTATCGACGCCCTAAAGCAAAACGCTATTCGGCGATCGCCCAAGGATTGAAAATAAAGCCCGGAATTTTTGATGAGAAGTGCGGCAATACCGCACTTCTCATCAAAAATTCCGGGCTTTATTTCATACGTGAGCCTAAGTCGTTTGCCAGTCCTGGATGCTTGCGCCTGTAAGGATGGTGTGGGAAAAGTCGCAGCCCATCACATTAATTGTTTGCAGGTTGGCGTAACTCAGGTCAGTGTGAAAAAGATTAGCGTGGCGCAGATCGGCGTTGCGCAAGTTGGCGTGGCGCAAATCTGCATGGAAGAGATTACTATTGCGTAGATTGGTGTTGGCGAGGTTGGCGTAGCTCAGTTTGGCGTAGCCAAAGTCTGCATTGAACAGATTGGCGTTGTGTAGGTCGGTGTTGCGGAGGATGGCGTTACGGAAATCGGCGTTGCGCAGGTCAGCACTGAACAAATCCGCATTCCGCAGATCTGCATTGAACAGGTTGGCATTGAACAAGTCTGCGTTGCGGAGGTTCGTGCTACGCAGGTCAGCATTGCGCAGCACAGCATTAAATAGACTGGCGTAGCTGAGATCGGCATCGCTCAAATCCGCGTCGCTCAGGTCTGCATCCGTAAAATTGGTGCTAAAAAGATTCGCGTTGAACAGACTGGCGTTGCGCAGATCGGCATTAAAGAGGTCTGCACTGCGCAGGTCAGCACCACTAAGAACGGTGTTACGCAGATTTGCCCCATTTAGTGCGGCACTTCGAAGGCAGGCACGACTCAGATTTGGGCGAATGATAGGGTGCTGTTGCCGCCACTGGTTCCATGCCGTCACACCTTTGTGCAAAATTTCTACATGCTCTTGGTCTGCCATTACACATTTCTTTATTCCCCTACAAATTAAAACTCCTTTCGGGGCTTTTGCTGACAAGTCGTTTATGAATGTTGTGTAATGACTTGATGACAGAAGGTAGATCCTGGTAGATCCCGGTGCGAGATTTTGGGAACTATTCCTGGCGATCGCTCTCCATTTCTCGCCCAGCAAGGCTTTCCAGGGCGGCTTCGGCAGCACTTGACCCAGCGATAATGTCCCGTTCCTCTCCGCCCAGGTAAAGGCGACCAAACGTTCCCACGGAAGAGATTTGCAAGATATTAATCAGGGCGGCTTTTTCCGCTTCATTGGCTGCAAGGGAGGCGTAGGCGGCGGGTTCTACCTCCAGGATGTAGAGGGTTTGCCCGGTGAGGAGCATTTGCCCCCGGCGGTTGCGGTTAATGAGCTGGGTATGGTGGGCATCGACGTTGCGGATAATCTGGCTGGAGACGATGCGTGGCTTGAGGCAATCGTGGGGGCGTGCCCCAATTTCTTCGAGGATGGCGCGTCCGGCAGCATGAACCTCGCCCTGCTTGCCTGAGTGAACTTCCAGCAGACCGTACAAACGCTCAATAATCAGTACCCCCGGACGGACAACCGCTGCCTTCAGGGCTTTGTCCATCAGGTGGTTGATTTCAATGCCGGGAGAAATTTCGACCCAGAGGGAGGCGTCGCCGGGGAGGGGCAAGAAACCCAGAGCAACCGTGCCAAGATAGGCGGCGTGCTGAGCTTGCAGGCGATCGATATAGACGTAGCTGCGGAGATCAATTCCCAAGATTCAAACGACAAACGAGGATTGGACAAAAAAGATTGAATTTATAAGGCTGAGCTTACGGCTCTAAAAGCTGGGTATTCTCAAGCATTACCCCTACATGGCGAGCCATCGGGCGATTGCATTGCATGACTTCAGCGTATTTAGATGCTGCCTGCCCCCTTCAAAAGGTAGATAACAGGTAGATTACAGACGATTAATTTTGAGTCAGCAGTCAACAGGTCAATAGTCAACAACCGTGGACGCATCACCAGACGAATCAAACAGACGGATCAACAATAGTGGATGATTAACCATACACAAAGCAGCAGAAGAGAGAATTATTTGGAGAAATTTGCCAAAAAATTCCAGGGCGATCGCGCCGCGTCTCCGCAGGAGAGTCGTCCCTCTATCAATCTATCGTAAAGCTTGCATTTACACGATGATTCAGCCGTAGTTAGGATGGGAACCGCTATTCCTTTATGCGAACCCCTGGAGGTTTGGATACCATTGCAGTGTATAGTTGCGAAGAACCATGCTGGATGAGCTGACCGCAATGGACACAGCGTTAGTGATCATGCTGCAAGTCATTGTGGCTGTGATCGCCGGAATAGGGGCACAGGTGGTTGGAGACTTTTTGAAGGTTCCCAGCATTGTTTTTCTGCTACTCTTCGGCATTTTGCTGGGAAACGATGTGCTAGGTATCCTCAATCCTCAAATGTTTGGGGATGGGTTGGAAGTTATTGTTGCCCTCTCCGTTGCCCTGATTTTGTTTGAAGGGGGGCTTAACCTGGAAATTCGGGGGCTGAACCAGGTATCGGGTAGCCTCCGCAATCTGGTGACGGTGGGAACCCTGGTGACCCTGTTGGGCGCAGGCATGGCAGCGCACTGGCTGGGCGAGTTTCCCTGGGCGATCGCCTTTCTCTATGGTTCCCTCGTGGTGGTGACAGGTCCCACCGTGATCTCGCCGCTACTCAAGCAGGTGCAGGTAGAGCGTCCTGTCGCCGTTCTCCTGGAAGGGGAAAGCGTGCTGATTGACCCCGTTGGCGCGATTCTGGCGGTGGTGGTGCTGGATGTCATTCTCAACAACGGCGCAACAGATCCCCTGAGTATCATTAGTGGGTTGCTGGCGCGGCTTGCCATTGGCGGGAGTATTGGGGCGATCGGCGGTTGGGCGTTGGGGCAGTCCCTCAAACGCAATCGGTTTTTGTCCGATGACCTGAAAAATCTGGTAGTGCTGGCGGGCATCTGGGGCTTCTTTGGGCTGGCACAGTTAATCCGCAGTGAAGCGGGGCTGATGACAGCAGTGGTAGCGGGTTTGGTGTTACGTGCCTCATCCATTCCCGATGAGCGCCCGCTGCGCCGCTTCAAGGGGCAACTGACGATTTTGGCGGTCTCTGTCCTCTTTGTGATGTTATCTGCCGATCTTTCCCTGGCAAGCTTGTTCGCCCTGGGGAAAGGGGCGCTGCTGACGGTGGCGGTGCTGATGTTTGTGGTGCGTCCGGTCAATATATGGGTTTGCACCCTCAACAACCGGGAACTCCACTGGCGACAGAAGCTGTTTTTGTCGTGGATTGCGCCCCGGGGCATTGTGTCGGCATCGGTTGCGTCCCTGTTTGCCATTTTGCTGACGGAGCGGGGCATTACCGGGGGCGACTCGATCAAGGCGCTGGTGTTCCTGACGATTATCTCCACGGTGTTTTTACAGGGGTTGACGGCGCGGTGGGTGGCGCGGCTGTTGCGGGTGAATGCCACGGATGCGACCGGGGTGGTCGTGGTGGGGTGCAATCCGCTAGGGCGCTTGATTGCGCGGCTTTACCAGGATGAAGGGGAAACCGCCGTACTGATTGACACGGACTTGCAAGCCTGCCGGATTGCTGAAACGGAAGGTTTGCAGGCGATCGCCAGCAGTGCCCTCGACCACATTGTGCTGGAACAGGCGGGTATTGATGTTGCCGGAACTTTTGTTGCTGTTACCTCCAATGGCACGGTGAATCGGGTGGTGGCGCAACGGGCTGCTGAGGAATTTAACCCCCCTAATGTGCTGACCCTGCTGCCCAGCGATTCCGCTGCCAATTCTGAAGCTTCGGAAAATGCCTCGAAGGTAAAAACGGCGTTGTTGCCCCAGGTTCCCCTCAAAAACTGGAACCGCTACCTTGGCGATCGCGATGTGCGCCTGGGGCACACCACCATCCGCGAGGGGGAAGAGTTGGAGCGGCAGATGAAGCATGTGCGATCGCTCATCGAAAATGGACGGGTGCTGCCGCTGTTGGTGCAGCGAAATCAGCGGTTGCAAGTGGTAGATCCAGAACAAGATTGGAAGTCGGGCGATCGCCTCCTCTTCCTCTACCACAATCCCAAACCCCAACTGATGAAGCGCCTGGGCGGTGGTGGCAGCAGTTCTAAACTGATTGTCGAAACGATTACGGAAGTAGAGAATCTGCCCGAACCGACTCCAGAAACAGCGATCAAACCTCCACCACCGCCCGATTCAAAAGCCGTTGTCGAAGGTAATGGAGCCGTTCCCGCTGCATCCAATAACACGGCTACTCCCCCAACCCCTTCTGATGGGGCACAGGCGAATTCCAAAGAACCTCCCTCAGAAAACCAACCTGCGGGCAACTCGGCAGAAAAAGCTATGGGCAACAATTCTAAGGCTGAAGCTATGGAAGAGGCGATCGCCCCTCCCAAAGAACCAGAAGCCAAGACCTGAAGTATCCAGACGAAGGCAAGCATCCTTCCAGTCAATCTTCCAGTCAATGGCAAGCTTGAAAGCGCGTTTAGGGATTGATGGAACAGCCTACCCAGCCATCCTTTTCCTTGTCGTAGCGCGTGCGATTTTGTGGATCGCCCCGGAGTTCTAAATGATCCACATGGATGGGGTGCAGCAGCAGTGCGCAAAATGCGGGCAGGGGAGCTGTTGATGCGGGAATTTCGCTGGCAAATTCGGCATCGGGTTGGCGAGGCTTGCCGGGATGATCCCAGGCGAACTGGCTGCGGGCTTTGTCCGACAGGTTTTCCCAAAGTTGCTGCCGAATTGCCGCCAGAGCCTCGTCGGGTTCCGCCGCCTCAATGAGTTGCAACTGCCCTGTTAAGCGAAACTGCTCTCGCGTTTTAGAGAAGTACCAGCACGCCTCTGCCCAGGGATTTTGGCGGAGTTGTTCCACCTTTTCGCTGCGGGCATCCGTCACGGTTTGCAGGCTATTCGTCTCGTCTAAAAATCCCCGAAACACCACCGTACGGTTCGCCGGACGCCCATCCTGCCGCACCGTTGCCAGTTGAAAGTAGCGGGCTTCGGGCAAAGAGCGGTTGCGGTGTAGGGCACGAGACAGGGGCGATCGCCAGGGAGCCAAATCCATAAGCTTTGCACAGATATTTGCACAGATAATAGTTGCACAGATAATAGTTGTACAGACAACAGACAGCTAATATCAGGTACGCAGGCAGTAGGTTGCCCACGTGCTGTTGCCTATGTTCAACCTAACGCAAAGCCAGGGTTGATACAGCAAAGGGACTTGCAAGAAATTAAAATCCCCATTTTTGAGAGAGAAGGCTGGCTTTGCCAGCCTTCTCTCTCAAAAATGGGGATTTTATTAAGCCGCAGATCCCAAACCAGGCAAAGCTAGAGTGCGGGTGGCTCCTACTCCCTCACCGTCAGGGTGTAGTTGGAGCGCTGTCCGGGGCTGCCTGTGCCAACCCACACCTGATATTCACCCGCCGCCCAGCCACTGGCGCTGACTTCATCATCGCCACAGAGGACGCCGCCCGGTCCTTGCACAATCAGCGTTGTGTCTCCACTGCCGTTGACTTGCAGGGTTAGCTGGTCGAACCGCCCATCCAGATCCAGGATGTAGTCGGGGGTGGCGCTGCCATAGCCGAGGCAGATGTTGCCGTTGCGATCGCGCTCTGCCACGCTGTTCGTCAGGGAGGTGCTGCCCCCTGTGCGTCCCTGCACCATGCCCTGGCTGGAGCTAAACCCTGGAGCCAGAGTCAGCGTTCCAAAGTTGGACTGGGCGATCGCTGGAACCACTGCCAACCCCATGCCTGCCACAATGCCCGAAATCAAAGCTCCACGAACCATCTGCCGCACTATCATTACTCCTTCCTCTGACAAATCTGTAAATTAAATTTGTTCATCCAACTTATTGACGGCTTTTACAATCGGAATTTTTTACACCAAAAAATAGCTCAATGAGAAGGAATTGTTTGCCAGATTCACATTTTCAGGATTTTAGATGGCTGTACTGCTACCCCCAAAAATTCCTGGAACCGAATGCGCTGGCTAAGGACATAAATCAAATTCTTTCCTGAAGAAACTGATTTAGTACCCCAGACGGAGAAAGGCGGCAAAAAGTTCCAGGATTCCACCTGTTCCAGCAGGAGAGAGGTCTAAATGGTGGGGCAGCGTTGCACTCCGATATTGGGATAGTTTGAATCTTTCTGTAGCAGGGGGGAACTCCATCGAGGCGATCGCGTCGTCTATAATCTCTATCTCTCTATATCCCTGGATCTCTGCATTCAAAATTCTCTGCCAATAATCTTTACCCATGCGCTTAGGCGATCTCCAAGAAAGAATATCCCGGAAAGAATATCCCGATTTTTTGAAGGAGGGCGCAGCTTAGCCGCGCCCTCCTTCAAAAAATCGGGATATTCTTTCTCAGAAATGTCCTTAGAAGGTGTGCTCAACCCCCCATACTCCAATTTATGGAATGTGCCTCACGCTGGTTCTACGACCACTAAAGATCAGATTACTAAAAATAACTAACCAAATTAATTCTTAGCTTATTTATTCTTAATTATTTACTCTTGCATCATAAGTCTATCCAGAAACGTTTCTGGCTTGAAACTTTCGAAAATTTGTAAAAAAAACTTGAGTAGAAACACCGAAATGAGTATTAAACTTGGGAGACATCAGGGGATGCGGTAGTAAGCTAATCACTGAATCAGAACCAAATGAATAGTTTTACCTGATGCCTATTCAGGTGGCTATTTGAACCACAATCCCGTCTCCTTATTTTCGGTTTACCCTATTGTCGGTTTACCCGATTGTCGTTTTACCCTCAGTAACAACTACTATGGCTGTTCGATTTGGAACCATTTTTGACGATCGCATCATTGGTACTTCAGATGATGATGAAATCTTTGGTTTGGATGGCGATGACCTTCTAGAAGGTCTTGAGGATGACGATGAAATTTTTGGCGATCGCGGAACCGATGAAATTTACGGCGATGAAGGCGACGACACCCTTTTTGGTGGCGACGACGACGATGAAATTTATGGTGGCGACGACGATGACGACATAGAGGGCGGCGACGACGACGACGAACTCTTTGGGGAAGAAGGCGACGACAACCTGGATGGGGGCGAAGGCGACGACGAAATCTTTGGCGGCGACGGCGAGGATGATCTGGTCGGCGGCGATGGGGACGACCGACTTGAGGGCGGTAGCGGTAGCGATCGCCTAAACGGTGGCGATGGCGACGACACCATTCTTGGTGACTCGGGCAACGACATCATGCGCGGTGGGTTGGATGACGACGAACTCTATGGCGGTGATGGCGACGACCGAATGCTGGGAGATGGCGGCAGTGATTTGATGGTTGGCGGTGAAGGCAACGACGACATCAACGGTAGCTCAGGCAGAGACGAGATCTTCGGAGATGCTGGAAACGACTTGCTGCGAGGGGGCGGCGGTATCGACACTCTATTTGGTAGTAGCGGTGGCGACACCCTGCGCGGTTTGGGTAACAATGACTTCCTCTATGGCGGCGATGGCGACGACCTGCTGGTTGGAAATGCGGGTAACGACTATTTAGTAGGGGTCGAAATTGGGGCATCGGTGCCAGGGAAGGGGGAACAGGATATCCTGCGGGGAGGTCCGGGCAATGATGCGTTCATCCTGGGAGATCCCAATAACGGCGTGTACTACGACGATCGCAATGCCCGCAATCGAGGCTTTGACGACTACGTGCTGATTGTGGGCTTCCGTCGCCAAGACGACACAATCCAGCTTGCCGGACGGCGAAATCGCTATACCCTGGGAAGCTTGCCCAGCGAATTTGGCGATCGCGACTTGGGCATCTTCATCGACAAACCGGGCAACCGCTCCGACGAGTTAATTGCCGTCCTTCGCAATACGCGCAACTTTAATCTCAATCGCGATTATGTCAATTACGTTGGGTAAGCGCCTAAATCGGGGATTGTGCGGATGAGGCTACGGAAAATTCGAAAATATAGTGGCAAGTATCCCACTATCACAGAGTCGGAAGACCGTCGGAAGACAGTCGAAAGACCGTCGGAAGACTGCTGAAGTAGCGCTGAAATAAACCAGTTGCAGCACAAGCAGTTTGAAGGACTGCCCAATTCTTGCAACCCTGAGGTGGAATCCTACCCTTTGTGATTAGGATGGGCTTAACGTTTTTACACGGGAGGTACTCCGATGCGATTTGCCCCTGAAGATGCTGGTTGTGCGTCTTTATTTGCCACTATGGGCGGTAAGCAAGGAAAAGGTTGGCAGAGTTCCCCAATGACCTGGGGACAAGTATGGGGCAGTCTACTGGTTGGCATCATGAGTTTCACCGTCAATTCTGAGGGAGGGGCGATCGCCGCTACGCCACCTTCAGGATCTCTGGATGTATTCCCAACTGAGGAACAAGTCCGTCTGGCACAATACTTCCAGCCTCCTGATACCGGTTCTTTGCCCGGACGACGGGAAGGGGGCGGCACCCGTGGCACCTGGATGCTGGAGGGCAGACCCCCGATCGCCCTCATGCCCGAAAGCAACCTGGGGCTAACCTCGGCTGAACGACCGATGCTCTATTTCTATGTGCCCCCCGAAGTCGCAGGGTTGGTAGCCGAGCTTTACATGTTCAACGAAGTGGGTGAGGGCGAAGGCAGCCTGTTCATCACCCTACCACAAGCGGGCGGCATCGTTGGTTTGCCCATGCCTGCAGCCTTACCACCCCTGACCGTTGGCGATACCTACCGTTGGTACTTTGCGATTCAGGTAGATCCGGTTGATCGCAGCGGCGATCTGATTTTGAGCGGCTTTGTGCGACGGGTTGCCGATGACCCAGCCTTACAGCAACGCCTGAGCACCCTGCCCATCGAAGACCATGCCTCGGTGTATAGCGAACAGGGGCTATGGTTTGATGCGATTAATCTGTTAGGGATGATGCGATCGCAAAATCCTGATCATTTTCTTTGGGAGTCGCAGTGGGAAGCGTTGCTGGAGTCTGTAGATTTGGAAGCGATCGCGACCCAACCAATGGTCGAGGTTGCCCCTGAGAGTCAGCCTTCAACCGCTACCTCTGCTAACTCCCCTACTCAATAGCTTGCTCCGTTCTCATCTATCCTCCAACACCAGCACAAAACCTATAGCGGTGTGTAGGTTAACGTTGGGCAGAAGATTTCTGAGACAGCGGAGCACCGCGCCGTTCCCCAATAATCTTCATCCTGGTTTTGGGCGCATACTGCTATGAATGTGGAAGTGACGAGGGAGATGCCCGCTATGCTGGGTGGCAGATGCACCTGGCTCGAGCGCTTTTTGCCTGAAAATGCCCCAGGCTTCAAAAAAATACGAAAAAGGGAAGCCCTCAGGCTCCCCTTTTTTTGAATGAATCATTTTTGGATTCGGATTTGTCAACAAGCGTTAATTAACGGCTCCTGACAGCACCCGTCCGGCAGCCTCGCTGAGCAGTTCGGCTTTGTCTGTGCGCTCCCAGGGCAAATCCAGGTCAGGGCGACCAAAATGCCCATAGGCAGCCACCTCCTGGTAGAAGCGACCATTGCGCTCAGCGGGGAGCTTGTCCAGCCCAAATGCCTGGATAATGCCAGCTGGGCGCATCTCGAAGTTGGCACGAATCAGTTCCAACAATCGCTCTTCTTCGACTTTTCCGGTGCCAAAGGTATCCACCATAATGCTTACTGGGCGTGCTACCCCAATTGCATAGCTCAGCTGCACTTCGCACTTTTCAGCCAACCCTGCCGCGACGATGTTCTTGGCGACATAGCGCGCCACATATGCCGCACTGCGGTCAACCTTCGTGGGGTCTTTACCCGAAAACGCGCCGCCACCATGCCGGGAATAGCCACCGTAGGTATCTACAATAATCTTCCGTCCCGTCAGACCGGCATCGCCCTGGGGACCACCAATCACAAACTTTCCGGTGGGGTTGACCAAAAAGCGGGTGTTGGCATCAGGTTTGATAGCGATATCAGCAAAAACGGGCTTGACTACCGCTTCATGCAAGTCTTCGCGAATTTTTGTCTGCACCGCTTCTGGATCGGTGATATCGCCAATGCTCGGAGTGTGTTGGGTGGAAATGAGAATTGTGTCGATGCCGATGGGCTTGCCATCTTCATAGGTGACAGTCACCTGGGTTTTACCATCGGGACCGAGGTAAGGCAGGGTTCCGTCCTTCCGCGCAATGGAGAGTTGGCGAGAAATTCGGTGTGCCAGGCTAATGGGCAGGGGCATCAGTTCAGGGGTTTCGTTGCAGGCATAGCCAAACATCAAGCCCTGGTCACCTGCCCCGATGGAGTCGAGTACTTCTTCGCTAGAGCGCGATCGCCGCTCCTGTGCCTGGTCTACACCCTGGGCAATATCGGGCGACTGAGCGTCGAGCGCGACCATCACCGCACAACTCTCGGCAGTGAAGCCGTTGCTGGCATCGGTGTAGCCAATTTCGGCAATTTTCTGGCGCACCAGATCAACATAATTAACAGTGGCGGTTGAGGAAATCTCCCCTGTAATCAGCACCAATCCAGTATTTACCACAACCTCAGCGGCTACCCGGCTGCGGGGATCTTGGGCAAGCAGCGCATCGAGAATGGTGTCGGAGATTTGGTCACAAATCTTGTCGGGATGCCCTTCCGTAACCGACTCGGACGTAAATAGATAACGACGGGACAAGGGAACTACCTCTTCTTTCTCTGTGATGGGTATGAGGGGGGATGCATTTCTGATCGATCATAGGGAACATAGCACAAATCGGGCACAGGTAGTCTTGTATCAGGACGGCTCCAGGATCAGACTAACTGTTTTGCTATGGAGGCTGATTAGATGCTGATTGGGCGATCGCTCCCCAACGGTTTTCATAATAGGGTTCTTACAAAGTATTTAAGGGCTAACCCGGATTTCTAGCGGAGAATGCGCCAGAGTTGAGATGAAAAAATCGGTCTCCCTTTTCTCATGCGTCCCGCCGATAAGAGCCTGCATCTGCTCCTCCAGAATTGTGGATGAAGTCAGGGGTAAGGTAGCGGTGCGAGCCGAAATTTTGCTCATCGGTTGTGCTGCTTGCAACGGGCGATCGCCCCAGCCCCACGTAACTCCAATGCTCCCTGCCATCTCAGCCGCCACCGCCATCTGAATATCTCCCGGTGCATCCCCCACCATAATTGTTGCCGCAGGCGACACACCCAACTGGTCGCAGAGGTAATGCACCAAAATCGGATCGGGCTTGGTGGGTTTTCCTGGCTCTGCTCCCATCCAGCCCTGGAAAAAGTGCTGCAGATGGTGGTATTCGAGAAATTTGGTGATGTTTTCGAGGCTGTCTGATGAAAGCACTGCCAGTTTCAGCCCTGCTTTTGATAAATTTTCCAATAGCTCTGGGATGCCTCGAAAGGGCGGAGTGTGGGGGGCTTTGGCAGGAAGGGCGCGATCGGCACAGCGAAACATCTCTTGAACCTGCAGCATTGCCTGCTGCCAATTGCATCCTGCCTCTGCCAGGTAGGTAGCGGCGGCGATCGCATTTTCCTGCCTCGTTCCCACTGCCAGTAGTCCAAAGGGATCGAGATTGTTGCCGTCCATGCCAAAGGCTTTTTGGAGGCGATCGCCTGCCCCCACACATTGTTCGTTAAGGCGGTGCGATCGCTCCAAACCCAGTTGCATCAGGTACTTGCGCACATCTGCCAGGGTTCCATCCTTGTCAAAAATGACCGCTTCAATATCGGCGAATCGTTTATCTCGACAGCTGAGATGAACCATCATTTCGCTCCAAATTTCGCTCCAAAATGTCAAATGCGTTTATCAAATATCAATTCACTCAATTGCTGCCATGCTCCCATCAAGGAGAACTGTTTCCTTCCATCAACTAAATACGTGGGCATAAATAAAGCCAGTGGGGTGTACCCCCGATGGGGAGCGCACCCCACGCTTCGTTGATTTATGGCTACCCATTTACTGCACAGTAGTATTTGGAAACCACCATACAAAAGCTGATAGTTGATTAGATGAATTAACTAAATCAATCCATGAAAGAAATATGTCCCTTTCATGAGTTTATGGCTTGCAAATATGACAACTCCAAGCTGGATTTAAGTCATGAACTTCAGATTTTCAAAGATCCAAGTAAGTTCCTAAAAATCCTCAACTTTCTTGTTGCAACGTTCAAAACATGATCAGCTTAGTAAAGTCGGAAGATTCAACAGGGGCAACATGCGGAGTAATCCGCTGATCAAGCAGAATGTTAACGCAAGGATTGCATAAGATTCAGTGGTAAGACTCATTCCGTCAGCATAACTGCTGAAAGGTTACCCACAGAAAAAAAGATCTAACATCAAAATCAAAAAAAACCTTGGATATTCTTCTTCTTTTCTGAGGATCACGTACGGAATAAAACCCAAAATTTTTGATGAGAAGCGCGGCATTGCCGCGCTTCTCATCAAAAATTTTGGGTTTTATTTTATTTTCAATCCTAAGCCATTAACAGGGTGCCCGGTTAATGCTTTTGTGAAGTCCCATGTTATTTCTATCTTCATCCAAGGAGAAGCATCGTAATGTCCAATCCATAAATCAGTCTATAGGAAAGAGCATTGAGATAAATCTTGTCGAAGCAGATGAACTTATGAGGCGATCGCCAAAAAAGTCGGGATATCCTTGCTCAGAAACTTCCTTAGGACTGAAGATCAAATAAGATCCAAAACTTGGTTTTTGAAACGCGGTACAGCCGCGTTTCAAAAACCAAGTTTTGGATCTTATTTGATTCGCGTTCCTTAGAAGTTCAAGGAGGAAAGAGACGCTAACATTTCTAATCGAGTTATTTCCATTCAGAAGCTTTGCGCTACTTCGAATCAATGGAAATACTCATGTATTTGATTGCTTGCGATTGATGGCTGATCTACTGCACTACTTCATACTGTGCAATTTGCCCAATTTTTGGTGCGCCATGCAGAGCAACGACGCACCCAGGCATATGTGCGGTTAGCTGCCTTACAGGACTTGTTCGACTTCAGCAATTTCGGGGATGGACTCGCGCAGCTTGCGCTCGATGCCCATGCGGAGGGTCATGGCAGAACTGGGGCAGGAGCCGCAAGCACCTTGCAGGCGGAGGCGAACGACGGGACCATCCAGTTCAACCAGTTCGACGTTGCCGCCATCGGACATCAGATAAGGGCGAAGTTCATCCAATACGGTTTCGACATTTTCAGTGGTGAGTTCCATAGCTCAAAATCCCGTTATGAGTGCTAAAGGTCAAAAAGTCTAAAAAATTAAGGGAGATGCGACGAGTTTGCGATCGCATCTCCCTCATTTTAGGGGAATTTGGACTTTATCAACAAACAGGTTGCTAAAGTCGGAACGGGATCAGGAAACCGCCGCAGGGGCAGGCTGCAACAGCGCAATGTTGTTGAAGCTGAAGGACTTGGTATCCGCTTCCTCGCCTTCGGTCTTGATGATGCGCTGGTTCAAGAGGTAGTAGTCGCCCACCTTCTCGTAGTTATCCTCAAACAGGCTCTTGCCACCCTTCTGCTCTCCCGTTTGGGGATCGTGGTAGACGGAGTCGTAGGTGTGGGAGAGGTAGCCGTCCTCGGTTTGGTGGCTGGTGAAGGTGTTAATGGTGACGACGATGCCGTGGATATGGCGATGTACCAGCACCACTTCGTTGTCACGGATTTTGTAGTAATCCCCAGTGGACTTGCCGCCAACGAGCAGCTTCACAGCTCCGGTATCGTCCGTTTCTGCCAGCTCGAAGGTGTTTTTGCTGTGGGTGTCGTCAAAGGAGCGGCGGATGCGGTGAATGGCAATCTCTTGCAGTTGCCCTGCCAGTTGCTTTTTCGCATCTTCGTCGTCAATGCCCGAAATATCGGAGCTGAGGTTCGGGTTGACGGTTACCTTCCCGGTGTAAACCTTGCCGTTCCAGTCAAAGGTGACATCGGCGGTGTAACCCGGAAAGCTGCGATCCCAGGTATAGCGATTTTCGTAGGCTGCCCGCATGATTTCGCGAGCATCTTGCGTTGTGGTCATGAAGAATCTCCCTCAAATCCTTTACCAGTGTAGGGCGATTTTTGAAGGGGTGGCAGGGTTGGAACCGAACAAGTTCCTCAATCTTCGCGGAGCAACAGGTAATAGAGTTCTCCAGGGTTGTTGATTAGTCCAGCGCGATCGCCCGCCGTTTGCCCCGTTCCCATGAATACATCAACCCGACCTGCGCCCAGAATTGCGCCGCCTGTATCCTGGTCCAGTACAAAGCGTGTGACGCGACGGGGATACAGATTGCCGTCAGCACTGGGGTAGGGCAGATCCGTGTGAATGAGGGCTAAGCCTCCGGGCGGCATCAGGGTTTTGTCAGTGGCGATCGAGCGCTCTGGGGTGACGGGGACGCTGAGGTTTCCGGTGGCAGGTTGTCCTGCCGTTTCGCGGAAAAAGACGAAGCGATCGTTGCGGGGCAGATATTCGTTCAGTTCCGCTGGATTTTGGCGGAAATAGTCGATCACCGCTGGTAGGGTCAACCCGTCTGCGGGAACCTTGCCGTCGTTGACTAACTCGCGCCCGATGCTGATGTAGGGATATTCGGTGCGTCCGGCATAGCCAATGCTCATCCATCCGCCTGTGGTGAGTTGCAGCCGTGCGGAACCCTGCACCTGGACGAGGTAGGCATCAAGGCGATCGCGCATCCACACCAGCTCCAGCCCCCGCAACTGTCCCTGGTTCCCCTGCAAGCCATCCATCCCTTCCAGTTCAGCACGGGTGGGGTGGGGCAAGTCCCAGGAGTCCAGATCCGCTGGCTCCCGGTAGAGGGGATAGCGAAACTCTGAAGTCTGAACGCGACTGGCGGGGTAAACGGGTTCGAAGTAGCCTGTGAAGCCTACGGTTCCTGTCTCTTCGTTGCCTGTGGATTGGTAAAATTCAAACTCGTTTAGCACGGCTGTTTGCAGGGCTTCCAGGGAGGGTGAGGTTTGCACCAGTTCGCGGAAGCGCAGCAGGCTGCGACGGACGCGATCGCGGCTAAACACCGTGCCCTCATGGGTGCTGGTATATTCGGCATAGTCTTCGGCGGCAGCAGGGGTCGCCAGGTATTCCAGGGAATAGTCGATCGCCTGCAACATCGCAGCTCGATCTTGCCAGAGGCGGTTGTCGCGCAGCAGGGAGTAGCGTTCCTGCCGCGACTGTACTTCCACTGGTTCCAGAGGTTGGAGATGGGTCTGGGCGATCGCCACTGCTCCATTGCTGATATTCATGCCGACATTCATGCCGACATTCATGCCGACCATGCCGACATCCAAAAGACTGAGGGCGATCGCCCCCAGCAACATTCCCACGGTCGATCTCATCCTGCGCACCTTGCCTTAAAACCGATCCACACTACCCGAAAAGATGGGTTCTATCCGCAGTGCGATTATCTTTGAGGGACGCACTACCATATATTCCCCTTGAATGTTCTTGATTGGCACATTGATGAAGTCGTCGGAACCCGATTTGGGTACTAACTCACTGGTGTACCATTTCTGAAAATCCTGAATCGTGGGAAAGCGCACCTCTTCCCGATGTCCACCTTCAATCATCATGTGGACGGCAATTTCGCTCGGAGTTCTAGGCATAAAGCAATTGTCCTAAGTTGACCTAACTATCGCTTTCAATATCGTCCCTGCAACGCTTCTCCTCATGCCAAAGTTGGCAAACGGCAAAATGCGCTACGGGCAACCCGATCATTCCCCAAAAGTATAGAGAAGCGATCGCCCCTCCGCACGTCAGGTATCACAATCCGACATGAAATCAATCCCACATCAACCAGGGCAATCCGCACAATTTTTTAGATAAGGATTGAAAATGTACGTGATCCCAAGGAGCACGTACGAAATAAAACCTGGAATTTTTGCTGAGAAGCGCGGCATTGCCGCGCTTCTCAGCAAAAATTCCGGGTTTTACTTTATTTTCGAGCCTTAGTCGTCCACAAATAGCGCGGCTTACACGGCTAGATTAAACCGCTGCAACTGGGACTCTAGCGTGCTGAACAGAGACTTGCGTAGATCCTTTTCGGCTTTGAACAGCACACGGCTGCTGCTGGGTAAGTCAAAGGGGAATTGCCCTGGCAAATCATGACGCTCCATTTGAGCCAGTAGGATTTGCTCTGGGCGCTTGCATTGGAGCGCATAGCCCAGTTCGACACACACCTTAGGGTTGGGGAATAGTTGTGGGGGGCTGCCATCCACCTGCACGATGGGTGTGCCATCGGCGACGAACAGGAGTGAGTTGCGGATCTTCCGCATCAGGGTGCTGCTGAGCCGCACGGGGGAGTCGGTGAGGCGGTGGGACTCTTCCAGGGTGATGGGCAGGCGCGATCGCCCATTGAACGCCTCCAAAAACTCCTTCAAGGTATCTCTCAGCATCATGCTGGCATCGAAAAATTCAGTCTGGTAGCAGAAGAAGATGATGGGTTCCAACCGGGATAGCGAATCCTGCTTGGTGAGATACATTTCGTGGCTGATCAGGTCGATGTTGGCGATCGCATAGCTGCCGCTGCCTTCGATGTAGAACTCCACCGTTTCCCCTTCCAGGTAACGCTGAAACCACTCCGCCTGCTTCACTTCGTCGCTATCGTCCAAAAAATCGGCGCGGAGGGCTGACTTCAGCAAGCTATTTTTGCTCAGCCGCAAATCGTGGGGGCGCTTTTCTAGCTCCCGGATGGGTTCGTATTCCTGGAGATACCAGGCTTTGAGTGCAATGATAGCCATAATGGGCGACGACCTCCTGAGATGGATTCAGGACGAACAGAGCAGCAGACCCAAGCAGAAAAATTGAGCACAGACAGGAAATTGCCCTTTATGTTAGGCGATATAGTAAGCGATCGCCTCCATTTCCCCGCTTATTTCTTCCGCAACTCCATAAAAGTACACCTATCCATATTAGTTCATTTGTACTTAATTTTAGGGTGATGTCATAAATCTCCATCAAGATTTCATCACAGGTCAGCTGCCAAGAATCAGGCGAGAATGTAAGAGCGTAGCGACTACAACATCTACAACATCGCGAGATCCCAAAGGTGTAACCCTTGCTTCAACTCACTTCAACAAAGTCAGAGCCGTCCTATGAGTAAGTACGAAACCGACTTTTATGCCTGGACTCAAGAACAGGCTCACCATCTCAAACATCAGCATTGGGAGCACCTGGATCTTGGCAATTTGCTGGAGGAAATCGAAGCGTTGGGTAGGCAAGAAAGACAGCAACTTGTGAACCGCTTGGGCGTGCTTGTAGGACATCTGCTGAAATGGCAGTATCAGCCTGAAAATCGTAGCAATAGCTGGCGAGCGACAATTCGGGAACAACGCCGCAGAATTGGACGGTTGCTGAATAACAGTCCCAGCCTGCAACCTTTTCTGCCTGAAGCTTTTCAACTGGCGTATGAAGATGGGGTTGACTTGGCGATTCAAGAAACGAACCTGCCCGATTTCACATTTCCTGAGACTTGTCCTTATTCCCTTGAAAAAGTCCTGGACATGGATTTTCTTCCTGAAAGCCAGTGATAGCGTTCGGGAACAGCCAGATGTAGCTATCAGAGCATGGGTTGGAGCGATCGCATCTCCTCCAAATTCAGTGCTGCTAGCTTCTCGTAAGCCCCATCGATCGCCCGACTGCCCCGCAGAAAGCCGGTGTTTGCTCCTGGGCAAATCCAGCGCAGGGTATCGGCAGAGAATTCCTGGCGGAGCCGCTCGATGCTGCGGAGTTGGCGGAACCAGTGGAAGGTTTTGGAGGCACGTAGGGGAACGGGGTTGCCCTGGCGATCGGGTAGCAGATGCCGTCCGGTGAACAGGATGCCGTCCTGCAAGGCGTGGTAGACGCAGGAGGAGCCGGGGGTATGTCCGGGTGTCCAGAGGATGCGGCTGTGGGGGCTGAGGGTGAAGTCCTGATGGTAGGCGGTGACGGTGGTGCCGGGGAGCAGGTAGGCTTCTTGCTCCTGGATGACAATTTCGCAGTTGAAGGTGGTTTGGAATTCGCGGACTTTGGCGATCGCCCCTCGATGGGTCAGCACCAGCCAGCGTACGCCACCCTGTTCCTGCAAAAAAGTGCGGTTGGTTTCATCCCATGCCGGACAATCCACCAGAATATTGCCGTCAGGTTCGCGGATGAGGTATGCCGTGCCGCCCAGGGTTTCGCGGTTGGGCGGAAAGGCAACAACACCCTCGACCACCGGGCGCGGAGGTTTGCCAGACGCCGGGGCAGGGGGTTTGATACGGTCAAAGTCTGAGGAGGATGCAGCCATAATTGAGTTGATAAATCTCCACCAAATTGTGAATCCAGCATGGGATGGGCGATCGCCCCACCAAAAACACCTCAGTCATCCCCGAAGAATAAGGTTAAGCTCTGGGTAGGGGAAGGCAAAAAGCTATGATCATACAAAAGGGGTGCCCCTGTATAACCTTAAGACGGGTATCCTGGTGTTGTTTACGAGCATCACCATGGTTCCACCCCAGGTGATGACTCCTCTGTTGTAATCTTTTTTATCGGCGGCATGGCTCTCTGGTTCCTCCTTTTGGGGGTTTTGGGACTGTTTACATACTTCACGGTGCAGCGCAGTGCAGCAGGCGTGACCCGTACCCCTGTCTGGTTATTGTGGCTGGTGATGATGGCTCCAGCGTTTATCTGGACAGGTTGGTTGCTGGCAAACGGCGAAGACGCACAAATGCCACTGGCGCTTTTACTCGGTCCCTTTTTGCTTTGTCCGGTTTTGTATTGGGGGTTGGTGCAGTGGGGACGCATTACCCCTTCGCCTACCAAGCCAGAGGATGCAAATTCTGACTCGCCCCCTACGCCAAATCCGCTTCAACCCAAACCTGTCATTAAACCCATCAATCGAGAAGAGGAAGCTACCCTACAAACTTGCTTCCCCTGGTCAATTTACTATTTGCAAAATGTGGAGTATCGCCCGCAGGCGCTGATCTGTCGTGGACAGTTGCGCTCTTCTCCGGATATTGCCTATAAAACTGTTCGCGAAAATATTGAGACGCAATTTGGCGATCGCTTCCTGGTCATTTTTCAGGAAGGCTTAAACGGCAAGCCTTTCTTTGCGCTGGTTCCCAATGTGCAGTCTAAGGCGAGCACGGTGCGGGGCAAAGCCAAAGCCCGTCCGATGCTGGCGCTGGTGTTGTTGCTGCTCACCCTGGTCACCACTACGTTTGGTGGCTTGCTTCTGGCAGGGGTGACACCCGGCGACCCGCCCCTGGAAGTGGCAGAAATGCTGGCAATGGGTTTGCCCTATGGCTTGGCATTGATGGCGATTTTAGGATGTCACGAACTGGCGCATTATCTGGCGGCAAGGCGCTACAAAATTCAGGCAACGCTGCCCTATTTCATTCCCATTCCGCCGACGCCCATTTTCCCTTTTGGGACGTTTGGGGCGTTTATTCAGATGCGATCGCCCGTTCCCAACCGCAAAGCCCTGTTTGATGTCGGCATTGCGGGTCCGCTTTCGGGCTTTATCGTCACGTTACCCCTGTTGTTTTGGGGCTTGGCGCAATCGCAGATTGTTGCACGCGCCGACGATTCGGCAATTCTCAATTTTGATTCCTTTGATCCCCAGGCGTCTTTGCTGCTGACGATCTTCAGTCGGCTGGCACTGGGTGCGCAACTGACCGCCGAAAGTGCGATCGACCTGCACCCTGTGGCGATCGCCGGATGCATTGGGCTGATTATCACTGCCCTCAACCTGATGCCCGTCGGGCAACTGGACGGGGGGCACATTGTCCATGCCATGTTTGGTCAGCGGATGGGGGCAAACATTGGACAGGTGGCGCGGCTGCTTGTCCTGCTGCTGTCTTTTGTGCAGACCGAGTATTTGCTCTGGGCAATTTTGCTGCTGTTTATTCCAGCGGTGGATGAACCCGCCCTGAACGATGTCACAGAACTGGATAATCGCAGAGACTTGTTGGGCTTGGTGACTCTGGCACTGCTGGTCATCATTATTTTGCCGATGCCTCCCCCAATTCTTCGACTTCTGTTCTAGAGACGCTCCAACTTTCCCATAAATGTGGACAATGGTTGAAATAGCGTTCTATCACCCACTATCCCAATGGAGAGGAACCCTGCAATGACACAGGATGTCCGGCAGTGGTTAGCTGAAATTAGAAATTTGCAACAGAAGCTCGACGCTGCCCATCGGGAGCGGGACGAAGCCTATGGCAGTGCGGCAAACTGGCGCAGTTTGTATGAAACGGAGGCGCAGCAGCGGCGCAATGATGCTGCGGTGGCTCAGCAAAAGCTGGAGGCGTTGACCGCCGAACTCGCAAGCCTGCAATCCGATAAGCTGCCCGCCCTGGCAGAGGGTGATGCTCCGGATGATCTGCGGCAGCAGGTGGCTACCCTGGCGACCGAAGAGCTACGGTCGATGCTCGTGCAGGCATTGGTGGAGTGCGATCGCCTCTCTCAAGCGCTGACCGCCGAACAGGAGAGCCATGCCAAAACTCGCCAGGAACTCACCGCTGCCCTGGGAGACACCATTGAGCAACTGTCTCGCACCCGCACGCTACAAAATGCTGGAGCCTCACCGTCTACGACTGGAGAATCTGGTGAAGGCAACCATAACCGGGCTGAGTAGAAAGTAAGGATTCCGTACGAAATAAAACCCAGAATTTTTGATGAGAAGCGCGGCAATGCCGCGCTTCTCATCAAAAATTCTGGGTTTTAATTTCTTGGAGTACTTTTAGAATCCCATTGCCTTTGCGACAGACCCCAGATCTGGGGCAATTCCGCTCTTGACCTGGTTGTTGCAGTGCTTGATGGCGGTATCTGGGTCTTTCAGTCCGTTGCCTGTGAGGATGCAGACGATCCGTGCGCCGACAGGAACCTGGTCTTTCACCTTCAGCAATCCTGCTACGGAAGCGGCGCTGGCAGGCTCACAGAAAATGCCCTCTTCCGCCGCGAGGATACGATACGCCTCCAAAATTTCCTCATCAGTAACGGCGTTGAACTGACCCTGGCTGGCTTCCTGGGCGGCGATCGCCTTATCCCAGCTTGCCGGATTGCCGATGCGGATTGCCGTTGCCACTGTCTCTGGATGCGCCACAGCCGCACCATTGACCAGGGGTGCTGCCCCCGCTGCCTGGAAGCCCATCATCCGGGGTAGGCGCTTGCACTTGCCCACCTGGTGGTACTGGCAGAAGCCCATCCAGTACGCGGTAATGTTCCCCGCATTGCCCACGGGGATGCACAGCCAGTCGGGGGCATCTCCCAGCACATCCACCAGTTCAAATGCCCCAGTTTTCTGCCCTTCGAGCCGATAGGGGTTGACCGAGTTCACCAACGTCACCGGGTAATGCTCCGCCGCATCCCGCACCGTTTGCAACGCTTGGTCAAAGTTTCCCTGGATTGCCAGCACTTCTGCCCCATACAGCAATGCCTGCGCCAGCTTGCCCAGCGCCACATAACCGTCGGGGATGACCACAAACGCGCGTAAGCCCCCCCGCCGCGCATAGGCGGCGGCAGAGGCGGAGGTGTTGCCCGTGCTGGCACAAATAACCGCTTCGGCTCCTGCTTCCTTTGCCTTGCTGATTGCCATCGTCATGCCCCGGTCTTTGAAGCTCCCGGTCGGGTTTAGCCCGTCATACTTGATGAACACCTCGACGGATTTGCCGATATGGGCAGCGATCGCCGGGGCTGGAATCAATGGCGTATTCCCTTCTAGCAACGTCACCACCGGGGTCTGTTCCGACACCGGGAGGTAGGCGCGATAGGTTTCGATCAGCCCAGACCACCTGTGTGCCGTGGCTGAGGCGATCGCCGGGGGCACCACACCCCCACTGGATGCATTGGAAAAATTTTGGAACGTAGGCTGAGGAATAACAGTCACAGTAACTCTCGGGATTCAGTCAGTAGAGGGTCTAGCAGGAAAGGGTCGCTGCCTGGCGCGACGAACCAGGATGCAGCAAGCTCAACCGGACATCTGCCAGGTGCAGGGGCGTTAGAAGGGCGGTTGACCTACCCGATACAAACGCAAGGATACCCACATCGGCTCTATGTCTCAGTTTATCCTGAGAAACGGTGTCGTCGATGAACCCCTCAAACACTCATAAGGGATCTGCGGATTAATAAAATCCCAATTTTTGAGAGAGAAGGCTGGCTCTGCCAGCCTTCTCTCTCAAAAATTGGGATTTTACTTTCTTGCAAGTCCCTAATCTCTACTACCCATCTACTACCCATAAAAATGCCTTGGGAAGTGCTTGCTACGAACTAAACAACATGATCGCCATTTTCCCAAGACCGTTGATTTTGCGTGCGCGGAGCGCACGCAAAATCAACGGTCTTGGGAAAATGGCTGTTTGCTGGGTGGCGTACTCTAACCAGTTGGAAAACTGCCACAGATTAAATCGTTCAATTTCGAGGGTTCAATACAATCGGAGCCGAGCTTTGGTATAGAATACCCTTCGTGGTTAGAGTGAGTAGAAATGACTAGTTCAACCTTGGTCCTCGAATCTTCAACGCTTGCGACTGCGCCTTCTTCTCTGCAAGAGACGGCGATCGCCACTCAGGGGGCAGCTCAAGCGACAACATCTCAGGCTTCTACCAGTGCTCAGCGGTTGCCCTACAGCAAAACCCAGCAGCTCGAACTCCTGCACCTGCAGGCAGAAGCCGAAGCCCTCTTGCAGCAAGTACAAGTGCTTACTCAGCAAAAGCGATCGCCCGTAAACGTCTAACCTCTACCTGTCTATTTGTCTCTCCCGTCGGAGGGACAAATGCAGGCATGAGCAAGAAGCAGCCAGTTCAACAGGTAGGATAGAACCAGTCCTAAATTAAGGGCTTTATGTCTATTCATGCCTATTTTCTTGCCGCATTGAGAGGTGCGATCGCTCATGGCAGATCCAAAACGGAACCCGGATGAACGAAACATCATCAAGGTAGAGCCAGGCACATTGCTGGTGATTATCACGGTGCTGCTACTCGTTCCCCTACTGCTAACCGGTTTTCTCTCGCAGTAGGCAGCATTTCCATCCTCGCTAAAACGATCTTCAGAAAAGAATATCCCCATTTTTTTGAGAGAGGGCGCGGCTTAGCCGCGCCCTCTCTCAAAAAAATGGGGATATTCTTTCTCAGGAATCTCCTAAGGCGCTACCGATGGTTAACAAAGAGATCCCATTTTCAAGAAAGCGGGTACGGCGACACCGTACCCGCTTTCTTGAAAATGGGATCTCTTTGTTGGAGCACTGTTAGTGCGCGTCGCCGAGCGACGCGCACTCATCATATTTGGGGTCTTGGACAGTTCAGCCAGATGGGGAGTTATTCCTGGGGAATGGACACATCAAGAGACGTAACCTCAACACCAGGTTGCAGGCTGGAAAGGGGTGGCTGGATCGAGGCAGCATCACCCACCACCAGGGTAACCATGCGGTCGGGTTGGATGTGCTTTTGAGCCGCCTCCAGGATTTCCTGAGCGGTTGTCTCCGTCAGCTCCCGTTGATATTGGAAGATGAAGTCGGCGGGGTAGCCGTAGTATTCGTAATTGATCAGCCGGGATAGGGTTTGATTGGGGTTTTGGAAATTGAAGATGAAACTGTTCAGCGCAGATTCTTTTGCCCGTGCCAGTTCTTCTTCACTAATCGGTTCTTGGCGCACCTTTTCAATCTCCCCTTGCAAGGAGCGAATGAAATCAACGGTTGCATCAGAGCGGGTTTGCCCGCCGCCAACGAAAACACCGGGATAGTCAAACTGGGCACTCCAGTAGCCATAGACCACGTAGGAAAGCCCCTGGCGCGATCGCACCTCATTCATCAGCCGTCCGCCAAATCCGTTCATCACCTCATTGAGCACCGACAGAGCGGTGAAGTCGGGGTCATCCAGTTGTCCGCCGAGGTGCCCAATCTGGACATAGCTCTGGGTCATTTGTGGCTGATCTACCAGGAAGATGCCCCCTGGGGTTGCCTGCATCACTTCGGGTAGGGCGGGCATAGTCGTCTCCGGGGTGTCGGATTGCCAATCCCCAAAGGCTTGCTCAATGCGATCGCGCATCTCGTCCGTATCAAAATCCCCGACGATCCCCAGGATAATGTTGTTGGGGGCAAAGTATTGGTCGTGGAACTGGATCAGGCTGGCGCGATCGATGTTGTTGAGGGTGGCATATTCCACCGTGCGGGCATAGGGGCTGGATTCGCCATAGATCAGCTTGCGAAACTCACGCTGCCCAATGGAACCGGGATCATCATTGCGGCGGGCAATGGAACCCCGCCACATATTTTTTGACAGGTCAATTTTATCGGGAGGGAAGGCGGGTTGGCGCATCACCTCGCCGAAGAGGGAAAACACCGTATCCAGGTCAGAGGTGAGGCTGGAGAAGCTGGCGCGACCCATTGTAGTGTCGATCCCCGTTTCGATGGAGGCGGCGCGTTGTTCGAGCAGTTGATTGAGGCGCTCGCCGGGGTGCTGTTCACTGCCGCCCGTCCGCATCACTTCTCCCATCACGCTTGCCAGCCCAGCCTTGTCGGCGGGTTCCAGGCGATCGCCCGTGCGAATGGTCGCAAAGCCACTCACCAGCGGCAACTCATGGTCCTCCACCAGATAAGCTACCAAGCCGTTATCCAGCTCAAAGCGGGTGTAGTCGGGTAGTTGCACCTCTGGCAGCGGCGGAAAGGTTAGCTGGTCATAGTGCAGCGCCTCATCGGCGATCGCCGTGGTTGGCAGTACCCAAAACAGGGTCAGCAGGGTTCCGATCAATCCCAACAGCACCCGCAGGGCAAATCGCTGCATGGGGCGAGACAATAAGCGCGTCTGGCGCGAAAAAATTCCTCGACGGAGCATCATCATCGTCCTCATTCTGTTGGTTCTGCGGATGTTGGGTTGGCGGTAGGTTCAGCGGATAGCAGGCGACCCACCGTTAATTTTTCGGGCACAAAGGTTGCCTGGGCAACTGCCTGCACATCCTCGGCGGTCACCGCTTCCAGCCGTTTCAGGTCATTAAACAGGTTGCGCCAGTCGCCCGTTTTGGCTTCATAGTCGGGGAGCAGGCTTGCCATGCCGCGATTGGATGCGAGTACCTGCAATACCGAGACCCGTACCTGGTTCTTCACCCGTTCCAGTTCTTCCGTAGGAATGGGTTCCGTTTTGAGCCGTTCTAGCTCCTGGTTCAGGACGGCTGCCACATCATCAACGGTGTGTCCGGGAGCGGTCAGGGCATACATCAGCATGGCGGTGGGCAGGCGATCGCCCGGAAAGCTAGGGGAAACCTCCACACTCAGGGCAATTCCCTGCTGCACCAATGCCTGATAGAGCCGCGATGTGCGTCCCCAGGTTAGCAGCGAAGAAATGACGGAATACACCACATCATCCGTGCTGTCAGAACCGGGGCGCTGGTAGCCCTGCAAGTACCAGGGTTGGGTGGGCAAGTTCAGCACCACTTCCCGGGGAGCATCTTGCTGGGGCGGCTCAGCTACTATCTGAGGGGCAGACGAGCCGGCCTGGAATCGCCCGAAATAAATTTCTGCCAGCCGTTGCACTTCATTGGGGTCCACATCCCCAACCACTGCCATGACCATGTGATCGGGGGTGTAGTAGGTTTCAAAAAAGTCTCGAATGTCTTGCCGGGTCAGGTTTTGCAGATCTTCCTCATAGCCAATCACAGGGCGTCCGTAGGGATGATCGGGAAAGGCTGTTTCCAGAAAGGCTTCAATCATTTTGCCGATGGGCGAATTTTCGGCGCGCATTCGCCGCTCTTCCAAAATGACATCTTTCTCTTCATAAAACTCCCGAAATACGGGTTCCAGGAAGCGCTCAGACTCCAGCGACATCCACAGTTCCAGCTTGTTGGACGGGAAGCTGTAGAAATAGCGGGTTTCATCGGCGGAGGTGGTTGCGTTCAGCCCCACGCCCCCTGCCCGCTCCACAATTTGCCCATAGGCATTCTGTATGGAATATTGGGCAACTTCTTGTCGTAGCGCATCAAACTGTGCCTGTAGCCGCTCCACTTCAGCGGTGTTTTCCGCTTTTCGGGCGGCAAGCAGTTGGTCGAAGACAGCATCCATCTGCTCAAACAGTGCAGTTTCCGCTTCGTAGTTAGTTGTCCCGATGCGCTGAGTTCCCTTAAATGCCAGGTGTTCCAGGAAGTGGGCTGCGCCCGTTTTGCCTTCGCTTTCCTGAGCAGCTCCCACATCCACATAGGTCATGAAGGAAATGACGGGGGCTTGGTGCCGCTCCATTACGATGAAGCGCATTCCATTGTCCAGGGTGAACTCGCTGATGCGATCGAGCACCCGGTCGATGTAGGGCTGGATGTCGATCCCCGTCGGTGGGATCTCTGTGCGTGCCCAGGCGATCGCCGGAACACTGCACCAGAACCACACCATTGCCAGGGTGACTAAGAGCGATCGCTTCACCCATTCCAAAATGGGGGTTGAATGGCTGGCGGAGCCATTTGCCAGGGACATGCAGGGAGTATCCGGTAGAGATTTTGTGAAAGAAACCAAAGGGTTCATCCAGGAAAAGTGTGAGGAGATCGGAGCCTGTGACGGTGCAGAGGGGCGATCGCCCACCCCCACCTCAGAGGTCCGATGGTTTGGAGGGCGGTTCGGAGGGTAGATTTGCGGCATAAGAACTTTGCAAAAACCTGAAAATAGCTTGGCAAATGGTCAATAGCATCAGCCAACCCATTCATGGAATACTATAGCTTCTCAGGATAGTTCTCAGGGTAGAGAGCAAATTTCCCCAGGGGTGCTCCAAAAATAAAACAGGACTTGAAACAGGACTCTCCATTTTGGGCAGGCAGATGCGGCTAAGCCGCATCTGCCTGCCCAAAATGGAGGTTTACTTTCTTGAAGCACGCTTAAAAAACGAGCCAGCGTCAAAAAAAGGGCTGGAATGAATCCAGCCCATCAAATCATTAGGAAAACCACCTAAACAAGCTATTACAGCTCAACCGCATCAACGACTGGGGCTGATAGAGGCTCGGTTACCTGGCTAACCACAGGAACGACTGGTTCTGCGGCTTGCAGCATGGGAGTCTTGCTAACTGAACCCGTCGCCAGGTTGAAGAGCGGATTGGACAGAACCCCAGCCAGGGAAGTGAAGACCAGTGCCACGACAATGCTGACTTGCAGCGGACGCATTCCGGTGAGGTTCCAGCGAATCTCTGGATAATTCGCAACCGCTTCAGACATTTCCTGAGGCTCCTTCACAACCATCGTCTTCACCACACGGATGTAGTAGTAGATGGAGATCACGCTGGTGATTAGACCCACCAGCACCAGACCATAAGCACCTGCTTGCCAACCTGCCCAGAACAGATAGAGCTTGCCGAAGAATCCAGCCAGAGGGGGAATGCCACCCAGGGAGAGAAGACAGATGCTCAATGCAAGGGTCAACAACGGATCTTTCTGATATAAGCCGCTGTATTCGTTGATTTCGTCTGTGCCTGTCCGCAGGGTGAAGAGGATGACGCAGGCAAAACCACCCAGGTTCATGAACAGATAAATCATCAGGTAGAACACCATGCTGGAGTAGCCTGCATCGGTGCCGACGATCAATCCGATCATCAAGAAGCCTGCCTGGGCGATCGAGGAATAGGCGAGCAGTCGCTTCATGCTGGTTTGTGCCAGGGCGACCACGTTGCCCAGAACCATGCTGAGAATGGCGAGCGCTGTAAGCACAAACCGCCACTGGTCGGATACGAGGGGGAAGGCGCTGACGAGCAGGCGAACTGCCAGTGCAAAACCAGCCGCCTTCGACCCGACAGACAGAAAAGCAACCACAGGAGTGGGCGAGCCCTCATAAACGTCGGGTGTCCACTGGTGAAAGGGAACCGCAGCGATTTTGAAGGCGATCCCCGCGATGACGAAGACCAGGGCAATCACCAATCCCAGCGACTCATCCAAGCCATTGTTGATGATGCTGGTGGTAATGGAACTCAGACGGGTTTCTCCACCCGACAAGCCATACAGGAGCGAAATACCGTAGAGGAAGATGGCGGAACTTGCCGCACCAATGAGCAAATATTTGAGAGCGGCTTCATTGGAGCGTGGGTCACGCTTCATGTAGCCCGTCAGCAGATAAGAGGAAATACTGAGGGTTTCCAGGGAAACGAAGATCATCACCAGCTCATTGGCACCGGAGAGGAACATGCCACCCACGGTTGCGGTCAGCAGGATGGTGATGAACTCTGCCAGGGAGGTGCCCGACTGCTCTACGTAGCGGATAGACATGGGGATCGTGACCGCTGCGGAGAGGGCGATGATACCTCGGAAGATGAGGCTGATGGCATCGCCGTTAAAACTTCCCAGGAATGAAATGGGTGTAGTTGTGTCCCATTGGAGGAAAAGGCTTCCGGTGGCGATGAGGAGTCCAGCGATCGCCACATAGGGGGTCACGCGGGTGGAAGTCCGACCGACAATCAGATCCCAAACCAGGGTGACCATCAGCGTGATGATGACAATGCCTTCGGGCAAAATAGCCCCTGCATTGAGTTGTGCGGAGAAAGTAGCGAAGTCCATAGGGCTTGGATTTCCGAACGGGTTAGCAAGCGATAAAGACAAAATGGATGGAGCCAGGCGTAAATTTTTTCTTAAGAAAGCCCCGTCCTTTGGTTCACAAGTGCATCATACCCTGTGAGCTTCCGCTGTAGGCGATTCTGGAGAGGAGAAAGACTTTTGTTCTTCCCATACCTTTTATAAGCAGATGCCTATTGTGGGGGTCTACCGTAGGAGTAGAGTCATAAAAATCAGGTCATCTGATATTGCACACCAGTGCAATTTATGGCTAGGTTGGGAAATATGGATTCCTTTGGGAGGTGAGCCATTATATTCGGAGAGACGGAGCGGAGAGACGGAGCGGAGAGACGGGGGAGCGATCGCCCACAACCACCAACCTTCGGATAAGCTCTACATATTTCCTTGCCTACTGGTGCTTATCTTTAGGTTTAACCCCCAGGTTTACCCTTGGAATTTTTAGGTTTACCCTTGGAAAAAACGACTGACCGTTGGCTCTAGCCTTTTTTTGATGGTTACCTGCGAGAAAACCCCCAACGAAAACCCAACGGATAAGACGGATAAAACCGATAAATTGGCAAAGTCCCTTAAATTGACCAAGTCCCTTAGTCCCCAAAATTGACAATAAATTGACAAAGAAAATTGACAAAGAAATTGACAAAGAAATTGACAAAGTCCTTTATGCTTCCCGATAGCTAGCTCTTAAGATGGAAGTCCGCAAGCTGCAATCCGTGCAGGTCTCCACGTTTGCCACAATATCCCCAAGCCTTATCCCCAAGTCTTCAATCAACCATTCACCTTCTTCAAGACGCTTAAAATCAAGTCGCTTAAAATCAAGTTGCTTAAATCACCTGGTTTCTTTCTTGGCTTAAACTCCGTCTGCTTCGGTTTTTAGCACCTTGTACCAACGCAGCATGGCTCGCAATCTAGTATCGACAGCTACCCATCTCCACATTGTCCGAGACGCTCTAAATCCTCATGTCTAAACTCGTCATCGTCGAATCTCCGACCAAAGCCAAAACGATTCGCAACTATCTGCCATCGGACTATCGCGTAGAGGCATCGATGGGGCATGTGCGCGATCTGCCCCAGTCTGCCAGCGACATTCCCCCCAAGGTCAAAAGTGAAGACTGGGCACGGATTGGGGTGAATGTTGATGCCGACTTTGAGCCGCTTTACATCATTCCTCAGGATAAAAAGAAGATTGTCAAAACCCTGAAAGATGCGCTCAAGTCTGCCGATGAGCTGGTTCTGGCAACGGACGAAGACCGGGAAGGGGAAAGCATTAGCTGGCACTTGCTCCAGGTATTGAAGCCGAAGGTGCCGATCAAGCGCATGGTGTTCCACGAAATTACGGAGGATGCCATTCGAGAGGCGATCGCCAACTGTCGCGAGGTGGATGAGCAACTGGTGCGGGCACAGGAAACCCGCCGCATCCTCGATCGCCTGGTGGGTTACACCCTGTCGCCCCTGCTCTGGAAGAAGATTGCCTTTGGGCTGTCCGCTGGGCGGGTGCAGTCTGTAGCGGTGCGCCTGCTGGTGCGGCGGGAGCGGGAGCGGCGTGCCTTCCGGCGCGGTACCTACTGGGATTTGAAGGCGACCCTGAGCCAGGACAAGACGCCCTTTGAGGCGAAACTGACGGCACTGGGCGGCACGCGGATTGCCACAGGTAGCGACTTCGATGAGACCACCGGGCGCATTTCCGAAGGGCGCAATGTGTTGTTGTTGGATGAGGCGCAGGCGATCGCCCTCCAGGAGCGGCTGCAAACCAGCCAGTGGACGGTGACGAACCTGGACGAGCGCCCCTCCACCCGCAAGCCCTCGCCGCCCTTCACCACCTCGACCTTGCAGCAGGAGGCGAACCGCAAGCTGCGCCTGTCGGCACGGGACACCATGCGGACGGCGCAAAGCTTGTATGAACAGGGCTACATCACCTACATGCGGACGGACTCGGTGCATTTGTCGCAACAGGCGATCGCCGCTGCCCGTACCTGCGTTGAGCGGAAGTATGGCACCGACTACCTCAGCCCCGAACCCCGGCAATACACCACCAAGAGCAAGGGCGCACAGGAAGCCCACGAAGCCATCCGCCCCTCAGGCAACACCTTCCGCACCCCCCAGGAAACGGGGCTGAGCGGTCGCGAACTGAGTTTGTATGACCTGATCTGGAAGCGCACCGTCGCCACCCAGATGGCGGAGGCGCGTCAGACCCACATCACCGTTCACATTGCCGTTGAGGATGCGGAATTCCGTGCCTCTGGCAAGCGCATCGACTTCCCCGGCTTCTTCCGTGCTTACGTCGAAGGGTCGGATGATCCCGATGCCGCCATTGAAAGCCAGGAAGTCACGCTGCCCACAATGCGGGTCAACGACCATCCAGAGTGCCGCGAACTCGACGCCATCTCCCACGAAACCCAGCCCCCTGCCCGTTACACCGAAGCGTCGCTGGTGAAGACCCTGGAAAGCGAAGGGATCGGTCGTCCCAGTACCTATGCCAGCATTATTGGTACGATCCAGGATCGGGGCTATGCCCAGATGATCAACAACAGCCTCATCCCCACCTTCACGGCGTTTGCGGTGACGGCACTGCTCGAAAAGCATTTCCCGGATCTGGTGGATCCTGGCTTCACCGCTCGGATGGAGCACACCCTGGATGAAATTTCGATGGGTGAAGTGGAGTGGCTACCTTACCTGCGGGAGTTTTATCGGGGCGATGAAGGTCTTGATACCCAGGTGAAGCAGCAGGAGGATCAGATTGATCCCGGCGAAGCCCGTACCATCACCCTCGAAGGGCTGGAGGTGAAGGTGCGGATTGGGCGCTATGGAGCCTATCTGGAAACGGAGGAAGATGGCGAACTCGTCAAGGCGACCATTCCCCAAGACCTCACCCCTTCGGATCTCGATCCCGAACAGGTCGAAGTCCTGCTTCGCCAAAAGACCGAAGGACCCGACAAGATTGGTCTGCATCCCGACACCGGAGAGCCGATCTACATGCGGATTGGTCCCTATGGTCCCTATGTGCAACTGGGGGATGAGTCAGAAGCGAATCCCAAGCCCAAGCGCACCTCTTTGCCGAAGGGCAAGAAGATGGAGGATGTGGATCTGCCGATGGCGGTGGGGCTGCTCTCTTTGCCACGGACGCTGGGGGTTCACCCCGACACAGGGGCGAAGATCCAGGCAAACCTGGGGCGGTTTGGTCCCTATGTCGTCCATTCCAAAGGGGCGGAAGGCAAGCCCGACTATCGCTCCCTCAAGGGGGACGATGATGTGCTGACGGTGACCCTGGAGCGGGCACTGGAACTGCTGGCGGAACCGAAAGGACGCCGGGGACGTTCTTCTACCCCCATCCGGGAACTGGGCGCACACCCCGAAGATGGCGAACCCGTGAACCTCTACAAAGGTCCCTATGGGGTTTACCTCAAGCATGGCAAGGTGAATGCGCCGCTGCCTGAAGGGGCGACCCAGGAATCGGTGACGTTGGAACAGGCAGTGCAGGCGATCGCCGAAAAGGCTAAATCCAAAAAGTCCGGTCGCCGCTCCAGCAAGTCCAGTGGTTCGACCACCAAGGCATCGTCCAGCAAGTCTGGCACCCAGTCCACCGCCAAAAAGTCCACCGCTAAGAAGTCCACAAAGTCAACGAAATCCACTAAGTCAACCAAATCGGCGGCAAAATCTAGCAGCACGAGCAAAACTACACGGGCTAGCAGCAGCAAGGATTCCAAATCGGCAGGGTAATCCCCAGGAAAGGGTGACATGGGAATGACCGTCACCCTTTAAAATTGGCTAGAGCAGAACGTGAGAAGCAGCATGGACATCAAAAACGGCTTTGTGGGTACGGTGGGGAATACCCCCCTCATTCGGCTCGACAGCTTCAGTGAAGAAACTGGGTGTGAAATTTTAGGAAAAGCCGAATTTTTGAATCCCGGTGGTTCCGTAAAGGATCGCGCCGCCCTCTACATCATTCAAGATGCGGAGGACAAAGGACTCCTGAAGCCGGGTGGCACGGTGGTCGAAGGAACAGCGGGGAACACGGGCATTGGGCTGGCGCATATCTGCAACGCCAAGGGCTACAAGTGCGTCATCGTCATCCCCGAAACCCAGTCCCAGGAAAAGATGGATATGCTGCGGACGCTGGGAGCCGAGGTGCGCCCGGTGCCTGCTGTCCCCTATCGTGATCCCAACAACTACGTGAAGCTCTCTGGGCGCATCGCCGACGAAATGGAGAACGCGATCTGGGCAAACCAATTCGATAATCTGGCGAACCGCATTGCCCACTACGAAACGACGGGTCCCGAAATCTGGGAACAGACAGGCGGCAAGATCGACGGCTGGGTTGCCGCCACGGGAACAGGCGGCACCTATGCCGGGGTTTCGCTCTTCCTGAAGGAGCGAAATCCCGATGTCCAGTGTGTGGTGGCTGATCCCAAAGGCAGTGGATTGTATAGCTACTTCAAAACGGGTGAAATTAATATTGAGGGGAATTCGGTTACTGAGGGCATTGGCAACAGCCGCATCACCGCCAACATGGAAGGGGTGCCTGTGGATGATGCAATTCAGATAGACGACACCGAAGCCATCCGGGTGATTTACCAATTGCTCCACAAAGAAGGGCTGTTTATGGGCGGTTCTGTGGGGATCAATGTGGGGGCAGCGGTGGCGCTGGCGAAGCAGATGGGACCGGGGCATACCATTGTGACGGTGCTCTGCGATGGAGGGGCGCGGTATCAGTCGCGGCTCTACAACCCAGAGTGGCTGGCATCGAAGGGGCTATCACCGAGTTAGGAGCTAAGCGCGGTCCAGCAGGTGCGGCAAAGCTTCACCTGCTGAACCAGAAGTTTGGGCGTTGCTTAGTCCAGGTATGAAATTTTTGTTTGGAGCCGCGCTCCGCGTGGTTCCAAACAAAAATTTCATACCCCCAATCAGCAATGCCGAAGTTTGAAGTACTCTAGGCAATACAGGAAACCTGACGGTAGAGGCACGGAGGGCACGGAGATATGGTGAGTTCCATTACCCAGGCTCAGCCTCCCTTGGCGTTTATTCCACCGGACTTCAACCCGCTGGTGTGGTGGGGGGCGCGATCGCTCCTCCCTTTTCGATTGCGGAAGAATTGTGCGATCGCCGAAATCCAGATCACCAATATTGAACAGCTCGTTTCGCTGTATCACCAGTTCGAACAGGGCAAGGTGCGCTTCATGCTGGCATTTCGCCATCCCAGCACCTATGACCCGGAGTGCATGTTTCATCTGCTGAGCTATGCCCTGCCCCAGGCGGCGAAGCGTCAGGGGGTGAAGCTGTCTTTGCCGACCCATGCCCACTTCATCTACGACCGGGGCATTCCCCTGTGGGCGGGGGGCTATGTCGGCTGGCTCTACTCCAAGCTGGGGGGCATTCCCGTGCGCCGGGGAAAAGCGGACACCACCAGCCTGCGGATGATTCGCCAGAAGTTTGCCAGTGGCGAGTTCCCGATGGCAGCGGCACCGGAAGGAGCCACCAACGGACATAACGAAATCGTCGCCCCCATCGAACCAGGGATCGCCCAGTTTGGCTTCTGGTGTGCGGAAGATGTAGGGAAGGCGGCAAGCAATTCTGAGCCAAAATCTGCGAGCACGCCTGCGGTGATGATTGTGCCCATTGGTGTGCAATACCGCTATCTCAGCCCCCCCTGGCAACAGATGGAGCAATTGCTGAGGCAGTTGGAGCAGGAAGCAGGGCTGTCGTCTCCTACCCATGTACCTGAGTTCCTCCAGAACGGCACAGAGCTAACGGATGGGCAGAAGGCGGGCTTATACCGTCGCCTGTTTCGTCTGGGAGAACATCTGCTGCGGCTGATGGAGGCGTACTATGGCAAGTTTTACCAATCGGGGCTGGGGGTTGAGGGCAAACTCCCACTTGTGGCAGCAAACGAGCCAGATGCAGGGGATAGCCTCACCAATGAAGAATTTTCAGCCCGTTTACAAAAGTTGCTGGATACAGCCCTGCGCGTAGCCGAGCAGTTTTTTGGCTTGTCGCCCAAAGGGGATTTGCCGGAGCGCTGCCGTCGTCTGGAGCAAGCGGCGTGGGATCGCATTTTCCGCGAAGACCTGAAGAATTTGGAAGCGGTTTCGCCCGTGGAGCGGGGCTTGGCGGATCGGATTGCAGAAGAAGCCGACCTCCGCATCTGGCACATGCGCTTAGTCGAAACCTTTGTGAGTGTGACGGGCAACTATGTGCGCGAGAAGCCCTCGGCGGAGCGCTTTGGCGAAACCCTGATCCTGGTGTGGGATATGGTGTCGCGGCTGAAAGGGAAAAGCCCCCTGCCCTACCCCAAGCTGGGGCAACGTCGCGCCATGCTGACGGTGGGGGAGCCGTTGGCTGTGAGCGATCGCCTCCCCGACTACCGCAAAAACCGCCGCCAAGCCGTCACTACCCTCACCCAGGACTTGCAAGCTGCCCTCGAAGTGATGATTCAGCGTTAACACGCTAAGCGGCACGACAGGCTCCCGCTACAAATTGCGTTGCATTTGGCAACAAAACTTAATCGCTTCGATAGCTAGAATCCTTTTCCCAGAAGCACTTTGACCCCATAATGGGGGGTAATTCTTTGACATTCATCTTTCTGGAACAATTTGGTTCTCCTGCGCCTTCGGGCAATGTGGGCGATCGCCATCCTGTTCCGTTGTTCAAAATCTATTCATTAAGGAAGAGCAATCATGGTTCAACGTGGTTCTGTCGTTCGCATCCTGCGCCCAGAGTCCTACTGGTACCAGGAAACCGGAACAGTTGCCTCCGTCGATCAGAGCGGCATCAAATATTCCGTTATTGTTCGTTTTGACAAAGTTAATTACGCTGGCGTCAACACTAACAACTTCGCTCCCGATGAGCTGATCGAAGTGTCAGCACCAAAAGCAGCGGCTAAGAAGTAATTCTTTGACGCTAGTTTTGTAGTTTCACTTTTGTAGTTTCACTACAGAGGCTGAATGGTACCCAGCTCGTTTCGAAATCGTCCTTCGAGATGACTCAGACCCCAGTTCTTGGTCTTCAACAAAACAATTTTTAGATGCTGAAAAGGGAGGGCGATCGCCTTCCCTTTTTTGTAGATCTGCCATTTTTCTAATTTGCTTGGCGTTAAACCTTCCATAGATAAGGGACTTGCTTAAAAATAAAATCCCAGAGAGAGGGGTGTGGGCTTAGCCCGAACCCCCTCTCTCTGGGATTTAACCCCTAAGGATCGGAAATAAAATAAAACCCGGAATTTTTGCTGAGAAGCGCGGCATTGCCGCGCTTCTCAGCAAAAATTCCGGGTTTTATTTTATTTCCGATCCTTAGGTGGAAGTGGCTACTCCTGATCGAGATGCGATCGCCTGGGTGATATATTCGTAGGGATCAAGATGCGTCTCCCACTCACCCTGGAGTTGTTCGACCTATCCGTATGGAAATGACATCCCCGCCCGCCGTCCCGCAACGCACCAAACCGCTGCTCTTCTTCGTCCACATTCCTAAGACAGCCGGGACAACCCTGGGCGGCATTTTGGTTCAGCACTATGGGCGCGATCGCGTTTTCGCTTGTCATCCCGACCGCTCTATCGTGGGGTATACCGCCGAAGACTTTCTGAGCTTTCCTGCCGAAAAACGCAACAAGTTTCAACTGGTGCGGGGGCACTTTGGCTACGGCTTACACGAAGATTATCAGGAGCCTTATAAGTACATCACTATTTTGCGGGATCCGGTTGATCGCGTCATTTCCCACTATTACTACGTGCTTAAACGAACCGATCACTATCTCCACAAAAAAGTGACCTCGGAAAACATCAGTCTTAAAGACTATGTCACCTCTGGAATGACGGGGGAAATGGATAATGGGCAACTGCGAATGTTAACCGGACCCAAGGGCTATTATGCAAAATTCGGCACTTGTACCCCCGAACTTTTAGAACTCGCCAAAGAAAATCTGAGAAACGACTTTCTTGTTGTGGGAATTTCTGAACGGTTTGATGAAACGCTTCTGGTGCTCAGGGAAGTGTTAGGGGTTTATACGCCGTTCTATCTCAACCTCAAAGTCAATAACAAGCGCCCCAAGCGGGAAAAGATTTCTGAAGATGTGGTTGCAGCCATTCGAGAGCATAACCAACTCGATGAAGAGCTTTACAACTTTGCTAACGAATTAATGGACGAGTTGATCGAAAAACATATTCCCTTTTTCCGGATCAAACTTGCCCTTTTCCGGTTTCGGTTGCGCGTCTATGGAAAACTCTTCCAATGGAGCCGTGTTTTACCAAAGTCCATTCAAGAAAAGTTCGATCGCTACTTCTTTAAAGTCTTGTAAATGATGGGCGATCGCCTAACGTCCCTCTGTTTTTTTGATCTGTTCAACCCACTGGTAAGCCTTAAAACGGGTGATTATGTACCTCGGTCTATCCAGTGATATGTAGAAAAAGCCTCAAGCCAAATGGTTAAAGCGCCTGTGTGTTCAGCCACTAATCCTGCGTCTCCTGTGCTCTGTTTCGTCCATATTCCCAAAACCGCAGGAACGACACTTAACTCTATTCTGGCTCGGCAATATGGAGCCAAACATATTTTTACACTGTCGAAGAATCGCCCCAATCGGCTGCCTGAATCATTCCGCAAATTAAAACGGGGAAAACGGAGGCGCTATAAGGTCATGAAGGGGCATTTCCCCTATGGCTTTCATGAGGTGCTCGATTGCCCTTATCTTTACATGACAATGTTCCGCGATCCTGTGGATCGGGTAATTTCTCACTACCACTATGTTCGGCGTTCAGAAGAGCACTATATCCACCAAAAGGTTGGGGATGGCTTGCCGGGTTTAAAGGCGTATATCGAAAGTGGTTTGGTGAGTGAAGTGCGTAATGGGCAAACCTATATGATGGTTGGTCCCAAGGTGATGAAGCGGGGAGAAAATGTTTCTGAACTGGCGAAACAAGTTCTCAGTGAAAAGTTTGCGATCGTGGGTACAGCGGAACGGTTTGATGAGTCATTGTTGGTCATGCGGGCGGTTTTGGGTTGGAAGATTCCCTTTTATATCAGCTTGAATGTTACTCAAAATAAGCCGAAGCAATCGCAGATTGACCCAGAAACCCTTGCCTTGATTAAAAAGTGCAATCAAATTGACTTTGAGTTATATGAAATGGCAGATCAGATGCTAGATGATCTGCTGCGTAAACATGTGCCTTTTGCTAAGGTTCAACTTTTCCTCTTCCGTCTGGGAAATCGGCTGTATTCTCAATTTTTTACCCTTAGCCGTAACTTTCCTCGGTCGCTTAGAAAGAAACTCGATAAAAACTTTTTCAACCGCATTTAAGGGGTTAGCAAATACATAAAGTCCCTAAAAACCGAAGATCAAATAAAATCCAAAACCTATTTTTTTTGAAAGTGTGGCTGTGCCGCACTTTCAAAAAAAATAGGTTTTGGATTTTATTTGATTCGCGTTTCTAAGGAATGGGAATTCAATAATGTAGGATAGCCGTCTCGGCTGTCCAAGGGCAGGCAAGATGCCTGCCCTACAAAAATTGGATGTTAAGTAGGAGATCACAATTAAAGCTAAAACCCAAAATGCTGTGCCGCCCGCTTCGCGGGCGGCACAGCATTTTGGGTTTTAGCTTTAATTAGACCCAGGTACTTATAAAATTCTCATTCCTAAGTATTTGGGTCTAATCCCAACTCTCTGAAATCCCACTTCAGATATTTGTGTGAAACACCCGCGAAGTAGGTGTTTCATACAAATATCTGTTTTTGGTTTTCGAGGACTTGTTTGGCATGGCTGATGGGGGTATGAAGTTTTTGTTTGGAGCCGTGCAGAGCGTGGCTCTAAACAAAAACTTCGTACCGGGACTAAGGAACGCCATTTATTTAGCTGCTGGGATGTTTCTTTTGCATTTTTTATAATGTAGGTTGGAATATATGGTTTGTACCGGATACCCCGTCTTCTATGGCAACAGAACTCACCCCGGATTTTGAACAGGAATTGGTCGAAGCCGTCGAGCATCGACGCAACTTTGCCATCATCTCCCACCCGGACGCCGGGAAAACGACCCTCACCGAAAAGCTGTTGCTGTATGGAGGTGCCATCCACGAAGCGGGGGCAGTGAAAGCCCGCCGTGCCCAGCGCCACGCCACATCCGACTGGATGGAGATGGAGCAGCAGCGGGGTATTTCGATCACCTCAACGGTGTTGCAGTTTGAGTATGACAACTACAACATCAACCTGCTGGACACACCGGGACACCAGGACTTTAGCGAAGACACCTATCGCACCCTGGCGGCGGCAGATAATGCGGTGATGCTGGAGGATGCGGCGAAGGGTTTGGAGCCACAAACTCGCAAGCTGTTTGAGGTTTGCCGGATGCGGGGCATTCCTATCTTCACCTTCTTCAACAAGCTCGATCGCCCAGGACGAGATCCCTTCGAGCTGATGGACGAGATTGAGCAGGAGCTAGGACTGGCGACCTATGCGGTGAACTGGCCCATTGGCATGGGCGATCGCTTCAAAGGGGTGTTCGATCGCCGCAGTCGCAAGATCCACCTGTTTGAGCGCAATGCCCACGGCAGCCGCGAAGCTACGGAAACTATTATCGACCTGGGCGATCCCCGCATCGAAGACTTGCTGGATCAAGACTTGTACTACCAGTTCAAAGAGGAACTGGAACTGCTGGAAGAAGTCGCCACTGATTTTGACTTGCAGCAAGTGCATGAGGGGCAGCTAACTCCAGTGTTCTGGGGCAGTGCTATGACCAACTTTGGGGTCGAGCTATTCCTGGAATCCTTTTTGGACTATGCCCTGAAGCCTGCGCCGCGCCGCAGCACCGCTGGGGAGATTGAGCCGACCCATCCAGAGTTTTCGGGGTTTGTGTTCAAGCTCCAGGCAAATATGGACCCGAAGCACCGCGATCGCATTGCTTTCATCCGTGTGTGCTCCGGCAAGTTTGAGAAGGATATGGCGGTCAAGCATGCCCGCACAGGCAAAACGGTACGGCTGTCGCACCCGCAAAAGCTGTTTGGGCAGGGGCGAGGATCGCTGGATGAGGCGTATCCCGGTGATGTGATTGGTTTGAATAATCCCGGTGTGTTTGCGATCGGCGACACCATTTACATGGGGCAAAAGCTGGAGTTTGAGGGCATCCCGTCCTTCTCGCCTGAACTTTTTGCCTACCTCCGCAACCCCAACCCCTCCAAGTTCAAGCAGTTCCAGAAGGGGGTAAACGAGTTGCGGGAAGAGGGTGCCATTCAAATTATGTACTCCACCGATGAAGCGAAGCGGGAACCTATCCTTGCGGCTGTGGGACAGTTGCAATTTGAGGTGGTGCAATTCCGCCTGAAGAATGAGTATGGAGTTGAAACCTTGCTCGACCCCCTGGGCTTTAGTGTTGCCCGCTGGGTGGGCGGCGGTTGGGATGCGCTGAATAAAGTGGGGCGTTTGTTCAACACCGCCACTGTGAAAGACAGTTGGGATCGCCCGGTGCTGCTCTTCAAAAATGAGTGGAACTGTGCCCAGGTGGAAGGGGAACACCCAGAGCTGGATCTACGGCAGGTCGCCCCGGTTGTATCGGGGCAAGAACCGCTCGAAGTATAAGAACTGAGCAAGATACTCCCCATTTTGTTGCCCATTTTTGAGAGAGGGCGCGGCTCAGCCGCGCCCTCTCTCTTAAACCCTTGATTCTTAAACCCTTGATTTTGCGTGCGCGCCGCGCACGCAAAATCAAGGATTTGTTTTGGAAAAGTGGTGTGGCGCAAAGCGCCACACCACTTGTTATGGTTATTAGCCGTAATACGGGGGAGCGTTGCCCGGTTTCCACTTAATGTTGCAGCCAATGCTGGGCTGTTGTTCTGTGGGCAGTGGTGCATCGTTTAGCACGGCATCGATCGCTGCGCGGAGGCTGTGCCCATCGACTGGGGCATCGTTGTTGGGGCGGCTGTCGTCCAGTTGTCCCCGGTAGACGAGCTTGCGATCGCCATCGAACAGGAAGAAATCTGGCGTGCAGGCGGCGGTGTAGGTCTTTGCCACATCCTGGCTGGCGTCGTAGCAAACCGGGAAGTTGAACTCCAGGGTTTCTGCCATCTGCTTCAGGTTTTCGGGGGAATCGTCGGGATAACCTGCCACATCGTTGGCACTGATGGCGACGATGCCCAGGGATTGGTCGGCGTAGTCTTTGCCCAGTTGTGCCAGTTGGTTCTGGATGTGCTTTACAAAGGGGCAGTGGTAGCACATGAAGATGACGAGCAGCGCTTTTTTATCGGCAAAGGTGGAGAGGGTGATGGTGTTGCCCGTCACGGTGTCGGGTAGTTTGAAGTCGGGAGCTACGGTGCCCAGGGGCAACATGGTGGAAGCGGTGAGTGCCATGGTGGGTGCTTGTTTCCTTCAAAAATATCCAAAAATAACTAATGACAACAATTGACAACAATGGCTGTGAAAAGGAATGGAGGGAAACGATCGCTTGACAGAATTTGCAGCGAATTTCCATGCCAAATTCCACATTTACCGTACATCAAAGTTGTAGGAAAGGCAGGATAAGAGCGGCGAACTTCTGCCGCAATCTGTCCTGGGGAAGAGGGTTATGGGGAAGAGGGGACGGTTTCGACGGTGGGGGCGATCGCCGCGCAGTATTCGTTCACCTCGCGCACCAGGGGTTCTTCTTTTTCGGTGCTTGCCTGGAACTGGTCGCGGGCGGTTTGGGCGGTGTCAAAGTCCTGGCTATTGAGGGCGTCGGACAACTGCTGGGCAGAGACGCTGACTTCTTCGTAGAGCTGGATGAAGCGGGTTTGGTAGCCCTGCAACTGTTCGTCGGACAGCACCAGGGCTTCCATTTCTGCCTTGCCATTGTCAAAGCTGGTGGCGACCTGGCGCAGAGCCACTCCGTCGGGTTGCTCGTTGCCGCTGACGATGGCTTGCACTTCGCCCACAGTTTTATTGGCAACTTCCGTCAGGCGGTTGCACTGGGCGGCTTGGTTGTCGCTACAGCCAATGGAGACGAGGGCGATCGCCCCAACCATTCCCCATTTCAAAGCGGTCGAGCCAGAAAAAGAAACAGACATAAGCAAAAAAATAAGATATGGGCGCTATCAAAACTCTTAAAGTGCTGTTGGCGCTATGACCAGAAAGCCCGGAGAGCTTCTGGGGATATTCGGTGAATAAAACGAATGGTCTGGTCTAAAGTGTTCTGGTCTAAAGTGTATCGTTTCTTATCCCGACTCGCCGCCTCTCACGGGCATTCAGTACCTGGGTCTAATTAAACCTGAAATCCCAAATGCTGTGCCGCCCGCTTCGCGGCGGCACAGCATTTGGGATTTCAGGTTTAATTGTGATCTCCGACTTACACCACCAACCGCACCTCAGAACCTTGCGTAGATTTGTTGACCTCGATGCGGGTCTGGAAGGCTTCCTTGAGCCGGGGCATGTGGGTGACGGTGAGGATGCAGGAGAAATCATCGGCGATCGCCTGAATGGCGGAAATGAGGCGATCGCACCCCGCTTCGTCCTGGGTGCCAAAGCCTTCGTCTACCACCAGCATTTGTAGTGCCATGCCGGAGCGCAATGCCAGCAGTCGCGCCAGCGCCAGCCGAATGGCGAAGTTGATCCGAAAGGCTTCGCCGCCGGAGTAGGTTTCGTAGGGGCGCGTCCCCCGGGCGTCGCCGATCAGGATGTCGAGGGTGTCGATCAGGTGGTTCTTTTTGCTGCCACTGCCGCGCCGACGGCTGCGTTGGGTGACAAATTGCACATGCAGTTGGTGGTTGCTGAGGCGACCGAGGATGTGATTCGCTTCTGTCTCCAGTTGGGGCAGCACGTTTTCGATCATCAACGCCTGGATGCCGTTTTTGCCGAATGCCTGGGAAAGCTCCTGGTAGACCCGCAGTTGGTGGCGCTGCATCTGGAGGGTTTGCTGATGCTCGGTGTGCTGCGATCGCACCTGTTCTAACTGCTGGCGTTGCTGCTGGACCCGTCCCAGTTTGGCGATCTGGGCATCTAGCTCCTGGCGGCGTTGGTGCAGGCAGGTTTCGAGTTGGGCGATCGCCGCTTCAGGATTGGAGTGCGTTTCTAACTCACGGCTGAGTGCGGCGATCTGTTGTGCCAAATGATCCGCTGCCTGTCGCCGCTCAGCGAGGAGCCGTTCCAGTTCTTCCAGTCGTTGTTTCACAGCGGGATAGGTTTGCTGTGCCTGGTTTAGCTCTTGCTTGCGCCATTGCCATTGCTGCGCTTCTCGCAATGCCCGCCGCAGGGCGGTGTGATGCTCCAGGTTGTAGGCGATCGCCCCAATCTGTCGCTCCAGTTGGTCAATTTGCTGCTGGAGGGGGGAATGGGCGATCGCCGCCAGTTTTTGCTGCATCTCTGCCTGCTGGGCTTCTAACTGGGGCAGTTTCTCCAACAAATGGGTGCGCCGCCGTTCCGCCTGCTTCAGCTCCGCCTGACGAATTTCTGCCCAGCGCCAGCGATCGACCTCCCCCCGTGCCAGGGCGTGGTTTTTGTCGTCGTAGTCCAGGGCTTCCAGGGTGGCATCCAGCAACGCCAGTTCTTCCTGCAATTCCGTGGAAAATTGCCGCTGGGTGAGTGCCCGTTCTAACTGTGCCTTTTCCTGCATCAACTGTTGGAGCCGCGTTTGCCCATCGGCTGTGCCCTGAAGCTTCTCCTGAAGTTGTCCCCGACGCTCCAAAATGCCGTTGTAGTGGGCGAGTTCCTGCTCAATTTCGCGATATTCCTGCCGTAGCAGTTGAATTTCGCGATCGGAGGTGGAAAGTTGTTCGCGAATCACCCAGATCTGCGCCTGAATGTCCTCCTGCTCGGACTGGTAGCGCTCCAGGACTAACTCCCAGTGGTGGGTGTCGAGGGGGCGATCGCACAACGGACAGGGAGGCAGTTGGGCAGAATCTTCGGAATGCTCGGCGTAGTGACCGTTCTGCTCCTGGGCGATCGCCCCCACCGCTTCCCGTCGTTGCCCTGCGACAACCGCCTCGCCGTTGTCCTCTCGCTTTTCTGCTAGAAGATGCTCTGGGGACAGCATGTGGATCTTGTGGGTCAGGTCGGCGATCTGTGCCTCATATTCTCGCTGGCGTTCCTGCAAGCGCTCCAGGAAGCTCCGCCGCTCCAGTCCTTTCTCCCGCACCTGCTGTTGGTATAGGCGACGGCGTTCCAGGTAGTCGAGCGTTGTGGTCACATCCATCACCGCCTGCGCCAGTTCCGGTTGCCGCTGCTGCTGCCGCTGCAGCTCCTGCATCGTGGCGTGGACTTCCTCCATCCGTGCGGTGAGGCGGGTAGCGACCCGATCCAGCTCCGCCTGGAGATAGTGGCGACGTTGCAGCAGGGGAGCGGCTTCTGCCTGCCGCTGATCCAGTTGGGAGAGGCGATCGCGGGCTTGTTTCAACTGCACCAGCCCGGCCTGAATTTCCTCGCTTTTGCGCAGGGTTTGCTCCAGTTCGCCCAATTGCTGATGCAGGGTGTCGATCTGCACCTGCACCCGGTTGAGTTGGTCGCGCCATCCGGTGGTTTGGGTCGTCAGTTGCTCCTGTAATTGCTGGCGTTGTGCCTGGGCTGCCTGGTGCGCGTGGAACTTGGCACTCAGCACCTCCTCTTCCGTTTGCAGGCTGTGGTAGTGGTTGCAGCCGTTGGCGATCGCCTCTGCCTGGTGCAAAATCTCTTCTAGCCGCTGGCGCTGGGCTTGCAACTGGCTCTGTTCTTGCGTCAGGCGATCGCACTCCTGCTGGAGATGCTGTTGCTGTTGGCGCAACAGGTTCCGCTGTTGCTCCCAGGTTTGGCGCTGCTGGCGGGTTTCCTGCAACTGGTGCAGGGTGGCTAGATCCTGCTCCTGCGCCTGTTGCAGGGCAAGCTGCTGGTTGTTCAGCAATTCCTCTTCGGCAACCAGTTCCGGTTCGACTTGCAGTTGAGCCTCTGCGCTGGCGATCGTCCGTTCCAGCACCTCCAGTTCGGCTTTGAGTTGGCGCGATCGCTCCTTTGCCTGTTCTGCCAACTGGTCGTAGCGCCCCAGTTGCAGCAAGTCTGCCAACACCTGCTTGCGTTCCCCCGGACGCTTCAGCATGAACTCGTCTGCCCGTCCCTGCCGCAGATAGGCGGAGTTCACAAAGGTGTCGTAGTCCAAGCGCAGGGATTGTACGATTAACTGCTGGGTTGCCCGCATCCCCCGTGCTGTTAGGGTACGGAATCCTTCTGGTGTCTCGATCTGGAACTCCAGGTGGCTGGTCTGCCCCCGCACCCGCGAGCGAATCACCCGATAGGTTTGGCGCTGGCAGCGGAAGGTGAAGTCCACCCGTGCCTCGATTTCCCCCTGGTGGATGACATCATCGTCGGTGTTGGCGCGGCTCTGTCCCCAAATTGCCCAGGCGATCGCCTCTAGCAGGGAGGACTTGCCTGCCCCATTGGCACCACAAATGCACGCCACATGCAGCCCCTTAAAATCTAAGGCGGCATCGCGGTAGCTAAGAAAGTTCTTGAGAGCCAGATGCAGTGGAACCATGAACACCCCCGAAGTGGCGGTGATCCAAGCATAGCAGTACACTCGAACTTTAATACGCCTGACCTAGAGTAAGACCTTTGCCATTTTTCTAAAACCCGTGATTTTACGTGCCTGGAGCACGTAAAATCACGGGTTTTAGAAAAATGGCAAAGGTCCGTCTCTCTATGGTTTTTGCGTGACCCATTGCCTGAAGGGGGGAACATCACAAGAAAATAAAAAGGGATGAAATAATTAAGAATTTCTCACACAACTGAAACTACTATGTAGTAATATAATAATGTAAAGCGCAATTGTACCCTTTATCCCTTTCCTAAGCCTATGACTGCTGCCACTGACCAAAAGCCTACAACCAAGGCTAATCAAAGCTTCGCAACGAGTGATTGCGGAATCATGAAGCTGTCCCCTATCGCGTTGTCGTTGATGGCGGATTTCTTTAAGGTTCTGTCGGAGTCCAGCCGTTTGCAAATCGTTTGCGCGATGAAGAATGGTCCCCGGAATGTTACGCAGATCATTGAGACAACGGGTTTGGGGCAAGCTAACGTTTCGAAGCACCTGAAGATTTTGACGCAGGCGGGCATTGCCTCCCGGCAGCAGCAGGGTCCAAATGTTTACTACCAAATCGCCAATCCGTTTGTGTTTGAGTTGTGTGACCTGGTGTGTGACTCGCTTTCTGTGCAGTTCCAGCAACAGACGCAACATCTGGAAGCACTGAAGGGCATGGGACGTCTGTCTTAGGCGACAGGCATCTCATTCCCAGGGAATAGCACTGTGTATGAAGAGGGCGATCGCCCTCTTTTTTTGGGCTGACTTTTGAGAACAACGCTTGCCGCTAGCCAGGAACCCGGTCCCTTTTCCGTATTCGTAAGGGTGATGCCACCGCATAGGAGGGACCGGGTTCCTTAAGCCCTGGCGATCGCTCCTGGCTACTTTTTGGTTGGAGCGTTTGCTATTGAATTGGGGCTTTTTGTTCTTCGGCAGCTAGTTCGGAATTGCCCTGAAGTTCTGTAGTGTAACCTCGCCGCGCGTTCCACCAGTCTGAGAGGCGATCGCGCTGGTTAATCAAGTAGATGCTGACCAGGGTTAGCATAACGCCAGACCATTGCAGGGAGGTCAGCACTTCGCCCAGGAAGAGGTTGCCGAAGATGAGGGCGAATACTGGCGTGAGGAAGGTGAGGGAACTGAGGCTGGTGAGGTTGCCGGTGGCGGCGAAGTAGAAGAAGAGTCCGTAGGCGATCGCACTACCAAACACGGTGGAGTATGCCATCGCCGTCCATGCGCCGAAGTCCAGGTGTTGCCAGGGTTCGGACTCCAGCCAGATAGAGCCGAGCATGAGGGGCAGTCCGCCGAGGATCATGTGCCAGCCTGTGGCGGCGATGGGGTCGGCGTGGCGGCTGACGTAGCGCATCAGCACGGTGCCCACTGCCATCGACAGCGCTGCCATCAGCATGAGCCATTGCCCGTTCTGGAACAGGTGCTCCACCATGTCCATGCCAATGGTTAGATTAATGCCGCCATGTAGCCCAGCCTGAATTACCCCTTCGGGCAAACCCAGCAAGCTAATGCCTGCCACCCCAAACAGCAAGCCAAACCAGCCCCAGATCCGCACCTGTTCGCCAAAGAGGAAGCGTGCCATCAGCGCGACGGCGAGCGGTTGGGAGTCAATCATCACGGAACCCAGCCCCGCCCCGGTGCGCACTAAGCCCTCTGCCAGGAAGCCCTGAAAGAGGGTGCCATCCACCAGGGCAAATAGTGTAATCCAGCTCCAGGCTCGCCAACCGGAGGGTTGCGATCGCCCCATCCATGCTGCCACTAGCAGGATGAGGACGCCCGCCGGAGCCAGCCGCACCGTCGCCATGAAGAGCGGGGTCGTTTGCGGAATGACGCCCTTCATTGCCACCATCGCCGTTCCCCAGAAGAAGAAGGGAGAAATCAGCAGCAACGGAAAGAAGGGCAGGCGCGAGTCGGAGGGTTTGGAAATCATGTTTGAGAAAACATAGAAACAGGTGGATAGAGACAGGTGGATGAGCTTAGTTAAATCTTACAGATTATGTAGTTTCTTAACAAAGGGTTCGTCCTTTGGTTCGTCCTTGGGTTCGTCCTCAGGCGATCTCCAAGAAAGCATATCCCGATTGTTTGAAAGAGGGCGCGGCTGGTATTTGTTTAGCGACCCTCGGGACACCCCCTCTAACTCCCCCTTGGTAAGGGGGAGAACCAGGCTTCCCCCCTTACCAAGGGGGGATTGAGGGGGGTAAAAACATCGGCTGCTAACAATAAACGCTAAACAAATACGGAGCGACCGAAAAATCGCTCAACGGCGTATGTCTTGAAAAGTATCTGTGTGCCAGCCAGCGGCGATGGCGATAAGATGAAGCACTACTCTCTCAAAATGGAATAGACGCTGCCGATGGCGGATTATTTCGCCAATGCTGCCAAAAATTGGGGTTTAGCCTTGTGAAAGGCTGGGTTATCTAAGCTTTTCATTTTCTCGGGCGGATCCAGGGCAGATTGCGGCAAACTAGAGATCATTCTAAAAATTCTGAAACTTTTCGCAACTACGTACTGAATCAAACATGGTCTGGTTTCTGAAACGACCGTTTCGCAAACAAATCGCTCGGATTGAAGTGACGGGGGCGATCGCTGGCTCAACCCGTAAGCGCCTCCTCGAAGCCCTAAAAACGGTGGAAGAACGCAAGTTCCCCGCCCTGCTGCTACGGATTGACAGCCCTGGCGGCACCGTCGGCGACTCCCAGGAAATTTATGAGGCGCTCAAACGGATACAAGATAAGGTCAAAATTGTGGCGAGTTTTGGCAATATTTCCGCATCCGGTGGGGTTTATATCGGCATGGGAGCGCATCATATTGTCGCTAACCCTGGCACGATTACCGGAAGCATTGGCGTTATCCTGCGGGGCAATAACCTGGAACGCTTGCTCGATAAGGTGGGTGTCTCTTTCCAGGTGGTTAAGTCGGGTCCCTACAAAGACATTCTGGCGTTCGATCGCAAGCTGACCGAAGCGGAGCAGGGCATTTTGCAATCGCTGATCGACACCAGCTACAACCAGTTCGTTCAAACCGTTGCCGATGCCCGCAACCTGGCGGTGGAAACGGTGCGGGGCTTTGCCGATGGGCGCATTTTCACGGGGCAGCAAGCCCTGGAACTGGGCGTTGTCGATCGCCTGGGCACGGAGGAAGATGCCCGCCGCTGGGCTGCCGAACTGGTGGGGCTAGACCCAGAAAAGACGCCTTGCTACACCATCGAAGAAAAGAAAAAGCTGGTGAATCGGTTCCTGCCCATTGGTGGATCGGAACGGTTGATGCTGCCCTACCCGGCATCGGTGCAGTTTGCCAGTGCGGCTCAGTGGATTGAGTTTGAGCTGGCAACCAACGGCTTACCGCTGTGGATGTATCGCCCTTAGGATCCTACGGCATCCATTGTTATGTGCGGCTTAGCCGCACATAACAATGGACTCTTTGCGTGTTGAAGTGTGCGTGGGTGCATGCCTGGAGAACCAAACCCCGATATTTGTTTGAAACGACTGCGCCGCAGTTGTTTCAAACAAATATCGGGGTTTGGCTTTCTATAGCGCTTTGCAAGCGCGTTAAGTACAGCACATGGGAGGGGCGGCGCGCCGCGCCGCCCCTCCCATGTGCTGAAGCACTATAATTTACCATTGGTCTTTTTTGCCCCGGAGGCGGGCGAAGGATTGGATGGGGTCTGTGGTTTGCATGGCATGTTGGAGGGTGGGGTTGTCCCAGCGGAGGAAGGGATTGGTGGCTTTTTCGATGCCCAGCCAGGAGGGGACGGTGGCTTCGTTGCGTTGGCGTTGGGTGGCGACGGTGTGCTGACGGGTTTGCAGCTCCCCGTTGGTGGGGTCAACGGCGCAGGCAAACTGCAAATTCTTCAGGGTATATTCGTGGGCGCACCAGACGCGGGTATTGTCGGGCAGGTTGCGGAGCTTGCTGAGGGAGTTGACCATTTGGGCGGGGGTGCCTTCAAACAAGCGCCCACAGCCTCCGGCAAAGAGGGTGTCGCCACAAAACAGCTCGCCCGGCTCGTTGCCCTGGGTGGGGGGAAAGTAGTAGGCGATGTGGGCGCGGGTGTGCCCCGGCACGAAGAAGACCTGGGCGGGGCGATCGCCAAACCTGACTTCATCCCCTTCCTGCAAGAACACCTGCTGTCCGGGAATGCGTCCCTGGTCTGCGGCTCCGCCATAGACGGTGGCGTTGGGGAACTGGCGCAACAGGGCAGAGTTGCCGCCCACATGGTCGCCGTGGTGGTGGGTGTTGAAGATGGCGACCAGGGTTGCCCCTAATTGCCGCAGGGCATTGAGCACGGGCGCGGCTTCTGCCGGATCGACCACAGCGGCGATGCCCTGGGCGGGGTCGTGCAAGAGAAAAATATAGTTGTCGGACAAAGCCGGGAGGCGATGAATCTCCATCACAAATTCCGTAAATTCCATTGCAGCGGCGAGGGAAAGCCAGAATGCCCCCACAATACTAATGTGGGAGGGGTAATGTGGGAGGGGCGGAATCTCTGTAACTCCACCTAGCCGCTTTTAGACTAGCGTGAAATTGCCCGGAGAGTGGGTGTTCCGGATGTTTATCGAGTCTTTATCAAAGACTTGATGGTTTCTTTGCCTAGGGGTTCCGGTTATCGGAAAGAATACAGAGAGAAGCACAGAACAACACCCCAAAGTTGTTAGTGCGAGTTATGCGTGCAAACTGAATTCCACTGTTGTTTTCCCTTACGGGTGTTCTCCGTAATCTCCGCCCCGATGATTACCCGGAATACCTCTCTCAGGGATGCCTCCTAAACGGTGTGGAAGGGAACAGTGTGGAAGGGTGGGCGATCGCCCCAGTTGGCGCGATGGGAATCAGGGACGCATTAGGAGACATTTGAATATGGTTTGGCTTAGCACTGCAAAGCCCAAGGCTCAATCGTTGCCAATGATTGAGCAGATTCTAGCGACGGGTCGTTTGAGTCGGCAGGATCACCTGCAACTGGTTTCAATTATGCTTTCCGATCAGCGGTTGGATGCTCACGAGCGATCGCAGATCAACCGCATTCTGGATGGCATTAGGGCTGGCACGTTTTGCCTGAACGATGATGGATGATGGATGGGCGATCGCCCTTTGCCCTCTGAGCACTCTGAAAATTAGATCAGTCGTGGAGTAATACCAAATCCGAATTGCAAACACCCGGAAAAACATTTTTTGTGAAACGCTTGCTCCGCAAGCGTTTCACAAAAAATGTTTTTGGGTTTTTACAGTCGGGATTTGGTATAAGTGTCCTGGCTGGGAAAGCGCGGCATCTGGGGAGCTTGGGACGAAGCTTCCTAGATGCCGCGCCCTTTGATACCCAATCTAATCAGCAATACCTGCGCCATTTTGCTAAAACCCTTGATTTTACGTGCGTGAAGCGCATGCAAAATCAAGGGTTTTAGCAAAATGGTGAGCATGTTGATCAGCAATGCCCCGAAAAACATTTTTTTGTGAAATGCTTGCTCTGCAAGCGTTTCACAAAAAAATGTCCATGGGTTTGCTCTAAAAGTGCAACTTTTATTCTTTGGGGTGGTGATGAGAGCAGGCGCTGCCTGTATTTGTTTAGCGTCTATTGGGACACCTTCCTCTAAACTTCCCGTTGGCAAGGGAGAAATAGGCTTCCTCCCTTGCCAAGACGACTGGTACACACGAATTGAGCCTCGACCAACACCCACCCGCAAATAAATTGCGGGCTAGTCTATGCAAACCCATTGAAATGGGTTGGGAATTACGCCTCCAGCTCGTCAGTCCGTTTTAACGGACTTCCTGCGATTAGCCCGCAATTTATTTGCGGGTGGGCACAAATGGAGCGCCACGTCAGCCCTAAATTTGCAGACTTTCCTGACGCCAGGCAGATGGGGTGAAGGAAAGAACAGAACAAGCCCACGGTGGCGGAGCATCCGACGACTACGGGCTGTGTTGTCTTGTGTTGTCTATTGGCTGGTTGTTTATTGGCTGGTTATCAAGTGGCTGGTTGTCAAATGAAATAGCGAGTCATCGCTTTTGGGTGAGCTAATTTGTCGGGGAGGTCTTTCCCTGGCGCTCAGCCCTGGAGGGGCTTTGATGGTCTGCGGATCTCAGTCTCTTCGCCATCCCTCTAACTGTGTGTGTTGTATGTGAAACCCACTGGAGGATGTTTTGCAGGATAAGTGTGTCCAAAAAAAGCCCACCCGAAATCGGAAGCGATCGCAGCGACGGGCGATCTATTGCCCCACTCACCGCTGTTATCTCGACAGCGTGAGCCAGAAGTATCCCCTCTATGCCGATCGCCCAGAGCAGTTGCAATCGCGCGGGGTGAGCCGCCGATCGTCGCGGCTGGTGTTGGCGAACCAGACGACGGTGGCGCTGGAAGGGGAATGGCTGGAGGCTTTTTGGTGCGACGAATGCGAGGCGACGACCTGGTACTATGTGCGGCGCACGGGCGATCGCACCTACGCGATCGCACCCGCTCCCCAGGAGTTGTGGCAGCAGGTGCATGGGGTGATCCATCCCCATGGCAACCCATCGGTGGGCGAGTTCACCCGGAAGCAAGCCCGCTGTGGGAATAAGCTCAAGAATTTTGGAGCGGTGCGGGGTTAGGTCGCCAGGGGACGGGTGCCTGAAGCGAGGGGACGGGTTCCTTGAAGGAACCCGTCCCCTTTGGATTGAAAATAAAACCCGAAATTTTTGATGAGAAGCGCGGCATTGCCGCGCTTCTCATCAAAAATTTCGGGTTTTATTTCGTACGTGATCCTTTGGACTGAAGAGCGATGGGAAATCCCTCTTTTGGTAGCGGGGGTATCAAGCGGAACAGGACAAGATAGGAGCATTAGAACGATGGTCTAGATCACGACAAACGATAGGAATGAATCGTCAATACAGATTCTCCTCCTTAATTTCTCTCCCCACTTCAAAGCTGCAAGAGAAAGCATGGAAGGAGCCAGGTGATGGTACAACTAACCGGACGTATTATCGGGACATCGGAGGCAGATGTATTTGTAGGGAATGTAGGGCAGATAGGCTCGGGCGACCTGTTTGGCGCAGCGATCGCTGAAGCTTCGATCCACTCATTGGCGGGGGACGATCGCATTGCAGGCACCGCGACCCTACGCTCTACCGAAGCAGCGGTTCCCAATTCTGATAATCCTGTAGTAGAAGCGATCGCCGTTGCATCGTCCTCGGTTGATGCGGGGGCGGATGCAGACACCCTGACCTTTTCGGCGATCGCCACAGGGGTAGATGCCGTTGCCTATGGAGTAAAGGAATCCTCGATTTTGGGCGGAGCGGGAGCAGACAGCCTTTCGAGTATCGCTGCCATTCAATTGCTGTTTGAGCAGGGCTTTTATTCTGATGAAGGCGTGACAGGGCAAGTATTTGGCTTATATCGCGGTCATATGGATGGCGGCTTGGGCGACGATACCATTGAGATTGCGGGGCAGGATGAGACCGCAGACCCGAATTTCTTTAACCTGGCGAGTAATGGCTATGGGGTATTCCGGGGGACGGTGGAAGACCTGGCGGGGAACAATGCCATCACGATTACGGGAGTTGGTCGAGGGCATGGTCAGCTCAGTGCTGACGGCTATGGCTATGGCATGTACCGGGGGCAGGTTGTCACGGGGGCGGGGCAGGATCGGATTGCGCTGATGGGAAAATCCCTGGGCGGGGGGTTTGGCACAACTCGGGCTTATGCCCTGTTTGGAGGGACTGTGCGCTCGGGGCTGGGCAATGATGATGTGCGCCTTGCCAGTCTTAGCGAAAGTGGGGGGTATTTTGCAGGCACGGGGATTGGCTATGGCGTTGTCCGGGGAACGGTAGATGGGGGCGGTGGGGATGATCAGCTCACGATTAGTACCGAGGTGAGTGGTCATGTGTTGGGAGCGGGTCCGCCAACCGGGACGGGGCTTGACCGGGGAACGGTGCGGGGGGGTGCAGGGAACGATCGCATAACCCTGACTGTAGATACCTTTGGGGGAGCCCAGCGCTTTGCGGCGAGTATTAGCGAGAGCATTGGGCTGAGCAAGGGGACGATAGAGGGCAACCAGGGGAATGATGTTCTCGCGTTATCAGTAGAGGCGACGGCATCTGGCTATAGCGGAGGGGAGGCACAGGCAACGGGCATCTTTAAGGGGACGATCGCCGGGGATGGGGGCAATGACAGGCTCACTATTTCTGTGATGGCTGGGGGCAGCTCGTTTATTGAAGGCAGCGCTGCCGAAAGCTATGGTGTGCGCCAGGGAAAAGTGAATGGCGGCGACGGTGATGATCAGATCACCGTGGAGAGCCAGGCTGGAGTGTTTACTGACCTGACGGGTTTTGATAACTATTCCCTTGCCTATGGTGTTTTTGGAGGGCAGGTGTTGGGGGGAAGGGGAGACGACACCATTCACGTGTCGGGTGATGCCATTGCAGGTGAAAGCGATGAATTTTCAGTCAGCGCAGAGGGATATGGGGTTTCCCATGCGCAAATTCAGGGTGGTGCAGGGGATGACCTGATTGGCATTGAGGGGACGACCCTGGCGATTCAGGATGCGCTGATTGCGGGCGGAGCGGGGGATGACACCTTTGAGGTGGGCATCGGTGAGGGCAGAATTGATGGAGGTTCAGGGTTGGATCAGACGACGATTGACTTTTTTGATGGGGCGACGATGGCTATCCGAGCGATCGCCAATAATGGTCTACAAATTATGGGCACGATGGATAATCAGGGCAATGCTTTGGGCTGGACGCAGACCATTGTGAATATGGAAGTGTTTCTTGTGAATGGCACCCGCTTTACAGATGCGGCGAGTGTGGTGGATGTTCTGAGCTAAGGATTGAAAATAAAATAAAACCCGGAATTTTTGATGAGAAGCGCGGCAATGCGTATTTGTTTAGCGTTTATTGTTAGCAGCCGATGTTTTTACCCCCCTCAATCCCCCCTTGGTAAGGGGGGAAGCCTGGTTCTCCCCCTTACCAAGGGGGAGTTAGAGGGGGTGTCCCGAGGGTCGCTAAACAAATACTGCCTTGAAGGCACCCGTCCCCTTTAAGCTAAGTTCTTTAAGCAAAAAGGATGCTGGAATATTGAATATGAGATCATAGGATTGGTTGATACATCTCACACCCTTGATGCTTGTTAGAGCATGTTTAAATGGAATGCCAGCGTCCTAAACCTTTGCATACCGATCGACTGAAACTTGCCTTATCCCGTCGCCGGGAACGAAATGAGGCAAGCCGGTTGGCTGTGCTGAACCAGGTGAAGGACTGGTTAGCTAGCAAGGGTAAGGATTATGGAATCCATCAGGCTTATATCTTCGGCTCTGTTGTCCGTCCCTATCACTTTACAGAGCAATCAGATGTTGATGTGGCGGTGGATTCTGTCCTGTCAGAATATTTTTTTGACGCGATGGCAGGTTTGTCAGAGGCGATCGGGCGGGAGGTGGATCTCGTTGATTTATCAAAGTGCCATTTTGCCGAGCGCATTCGTCAGCGGGGGCTGCTATGGAGGAGAACGATCTAGCGGTCTTGAAAGCAGATATTGCAGCTCAACGACGGGTGATTGAGCAGGTGTTTGTGTTGTTAGAACAACGGGCGACAGGGTTGGCTCCTGATAATCCTGAGAAACTGGAAAGTGTTGCCTATCAGCTGCACAACGGTTACAGCGCGATCGAAGACTTGCTGAAGCTGATTGCTACCTATTTCGAAAACAACGTTTCAGATACAGCTCGTTGGCATAGCTTGTTGCTACAACGTATGACTCAGCCCATTGAAGGGGTGCGCCCTGCGGTCATCTCCCTGGAGAGCTACGGGTTGCTTAATGCGCTAAGGGCATTTCGCCATTTCTTTCGCCATGCCTATGGTGTTCCCATTGATTTTGCTCAGCTTCAGAGTAATTTGAACAAAGCGCGACAACTCAAGCCCATGCTGAATCAAGATTTAGAGGATTTCGTGCAAACGCTAAATGAGCTTTTTTCCTGAATACCTGATAAATGCCAAGCTGAATGTAGGGGACGGGTGCCTTCAAGGCACCCGTCCCCTTAGCCCCTGAAAGAAACTTGATTCCTCTCAGGCAAATTTATGAACCAAAGCGATTCGGATCGGTGTGAATTGAGTTCGCTCGTTCTGAAGATAAGTTTGGCTGAAGTTGATCGCTTTACGTTAAAGCTGTAGTTATCTTGAAACGAATCAAACCCTGTTCGACGATTTCCAAAATAAGTTTTATTTAAGTTGATTCTTGTTTCGTATAAGTTGAATCGAGTTTTCCCATTCTTGAAGGCTGTTTGGGTGGTCTGGCACTCAAGGGAACAGTGCCAGGCATGGGTAGGAGCAATTACGGAGTTTAGTAAAGTATTTTTTTATACGGCATAAATTTTCCCGTATTCTTGCTCAAGGTTGTGCATGAATCGCTCCATTAAATTTATTGCAGCTTCGCTGGGGGCTGACAAATTCCGTTTGGAGTTTGCGATCGCCCAGGACGCTATCTAACCCATCAGGGGAATCATTTACTTAGGAGTATCAAATTATGCCGCGTCGGAAACGGACATCGTCGATTTTGTTGAAGGCTGAAAAGCGGTCGGTTGCGATTCGCTCGATCAGTGAAACGCTGGATATGGGGAATGGTTTGTCGGTGGAGAACTATACGGGGCAAATTCAAGGGCTGCGATCGCTGATGGATGAGTACAACATTATTCTTTCTCAGTTGGATCGGGTGGCGAATGAGATTGCTTCTGCCGAAAAGGCGTTGAATGACTTGTCGGAGCTGATGTTGCTGGGGGTTGCGACGACCTATGGCAAGAACAGCAATGAGTATGAAATGGCGGGGGGTGTGCGCAAGAGTGAGCGCAAGCGCCCGATGCGATCGCCCGTTCCCGATGCCATGAGTGCGTAGGGTTCGCCTTCAATCGCCATCGCTTTGCACGATGAATTGCATCAGCTTTGAGGGTGGGCATGGCTCACCCTTTTTTTGTTGCTCATCTTTTGTCACTGAGGGGTTAGCAAAAAAATAGAATCCCAGAGAGAAGGGGCGCGGGCAATGCACTCGTCTCCTCTCTCTGGGATTTTATTTTTAAGCGAGTCTCTAAACAGATCTGTCGTTGGTTTAAGCATGTCTGACCCGATTATTCGCGTTGAAAACCTGGGAAAGAAATACATCATTGGGCATCAACAACAGAAGGAACGCTATACCGCGCTGCGGGATGTGATTGCCAATGGGGTGCGGGGGCTGACCCAATCTTTCAAGCCAAAATCCAAAAGCGAAAATCCAAATTTCGAGGAGTTTTGGGCGCTGAAGGATGTGTCGTTTGAGGTGAACCGGGGCGATCGCATTGGCATCATCGGACGCAACGGCGCAGGCAAATCCACCCTGCTCAAAATCCTCAGCCGCATTACGGAGCCAACGACGGGGCGGATTCAGATTAAGGGACGGGTCGCCAGTTTGCTGGAGGTGGGCACGGGGTTTCACCCGGAGCTGACGGGGCGGGAGAATATCTTCCTCAATGGCGCAATTCTGGGGATGGGTAAGGAGGAGATTCGCCGCAAGTTTGATGAAATTGTGGCGTTTGCGGAGGTGGAGAAGTTTTTGGATACTCCGGTGAAGCGCTATTCATCGGGGATGTATGTAAGGTTGGCGTTCGCGGTCGCCGCCCACCTGGAACCTGAGATTTTGATTGTGGATGAAGTGCTGGCGGTGGGGGATGCCGCGTTTCAAAAGAAGTGCCTGGGCAAGATGGAAGACGTTGCCAAAAATCAGGGACGAACTGTTTTATTTGTTAGCCATAACATGAGTGCAATTCAGGCACTATGTGATTTTTCCCTTGTATTAAATTCCGGCAGATTGGTCGCTAATCAAAGAACTGCACAAGCCGTTAAAACTTATTTGGAAAGTTCGTTAGCCCCAAGTGCTTTTACTCGACCTGACAGAGAAATAAAACGCAGACTTTCGGTCATCTCTGGAAGAATTCAGACTTTTGATGATTGGATTGATTCAAAAGCTCAAATGGAAATTGAAGTTCTGGCTAGTGAAGATACAGTTGCCAGTTTAGATTTTCGTTTTTCGGACAACATTGGTGCTCCTATAGGCTTTGGTTCCCTTGGAACCCTGAAGCCGGAACAATTGATTAACTTTCGCAAGGGTATGAATCTAATTCGAGTGAGCTTTTCAACTCGCTGTTTTGCTGTCGGATCATTCTCAATTAGCTTGGATATTACACAGCCAGATGCGGAATATTATGATCGCGTTGAAAATTGCCTGAGCTTTGATGTCGTTAGACCTCCGAGTGATGGATATATAAGAGTCCTGAATCAGGCATGGGGATATGGATCATTTGAAGTACCTCTACATGGAGAGGTGCTTGATATAACCCTGGAAGAAGTAGTCTCACAAAGTTATTGAACGTAAAAATAGGTAAGAGAATGTTTGGAAAGGTAAAGGAATTAGTCAAAAGAAAACTTTATAGTAGGCTTGGAGTAGCTTATAACTCCTACGGAATTCCATTCCCTTTATTCAAGCATATTCAGGGTTGTAGTAATTTAACTTTGATCGATGTGGGCGCACATGATGGACTATTTACTCAAGCGGTTGATCGATATTGCGGTGTAACAAAGGCGATCTTAGTAGAACCGCTTCCCCATAAAGTAGCTGCTTTACAAAAGGTATTTAATTCGCAAAATTATTATATTTATCAGTGTGTGGCTGCATCTAAGGTAGAGACGATTGACTTTGAAATAAACGACTTCGAGCCTACATCCTCGATATTAAAAATTAAGCGTAATATACCTGAGTTGGCTAGTATTAGCTTGGGTGATTCAAAAGTTATTAAATGCCAGGCGAAAACTCTGGATGAATTAGTGAAAGAATCTCAGCTTGACTATATTGACTTGATTAAAATTGACGTTCAGGGTACTGAACATCTAGTGATTGAGGGTGGGAGAGAAACTCTAAAAAAGACCAGGATGATCTGGACTGAGGTTTCATTTAAAGCCTTGTATGAAGGATCTTCTAACTTCATGGATATTTATCATCTGCTTAATCAGCTTGATTTCAAACTGACTGAGTTAGTTCCTGGGTTCCGCTCACCGTCTGGAGAGCTTTTACAAGGCGATGCTTTATTTGTGAAACTATGAGACTACGTCAAAGAATCAAGATGTGGCTATATGGAAGTTGCCCTGGTTTTGCAGGTGCTTTTCCATATTTTGGGACTAAAGTTTATTTCCCTAAAAATTCTTTCCTGTTCAAGCTTGCTTGTCAGCAGGGAATTTATGAGATGGAGAATCTAAACGTTCTCTTGTCCTTAATGCAGCCTGGAACGACGTATTTTGATGTAGGAGCCAATATTGGCTTGATGTCTATCCCCGTACTTCAAAAATACGAATTATGCCAAGTTGTTTCTTTTGAGCCATCACCCAATACGCTCAGACATCTAGTTCGCACACGCGAAAATAGCCAGTATGTTGACCGTTGGCATGTAGTTGGTAAAGGAGCAGGCAGTGAACCTGGAATTCTAGACTTTTTTATAGCTGCTCCTGAAATGGGTGCTTTTGATGGATTACGGGATACGAAACGAGCCAACACTAATCAAAAAGTTTCAATTCCTGTTACTACTCTAGATAATGAGTGGCAAACTCTAGGAAAACCAAATGTATCGTTAATTAAGATCGACATTGAGGGAGCAGAGTTAGATGCCTTAAAGGGTGCAGTTCAATGTATAGAAAAATGTAGACCTTCCATAATACTCGAATGGAACGCCACCAATCTAAAGGCTTATAGTTGCTCAATAGATAGTATCCTGAGTTTTGCCAAAAGCATAGGCTATGCACTGTACAGCCTACCTATGCTGGCAGAAATTCATGATATTGCTCCTCTAAAGTTACACATGATTCGGACGGAAAGCTTTTTACTTGTCCCTAATGTAGAAAAAGAGCATAGTAGGTTTTAGGCTCAGCTCTACATTGCCTTCTACAAACAAGTGTTGAAAGTCCAGTGAAGGAAGCTTTGCTAATTTGTAAGTGAAGCTGTTTCACGAATTGGCGAGCGATCGCCCCAATCCAAAATCTAAAATCCAAAATTGTCTGGGGTACAATCAGACCGGATTCCGCTGACATCCCCCATGCCCACCGACTCGCTGTTCTATGAACTGTTTCAAGCCTGTCCAGGGCTGCTTTCGAGCTGATTGGACAGCCCAACCCCTATGCCGATACCTACACCTTTCGCTCCATCGAGTTAAAGCAAACCGCCTTTCGCATTGACGGGGTCTTCTTGCCCGAAGACGACACCCTAAACGCCCCAGTCTATTTTGTGGAGGTACAGTTTCAGCGCGACGAGCAACTCTATCGCCGCTTGTTTGCCGAGGTGATGCTCTTTCTACGGCAAAACCCGACCGTGCGGCAGTGGCAAATCGTCGTGATGTATGGCGATCGCACCTGCGCCCCCCGCAACGACACCGCTTATACCGCGCTTTTAGGCTTACCCCAGGTACATCTGGTCTACCTCAATGAACTGGCATCCACCGCAACCGAATCCGTCGAACTGAGCTTGATTCGCCTCATCGTAGAACCAGCCCCCACCGCCATCGAGCAGGCACAACGGCTGATTGAACGCGCCCAAGCCACGCCTGCTCGTCTATCAACATCCGTCATAATAGAACTCATCGAAACGATTATTGTTTACAAGTTTCCCAATCTAAGTTGGCAGGAGGTCGAAGCCATGTTGGGTGTTAGCGAACTGAGACAGACCCGCGTCTTTCAGCAAGCCCTGGAGGAAGGACGCGAAGAAGGTCGCCGGAGTGAGGCACAGTTGCTCCTCCGTCTGCTCACTCGTCGGTTGGGGCAACTGCCAGAGGCAAGGGTTGATCAGGTTCGTTCCCTCCCAATAGAAACCTTAGAAGCTTTGGGTGACGCATTGCTCGACTTTAGTAGATTGGATGACTTGGAGCAGTGGTTGACAGACTATCCGCAACGCCAATCTGAGCAGGAATGATGCCTCAGAAACAAGGAAAGGCGATCGCCCCAATCCAAAACCCAAAATCTAAAATCCAAAATTACTCCCCTTGGGGACTCGCTTAAAAATAAAATCCCAGAGAGAGGGGGCGCGGGCTTAGCCCGCGCCCCCTCTCTCTGGGATTTTATTTATTTGCTAACCCCTTGCTGCTCCAACCAATCGGTGAACTGTGCGATCGCCCCCTGAATTTTGGGCAGCATCCCTGGTGCCATCTCCGCCAGTTCCAACACATAGTCGGGTCGCAGGTCATCTCCATATTTGTGATGCACCACATGCCGAAACCGCCGATAGGCATCCAGTTCCATGAGCAATGACCCATGCCAGAGGGGCGGGCGATTTTCGCCACCTGGCTCTGCCACCTGATGCAGCAATGCCTGATGCCAGTTTTTGCCCTGGGGCAAGCCCCCATCCAGTGTCACTGCCACCCGCTCACTCATCCGTTCGCAGCGACGATAAAAATCGTTGATATAGCTTGCCAGAGCGCGTATATCATAGCTTTCCATCGTCGGTCGTGCCCGTTCGACAGCGTACTGCAAGTCTGTGATGCATTGCTCCAGGGCACGGAGTTCGTCGGTCAGGTGTTCTTGGAGGGCGAGAAACTTGTTATCAGGCATCGACGTATCCTGCAAGATGCGCCGCCGGATGGCAGGGTTGATGGTTTCCAATCGTACCAGATCCACTGCCAGCCAATCGGGGGCGATCGCCCGCACTGCCTCCACTGCGGCTAACCATTGCTCGAAAGATAACCCCGCCACTGCCAGATCTAGATCGGAAGCCCAATGCCACGGGCTTTGCCCAGCCAGGGAACCAAACACGCGCACATCACTGGCTCTAAAGCGATCGCGCAACACCTGCTCACAAGTATGGGCGACGGCTAGCGCCACCTGTCGCCGCTGTTCTAGTGTCGTTGCTTCTGTAGATGAAAGGTGCTGCATAGACTGTCGATTAGAAAAGCATTGCGTCAATCACCGAATGTCAATCACCGAACCTCAATCACCGAATGTCAATCACCGAATGTCAATTACCGAATGTCAATTACCGGATGTAGATGTAGATGTTCGTCGTAACCAGTTGAATACCTGACTCACCGAAAGGGCTAACTCCATGTCTGCTAATACCGTCAGTTGGTCGTCTTCAATCAGGAGATCGGGCAGTTGATTGGGTTGATAAACCAGGATTGATCGCTCGGCGGGGTCAAGCAGCCATGCCAACTGGCTCCCATGCTTCAAGCCGTACAGAATGCTTCCGGTCACTCTTGTTTGGCTCTGGTCGGGCGACAAAATCTCAATGACCCAGGGTGGCGCAAACTGAACCCCACCCCCAACGATTTCTCCATTTTCATCGATTGGGATCTGGTTATTGGCAACCACAACAATATCTGGCACTACTGAACGACCACCAAAGGTACACCGCAATTCTGGAAAGGCTTCATATTGGGTGCTTGCCTGGTCAATGGCTGCCACTAAGCGTTTTTGTAAGGTGCTGTGTTTGCTGCCCCCCAGTGATTTTTGGATACCTCTTCCGTCGATATATTCCCAGGCGGGAGAGTCCTCAATCCAGGGCTGGTTGAGGAATTCTTCTAGGGTCAGGTTTTGGGGTTGTGCGAGAGTCATCTGAGCGATCGCCCCTCATCTCATCCTGCTTCCAGTGTAAGCTCTCCTGATCCTTGCCGTTCAAGCCGAAAAGAGTAATGAATGAAGCGCGATCGCACCTATGCCACAGATAGCAAAAGCTCTTACCCTCAATGATTTGCCTGCCCCGCCACCGGGTAAAGTTGGGTTTCCCTGGACAGAGCAAAGTGAACCTGTGGGCGATCGAATGCTCGATGGGTCTGAGTATCCGCGCATTAGTATTGTGACGCCCAGCTATAACCAGGGGCAGTTTATTGAAGAGACGATTCGATCGGTTTTGTTGCAGGGCTATCCCAACTTGGAATACATCATCATTGATGGTGGTAGTAATGATAATTCAGTTGAAATCATCGAGAGATATGAATCATTTCTGGCGCATTGGGTAAGCGAATGTGATCGAGGACAAACCCACGCCATTAATAAAGGGTTAGATATTGCAACTGGCGAAATTTTGTGCTGGCTAAATAGTGATGACTACTTCTTGCCAGATGCTCTCGCAACTATAGCAAGACGATATATAGCATTTGACCAAAAATCCGAGTTTTGGATAGTTGGCAAAGGTATAGAGAAAGACCAAGCCACAGGGAGTAACCTTTTTCCTCATGCCAGCCGCAAAGAAATTACTAAAACTGATTTGGCTTGGACTAATCCAATCGCCCAGCCTGCTGTTTTTTGGTCGAGAAGATTAAAGGCTCGCCCTAAAGAGGAACTTAACTATGTTATGGACTGGGAGTTGTGGAATCAGTTTATGCAAGTTGTTCCACCAACGGTCATTGATGAGTATTTAGCAGTAACGAGAGTTTATGAAACAACGAAAACAGCGACGGGTAAGCGTAAGCTCGCCGATGAGCTATATGCTGTTGCTACTCAATATGGTCATTCTAAGTCCCTAGCTTTTTTGTATAGATATGTATTGTGGGAAGCCCGGCATCAAGGGGCAAGCAGACAGTTATCTGTTAGTTCAATTATTCCTAAAATCTATCAAAGATTTGGGCGGCTAGCTGTTCGAATCATGTTTGGTAAAGCCGCACTAGATAAATATAAGTGGGATTTTTGTGCCTAATATCGCTTGACTCATGAAAAGTTTTAGTATTTTTTTGAGCTAGATAATGAATATTAATTATCTTTCAAATACGATCCCTTGGTTTGGTTCTCATACTGGATATGAGCAGCTACCAAAGTTTCTGAAGGCTACAGAACACCAGGTACATGTAACGCATTCCGAAAAAAAACTTTCCAATCGATTCATCGGAAAGCTGTATTCACAGTATAGAGGCTGGAAACAGCAAAACTCATATAGTTCTGCTGCAATCTTTTACTTCAATATTTCCCGAAGCCGTGGTGGAAAATCAATAGATCATATCTTATACCTCGAAAACTATCTTGTATTACTCGATAGCTTTCAAGAAACCCCAAAAAATATTATTGGGACTATTCATTTGCCCCCGGATCAATGGACACCACAGATGCTACAGAATCTAAAGCGTTTGTCGTCTGCTACTATCCTATATCACCGTGATATTGATTTTTTTGAGTCTTTTGTTGGAGTTGGACGAGTCAAGTTTGTTCACTATGGGGTGGATACTCAATTTTTCTATCCGGCACCTCAAAATGTAAAGATGGAAAGGCGCATTCTATTTGCAGGACACTATCTCCGCAACACAGCGATGTTGCATCGAGTCATTGATAAGCTTTCGTATCTTCATCCAGATTTACGCTTTGATTTGCTTGTTCCGGAACATGCTCGAACAGCAGAAGGATTACTGAAACTTCATGAGCATCCATCTGTGACCTGGCATAAGAATTTATCTGATGAAGAACTTCGGCAATTGTATCAGCAGAGCTATATACTTCTCTTGCCGATGAATAGTAGTGGAGCTAACACTGCCGTCGTTGAATCGATGGCTTGTGGCTTACCCATCGTTACAACAGATGTAGGTGGTATTCGAGATTACGGGGGAGGAGAAATATATCCTATTGTCTCGAATGATGACGACACATCAATGATCAGTCTTGTTGAGAAATATTTGTCTGAACCTGATTGGCGAAATAAGGTTTCCCAAGATATATGTGATTTTGCTACTCAGGAATTGGACTGGAATGTTGTTGCTCAAAAACACCTAAATGCTTATCGAGAACTACTAGCATGATGTCAGCAGTCTGTACTCTGTTTGAAGGTCACTATCACTACGGATTAGGCGCACTTACAAATTCGCTTTATCATCATGGATATCGTGGTGTTATTTGGGCTGGTTATCGTGGTCAGTTACCACCCTGGGCTAAGCTATTAAAAGAGCATAAAACCTATCAAGAATATCTCGTCACGGAAGACCTATGTATTCGTTTTATTCATTTAAAGACAGATTATCATCTCACAAACTATAAGCCTAAACTAATGCTAAATCTCTGGGAGCAATTCTGCCCAGAAGCTCAATTCATATTCTATTTTGATCCTGATATTACTATTAAATGTAGATGGTCTTACTTTGAAGAATGGGCTGCTTATGGAGTTGCTTTATGTGAAGATGTAATTTCACCTATTTTGGATACACACCCACTACGTTTAGCTTGGCAGAAGTATTACAAACCTCATGGTTATAACCTTCAAAATACTACCAACATATATGTTAACGGTGGTTTTATAGGTATTACTAGAGATAAGGTGAGCTTCCTTAAGGATTGGGAGCAAATACAAGAACTAATGACAAAAGAGGTAGGTAGCTTAGCCTATGCAAATGCCAGTAAAGATAATGATATTGCTCGCAATCGTTCTTTTCCGTTCTATAAAACAGACCAAGATGCTCTTAACATCACGGTTATGAATACTGAATATTCAGTTAGTCTCATTGGAAAGGAAGGGATGGATTTTAAGTATGGAGGATTTACTATGTCACATGCATTGGGTTCTCCTAAACCCTGGAAAAAGCCAATGGCACTGATGGCTCTGAAAGGAAAGCCTCCCAACCTGGCAGATAAAGAATACTGGAAATACACTCAATTCCCAATCAAGCTGTATCCAAAAAGTATATTACTTGCAAAGAAATCTGATTTAGTACTTGGTAAAAGTTTAGGAAGAATTTTCTGATTTAGTAGAACATGAATGATCTTTTCTTTTATCTGCCTAAGTTATTACTTCCTCTTGCTTTACATTTACCTTTCGAGTATCAATATTCTCGAATAGTTGGACGACTAGAGGATGAGTTACTTGACTTAGATAAGCTGCTTAATTCAATCGATGCTACTAAAAAGCGTGCCATTGATATTGGAGCTAATAGAGGTCTATATACATACGTGCTTGCTCAAATCTATGAGGTAGTTGAAGCATTTGAGCCACAGCATTCATGCACGAAAACAATTGATGCTTATCGAAAAAACTTTAGAAAGGAAATCAATGTTCATAATTGTGCATTGTCTAGCTCTGTAGGTGAGATGACGCTCAATATTCCTGTAATTGAAGGTAGATTGAGAACGACACTCTCAACGGGATTGGCTAGCTTGAATAAGACCAAAGGTAAACATGAATCGATACAAGTTCCCGTACACCGTCTAGATGATTACGCCTTTCGTGATGTTTCATTTATCAAGATTGATGTTGAGGGGCATGAGCGTGAAGTTATTGCTGGAGCTAAGGGGACAATTAAAAGAGAAAAGCCTATTTTATTAGTTGAGATTGAGCAACGCCATTTAAAGAGTTTACCTATCACAGTTATCTTTGATGAAATTAAAGAGCTTGGGTATGATGGTTACTTCTTACTCGATAGAAGATTAACTTCTATAGAAGAGTTTTCGTATGAGCAACATCAAAAACTACCCCTATCCCAAAATCAAGGGACAATTATTAATCAAGCCTATATTAATAACTTTATTTTCAAGCCTAATTAATGTTCTTTGGAGGCTTGAAGTTTATCATCACTATTTCCTTTCCCTAAAATAGCTTCCTTTTCCTAAAATAGCTATGTACATTATTCAAATTGTTCCAGCGCTACCTCCTTCAATTAATGGACTTGGAGACTACGCGCTCAATCTGGCTAGGCAATTACGTGATGACTTTGAAATTGATACTCACTTTGTAGTTGCCGATCCAAGTTGGCTCGATTCTGGGCATATCGAGAGTTTTCCAGTTCTTAAGCTGTCTAATCGTTCTCAGTATGTTCTATTGAATGTTTTACAAATGCCCCAGGATTGTTTAACAGTTCTGCTCCATTACGTTGGCTATGGTTATGCTAAGCGTGGATGTCCAGATTGGTTAGTAAGCGGTTTATCTAAGTGGAAAGCCAATTCTCCAAAAGTACAGTTAATTACGATGTTTCATGAGGTGGCAGCATCAGGACCACCCTGGACGAGCGCATTTTGGCTTTCAGGATTGCAACATCAATTGGCAAAAAGATTGGTGCAGACTAGCGATCGCGTTATCACTAGTAAACGGTCCTATGCGGAGCTACTTCAGTGTTATGCTCCAGGTCGATTTGACTCGATTCCAACCCTGCCTGTCTTTTCAACCGTGGGCGAACCACAGAATCCTTCTAGCCTCGCTGAACGAACTCGTCGTCTCGTCATCTTTGGGGGGCGCAGCCAACGTTCCAAGGTTTATAAAAACTCCTTTGAACAATTGCGTCAAATTTGTAGTCACTTAGATATCCAGCACATTTTCGACATTGGACCACCCCTCGATTCACTTCCCCCCTACGTTGGCACTGTGCCCATTACAGCGAATGGTTGCCTTCCTAGTGAAGCCGTCTCGGCTATCTTATCTGACTCAATCGCAGGATTTTTCAGCTACCATCCTGCATTTCTTGGCAAATCAACTATCTTGGCGGCGTACTGTGCCCATCGAGTCATACCTGTTAGCGCTACCATGAGCGAATTTCTTGAAGAGGGGTTGCAACCTGGTAAGCATTATGCACTTCCGTCGCAATATAATACCGAGAAATGCGACATGGTCTTGATGCAGGCGATTGCTGACAATGCTTATCATTGGTATCAGTCCCACTGCTTAGCATCTCAAACACAAATTTTTGCTGCGCATGTACTTGAAAATATAACGATTTAAATGAAGATCAGATGAGCCTCAGTATTTCTGCCTTAATTACTAATTTTAATACTTGGTCATTCACCCAAAAATGTATTTCTGAACTCCTACGTTGGTCAGATCATACTCTTTCTACAATTCTCGTGGTAGATGATGCGTCAGAGGAAGCAATGCCTGATGATTTACCTGAGAAAGTTAGAGTTATTCAAAATCCTCAGAATAAGGGCTATGTAGCTAGTGTTAATATCGGTTTTTCTCAAATTAAGGAAGATGTTGTCATCTTACTTGATAGTGACGCTTACCCTCTAGTTGATTTAGCACAGCCTTTAACTTCTATCTTTGAATCTAATTCAGCATTAGGAGCAGTAGGTTTTAACCTCGTAGATGAAAAGAAAAAACCTACAGGATCTCATCATCCAGAACCCCATGCATTGGGATTATTACTTGGGCAGCAGTTAGAGGCACAAACTCGCCCTTTGTTTCCTTTTCTTCAAAGCCGACCTATATGTTTATATTCATGTGGGATGGCAATCAGACGTTTAGCCTTTGAGAATATTGGTGGCTTTGATGAGGGTTTCGACTTTTTGGATGCTGATATTGATTTTTCAATGAGCCTCCGGCGCGTAGGCTGGCAAATTCAATATCACCCTGAACTCATTGCTTTTCATAAAGGTGGCGGTAGCTTCCAAACTACAGCAACACGAGTTGTTAGATACCACAAAAATCGTTGGAGGCTGTTAGACAAGCATGGATGTCTCCCTCCTCCAATATTATTCAAACCAGCATTAGCAACTCGCCATACTCTTGAATACTGTATTCTCAAAGTTGGAGGCAAGCAGCTAATCCAAGATCCAATCAGCCTTAAAGATAAATTAGGTAGTAGACAAAAACTTTTGCAAAAAGTCTGGAGCGGATATGGAAACCAAAACTAATAAGATCCAAGAAAACTTACGTCCTGAATATGATTTCTATCTCCCCTCTCTAACCGATACATCTAATTCACGCGGATTAGTTTTTAATGCTATTGCTTCAGGTAGTCGTGTTCTTGATGTTGGCTGTGATACAGGACGATTTGGAGAAGTTCTTCGTAACCAAAAGCACTGCATTGTAGATGGTATTGAACCTTTTTCTCAAGCTGCACAAGCTGCCGCTAGTCGGCTCAATCGAGTTTTTATTCAGCCTGTTGAAAATGAAAATTCCTTCGAAAGCTTTAAAAATTATGATGCTATCCTCTTTTTAGATGTATTAGAGCATTTAGTAGATCCTTGGTCAGTGCTCCAAGGTGCAAACAAAACGCTTCGGGCAGGAGGAAAAATATATGTGATAGTTCCTAACATTGCACATATTTCAATCATACGTCGATTAATGAGGGGAGAATTTGAATATTGTGAGCATGGTTCTATGGATCGAACTCATCTACGTTGGTTTACACGAAAGAGCATTAAAAAGGACTTGGAGAATGCTGGATTTATTAACGTAGAGGTTCAAGGAGTTTTTCAAATTCCCTACATACGTCAGCAGTTCTTAATCTCCTCATTAGGAAAAATGTTTCCTGACTTGATAAGTGGGTCATTATTTGGCTGTGGTCAGAAACCTGATCAAACTTGAATTTATAGCAAAAAACATTATGAGGCGACTATCAAAAATTGGATTTTATCTAAAAAATCTGGATAAACGATCTTAATAAGTTCTTTAGAAAATTAGTTTGATCTGAAGCTATAAATATTTAAGTTCTGATTTTCGGGATAATCCTCCTTCAGTGTTATTTTCTGGAGAACTGGAGAAGTTGGAGATCAGGCTTTACTAGAATCTATATTGAATACTTCAATTACTCCTTTATAAGGGTGCGTAGGTTTCTAATATTCCTATTCCAGATTTAAGTCTTATTCATTGAAAATTAGATTTTTAGTCCCAAAAAGATGCAAATTATCAACTATATAAGGCGACCGGAATATTTATTTCAGCCAAAACAGCTACTTAAACGTCTTAGTTTGAATAGTCAAGCTCTTTCTGTTTCCAATACTTTCGATTTACCCTGGGGAGTCAAGATTAATGCATTTCCTGGAGAAGTTGTTGGGCGTTCTATCTCTGCGATGGGAATTTATGACTTATGTGTTTCAGAAACACTTTGGCGGATTGTTGACGAGGGTGAAACTTGCATTGATGTGGGAGCAAATATCGGCTATGTGACCAGTTTAATGGCACATCGCGTTGGCTCAAGTGGAAAAGTCATCGCGTTTGAACCCCATCCAAGCATCTATCAACGGCTCTCCAGTAATGTTCGAGGCTGGCATACAGAAAAAAACTGGATGCAAATCGAAACTAGCAACCTGGCGATTTCTGACCATTTAGGTAAGGCACAGTTGTTTATACCAGCGGACTTCGACCAAAACCAGGGAACTGCATCGCTTATGCCCGCCTCAGATGCAGTTGATTATTCATCGAATCAACAGCTTGCAGTAGATACTGACACCTTAGATAATCTATTTGGAAATCTCACGGTTGAGCTTCTAAAAATCGACGTTGAAGGACATGAAATAAGTGTTCTATTGGGTGCAAAGAAGTTGCTTCGAGAAAATCGAATTCGTGACATTCTCTTTGAGGAGCACCAACCCTATCCAAATCCTGTGTCTGAGTTTCTGCAAGAGAAAGGATACTCCATCTATAGAGTGACGAAAGGATTTCTCAAGCCTAATTTGGTGCTGCCTCAAGCAGCAGATTCTCATCCCTGGGAGCCTCCTTGCTACTTGGCTACAAAAGATATCGATCGTGTGTCTGCTCGCTTTAAGCCTTTAGGTTGGAACTGCCTTAAGAATACAACACATTGATTCTGACATGCGCCAACGTACTAGCGCCTATCTCTATGAACATTCTTCTGTCCTCAACTTATTTCTATCCAAGCTTGGGTGGCAGCGAAACGGATGCTGAAATCTTTGCCAGAGAATTTGTCAAACTGGGTCATTCTGTCAAAGTCATAACCCAAACTCTAGGGGATGATTTTGATGATAAAGGCAGAGCCTTTCCCTTTGAAGTGATTCGACAGCCCAATGTCTTCCATTTGCTTAAACTCATGCGCTGGAGCGATGTTTGCTTCCAGAATGGCATCATTCTTAAAGAAGCCTGGGCGGTGTGGCTTACCCAAACACCCTGGGTCATTCGTCACCAAACCTGGATTCAGCAGCCTCATCATTCCACCACCTTGCTCACTCGGCTCAAGCTACTGGCAGTTAAGGGAGCCACTTCTATTTCCATTAGCGAGGCGATCGCCCAACACCTCCATCACCCATCCACCCTCATTCCCAACCCCTATCGAAATGAGCAATTTCGCCTCATGCCAGAGATCGAGCGCACTAAAGAATTAGTGTTTGTGGGGCGTTTGGTTTCTGACAAAGGTGTTGATTTGCTGCTTCAGGCTGTCGCCAACCTCAAAGCCTTTGCTCTTTTGCCAAAGCTCACTCTCATCGGCAGTGGAGAAGAAGCAGAAGCCCTGCGTCAGCAAGCAAAAGCGCTGGATATTGCAGCCCAGGTCGCCTTCGTCGGTTCTAAAGTTGGTGATGAACTGGTAACCCTGCTCAACCAGCACCACATCCTGGTGGTTCCATCTCGCTGGCATGAGCCGTTTGGGGTAGTAGCGCTCGAAGGCATCGCCTGCGGCTGTGTGGTGGTTGGCTCCGAAGGGGGCGGATTGAAAGATGCCATTGGCAATTGTGGCATCACCGTTCCCAATGGAGATGCAGACGCACTTACCCAAGCCCTGGCACACCTGCTAAAGCATCCGGATGCGCAGGCTCAGTATCGGAAAAATGCATCCATTCATCTGGCAAACCATCGCAAAGAAGCCGTTGCCACTGCCTATCTGCGCGTTTTAGAGGAGGCAATTGCGTGAGCCGCATCCTGCTGGGGCTAGTTGCCCTCACAATTATCCTTGTGCTGTCTGCTAGCAATTGGCGGCGATCGCTTGCGGTCGTTTTCGTCCTGGTCATCATTGAAGGGGCATTGCGGAAATGGTTTTTGCCGCAGTTTAGCGATCTGCTCTACTTCCTCAAGGATGTAGTGTTACTGGGAGCCTATCTCCGATTTTTCTTCTTCTCCAAACACACTCCCAGGCTCTCCCTGCCCTCCTACTACATCAAGTATCTCCTGCTGCTGGCGGCAGGTTGGTGCTTCTTTCAAGTTTTTAACCCTAGCTTGGGTTCTCCCATTGCCGGGTTATTTGGGCTACGAGGCTACCTGTTTTATGTACCCCTCATGTGGCTCATTCCTAACCTGTTTGCAACGGAAGAAGAGCTGTATCGAGCACTCCGATGGTGTTTATTACTGGTCATTCCAGTTGGCATTTTAGGCATTATCCAGTTTTATAGCCCTGCCTCCAGCCCTTTAAATATTTATGCCGGAGGCGTTGACCCCACAGCCGGATTCTCAGGAACCGATCGATTGCGCATCACAGGCACGTTCCCCTACATCAGCGGCTATGCCGTCTACCTCAGTGTTTGTTTTGCCGTCCTGGTGCCCCTGCTATTAAGACCTCAACCTCGTCGCTGGCAATGGGCTTCGATCGCTGAAATGGCAATTATTGTTGCCAATTCTTTGATGACGGGGTCGAGGAGTGTTGTTCTGTTTGAAGGGTTATACATCCTCAGCTTCATTTTCCTAATCTGGCTCAGAAAACCCTCACAACTGCGGGTTTACCTTATTCGGTTTACTCTACCAGTTATTATCTCAACTATCGTTTTGGTACGCTGGCTCCGTCCTGCCTTCGACGCCTTTGCTGCGCGGGCAACCTCTGCAGACAACCTCGCTAATCGCGTTACCAATAGCTTTACTGTTCTTCCCTACTTTCAATTCAAGGGCATGGATGGCTATGGAGTAGGCGCAACACACCAGGCAATTTCTGCATTGCGAAGCACTTTGGGGCTGCCCTATGGAGAAACCATCCCCATCGGATTTGAATCTGAAATGGGGCGCATTGCCCTGGAGATCGGACCCATTGGCTTTATCCTCTGGTATGGCTTGCGGCTGGTGTTGCTGTGGGCACTATTCACAATGTTCTGGAATCTCCGCCATCCATTCCTGCAACAGCTTGCCCTGGCTGCTTTCCTGACCCATGCCATTCAGTTCACAGGGCAATTAGTGGTGCACAACGTTTTTTCAATCTACTACTGGTCCCTGGCAGGTTTCATTTTTCTCCTGCCCCGTCTGGATCAGCCCTTTAGAACGCTCCAAGTTTGGTATCCTTTTCCATCGTCTCCCCCTAACCGTGCCACTGATTCAGGTTTCTTTCCTTCGGGCAACCGCTAACTCTAATGCCCTTAATGCAGCGATCGCCCTTTCAGAAGCAGGGATGCTGCATGAACTGATTACAACCCTGGCATACGATCCCCATAGTCCCTCCGCCCAGGTCATTAACGCTCTACCCAGGGCAATGGGCGATCGCCTCACTACCGAACTAAAACGTCGCCTCTGGTTGTTGCCAAAATCGGGAAGCATTCGTAGCCATCCCAGCTATGAGCTGATGCGGTTGTCGCTCACGCTGTCTCAGCTTTATCAACCCCTCCATCTCAATCGCCGTCGTTTGATTGATTGGGTCTACGCCAGGTTAGATGCTCACACCGCCCGTCACCACCTCCACAACATAGATGCCATCTATGCCTATGAAGACGAAGCGGCTACCACCTTCGAGGCGGCTAAACAGCGAGGCATCCGCTGTCTTTATGACCTTCCCATTCCCTACTACCAGACCAGTCAGCGCATTCAGGCAGAAGAAGCCGAGCGGTTTCCTGAACTCAAGTCTGCCATTTCAGCCATTCAAGAACCAGGCTGGAAACTGGAGCGCAAACAGCAGGAGATTGAGCTAGCCGACCATATCTTTGTGGCATCGTCAATGACCGAGCGATCGCTGCTAGAAATTGGCATTCCTGCCAACAAAATTACCGTAATTCCCTATGGGGCACCCGTCGATTACTTTCAGCCACAGCCCAAACCCGACACAACCTTTCGCGCCATCTATGCCGGACGGCTCTCCCCCCGCAAGGGTGCACATTATCTCTTAGCTGCCTGGAAAGAGCTAAATCTTCCCCAGGCAGAGCTGATGATCGTTGGTTCCAATATGATGCCCCCAGACTGGTTTGCCCCCTATCAAGACGGCTGCCGTCTGGTGCCTTCGGTGTCTCATATGGCATTGAACCAGTATTACAGTGCCGCTAACGTGCTGGTCTTTCCCTCCCTGGTCGAGGGCTTTGGGCTGGTGCTGACGGAAGCCATGGCTTGCGGCATCCCCGTTATAACGACCCCCAACACAGCCGGACCCAACCTCATCACCGATGGAGTGGAAGGGTTTATTATCCCCATTCGAGATGTAGAAGCCTTAAAAGAAAAGCTGGAGTGGTGTTATCGCCATCCCGATGCCTTAGCTGAGATGGGCAAAGCGGCTCGTCTTCGAGCCGAAGCCTTGAATTGGGAATGCTACCGCCAATGTCTAGCTAAAAAAGTACAGAAAATTTTCAATCAGCTAATCGAAAAAGAATCTTGATTTCTCTAATTATGAGTTTTACTCCAAGTCACTTTTTACTAAAGTTAATAGCCCACCAAGATTGGCTTCGCGTCGGGATTAGAAATCGTCTTCTACGTCGCTTTTTCCGTCCCGAAAAAATTGCCTCCTATGAATTTATTATTGATTTTTTTGGATTTACATATAAGGGCAATCTTAACTGCTATATCGATTGGGTTGTTTATTTCTTTGGTGCCTATGAAAAACAAGAGCTATTTTTACTATCGGATATTGTTCAAAACATTCATGATCCAATATTTATAGATGTTGGAGCTAATGTGGGACAGCACTCTCTATATATGTCTAAGTATTGTAGAGAAGTCCACGCTTTTGAACCCTATAAACGAGTTAGTAGATTGTTGGAAGAAAAGATTCGATTAAACAAAGTCCAAAATATTACTATTCATAAGCTTGGCTTGAATGACAATGATGCGGAACTTCAATTCTTCGAGCCGGAAGCACATAATACTGGCACTGGAAGTTTTTTGCTTGATCAAGCTAGCAAGAGTAAATCCAGCCTTATGCTTAGAGTCGTCAATGGTGATGCTTATTTGGAGAGTTTAAAGTTACCCAAAATTGATCTGATAAAAATTGATGTTGAGGGCTTTGAAAGAAACGTGATTTGTGGACTTTCTAATAGTTTGTATAGATTTCGTCCTATTGTAGTGATGGAATTTTCAGAGTCTACTCAACGTGTATTTAAAGATTTGAATGCATTAATGTTGGCTTTCCCGCCAAACTACGAAATTCGGCAAATTGTTTATGATCAAGCTGCTTTTATTTTCTTCAATCGATCTAAGTACCAGCTTTTACCATTTAATTTTGAAAAGTCGATTGGAGATTTAATTCTTTATCCAGAAGAGAAACATATATTGGGGACATAAATCCCATTGTTTAGTTCATCATCATCGTCATCATTATGATGCTGTATACTTTGCGCAGATCTCATGTGAATGTATGGGTTCCAAACATCTTTAACTTTAAGGGTGGTATTCAAGTTTTTTCAGGAAATCTAATAGAGAGTTTAGGAGATTTTTCATGGAATACTCATGTCTTCTCAATGCATGATTCTTCTGTCTTAAAGGAGGGTAAAGGGATTAAAGCTTGTAATCATACTGATCCTGCCAAAACTGTTTATTATTTTGCTGGATTAGTGCCTAAGAGCATAAGATCTTGGGCTTATGGACTACAGGTTATTCTGATGGCTTTTATTCAAAAGCCTGATTTAATTATTTCCACCCATTTGCATTTTTCTCCTATTGCGTATTATCTTAAAAAGTTTTTGGGTATTCCTTACTGGGTTGTGGCTCATGGTCTAGAAGCATGGGATATCAAACGAAGTAGTGTCACTAATGCGTTGAAATATGCTGATCGGATACTTGCAGTTAGTTCCTACACCCGCGATCGTCTTTTGGCTGAACAACGACTTCCTCACGAGCAAATTTGTATTTTGCCCAATACGTTCGATGCAACTCAATTTGCAATTTCTCCTAAGCCAAATTATCTGCTCAATCGCTACCATCTCCAACCCGACCAGCCCATCCTGCTAACCGTGGCACGATTGGCAGAGGGCGATCGCTTCAAAGGCTATGACCAGGTTTTGAAAGCCCTTCCCCAGATTCGCCAAACCCTGCCAAATGTCCACTACCTCATTGTTGGCAAAGGGCGCGATCGTCCCCGTATTGAGCGGCTAATCGAGGAATTGGGAGTACAAGACTGCGTAACCCTCACCGGGTTTGTGCCCGATGAGGAACTGAGTGATCACTACAACCTTTGTGATGTCTTTGCCATGCCCAGCAAACGGGAAGGGTTTGGCATTGTTTATCTGGAAGCCCTTGCCTGTGGCAAACCTGCCCTGGGTGGCAACCAGGATGGTGCCGTTGATGCCCTTTGCGCTGGCAAACTGGGCGCACTGGTTGACCCCGACGATATTGAAGCGATCGCCCAATCCCTCATCCACATGCTCCAGGGCACCTATCCCAACCCACTGATGTATCAACCTGAAGCTTTGCGCCAGGCTGTAATCGACACCTACGGGATGGAAGCCTTTCAGCGGCGACTGGCAAATCTGCTTCGGGAACAGGGGATGACTCCCTAAACCTTGCTTAGTTATCTGAATGAATATTCTTCATGTGATTCCTTCCGTTGCCCCGGTGCGTGGCGGACCCAGCCAAGCCATCCTGCAAATGGTGAAGGCGCTCAATCACCAGGGAATGGTAGCCGCAATTGCCACAACCAATGACAATGGAACCGACCTTCTAGATGTGCCTTTGCACCAGCCCATGACCTATCAGGGGGCTTCTGTTCGGTTCTTCCCCCGCTTTTCCCCAAACGTTTCAGCCCTGCGCGAGTTTGCCTACTCTTCCACCTTTACAGCCTGGTGCTGGAATACGCTTCATCACTATGACCTGGTTCATGTCCATGCCATCTTTTCCTATGTGCCCACAGCAACAATGGCGATCGCTCGTCATAAGCGAGTACCCTACATCGTTCGCCCCCTGGGGCAGCTCTGCCAGTGGTCCCTGCAACAAAGCCAGCGCAAAAAGCAGCTCTATCTCAAGCTAATTGAATACGCCAATCTCAATCATGCTCAGGCGCTCCACTTCACCTCCGAGAACGAACGCCAGGAAGCCCTCAAACTGGAGCTTTCTACACCTGGTGTCATCATCCCCCACGGGCTCACCCCATCACCTCTCCGTCCCGATGCCAAAGCCCAGCTACGGCAAAGTCTTCAACTTCCCGATGATGAACCCATCATTCTCTTTCTCTCCCGGTTGCATCCCAAAAAAGGATTAAACCTGCTCATTGCGGCTCTCGCCAAACTCCAGAATCATCGATTTACCTTTGTGCTGGCAGGCAGCGGCGACCCCCGCTACGAAGACGAAATTTGCCAACAACTCACCGCAAGCGGAATGAGCGATCGCACCCGCCTAGTGGGCTTTGTCAAAGGCGAACAAAAAGACTTACTCCTGCAAGGCTCCGATCTCTTCGTCCTCACTTCCTACTCCGAAAACTTTGGGGTCGCCGTCCTCGAAGCCCTAGCCGCAGGCTTACCCGCCATCGTCACCCCCGGCGTTGCCCTCTCCGAAGTCGTCCAGCAACACCAGTTTGGATCCGTCCCAGCGCTAGAAGAAAACGCGATCGCCACCGCCATCCTCCATGCCCTGAACCACCCCGAAGCTATGAAAGCAATGGGCGATCGCGCCCGCCAATATGTTCTGAAACACTACACCTGGGAGGCGATCGCCACCCAGTTAATTGATGTGTATGGGGAGATTGTGGGCGATCGCCCCGCTAAAAACCAGCTACCCTTGAAATGAGACTTGAAATAAGAAGCTTGGCTCCAATCTTGGAATGCTAAAGTTCAACGGAGAAAACCTCACAGTTCATTAACCGCCAGTGGGAATTCAGAGCGATGCAATTAGAAGACTACTTTGATTTTCTGTCCCCTGACGATATTCGCGTCAAAGGAACTCGCATCGGCATCGAGCATATTTTGTATCAGTACATTCACAATGCTCAAACTCCAGATGCAATCGCTAATCACTTCCACACCATCACTCTGGAGCAAGTTTATGCGACTATTCTGTACTATCTTCATAACCAGGAATCTGTCAGTGCCTATGTCGCTGATTGGCTAGACTGGAGCCACCAAATGCGTGAACAACAGCGCCAAAATTCTCCCCCCTTTATCGCCAAGCTGAAACAGTTAAACGCTGAAAAGCAATCTCAAAAGGCTAATACAACAGTTGTCGGACAATGACTGTTCGTTATTTACTAGACGAACACATTTCTCCGAGTTACCGAACGCAAATCTTGCGGTGTGCACCTGAGTTAATAGTTTGGATAATTGGTGATCCTAACGCACCTCCAAAAGGGACATCTGACCCAGAAATTTTGTGCTGGTGTGAAGAACATGAATTTATTTTAGTTACCAATAATCGCAGAACTATGCCTGGTCACTTGGCGGAACATCTTGCCTCAGGACGCCATATTCCCGGCATTTTTTTGATTGGTGAAAATATGGGCATGGGAGCAATTATTGACGAATTGCTTTTAATCGCCGAAGCTTCTCTGGATAACGAGTATCGAGATCAGATCAACTTCATGCCTCTATTGTAGGGTCTGCTTATCTTCCCAAAATTTTTCCCTTTAAATTATGCGTACTCATTGATGTGTATGAGGGGATTATGGGCGATCGCCCATGCCCTCATCACTTGCCTGAAAGATCCCCAGGAAGCCAAAGCGATGGGCGATCGCGCCCGCCAATATGTTCTGAAACACTACACCTGGGATGCGATCGCCACCCAGTTAATTGATGTGTATGGGGAGATTGTGGGCGATCGCCCCACTAAACAACCGCTAAACTTGAAGTGAGTTTTTAGGCATAAATCAATGGCTCAAACCTTTGTTGACATTGGCAGCCTCATCACAACATCCCCCGCCATCCAGAATGGACGCCCGGTTATTGCAGGCACCGGAACATCCGTGCGGCGAATTGTTGCCCTCTATAAACAGGGTTACAGCGCAGACGATATTGTGGCAGACAAAGACCATTTAACCCTGGCTCAAGTCCATGCGGCTCTTGCCTATTACTACGCCAATCAGCAAGCCATTGAGCAAGACCTGGCAAATGAAGCTGCCGAGTATGAACGGATTGCAGCTCAGGCATCTTCCCCCCTACCATGACAACGATCCGCTTCTACTTGGATGAAGACGCGACGAGCAAACGCCTCCTTCAAGCATTACGGAGCCGAGGGGCAGATGTTGTGTCTGTACTCGAAGTGGATATGCAAGGGTGCTCTGATGAGCAGCAATTAGAGTGGGCGCTGAAGCACGGACGGGTCATCTACTCGTTTAATGTCCGAGACTTTTATCGAATTCACTCCACCTGGATAGTTGATAAGAAGCTTCATGCAGGAATAATTCTCGCCAAACAGACGGAATCTCTTGGCAATCAGATGAAAGGCTTATTGAAACTAGCAGCCGTTAAATCTGCTGAAGAGATGATGAATCAGGTAGAGTTTCTGGGAGCATGGCTGAATCGATAATGGGCGATCGCTTAAATCAACTGGCATTACTCACGGATGAGGAGTTGTGGAACGCAGCTACATCCCAAGCCTCTGAAGACGACAATAATTTAATGCAGGAATTGTTGGAAAAGCAGCAACAAACGGGGTTAACCCCCGAGGAAACTGAACAGGTGCAGGTATTATCGAGACACTTTAACCACATTATGATGGTGCGGGCTAAAGCGGCGGCTCTTCTGAGCGAACGAGGTCACGATATATCCTCACTTGCTGTTGTTTCATGAGCAAGTCCAGAATTCCAGATGGACTTCGTGCCGAAATTGTTACCCGTTATCACAGCACTTCGGATGAATCGTGCTGAGTTGGTTATCTTTCGTAAACTTTGGACTGAAGTGGGATGGCATCCTCCGGATTAGTTGAATGAATCAGCACATGGGCGATCGCCCATGTATACGCTAAACCTCATTCAGCCCCCTCTTATCGAAATACTGCTATGAGAACTACGCCTGCAAAGCATGAGTACGCTTATGCCAATAGTGATAGCCAGCACCACCATGCCTACCTCACAACTCCACTCCTAGAGTTCCTGCAACAATCCTCTCTTGCCAAAGACCATAAGCCCCGCATTTTAGACCTGGGTTGTGGTAACGGCAGCTTGAGCTATGCGATCGCTAACGCAGGCTATGAGGTGACAGGCATTGAACCCTCTGGTTCTGGCATTCAGTTTGCCCAGGCTCAATATCCCATGTGCCAATTCATCGAAGCCAGCGTTTATGACTTGCCCTACGAAACCCTGAAAAACCAATTTGATGCAGTAGTTTCCGCAGAAGTCATTGAACACTTGCTCTATCCCAGAGAGCTAGTGAGAGCCGCTAAGCGTTGCCTCAAACCGGGTGGTCAACTAATTGTGACTACCCCCTATCATGGCTACTGGAAAAACCTTGCCCTCGCCCTCACAGGCAAAATGGATCAACACTTTACAGTGCTTTGGGATGGAGGGCATATCAAGTTCTTCTCTCCCAAAACCCTCAAGCACTTGATGGAAAAAGAAGGGTTTTCTCAAATTGAGTTTAAGTTTGCAGGTCGCTATCCCTACCTCTGGAAATCCATGATTTGCCGAGGAAATTTGGCAAAAGAGTAGCCTTCATCTGCTTTGTAAGTAGGTAGCCATAATTAAACGTAGGATGTGTTAGGCGCAGCCGTAACGCATCAATCCCTTTGACAGCATGGGTTACGCTATCGCTAACCCATCCTACGCGCAGCCATAACGCATCAATCCCTTTGACAGCATGGGTTACGCTATCGCTAACCCATCCTACGTGCAGCCGTAACGCATCAATCCCTTTGACAGCATGGGTTACGCTATCGCTAACCCATCCTACGCGCAGCCGTAACGCATCAATCCCTTTGACAGCATGGGTTACGCTATCGCTAACCCATCCTACAAAAAGCGATGTTTATTTACGACTACCTACTTAACCGCTGACGCAGCGCCCGAATTACCGCATTATCGTCCTCATATTCTGCCCGCTCCAACAGCTCCATTAACAAAGCCCCAGACACCATTGGGAATGTTGGGCTGAACTCACATTCCCCATACACCCCGTCCTGGAACTGATAAATCGTTACTCCAGCTTGTTCGGTGTAGCGCCAGACCTCTGGAATTTGAAGCTGAAGATACACCCCAAATCGCCGCTGAGAGGAACTTCTAATATCAACCTCGATCGCCAAATCCGGTGGCGGATCAACCGCAATATCCAGGCGTCGTCCCAACACCCGGTCCACATTTTGGATATAAAAACATGAATCTGGCTCCACGCCTCTTTCCAGGTCTTCTCGGTTCAGCGTGGTCGAACCATAACCCTTCACCTTCATCCCCAATTCATCAGTCAAAGCCGTCACGATTAACGCCAATAGCCGATTAATAATTTCATGCAACTCCGATGGCATGAAGATCTCCAACACTCCCTGGTCATAGGTCAACCGTGACGATCGATGATTCCCCAAATCCCGCAGCAATGCCTGATAGGTTTGCCAGCTCACAGCCTCCAGCACAACACATTGTGCCTGTTGATCGTAGGGATTTGAGCGTTGAGCTGATAAAGCCATCACTATCCACAAAGCCGGATCGATAAATCACAACGGCTCCCAGCATTCATGCTATTCGCGAACCCTTGCTTGCATTCATGTTAAACGCAATCACTCCCCTTATCCTCGTCTACAACGAAGCCCTCAATATCGAGCGCACCCTGCAACCGCTCCAATGGGCAAAGCGCATCATCGTAGTCGATAGCCAATCCAGCACCGACGGCACCCTCGACATCCTCAAGCAATTCCCAAATGTCGAAGTCTTCCAGCGTCCCTTCGATACCCATGCACGCCAGTGGAACTATGGGCTAGAGCAAGTGCAGACCGATTGGGCATTGAGCCTCGATGCTGACTATGTGCTCTCCCCCGAACTGATTCAGGAACTTGACGCCCTCCCCAGCGATCGCCCCCACAACGGCTACTTTGCCCCCTTCAAATATTGCGTTTTTGGCAAACCCCTGCGCGGGACAATTCTGCCCCCCCGCCAGGTACTCTCCCGCACAGGCAAAGCCATTTACGTGGATGACGGACATACCCAACTGCTCCAGGTCGAAGGCACCTCAGGTTTCCTCAACAGCTACATCCACCACGACGATCGCAAACCCCTCAGCCGCTGGCTCTGGGCGCAAGATCGCTACATGGTGCTGGAAGTCAAAAAGCTCCAGGAAACACCGCTATCAGAATTGAGTTGGGGCGATCGCCTCCGCAAAACTAAAGTCCTTGCCCCCTTTGTCATTCTGCTCTACTGCCTCATCCTCAAAGGCGGCATCCTCGACGGCTGGCACGGCTGGTACTACGCCTTCCAGCGAATGCTAGCTGAACTGTTGCTTGCCATTCGCCTGATGGAAGCTGGCAAACTGAAGCATTAACCCACCGCATATTCTGTAAACTTCCGCATTCCAGGCGCATGAAAGCCCACCACAATATCAGTTTTAGGCACGCCTAACTCAACCAGCTCCTTCGCCAAATCATCTTCCGTGCCATTCCACTGAATCCAAATCTTTCCATCTTTGATATCCAGATGCACAGAACAACTATGCACCCAGCGGCGACCATGCCAGCCCACATGCATGATTTGGTAATGATCTCGCACCGTATCAAAGACAGCCTGAATCTCAATATTGCCCTCCGAAGGTTGATGCTCCACGTAGCGGTTAAGCAACTGCTGAATGAACCTACGATATTGCTCTAGTTTGTCCATGCGACGATCACCTCCTGTTCTGGATCGTAGACTAACAGCTTGACCTGAAAGGACAAAACTTGTGCTGTTGGTATTGTGTTGCCAGAGTGCCTTATCAAATCTGCTCAACTGTCTCATTCTCAAAGGCGGCATTCTTCAAAGTCATTGAGAGGCGATCGCTGAGCCTCAAGCTTTTGCTAAATACCCAGATTCAACCCGTCCTTTCGTGAATGAAGTAGGCGGAGGCTTCGACATGGGCTTAGCCAAACAATTAAGCAGCGCAACCGTTTATGTCAGTGAGAGCAGGCATGTATTTGTTTAGCGACCCTCGGGACACCCCCTCTAACTCCCCCTTGGTAAGGGGGAGAACCAGGCTTCCCCCCTTACCAAGGGGGGATTGAGGGGGGTAAAAACATCGGCTGCTAACAATAAACGCTAAACAAATACGCAGGCATCGCCTGCTCTCAATGACACTCCAAAAAATGAAAATTTGTATTTTCAGAGCAAATTATCCAGGTCTAAATTAATAAATGAAAACGGCATTAATTTGTGGAATTTCGGGGCAAGATGGCGCTTACCTGGCGCAGTTTCTACTGAGCAATGGCTACACCGTCTTTGGCACATCACGGGATGCCCAGGCTTCTACCTTCCGCAATCTCATTCGCTTGGGCATTCAGGATCGCGTCACCACCTATTCCATGTCCCTTAATGACTTTCGCAGCGTTCTCCAAACCATCGACAAAACCCACCCCGATGAAATCTATAACCTGGCAGGGCAAACATCCGTAGGGCTTTCCTTTGAACTCCCCGTAGAAACAACCGAAAGTATCACCATTGGCACTCTGAACTTGTTAGAGGCGATTCGCTTCCTGGGCAAACCCATCAAGTTCTATAACGCCAGCTCCAGCGAATGCTTTGGCAACACCGGGCAGCAAGGGGCAGATGAAACCACACCCTTTCGCCCACGCAGCCCCTATGCCGTGGCAAAAGCCGCCGCTTTTTGGCAAGTCGCCAACTTCCGCGAAGCCTACGACCTGTTCGCCTGCTCTGGGATCTTGTTCAACCACGAATCGCCCCTGCGCCCCCAGCGATTTGTCACCCAAAAAATTGTGACCACCGCCTGCAACATTGCCCAGGGCAAAGCCCAAACCCTTTACCTGGGCAATACCGAAATTCAGCGCGACTGGGGTTGGGCACCCGACTATGTGGAAGCGATGTATCGCATCTTGCAGCAAGACCACCCCGACGACTACACCATTGCCACCGGGCAGATGAACAGCCTCCATGACTTTGTTGTTGCAGTTTTCGACTACCTGGGTCTGGACTGGGAAAAGCATGTAGAAACCGACTCAACGCTGTTTCGTCCTACAGATATCGCCATCAGTTGTGGCAACCCTGCCAAGGCAAGTGAAAAATTAGGATGGCAGGCGAAATACGCCATGCGAGATGTCGCCAGAATGATGGTAGACGCCGCCAGAAATTAAGCTTGCCATGATGCCGCCGATCAAAAGCCTTCAAGAAAACATTGCTAAGTAGCAATACCTTGGGATTGATGCGTTACGGCTGCGCCTAACGCATCCTACGTTTAACTGATTGGGAGGATGATTTTTTTGTTTGGAGCCGCGCACCGCGCGGCTCCAAACAAAAAAATCATTCCTGGATTTAAGTAACATTATTTGTTGGCGCACTCTCAGATGAATCCCCAGGGGAGAGTGTTTGCCTTACAAGTGTTTGTATTACAAGTGTTTGTATTACAACAGATACAGCACTTAATTTCCTGCAAATACTTGCCTGACTTTAATTGAATTGATAAGTTTTTCAAAGCCTTTTTCACTGTGCTCTAAAGTACAACTCTTTTCTAAGAAAGAAGAGTACAATCCCCAGGAATTCAAGATTTATCCTTGCGCTACATGGCACTGAGCTAAACGGATAAACAGTGCTACGTCTACAGCCAATCCAGTCTTGCAAGTCTTGCAAGCAAGGGCGATCGCTCCATCAGTGCTGTTCCCTTCAGTCTTCTTAAGAATGAGAATTTATAACATCCAATTTTTGTAGAGCAGGCGTCTTCCCTGCTCTGGGACAGCCGAGACGGCTATCCTACATGATTGAATTCCCATTCCTGAGTACGCTTCAAATTTACTTCATTAATGGAAAAGATTAGTAGGGTTGCTAACCATGTCTTTTTTTCCCATTCCTAAACTTGATAACTTACTCTCCACGCTCTCCGATCGGGCACGCCACGACGTAAGAGAGGAACTGTTTTCCAAAGAGCAAGACAAGCACCGCATCGCCCTTCGCCTGAGAGAACTGCTGCCTCCCCTCTTTGACCTGGAATATATTGAAAACGCTATTTTTCCAGCCCTTGTTACCAGCGTCTTTCAGGGAGAGCGACTATCGCTGCCCATGCTTGATATCGAAAAGCTTAGTAAGCAAGACGCATTGCCTTTCTTCTTTTGGGGAATGCTCTACGACAATTGGGAACCCAACTTAGAAGAAGAGGGCTTATCCGTCTTTATTCAGGGTTACGAAAATCGGGGCTATGCCAACGAACGCAAGCGGATTTATTACTCCGCCATTACCCCAGATTTATATCAGCCGATGTATCAGGGTAAAATCGTTAGCTTCTTTGATGATTTGTTGGATGCGCGTAATGCGAATAAGCCAATTATGCGCGAGTATCTGGATACCTATTTCGACCTGTATTGGGATCTTCATCTGGGCGTCAGGGGTAATGCCATTCCCAGGGAAGTTCGGCAGATTGGCGAAAGCTTCAATACGGTTTTAGCCTACGTTAATCCCATCGAAGACATTGTCCACGACAACTACATTCGCGTCCGAGGCTTACGCCAACACCTGCGCAGTTGGATTGATGCGCGGGTCACGGAATTGACAGATGGGCAGATTCCTGAGCCAGAGAAAACCTTTGTTTACTATTGGCTAAAAAATGGCGAACAGGGCGCTAACTTTCGGCGCAAAGACATTATCTTTGAATGTTTCCACAACTTTGTGGCGCTGAGCCAGTGGGGCAACACCCTGTATCGAATCATGACCTTGCTGAGCCGGGATGTGGGAGCAGCGGATGTCCGCGCTTCCTTTGCAGCCACCATGAGCGGCAATTTTGATGAACCCGATGGGACGGCATTCACCCCGCTCGATCGCTTTGTGATGGAGCTATTTCGCACCATTTCGCCCAACGATGGCAGCATTTCTACCCTGGCAGAAACGGGGCAGCTCGACCCGCTTTATCCCCGCTACGGCTACATGACCAACCCCCACCGCGAAAGCAGTGTTGATCCGCGCCACTGGCTCAACCCCACCGAGTTTGACCCCAATCGCTACATCACCGCCCCCACCAGCGACCAGATCGACGAGGCGCGTGCCAAAGAAATCGGCTTCGCCCAATGTCCCTTCCACAAGGAAACCCTGCAAGTCAAAGACGGTCGCGACACCGAGTTGACCAACAGCGCCTTTGGCACCGTCTTTGCCACCAAAGGCGAGCAGGTTTACCCCGTCTGCGACTATGCGGGCTATGCCCCCTTTGGCTTTGGCTATCGCCGCTGTCCCGGCGAACAATTCACCGTAGACTTCATCAAAGACTTTTTGCGAAAGGTGTGGCGCGACCAGATCCAGTTCTATCGCCTGGACATCCAACGCCCCGAAGAACTACCCGTGGGTCCAGTGGCGGTCGTAGAAGACAACATTGGGTTTACGAAATAGGGCGATCGCCCCCTCAGGAGATTTCTGAGAAAAAATATCCCCATTTTTTGAGAGAGGGCGCGGCTTAGCCGCGCCCTCTCTCAAAAAATGGGGATATTTTTTTATTTGGATTTTCTTGCTCCTCATGACATTCGTGTCAAAGGAACTCGCATTGGCATCGAACATATTTTGTATCAGTTTAAGAAAATTGGCAAAGGTGTTGGTCGCTGGGGCACAATAAATAATAAAGCGAATAATCAGCAGCAAGTGAGACCGTTCTATGGTAAATGATGGCAAGCAAATTTACAACTACACTGTTCTTTTAGAGAAGGAGCAAGATGGTGGTTACCATGCCTTTTGCCCTATTCTCAAGGGATGCCACTCTCAAGGAGATACCTTTGAAGAGGCAATTCAAAACATTACAGAAGCGATCGAACTGTACATTGAAAGTTTAATGGCAGATAACCTACCTATTCCCAAAGAAGATTTAATTGTTAAACCATTGAGTATTTTGGTATGAGCAATTTCCCTAGCGTTAATGCCAAGCAGTTCATCAAGGTTATTGAAAAGCTAGGGTTTCATCTCGATCGGCAAAAGGGGAGCCATGCCATTTATAAAGACAGCCAGGGCAATCGGGTAGTCGTGCCAATTCATGCTGGCAAAGACCTGAAACAGGGAACCCTGATGGCAATGATCAAAGATATTGGAATTGATAAAGAAACCTTCTTTGAGTTACTTAAGGGACTCGCTTAGAAATAAAATTCCAGAGAGAGGGGGCGCGGGCGTCGCTCGCGCCCCCTCTCTCTGGAATTTTATTTGTCTGCTAACCCCTCAGGATCACGGACGAAATAAAACCTGGAATTGTTGATGAAAAGTGCGGCATTGCCGCGCTTCTCATCAACAATTCCAGGTTTTATTTTCAATCCTAAGACCTGAACGGAAAATCAAAAAAATGTGAAAGCAGCGCACCGCACCACTTTCACAAAAGCTCTTTCACAAAAGCTCTTGCTGCTCACCAGGGCGATCGCCCCCTCATGCTCCCGAATGTTCCAGCGATCGCTCCGGCATCGGCGGAGTGGTATGCGTCGCATCTGGGGATTGACGCGACTCCACCAGCCCCAACGCAGCTTGCATTAGCCCCCGGAACAGGGGATGGGGATTATTGGGGCGCGACTGGAATTCGGGGTGGAACTGGCTGGCAATGAAAAACGGATGATCGGGAAGCTCCACAATTTCGACCAGGCGAGCATCGGGAGAGGTGCCGCTGATGCGGTAGCCCGACTCCAGGAACAGATTGCGGTAGGCATTGTTGAACTCGTAGCGGTGGCGGTGGCGCTCATAGACCACCTCTTCCCCATACAGGCGATCGGCGAGAGAACCAGGCGCAATCCGACAGGGGTACAGTCCCAAACGCATGGTGCCGCCCAAGTCCACCACATCCTGCTGTTCGGGCAACAGGTTGATGACCGGGTCGGGGGTGTCCTTATCAAACTCGGAGCTGTTGCCCCCTTGCAAGCCCGCCACATGGCGCGACCACTCAATCACCGCACATTGCATGCCCAAACATAGCCCCAGGAATGGAATGTTGTGCTCACGGGCATATTTCACCGCTGCAATCTTGCCATCTACCCCACGGGGACCAAAGCCACCGGGCACAATAATGCCCTGCATATTCCGCAGGTAATGCTCAACCGTTAGCGGTTCCAGCTCTTCCGAGTTAATCCAGCGGATGCGCAGATCAGCGCCTACCGCAAAAGCGGCATGGTTGAGAGACTCGACCACCGACAGGTAGGCGTCGCCCAGTTGCACATACTTGCCCACGATCGCAATTTCCACGGGCGTTCCTGGCTGATGGATGCGCTGCACCAGTTCTTCCCACTGATGCAGATTGGGCGATCGCTGTTCCATCCCTAAAATCTTCAATGCCTGATTTGCCAACCCTTCCGCTTCCAGAATCGTTGGCACTTCGTAGATGCTGCTGGCGTCCTTACATTCCACCACGCAGGACACGGGCACATCGCAGAAGTTCGAGATCTTCTCCTTGATGCTGGAGGGAACGGGGCGATCGCACCGACACACCAAAATATCTGGCTGAATCCCGATCGATCGCAGCTCCTTCACGGAGTGCTGGGTCGGTTTCGTTTTCATCTCACCCGCCGAGGCAATCCACGGCAGCAGCGTCACATGCATATACAGCACATCCTGCCGCCCCACATCTTTACGAAATTGCCGGATGGCTTCCAAAAACGGCAGCGACTCAATATCTCCCACCGTGCCGCCAATCTCCGTAATCACAACATCGGGGTTGGTATTTTGCGCCACCCGATGCACCCGCTCCTTAATCTCATTAGTAATGTGGGGAATCACCTGCACCGTGCCCCCCTCATAGTCGCCCCGCCGTTCCTTATTAATCACCGCCTGGTAAATAGAGCCAGTGGTGACGCTGTTGAGCCGCGACATAGAGGTGTCTGTAAAACGCTCGTAGTGTCCCAGGTCGAGATCCGTCTCTGCGCCATCTTCGGTCACAAAAACTTCCCCATGCTGAAACGGACTCATCGTTCCTGGGTCCACGTTGATATAAGGATCCAGCTTAAGGATGGACACAGAATAGTTGCGGGACTTTAGCAGCCGCCCTAAACTGGCAGCAACAATGCCCTTCCCGATACTCGAAACAACCCCACCCGTAACGAAAACAAATTTTGTCATAGTATTGTGCGCCTCTCGCCTGCCATCCTTGCCCGATAGTAGATCTGGGATAGAGCAGTTGAACCAGAAATCAGTGTAATGGGTGACCCGATCCACCATAACCCGTTCATTGTGCCACAGGGAGATAGGGGGCGAAGAATCCTCAAGCGAAGAATCTTGGGATGGCAGATCACTCCCCCCATTTTTGGGAAAGCGGGTACGTCAACGCCGCACCCGCTTTCCCAAAATGGGTTCTTTATTTTCTTGGAGCGCTCTTAGAAAAATGGCGAAAACATCATAATTTTTTCAACATGATCGTCATTTCTTTAAAACCCTTGATTCTGCGTGCACGGAGTGCACGCAAAATCAAGGGTTTTAAAGAAATGACGAAGGTATTGTTTTTTGGATCGCTCAAAGATATTCTGATAGGCTGATTTTTCCTGAGGGAAAAGCATTTTATTCTGTAACATTGTTGAAGCCAAATGGGTTGAAGCCAAATGGGTTGAAGCCAGATAGGGTGAAACCAAATGGCTTGAAGCCAGATGGGATGAAGCCAGATGGGGTGAAACCAAATGGCTTGAAGCCATTTAGGTTGGATTTGGAGCATCGCATCTAAATTCGTATCTAAACTTATGATGAGGATTTACTTGGATTGATGGTGATTGGGCACAAAACAGTCAGTGTCCCGTCATAGAACGAACAGAAAGTGTGTCCTGACATAGGGTACGCAAATGTAGACAACATCTTGGAGGACAAGAGGAAAATGAAAGCCTACAAACGGTTTGTGGGAGTGGCACTCGGAACAGCATTGTTGCTGGGCGGTGGCTTGAGCCAGGTCGCCAATGCCGAAACCCTGCTCTCAACGGAAGGCACGTTAGAACAAGGTGACCAGGTGTTGCCCAGCGACAATAGCCTCTACGATGAGTACACCATTGAGGGCACGTCGGGGCAAACCATTGTGGTTACCATGTCTAGCGATGAATTCGTTCCCTATCTGGCGGTGCTTGATCCCGAAAATCCCAATGCATTTGTGTTGGGTGAAGGGGGCGATGCCGAGATGCAAACCTATGAACTCACCATTACACTGCCCCGTGATGGTAGCTTTCTGGTCATTGCGAATGGGTTTGACAATACCCAGATGGGCGACTACACCCTGGAAGTGGTAGCTGAAGAAGAATAAAGCCCAATGGGTTTTTGCCCTCTGCCGCTTTGAATGGAGCAACCTGCATAAACCTGGTAAAGGGGTGAGATTTTTCTCACCCCTTTTGCCTGTTTTGCCTCTGCTGAATGGGTTAGACCAAATCCATAGCAAACCCAACATGCTCGCCATTTTTCCTAAAACCTTTGATTTTGCGTGCGCGGAGCGCACGCAAAATCAAAGATTTTAGGAAAAATGGCGAAGGTATTGAAACCCCAAATGAATATTTTTTGTGAAACGATTGCTCTGTAATCTTTTCACAAAAAATATTTACGGGTTTTACCGTCAGGATTTGGTGTTAATGCCAGCTCTCTGAAAGCCCACTTCAGATATTTTTTTTGAGATATTTTCTTGAAATGCCCACGCAGCAGGCATTTAGGACAAGAGGGGGTGTGGGGGCGGTGCCCCCACGCAGGGGTGGAACCCCTGCACCCCGTCTAATCCCCATAAATATGAGCCGCTGTCTGTGCTGATCAGGCGGGTTGAGGACTACCCTTTATCGCAGCTTTATTTTGGGGGCAGGTGCTCAAATCCGGCGGTTTCGTTCAAGGTGTAGAGGGGACGACCGCGCGTTTCTTCGTAGATGCGCCCAATATATTCGCCAAGAATGCCGATGCAAATGAGCTGCACCGCGCCAATGAAGAAGATGGCGATCGCAATGGTCGCAAAGCCCGTCAGCGGTGAGTTCGGTTCAAAAAAGCGCCAGTAGATCACCAGCCCCACCATGAGCAGGGCGATCGCCGCTGCCACCAGCCCCACATAGGTGGAGAGCCGCAGGGGAACGGTAGAGAAAGACACCAGCCCGTTGATACCCAGCGCCAGGGATTTGCGGAAGGTATATTTGACGCTCCCGGCATAGCGGCGATCGCGCTTATAGGGCACATCCGTTTGGCGAAACCCCACCCAGGCACGCAGTCCTCGAATGTAGCGGTTGCGTTCGGGCATGGCGTTGAGCACATCCACCACCTGCCGATCCATCAGGCAAAAGTCCCCGGTGTCGGTGGGAATCTCCACATCCGCCAGCATCCGCAACACTCGATAAAAGCCATAGGCAAAGGCACGTTTGAGAGGTCGATCCTGTTGCCGCTGAACCCGACGGGCATAAACCACCTGGTAGCCTGCTTTCCACTGCTCCGCCAGTTCCAGGATCAGTTCGGGCGGGTCTTGCAAATCCGCATCCATCGTAATCACCGCACGCCCACGGGCAAAGTTCAACCCGGCAGTAACCGCAATTTGATGCCCAAAGTTGCGGGCAAGGCTGAGGTAACACACCCGCTCATCCACCTGGTGCAGGTTCCGAATCCGTTCGAGGGTGCGATCGCGGCTACCATCATCCACCAACACCAGTTCCGCCGTCCCATCCAGTTGCGCCATCACCGCCATCACCCGCCGATACAACTCCCCCACCACCGCCTCTTCGTTATAAAGCGGGACAACAATGGAATAATCAGGGAGCGATCGGGACACCATATTCGACTCTAAAACACATTCCTCTGGATTTTAGAAGACCCCAGGGGAAATGGATTTTGCACCCCGTCAAAATGTAGGGACGATTTTACGCCACACGGGAATGGTAGGGGCGGGTTTCGCGACGTTTTTTGCATCACAACGGGGTTGTCGCCAAACCCGCCCCAACGGGGTTTTGCACCCGTCGCCAAACCCACCCCCAACATTCTCCGATCGCCTTCACCTAAACACATCCAAATTGAAAAGGCGATCGATTCCTTCCTCCTCCGATTCTGCTTCCGGCGCTGGAGCCGTAGTAGCAGGGGCGATCGCAGCAGATAGATCGGGGGCTGTTGGCGCTAGAACGACGGCTTCCTTGGGAGGTGTTGCCTGTTCAGACTGAACCGCAGCGAGGGCACGGGCGATCGCCGCCATCCGGCGTTCCTGGTCATGGGAGATGCCCTGCACGGTGTTGCCTAACCCCGGTGCGTTCCATTGCTGGGTGTCGGGGTCGAGGAACGAGCGAGTGCGTGCCCAGGCGATCGCCTCCTCCCCCGTCATCCCCAACTTGCGCGACTCTGCCAGCCAGTCGATATAGCCTCCCCGGTCGAGGGCGGCTTCGGGAGCCTGGTTTGCCAGGTCAATGCCATTCAACTTTTCCTCCAGCGTCAGTTCCAGACCAAAGGCATCCGCCCGTGCCAACAGCTTTTGGGTCTGTTGCTGCAAACGCTTGATTTGGCGTTCGTCTGCCTCTTCTGGCGAAGCCGCTCCATGCTGGTAGGAAAAGCTGCCCAGGTTCCACACGCCATTACCCGGATCGGTGTGCCCATAGTAAGCGGGATTGCGCAAACCCTCGGCGGTGCGGGTTCCCTCGGCACTGCCGACGACTCGCGCCACAACCGACTCCGCGCCTCCGGAAAACAGCGACTCCGTTGAGGGCTGCGCTGTGAGGATGGGAGCGGGAGCGGGCCCAGGTGCGACTGTAACCTCTGGTGTGCCGGGCGCAACGGGGGCAACGGGAGCAACGGGGGCAACCGGGGCAACGGGAGCAACCGGGGCAGTTTCTGTGGAGGCGATCGCCTCTGTTCCTCCACCCTGGGGCAAGCCTTCTCCAAACGCTAGCTCAACCGGACGAGCTTCCTCTGCTGGGGGAGTGGGGATCTCTGCCAGCGCCACCTCCACCGCTGGTTCGGGTGGGGGCGGAGGGGGGGCAGCATCCACCGCTGCCATCTCCGGTAGGGGCGGCGGTGGTGGCAATGTCGCGTCCTGAGAAGAGGGATGCTCGACGGGAGCCTCGGCTGCTGTTGGCGGAATAGGTAAGGGCTGCTTGGAAGGATCGACTTTGGGTTCGGGTTCCGGTTCCGGTTCTGCCGCTTGCGGGGTAGGGACGGGGTCTGGAGCTACGGCAGTATCGGGCAGTTGGAAGGCGTGTCGTAGATCTTGCGACTCCTGAGCCTTGCTGAGCATTGGGTTGAGGGCGATCGCCCCGGCTCCTAGGAGGTAGACGGACAACAATAAACGGGCTTTCATTGTTCGATGCAATTCATGGGTTGGTAGATGACGCGAACCATTCAGTGGAAAAAACAAGAATCACAAAAAAGCAATTCAGAAAAACAGCAGGTGAAAGAGTTCTCCCCGCAAGAAGGGGGAGAAACTGAGAGGAGGAAGGGCGATCGCACGGGGAGAGTAGGAGTGCGATCGCCACCATTCCAGCCAGTATCGGAGTAGAGCGGTTACTGACGTTGGGAAGCGTGAATCCTGGACTTAAATAATCCTGGGCTTAACTTGTGGGCTTAACTTATGGGCTTAACTTATGGGCTTAACTTGTGGGCTTAACCTTCGCCCCCGCCCACTTGCACGGCATTGGGGTCGAGGATGCGTTGCAGCACATCGCTGGCAGGTTCCACCATCGTCCAGTGCCCATCGGGTTGGCGGCGCAGGGTGGCAAACCCCAGGAAATCGGCTGAACCGATTGACGTGCCCTGGGCGATCGCTCCCAGTCGGGGGCGATCTAGACCGCACAGCCGGAAAATATAGGCGGGCACTTCAGGACTGGAGAAAACGTAGCAGCCAGGAATATCGTTCGGTTGCAGTTCGCCATCAAATGGGGCGTAAATGCGATCGCCCCGCATTTCGATGGAAATATCCCCCAGCCCTCCTGCTATGCGGTGTTCGCCGATTTGCGCCCCTGGCTCAAGCTGCCAGCTCTGCTGAATCGGCACTTCGCGCACGGCGGTCGGTTCTGTGCTGGCGCAGCCACTCACCAACAGCACCAGGATGCCCAGGTGCATAAACCGACGCCACGGGGAACGGTTGGAAACTGTACTACTGGAAACTGCACTACTGGAAACTGCACTACTGGAAACTGAACCGATAGCCTGCATACTCGTCGCCTTCGTAAAGAATCACCAGTCGGGTGGTGGGGTCAAATGCCAGTGGATAGACCTGCCGTTCTGCCACCACCCCCGCCCGCACTTGCAGAGATTGCAGCGAACAATAGGGTGTTCCTACAATTTCCTGTACCCGCTGCTTGGTGTCTCGCTCGGGCACTGCGAGCAACTGCGCCAGTTGTTCCCGAGATACCACCACCTCACGGTTGATGTCTCCCTGGCAGCGTTCTGGCGTGGCGGCGGACGAGGAGAAGGGCAACACGCTCCGAAAATCGAGCATTAAGCCCAGGAATGCCAAAAACAATCCGCCGAGCAGCAAAGGGTTGAGAGCTGGAGAATCAATGGAATGACGTTGCATGATTCAGAGATTCAAGGTCAAAGATTCAAGGTCAAAGTTTCAAGGTCAAAGATTCAGGGTCAAAGATTCAAGGATTTAGAAAAACGGCAGAGGCTTGGGGCGGTTTAGAAGCGCCCACCCAGCAACAACCCGACCATGATGAGCAACAGCCGATAGCCCCACTGGATGCTGGATTCGGGAGCGACGGTTGTGCGATAGGCGGCGATCGCCGCAGGGGCAATAATCAACCCCACCGCAGGCAACCAGAACGCCGGGTAGGACACCAGCACCGCATCAATCGCCATGCGGGCGAGGGTTGCGCCCACCAGCCATGCCCCAGCGCGAGGCAACGTCATGTCCTGGCTGGGTTGTGCCACAAAGGTGGAGGTGGCAGTTGCCGCTGCCCGTCGCCGTGGCTTCGGGCGCGAGGGATTGCCTGCCAGTAAGCCCGTAAACCAGTTCCACATCGTCTGCCCCAGGGGCGTTAGCACAGAAGAACGGGGTTGCCGCTTCTTGCGCAGCACTTCTGCCATCATTGCCGCTTCCCGCTCTGCTTTCGACAACTCCAGGGTCCGCTGAGTCATCACAAAATTTCCGGTGGCGTCGCGCTCGATCATGGGCACTTCGGCAGAGTCACGCCCATAGAGGGTAGACAGGTCGCCATCGATTTCGGCGAAGGGAAAGTCTCGCAGTCCGGTCGCCCGCCAGTCGCGCTCAACCCGCTGGGCGATCGCCCGCAACTCTAGCAGTGCTGCTTCCTGTGCCGCCGAGAGCTGATTCACCTGGTCGGCTTTGGTTTCGAGCTGTCGCCAAATTTCTGCGAGTTGCTGCAACGCCGCTTGCTCGGTTGCGGATACAGCCTCCTGGGGGGGGGCTGCTACAGCCGCCCCATAAGCAGCGTAGGGATGGTTGGGTTGCGATCGCCCCATTTGTGCCGCTCCAGGATAAGCATTGATGGGAGGTGCGCCCAAAGTGGTTTGTGCCCCCAGCATGGTCTGTCGCAGTGCGGTTTGGGTCATGCTCTGCGCCATGCCTTCAGCCGCCGGGGAAGCAACGGTGGTGCGCCCCAGATCAAAGTGATAAGTGGGAGAGGGGGGCGGCGCTGTGGGGGTTTGTGGACGGCTGGAAGGAAAAACTTCGACCATCACGGAGGAGTTGGGGGGACGATAGCCCACATCTCCTTTGTTGATGGCTTGCAGCCGTGCCTGGATTTCCCGAATTTCTTGTTGTGTTCCTTGCATAGCCAACTCCTGGGAGAATGAACAAACGACGTTTCTGCACCAGATTCCTGGGCTTACCCTTTGCTCCACCAACAGACGCCGCCCCTGGACATCTGTACCACTATGGGTAGAGAATCAAAAGGGCAGTCGCCTCAAACAGCTCTCGGAGCGATCGCATCAGTCGTATCAGTCGAACATCCGCGATAATCCAAAAATAGGGCAACGAGATAATACTTAAGTACCAATAATAGTACAAGAGTACTGCCGTATGTCAATGCCCTGTCATCCGTTCTTGGACGGATATTCTCGTTCTGGACTGGGCAGCGATCGCCCCCACTCTCCAGGCAGTGTGAAGGCTTTGCCCAAAGCGCTATTCCGCCCTACCGATGGGGCGGGGGCAATGGCAAAACTTTGTTTGAGAATTGTTAAGGAACCGAGTTGTCTATCTGTCGTTGGGGACTTGCAAGAAAATAAAATCCCAATTTTTGAGAGAGAAGGCTGGCAGAGCCAGCCTTCTCTCTCAAAAATTGGGATTTTATTAATCCGCAGATCCCTTGGTACTTTTTTAGTACAGTCAGATTAGTACAGCCAGGCTAGTACAGTCAGACTTATGCTAAATCTCCAAAAGCCCACTTCAGATAGTTTGTGAAACGCTCATGCAGCGGGCGTTTCACAAACTATCTGGTTTTGGCTCTCGAAAATCGCTCTAAAAATGCAACCTCTATTCTTTGAGGTGGCGATGAGAGCAGCCACTACCTGCGCTCATCGTCATGAGTGATTGGTATTGCGCAGTCGAGGAACTCCAGGGAAAGCGGCGCAGAACGTCACTTTCCCTGGAATCATCCTTGTTCCGAGCATTTCTGAGCATTTCTGAGCATTTCTGGACATGGCTTGCGGGTATACCGTTCCCTTCGGTTGTGCTCAGCTCGAAGCCCAGACCCCCTCGGCAAAGGTGTCTTGCCTGTCAGGTGAAAAGCCGATTCGCATCGGTTACTGGTGAGAGGGTTGACTCAGGGGATTGTTCCGATGGGGTCTCCGTATTTTTCGCGGAGGGAGATGGGGAATCTACGGTGGAGGGGGTGGGTTGGGTGGCGATCGCCTCATCCAGGGGACGCCGCTCAGAGATCAGGGCGATCGCCCGCTTGACGGTTTCGGGCAAAATCACCACCAGAGAGCTTTTGGGAGCCGAGTCCAGGGCGCGATTGACGGCGTCCGTTTCGTTGAGAATGACCTCGTAGGTCAGGTTCGGCTGGATCTGCCGGATACCTTCCTCAATCAGCATGGCTGCGTCGCCTCTGGGGCGTCCACGGGTGTCATCGTCCTCTTTGATGTAGACCCGGTCAAAAATGGCAGCGGAGAGGCGTCCCAGGGTGATGAAGTCTTCGTCCCGGCGATCGCCCGGTCCCCCAATCACCCCGATACATTCTCCGTCCCAGTTCTTCACAAAGCCACCCAATGCCTGGTAGCTGTGGGGATTGTGAGCATAGTCCACCAGGGCATGGAAATCACCCAGGTCAAATAAATTCATCCGTCCAGGGGTTTGGTTTGCCGATGCCTGGAAGGTTGCCAGGGCAACGCGAATTGCTTCTACGGGGACACCCTGGGCAAAGGCGGCGAGGCAGGCAGCAAGGGCATTGGCAATCATAAACGGAGCCTTTCCACCCATCGTCAGCGGTACCTCGGCGGCTGCCATAACCCGCAAACACCAGTCGCCCTTGACGATGCAGATAAAGCCATCCTCGTACACCGCTGCCAGACCACCCTGGCTGATGTGGTTTTGCAACAGCGGATTTTCAGGTTCCATCGAGAAGTAGGCAATCTGAGATTTCACCCGTTGCGCCATCGCAGAAACCAGGGGATCATCGGCATTCAGCACTGCATAGCCATTGGGACTGGTCGATTCCACCACCACACTTTTGAGGTGTGCCAGGTCTTCCACGGTATCAATATCCCCAATGCCGAGGTGGTCGGCTGCCACGTTCAGCACCACCCCCACATCGCACTGGTCAAACCCCAAGCCAGAGCGTAAGATGCCGCCCCGTGCCGTTTCCAGTACCGCCACTTCCACCGAGGGGTCTTGCAGAATCATCTGAGCGCTCTGGGGACCCGTGGTGTCGCCTGCTTCCGCCAGAAAATCGCCGATGTAGATGCCGTCAGTGGTGGTGTAGCCCACTACTTTGCCCGTTTGCTTGAAGATATGGGCAATCAGGCGGTTGGTGGTCGTTTTGCCGTTCGTCCCTGTCACCGCAACGATGGGCACGCGGCTGGGGGTGTCGCTGGGGAACAGCATATCGACGATCGCCCCGCCCACATCGCGAGGGGTTCCCTGGCTGGGGGAGAAGTGCATTCGCAGCCCCGGCGCGGCATTCACCTCGACTATTACCCCATCCACTTCCCGCATCGGGCGCGAGATATCCGGCGTGACAATGTCCATCCCCGCAATGTCCAGCCCAATGATGCGAGCTGCCCGTTCAGCAATCCAGACATTTTCGGGGTGGATGACATCGGTGCGATCGATCGCAATTCCGCCTGTGCTGAGGTTGGCGGTCGCTTTGAGGTAGCAGACCTCGCCCACGGGTAGCACGGTTTCGAGGGCATAACCCTGCCGTTCGAGCATCTGGAACGCTGCCCGATCTAGCTCGATGGTGGTGAGGACGTTGGCATGACCGGAGCCGCGCAGGGGATCGCGATTCGTTTGTTCCACCAACTCAGCAATGTTCAATTTGCCATCCCCGGTCACATGGGCGGGAATACGCTCGGCAACGGCGACCACTTTGCCATTGATGACGATCACCCGATGATCCTGCCCCACATAGAAGCGTTCTACAATCACCGCACGGGAGCGGGATTCCAGACTGGCGAGGTCATACGCTTCTTCTGCTTCCTTCATGGAGTTGACATCAATCGTGATGCCTCGACCGTGGTTGCCATCCAGAGGCTTGATGACGAGGGGGAAGCCGCCCACATCGGCGATCGCCTGCTCCAGTTCATCCATGTAATAAATGACGGTTCCCCTGGGAACTGGGATCCCCGCATCTTCGAGAATGCGCTTGGTGCCTTCCTTGTCGCTGGCAAGCTCCACTGCCAGAATGCTGCTGAGGCTGGTGAGGCTGGCTTGAATGCGCTTCTGATGCACCCCATAGCCCAGCTGGATGATCGATCGCACACTCAGGGGCATCCAGGGAACTCCCCGCTTTTCGGCGGCAGCGACGATATGTTCGGTACTGGGACCCAACGCTGCTTCTTCCGCCAATTCCCGCAGGTCGCGCAGATCCTGCTCCAATTCCGCTGCCGGGTAGTGTCCCCGCTCCACCAGGCTCTGGCATAGCCGCACCGCTGCCCGTGCCGCATAGCGCCCCGCCTGCTCGTCCTGGTACTCAAACACCACCTGGTAGATGCCGGGGGTGGAAGTCTCGCGGGTGCGCCCAAACCCGGTGGGCATTCCTGCCAGGGTTTGCAGTTCCAGCGCCACATGCTCGACAATGTGCCCCATCATCGTGCCTTCCTGCACCCGCATCAGGAAACCGCCTCGACAACCGGGCGAACAGAAGTGCTCTACTAAACTGGGCAACGCTTCTATCAGCCCATCGTAGAACCCTGGTATGTCGTTTGAGGGGCGATCCGCCAAATCCTCCAGGTCTAAACGAATAACGATGAGCTTTTTGTAGCGGATGCTCCAGTAGTTTGCACCTCGCAAGGTCTGCGTTTTAAGGATTTTCATAACACGATTGGGTGTGAGCAAGTAAAGCCGTTGAGCCTTTTAGTTGAGCTTTGTAAAAGTCTTGATGCCTGTCTTGATCCCTGGAAACTAGATCCTGGAGATTAGATCCTGGAAACTTGATGCCTGGATAAACAGCCGGGGAATCGAACAACCCTCCTAGTGTCTGTTGGGAGAAAACGAGGAAACTGTTATCCACGAACATTTTTTGCCAAACCTGCAAAGAATCGTTTGTATACAGCCAATTTCCTCGCTGGGGTGCTGGTAAGCCTTAATCTCTGAGCCGAGAATGCTCACCATCGAGGGTGCGATGGGACAAAATCATGCGGCGGTCGTAGTCATAGCGATCGCCATGACACAGGATATGCACCCGCAGGTTGTGAATGCTGAGGGGATCGCTAGTGCCCGCATCAGGCTGATTGGTGTGGGACACATCGCCCGCATCGATCACCGTGATGGTGCCTTTGCCCAGGACTTGAAAGGTGTTGTTTGCTTCGAACAGGGCGCAGGTGTCTTCGTCGATGCCAATTCCGAGGCGATCGGGATAGGCGGCGATCGCACTCATCAAGCGTGCCATCCGGTTTCGGTTGTGGAAATGCTGATCCACAATCACGTCGGGGATGATATTCAGCCCTGCCGTCAGGTCTACCAGGGAACGGTTGGGAGACTCGCCGCTGCCGCCGCCCGCAATCATGTGTTGCCCCATCACCGCTGCCCCAGCACTGGTGCCTGCCAGGGTAATTTCGCCCAACTGCGCCCGTTGCCGAATGCGCTCCATTATGGGCGTGTCCACCAACAAGCCGCAGAGCCGCAACTGGTCGCCCCCGGTCAAAAAGACCCCGGTGCATTCATCCACAAACTGTAGCCAGTGGGCATCGTCGGCATGTTCGCGATCGCGCACATCCAGCACTTCGATTGTCTTGGCTCCCATCTCCTCGAAGATGGTGGTGTAGCGTTTGCCAATCACCACTGGCTCACGGGAGGCGGAGGGAACGATGGCGATGCGGGCATCGGTTCCCCCCGCCCGGCTAAAAAATGTGGAAAGAATCAAGCGACCGTGGACCTTGTCCTCGGCTCCGCCAATGACCATCACCGCTGTATTTGTTGTTTCGGACATCCTGCGCGACAAGGATTCTGTTTCTAATTGCAGCATCATACCGTTCATCGGGACAAAGTTTGCGACTCGCTTGAACCATCGCCGCCAGTGGGGCGATCGCTCTTTCAGGCTCGCTTCCTGTTGTATCAACAGATGTCTCATGGTTTTCCCTGAGAGGTGAGGTTCCCATTGTGGCGTTCGACCCCGTGGAGTGTGACCCATCGCTTTAGACTCATAGCTTTAGACTCATAGCTTTAGACTCATAGCTTTAGACTCATAGCTTTAGACTCATAGCTTTAGACTCATAGAGCCAGATCTATATAAAACCAGATCCATCAAACCAGATCCATCAAACCGGATGAAGAGAAATCTAATGAAAAAAATCGGATAAAAAACCCGATGAATTGGTCAATCCCTAATCATCCTTAGGGTCGCTCACTGCCGGATGGGTTCCTATGCCCTTCGGCGAGTCTCAAGGGGCGAAAGATTCTGGCTAAAATCTGTGGAGTCTGAACAGATCAGTCATTTAGCCATTCGCAAATCGTTGCCACACTTGAGCCAGACATCGGTTAGACATCCTGGGAAGACATCTATCCGTGGACTTTGTCCTATCGACATTGCCCGATCGACATTGAGTAGGCTACGGTGCATCAGTTGCATCAACATCAGTTGCATCAAATTTAATAGCCCGACGCCATTGAGCCTGAGCAAGCTTCACCATTTAATCATGAATTTATAGAAGAATTTAACGTTGCCCTTCACCTATAGCCGTTGAAGGCTAGATCGAACCAGTAGGACCTTTTGGAAGCCGCGCACCGCACGGTTTCCAAAAGGTCCCTTGGCTTAACTAAATCTGCAATTGCTATATGCTCCTGGTATTACCCGTCCTGGTAACAATGTGTTCGCTGCGACGCCGTTTCCCCTGGAGATTCCTCCTAGGATAATGAGGGTGCTGCGTCCCAAAGCCTCAGGTATAAAACAGTGAACGTCTATGAATACATCGTTCCGCCGTATTTTGACAGGGGCGATTTTTTTTGGCATCACCATCGTGGTCGCCGTTGCAGGCTACATGCTTGCAGGGTGGTCGCTGTTCGATTCGCTCTACATGGTGATCATCACAATCTTTGGGGTGGGCTATGGGGAAGTGCGCCCCATTACTTCCAATGTGCTGAGAATTTTCACCATCCTGGTCATCATTGCGGGAACGTCGGCAGCGGTTTATACCGTAGGTGCGGTGGTGCAGAGCTTTACAGAAGGGGAAATTAACCGAGCACTGGGAATTCGACGAATGATGAAAGCCATCGAAAACTTGCAAGATCACGTCATTATCTGTGGCTTTGGGCGCATGGGGCAGATTTTGGCGCGAGAGTTACACCAGGGACGGCAGAGCTTCGTCATTATTGATAGCGACGGCGATCGCACCACCGAAGCCACAGAGCTGGGCTATCTCGTGCTGACGGGGGATGCCACAGACGAGGATGTGCTGGAACTGGCAGGCATCCATCGTGCTCGCTTCCTCACCACTGTCCTTCCCAGCGATGCCTCCAATGTCTTCATCACCCTCACCGCACGGGGGATGAATCCGAATTTGGTTATCCTGTCGCGGGGCGAATTTCCCACCACCGAGCAAAAGCTGCGACTGGCAGGGGCAGACCATGTGGTGTTGCCTGCAACCATTGGCGCACACCGCATCGCTCACATGATTCGTCACCCCGCCGCCCTCGGCTTCCTGGATAAAAACGATGGCAGTAGCACCCTTAATGAGTTGCTCAACCGTTTAGATATTCAGATTGATGAATTAGTCGTTCCCGAAAGCTCATCCCTGGTGGGCAGAATGGTGCGGGATGTGGAATTGCAGGGGGATACCGCCTACCTGATCGTGGCACTGCGCCGCCCCGATGGCAGCACCCTCACCCATCCCCCCAGCCACACGGTGTTGCGGGGCGGCGACACAATCATCCTGATGGGGCATCGGGGCGACATTCCCAAGCTGGCGGCGCATCATTCCCTGCGGCGACAGATGCGCTATCGGGGCGCACGGCATTAGGGATTGTGTGCAGCGTAAAGCTGCCGCTTTGGCCAAAGCGGCAGTTTTACGCTGCTGGAACCCAGGAACCAGACAGGTTTATAGGGGAGCGTCGGCGATCGCACAACTGCCGCCCAACTCATCCACAATGGTGCAGGTATTGACCACCAGCATTTCCTGGTAGCTCTCTGCGGCAGAGCCACTGCCGCCCGGTCCTTCCACAAACAACGGCTGCTCGGGAACCGTCACCCCGGCATCCCGTGCCACCGCTTCGATGCTCTTGGTGTTTGTGGTGGTTTCCGCAAAAATAGCAGGCACGTTCGCTTCTTTTACCTGATCCACCAGTTCCGTCAACCGCCCGGCAGGCAACTCCTGATCGGTGCTCAGCCCACTCAATGCGCCTGCCACTTCAAAGTTGTAGGCGTTGGCAAAGTAGCGGAAGGAATCGTGGGTGGTGACGAGTTTACGCATCCCCTCTGGCACAGTGGTCACTTGCGCCAGAATCCAGGCGTCGATTTCGGTGAGCTGGTCGGCGATCGCCTGGGCATTCTCGGCATACAGGTCGGCGTGGTCGGGGGCGATCGCCGCTAGCTGCTCCTGGATCACCCCAACCATCGCCGCACCATTGGTTGCATCATGCCAGATATGCGGATCGGGAACCTCGCCCCCCTCTGCCACCGCCTCGCCGTGGTCATGATCAGCTTCAGCGGCTTCATCATGGTCATGGTCATGGTCATGGTCATGGTCGGCGGCGGCTTCATCCCCGTGATCGTGCCCATGATCATGTCCGTGGTCGTGGGTATGCTTCGCCCCCATGAGCGGTTCGGAAACCGCCGCTTCAAACACTGCCACCTGGGTTGCCGGATTACTGGTTGCCTCTAGCAGTTGGGCAATATCGGGCGCAAAGTTGTAGCCATCTCCCAGAATCAGGTCCGCATCTTCGATCGCCGTTCGGTCTGAAGGGGTGGGCGCATAGGTATGGGGATCTTGCCCTGGCTCCAGCAGGCATACCAGATCAACCGTTTCCTCTGCAATTTGCTGGGTCAGGTCGCACACCACGCCGGATGTGGCGACAACGAGCGGCAGGTTGATAGCCGCCTCAGGACTCGACTCTACGGCTGTTTCCTCTGGTTCCACTGCCGTTTGGGCACAGCCGATCGCACCAAACAGGAGGGCGATCGCCCCCACCTGACCCACTTTCCGCCATCGCATCTGCCGCCCCTGCCAGCCGTTTACCGTAAACCCCGTGCCATTCCCAGCCCTTCCCTGAAACATTTTGAAGTCTCCTTCGCAGAACTAAAGAGGATTTGATAAGATACGTGAGAATGATTATCGTTGTCTTTGACTAGCTATGCTAGAAGTTCAGCATTTGTCTGTCAACTATCGCCAGACGCCCGTTCTCGAAAACGTCGATCTGGCATTGCATCCAGGGGAATTGGTTGGCTTGATTGGTCCCAATGGAGCCGGGAAGAGTACCCTGATCCAGGCGATCCTGGGGCTGGTTCCCGCTCGTCAAGGGCAGGTTTCCTTTGACGGGCAGCCGTTGCACCGCTGTCGGCATCGGGTGGCATATGTGCCGCAGCGATCGCACATTGATTGGGACTATCCCATCACCGCCTGGAATGTGGTGATGATGGCGCAGACCCGCTCCACAGGCTGGTTTCGCACCCCCAGTCGAGATGCCCGACGGGCGGCATGGGAAGCCCTGGAGCGGGTCGAAATGCTCAACCTGCGCCACCGCCAGATCCGAGAACTCTCTGGCGGGCAGCAACAACGGGTGTTTTTGGCACGGGCACTGGCACAGCAAGCGGATCTCTTCTTCCTCGACGAACCCTTTACGGGCATCGACAAGAAAACGGAAGGGATTATGCTCCACACCTTTGCGGAATTGCGGGCACAAGGCAAAACCCTGCTGGTGTGCAGCCACGAATGGGGTGAAGCCCTGCGCCGCTACGATCGCCTGTTGCTGCTAAATCGCAGGCTGTTGGCGAATGACATTCCCGAAGCGGTGATGACCCTGGAAAATATGCAACGTGCCTATGGCGCAACCCCCTCTACCAGTGGCTTCAATCGCCTCTCCGAATTTCTTGTTTGTTGATCAGGGCGGGTGAAGCGCCAAGTTGACTGATTGCTATGGTGGATTTTTTTCTGGACCCGCTGAGCTACGAATTTATTCGCAATGCACTGGTGGTGGGAACGCTGGTGGGGGTGTTGTGCCCGGTGGTGGGAACCTACCTGATTGTGCAGCGGATGGCGTTGCTGGGGGATGTGATTGCCCATGCGGTGATGCCGGGGCTGGCGATCGCCAACTTCCTTAACTTCAACCTGGCGATTGGGGCATTCATCTCCGGGATGCTCAGCACCTTCGTTATTCAATGGATTCGCCAACAGTCGCGGGTCAAGGTGGATGCGGCAATGGCGCTCACCTTCTCCAGCTTCTTCGGCTTGGGCGTGTTGCTTCTCACCACCCTGCGGACGCAGCTCGACCTGGAAAGTCTGCTGTTTGGCGACATCCTCAGCGTAACGATGGGGGATGCGTGGCGCACCGGAGCGATCGCCCTCGTCATCCTGGTGCTGATTAAGCTGTTCTACAAAGAGCTACTGTTTTTCACCTTTGATCCCCTGGGAGCTAAGGCAATGGGCTTGCCCGTGCAGGCGCTCAACCTGGGCTTGATGGCAGGCATCACCATTACCCTGATCGCCGGAATGCAGGCAGTGGGAGTGATTCTGGTGATTGCGCTGATGGTGGGTCCGGCGATCGCTGCTTACCTCCTCGTCCGGGAGTTGCATCAGATGATGCTTGTGGGGGGACTGCTGGGGGCGATCGCCAGCATCAGCGGACTTTATGTCAGCTACTACTTCGACTTGCCTTCGGGTCCGGCGATCGCCCTCGCCGTCTTCCTCATCTTCCTGCTCGCCCTCCTCTTTAGCCCCACCCAGGGCATCCTCACCCATCGCCCCTCCCGCCAGAAACGAAACCAGGCAGCGGCGGCAAAGGATGAATAAATTCCAAATTGAACCACAAAGACACCAAGGCACTAAGGATCACGTACGAAAACAAACCCGGAATTTTTGATGAGAAGCGCGGCATTGCCGCGCTTCTCATCAAAAATTCCGGGTTTATTTTATTTTCAATCCTTGGTGTCTCTGTGGTTCACCTCCCTTAAGCCTCTCCATTCAAGATCTGATCACCAATCTGCAAACGGCTCCCGTTCACAAAGTCCCAGCCATGTTGCGCCCGTTTTCCGGCAGGCTTCACTTCCCGCAGCAGCAGGAATCCCTCACCCGTTTGCACGATCGCCCCCCAGTTCTTCAGCAACCCCACCACCGTTCCAGGGGGGGCATCCGCATCAATGGTTTGCCAGGTCGAAGCCAACGCTTGCAACTCCTCCGGCAACTGCGCATCCACAACGCCGAGGGGAGCCGTCGCCAGAACCTTTAGCGGTTGCTCCTGGAAGGTGGCGGTGCAGTTGGGATAAAAGCCGCGCACCCGGTTGTGGAGGGCGATCGCCGACTCTCCAAAATCCAGGTTGTAATCCGTTTTTTTGATCAGGGGGGCATAGGTGGCGATCGCCTCATCCTGGGGTTCTGGGGCGATTGTCTCCTTGTCCAAACCCCGCAATGTCTCCACCAGCAACTCCCCTGCCTGGAGTGCCAGCACCTCCGCCACATCCGTCGCCGTATCCATCAGCCCAATTGCGGTGCTGCCCTTCAGCAGCATGGCTCCCGTATCCATCCCCTCGTCCATCAGCATGGTCGTGATGCCCGTCTCCGTCTTGCCATGCACCAGGCTCCACTGAATCGGTGCCGCCCCCCGATATTCTGGCAACAGGGAACCGTGGGCATTGATGCAGCCCAGGCGAGGCATCGCCAAAATCTCCGGCGACAAAATTTGCCCGTATGCCACCACGACGAAAGCATCGGCGTGAGTCAGGCGCAGGCTCTCCAGGGTTTCGAAATCCTTTTTGATGCGGGGCGGTTGCCAGACGGGAATATTGTGCCGCTCTGCCAGCGCCTTTACGGGAGAGGGACTGAGGGCATTGCCCCGACCCCGCCGCTTGTCGGGTTGGGTGACCACCGCCACCACCTCCATATCCGGCTCTGCCAGCAAGCGCCCCAGGCTAGGTACGGCAAACTGCGGTGTGCCAAAGAAAACCAACTGCATTTCCACTCTCCCTTCACAGCAATCGAGGGTTACTGGGGTGCGATCGCCCCAACAACCCTCGATTATCTTGACGGGTTCACCGCTTCTCGTCTACCTCAGCCGCCAAAAGACCGCAGGCAAACCGCAAAATTCCGGCTTAAATTCACAACTCACCGGGTCTCACACACAAGCCTCAATCCCAACTGGAATGCCCAAAATGGGGCAGTGAACCTGCTTCTTCAAGGTTTTGACGATTGGATGCTCGGAGGAATCGCATCCCAGCACCAACAAATCAGCATTTACCTCTTCAACCACCCGTTGCAATTCTTCCATTTCATTACCAAACCGCAGGTGTGCCTCCAGCGACCCACGCCACTCTTCTGCCAGGCAACGTGCTTGCCACAGCACACAATCTGCATGGTCGAGCAGGGTTTGCGTGGCGGGCGACGGAGCCGTTTCGCAGGAGGTCAGACAAGCTTCGATGGAACTCAAGAATGTATTTGGCGCATCGGTTTTGCGCCGTCCCAGAGAGATGATGGGCAACCCAGCTTTCTCAAGCAGTTTTGTGTGAAAGATGGAGTATTCTAACTGCGTTGCGGGCAAGTCATAGGTAGATAGATTTGTCCGGCGATCGACTGCATACACCACATGAACGAAAACCTTTTGCTGCGATACCAACCGCGTCTGGTACGCAATCCATAAAGTCAAATCCAGGGCGGTCTGACTCTTGCTGGAACCCGTGTAAGCAATAACAAAATTGCGATCTCGCTGAGAAGAATCTATTGGTTCTAACTCTTCCGTGCCTTCAGATAAAACGATCCGGTTGGCTAAATCTTTCCACCCTAACGTATTCTCTAAACACACAAGTGTTGATTTGAATCTCACTTTGCTTACCTCTCTATGTTTGCGTCAATCAACCGTCTGCATCAGATTTTGCTTGTACTGACTTTCCATTCACTACGAATATGCTATCGCTTCAAAGAATGGCGCAGGTCATAAGTCCAATTCAAGATGTATCAACCTCATAAAATTGAGTGAGCATAATGCGTGAGTCTGGTTAACTAAATCATCAATGGCTAAATCATTCACTTGCCATCAACTTGCCATCAGCTTTCCATTAACTTGATAAATGCAGTTCAAATGAAACAATCGCGGTAGCTTGAAAATGGATGCAAGAAGGAGATCCTTTTCCCGGTCATGTCTTCCCTACAACGCTGCCTCTTCACTTATTGCTTTGAAGCACGAGGCATAGGCGCGAATGCCCGCAACTGATGGGGCTGTGATCTAAAACAGTAAAAATAAGTTACAAACCTTTACCGAAGTTGGAATGAATGCTCACTAAAAGTGAAGAAAATAAGATATTCCTTTTCAGGTGGAGAATGCTTCCCTCGCAGAGAGAGGTGACTGAATCTACCAGGATACTTCGCTTGGTTAATCTGGTACTTCGTCGATGAGGCGATCGCCAGAAGCTCCTTCAAAGATGCAAGTTCAAGGCTTGTACAGCTAAATAAAGGCTATTAGTCAGAATCGGCTAAATGCAGAGATAACCGTATTATTGGGGAGACCAAAGACACAAAACTTCCTGAACTGAGAATTAGAGTAACATTCTGGCTTTTAAGCGTCAACGGGGCTTGAACAGAATCGAAAAGTTCCTTTGTGTTGTTTTTTTACATCAAACTAAAGGGCATAAAAGAAATAACTCGATCTTCCAACGAAGCCATCTTTTGAGAAATGTCTCAATCTAATATCAATCTAATGCCTCAATCTTTAGTCAGTATTACACAACATCCCACTAACTCAGGCTTTCTGGGACTCGTTCCCATTGCCCTGCGCATAACAAATCTTGACGGAACTGGAAATAAGATGTGCCAACGAAGGGGGAATTAAGAAATATCAACACTTGCTAAAATGTCATGAAAGCTTGATTTGCAGGGCAAAAATTCTAAAATCCAGTACAACCCATATTTTCGTGTTCCAATGGTAGCTGTGCAACAAACTTCTGGATTTCTTGGAGAAGATGAGGGTGTATTAATTTATAATCCTGGCGCGTGTACCATCTAAGGATATTCTTTCTTGGAGATCGCCTAAGGATTGAAAATAAAATAAAACCCAGAATTTTTGATGAGAAGCGCGGCATTGCCGCGCTTCTCATCAAAAATTCTGGGTTTTATTTCGTGCATGATCCTAGGGGGTTTAGAGCTAAGTAAGAAAATAAAAACCCCATTTTTGGAAGGTGGGTGCGGCGTCACCGCACCCACCTTCCAAAAATGGGGTTTTTATTTTCTTGGAGTACTCTTATAGAGTTTTGAGAATGGCATAGAGCGGAAAGAAGATAATTTCGTGCTGTGAACAAATCATGATAGAACCAATCACTATAAAAGAGCTTAAGCGATCGCCCAAAAATCGGGATATCCTTTTTGGGCGATCGCTTTGGTAATATTCTTGGCAATGTTCTTTAGAACCCACTGGTTTGCTGATGGCAGAAGTTTGAGCAAACCTTGGTGTTTCATTTTCGTTTGGTGCTTTAGTGTGATGTTCCGTTTTAGCGCTCTGTTTTAGCGCTCCATGTATGTTGCAAGATATGTTGCAAGGTACGTTGCAAGATTGCTTGTTACAAGGTTGTGATCTTCGCTGGCTCTGGTCATTTGCAATAGACCTTTTAAAAGATAGCAGCCTCACCAAAACGCCTAGAGGGAAGGCAGGTGAGGCTGAAGACGCAGTTAGGAGGTATCTTGCTCATAAGCGTAAACTCAGATTTTGAAAAATCCTCTGCTCTTAAGATGTTCTTAAGTTTGTAGATGATTTTGTGCTATCAAATACCTTCTGATTCTTCATCTATACCTGTTTATCTATATGCTTTATATAGATTTGCAGGGAGTAAAGATTCAGGGGTTTACGCCGCCAAAGGGGTTTCATCCTCTACCGAAGTTTGAGGCAATATCGAAGGAGGCTCCTGCCCCAAGCGAGCAGCATGAATGGCTTGGGTCAAGAATTCCAAAACGTCGCGCTGTTGTGCCTGCAATGAAGTCACCACCGTCAACAGGCGGGCGACAAACTCACTCCCCGCTTGAGATTGAGATCCAAAACTCGTGCGACGCCAAATGACGGCAGGACGCAAGGCGCGCTCTGCGGCATTATTGGTAGGTTCAACTCCGGCAACTTCGACAAAGGTCCATAGGGCAGGCTCGATGGCCAGAAGTTGTCGGCAGGTTCGCACGGTCTTGGCCAAGGGCGTTTTTTCTTGGGGTTCAATGTCGTAACTTGTGCCGTCTTGCAACCCTTGCTTGACCGCCGCTCGAATGGGGTGAACCGCTTGGCGAAAGGCTTCACGCGTCAGGGTGCCATCTCGCACTTGATACCACAACCGGAACAGTTGCTTTTCCTGCTCCAGCAAGCCTTCCCCAATCGCTTTAGACACCCCACTGCGTTCTGCAATGCGGGTAAAATCCCGTTTCAAGTGCGCCCAACACACCTGGCGTTGCCTCACGGGTATCCAGCCATAACTGCTATAGCGGTCAGAGACAATAATGCCGTCGTAGGTTTCGCCGATTAAGGTTTTCGCTACAGTTTGGGAGCGACTCAGCCAGACGGCAAACACGCTCACGAGCGGGGTCACCAGCACCCAAATCCAGGCTCGCTTGCCGTCTGCATTCGCCCCATCCCCATTTCCCTGACAGAAACTGGTTTCATCACTATGAAGCATCTCACCGTGCTGGACATACGCCAAGGCCTGCTCTACGGGTGTGTCCAACGCCACACTCATCTCCTGCCGCAAGCGATTGATACTGCCGGTGGAGATCTGGATGTTGGCGAGCGCCGCTAACAGCGTTTTTACCTGCCGATGGCTTTGCCGGTAACCACCGCTCAAGAGCGCTACCAGCGCACTCAACCGCTCCCCATAGCCCCGGCAGGTCACACCCTCGGGCAAGGCACTCCGGGTTAGACTGCCACAATGCTCACACGCCAACTGATGCAGTCGGTGTTCGATAACGATGGGCGCAATGGGGGGCAATTCTACAATTTGATGGCGATAGGGCGCGCTATCCTCCCCCGTCAGTGGCACACCGCACTCTCGGCAGACCGTCGGTACATGGTCTATCACCTCCGTGCAGGCCTCGATGGGGTATAAGTCACGGGACTGCCCCCGATGTCCCGGTTGACCACCCCGTCCTCTTTTTCCCGCCTTCCGTTGGGGGCGACTCGCTTTGCCAAAGCCTTCGCTAGAGGGCGGTCGGGATGAATTCTGAGAGGTTTGCCGCACCTGCTCTTCGAGGTGGGAAACCTGTTCGCTCATGACCGCCAATTGCTTGCTTAACTGACCCAGTTGTTCCTGTTGCTGGGTAATTGTATTTAACAGCGCCGCCACTAACGCCTGCACACTGGCGGGGGGCACTTCCCAGTCCGCTTGCGGAAGCCGAATGCCACCAATTTCAATCTCAGTCCGGTCGTTAGAATTCATGACTTCAGCTTACCTGAAGGGCAACGATTGAAAC